>Ga0209098_1002568_pt1 | contig 15870 bp, 14 predicted proteins | sample AD_JPNHW1_MetaG_FD_184429 | JGI IMG/M metagenome (GOLD analysis project Ga0209098, IMG submission 184429) | Active sludge microbial communities of municipal wastewater-treating anaerobic digesters from Japan - AD_JPNHW1_MetaG (SPAdes) (version 2) | ecosystem: Engineered > Bioreactor > Anaerobic... | reverse complement strand
CATGTTCATCAACTACCCTAATAACCCCACTGCGGCCATTGCACCGCCCTCGTTCTATCGCGAGGTTGTGGATTTCGCTGCCGATCACCATATTGTCGTGGTTTCGGACAACCCCTACTCGGAGGTTGCGTTCGACGGTTATCGTGCCCCTTCGTTTTTGGAGACCAAAGGGGCTATGGAAGTCGGTATTGAGATGCACTCTCTTTCCAAGACCTACAACATGACCGGTTGGAGAATCGGCATGGCGGTAGGGAACGCGGAGATCTTATCCGGCCTCGGCCGGGTCAAGACGAACGTCGACTCCGGGGTCTTTAATGCAGTCCAGTATGCAGCGATTGCAGCACTTTCGGGTCCTCAGGACTGTGTAAAGGAAGCCTGTGCAATCTATCAGGAACGCCGCGACGTGCTGGTTTCCGGGCTCCGCGAGCTGGGCTATGATGTGCCAGCCCCGAAAGCGACATTCTATGTCTGGATGCCGGTCAAAGACTGCATGTCGTTTGCGGCAAAACTCCTGAACGGGGCAGGAATCGTTGTGACACCCGGTGTCGGATTTGGCTCTGCGGGAGAAGGCTACGTGCGGTTTGCCATCACCCGACCGGTGGAGCGGATACAGGAAGCCATCGAGCGTATGCGGAGGCTTGACCTATGAAACTGCCTCACCATCTCACCATAAAGGGGGGCCACCTCCACATTGGAGGCCATGACTGCGTTGCTCTTGCAGAGAAATACGGCACCCCTCTCTACGTGACAAGCGAAGACCGGATCTGCGAACACTTCAGGGACTATAAAAAAGCCCTCTCTGCCCGGTACAACAAGGTGCAGGTACTCTTTGCGGCAAAGGCAAACGGCAACCTTGCAGTGATGAGGTCACTTGCGCAGCTTGGCGCCGGGGCCGATGTTTTTTCAAGTGGCGAACTTGCCCTTGCCCTTGAAGCCGGCATGCCAGCAAAGAAACTGTTGTTTAACGGCAGTTCAAAGACGCAAAATGACCTTGCCCTTGCGGTACAGCATGGGGTGAAAGTCTCGGTTGACTCCCTTGACGAACTCCACCAGCTCGATGCCATAGCCCGCAAGGCCGGGAAGGTTGCGGAGATCTCATTCCGGGTCAACCCCGCCCTCGAAGTCCCGACCCACCCGAAGATCGCTACCGGCCTTGCCACGAGCAAGTTCGGGATCCCCCACGAACAGATCCCGGCTGCATACCGGGAGGCACAGGCCTGCAAAAACGTAAAACCTGTCGGGATCCACTGCCATATCGGGTCGCAGATCCTTGAAGTTGTGCCGTTTGCAAAGGCCGCAGAGGTCATGGTCAGGATCGCAAAGGAACTTTCTGAAATGGGTGTGAAACTCGAGTTTCTCGACCTTGGCGGCGGTCTTGGCATCCCGTATCACCATGATACCGATCCAGCCCCTACGCCGGAAGATTACGCGGGGGCTGTTATGCCCGTCTTCCTTGCCGGGATAAAGGCAGCCGGGATAACTCCTGAACTCTGGATAGAGCCGGGCCGGTTCCTTGTCGCAGATTCGACCGTTCTTCTCACCCGGGTCAACTCGACAAAATCAGCGCACAAGCGGTTTGCAAACGTTGACGCCGGTTTCAACCTGCTCATCCGCCCCGCGATGTATGATTCCTACCATGAGGTCATCGTAGCAAACCGTGCGGACGCGCCCCTGACTTCAGGATATACGGTCACCGGCCCCATCTGCGAGACCGGAGACATCCTTACTGCCGACCGGAAACTACCGGAGCTCGCAGCTGGCGACCTGATCGCGGTGCTCGATACAGGAGCATACGGGTATGCGATGTCATCGCAGTACAACGGCCGGCCCCGTTGTCCCGAAGTGCTGGTCCACGGGAAAGATGAGGCGCTCATGCGGCGCAGCGAGACCCTTGCCGACCTGACCGGTACCATGCTGCGCCCACCCTGGCAGCGATAAAGCGGGAGGCTTTTTGTGGTACTCTTCCACTACGCTCTTGTCGACGACCTGATCTCGCAGGAAGAGTTCGAACGCCGCGTAGAAGAAAAGATCGAGGAATGCGGGGACCTTCTCGATGAACCGACCGCAGCGATGCTCGTGGTCGGGGCACTGGGAAGGCAGCATGTCAAGGTCCGGGAACTCTCCGGAAAATCAAGTCTTTTTTCGTTTTTTGCCAAGGTTATCGATAAGACCGAGCCAAAGGAGTTCGTCAGAAAAGATGGTGAAAAAGGCTGGGTTGCAACACTTCTTGTAGGCGATGAGACCGGTACCACACGGATCGTGCTCTGGGACGAGAAGGCAGGTGCGGTCCTTGAGATCGCTCTCGGAGATGTCCTGGAGGTTATCGGGAGGCACGCGGGAAAGAGCACCCGGGAGATTTACGCGCTTGCCCTGCGTAAGGCTACCTGCGAGATCAACTGTACCGCTACCGCCGGTGGGGATGGGTCGGGGCTGTCCACGGAGCCGGTCGATCTTGATGTGCTCCTGATTGGTGCGGATGCACCCAGAACATTTTCGCGCCGTGATGGGACGACGGGGGAGATGATGGACTGTGTGATTGGCGATGCAACCGGGACTGCCCGGCTCGTGGCATGGGCGCCGGACCTGCTTGTGGAGATCCCGGCAGGGAGCGGGATCCATATCACGGGAGCAAAACCCGACCGCCGTTCCGAGGGGAGGGCCTACAGCATCGATGAGACGAGCACGGTAAGTCTTTTCGATGCCGTCATTACCGTTCCCTTTGCTGATCTCGCATCGGTCAGTGATACCGGGTATTATTCCGTGCGTGGCGAGGTAAAGACCGTGCAGGAACCCCGGTCGTTTACCTCGCGGAGCGGGACGGCTTCATGGGTACGGAATATCCGTATTGGTGAGGGGAACGAGGAACTTAAAGTTGTGCTCTGGGGAGAGAATGCACTGGTGCCCTTGCATCCTGGTGATCGCGTTCTGATCTACCATGCGGCGGCAAAGCCCGGCCGGTTCGGTGGCATTGAACTTGGGGTGGGCAGGGGGAGCATCTTACAGGTTCCCCATGAAGAAACCCGGAGGATCACCTTTTCCGGGACGATTATTCCCGGTAACGGGTGCACGTTTATCGACAACGGTACGGAACGATATCTTATCGAGGGGGAGGTCCCGGCCGGGTGCGATATGAGAATAAACGGGGAACTTTCGGGAAGCCGCATCATCCCGGAAACTGTGGAATCTGCGGATAGAAACCCGGGGGAGGTAGCTGGCCGTCTTGCAGCTCTTGTCGCACGGCTGGATGCCGCCCCCTCATTGCCATAAAATCACTTTCACCCCCCGCATGGCCCCGGGTTATATGGATGGGGTTAAAATGTTGTTGTGCCATAGGAGATGTACTAGAAATGGCTGACAAACCTTTGGATATTGAAGATTTACCCGGAGTCGGACCAACTACCGCCGACAAGCTTCGTGAAGCAGGCTACCTTTCCGTTGAGAGCATCGCAACCGCTGCTCCCGCTGAACTCTCCGAGATCACAGAGATCTCAGAGTCGACGGCAAAAAAGATCATCAAGGCGGCACGTGAAACCGCAGATATCGGCGGGTTCAGGACAGGGAAAGATATCTTTGAGCAGAGAAAGGACATCAGGAAACTGTCGTTCCGTGTCCCGGAACTCGATGCACTCTTAGGTGGTGGCATGGAAACCCAGGCTATCACCGAGATGTACGGTGAGTTTGGGTCTGGTAAAAGCCAAATCGTCCACCAGATGGCAGTCAACGTCCAGCTTCCTGAAGATCAGGGCGGTCTCAACGGCAGCGTGATCTATATCGATACCGAGAACACGTTCCGTCCAGAGCGTATCGAGCAGATGGTCAAAGGTCTTGGAATCGATGGCGTCCCGGACACCCAGGAGTTCCTGGACAATATCCATATCGCCCGGGCGCACACGTCAGACCACCAGATGCTTCTTGTGGAAAACTCCCGGGACCTCGCAAACGAACTCAAGTCAAGCGAGAAGCCGGTGAAGCTCTTCATTATCGATTCGCTCACCGCCCACTTCAGGTCAGAGTACGCCGGCAGGGGAACGCTTGCCGCACGGCAACAGAAACTCAACCGGCACATGCACGAGCTCTTCAAGCTCATTGACGAGCACAACGCGGTCGGCCTCGTCACGAACCAAGTCATGTCAAACCCGGCCGTGTTCTTCGGCGACCCGACAAAACCCATCGGGGGAAACATCGTGGGCCACACGGCAACCTTCCGGATCTACCTTAGGAAGAGCAAGGCAGGCAAGCGTATTGCACGTCTCGTGGACAGCCCGAACCTTCCCGAGGGTGAAGCACCATTCATGGTTGAAGAGGCAGGACTCAAGCCGTGTTAAAAGCGCTGTTGACAGATGTTGACGGGACAATAACGGATTCCACCCGGCGGATCGACACGGGGGCAATAGAGTGTATCCGGTCGCTTGCAGATGACGGCATCGACGTCGTCCTTGCAAGCGGGAATACCTCCTGCTTCATGGACGCTCTCTGTAAGATGGTGGGTACCAAAGGGACATTTATCGCAGAGAACGGTGGGGTGTACCGGATCGGGTATACCGGCACCCTCCGCATCACCGGCGATCAAAGTGTCTGCCGGACCGCACTTGAAAGGGTGCAGGCCCATTATCGGAAGAAAGGGATCGAACTGGATCTCTACAGTCCCACGTACCGGTACGCGGATCTCGCATTCGCCCGGACCGTGCCGGTTGAAGAGGTCCGGCAGGTGCTGTCAGGTCAACCAGTGCAGGTGATCGATACCGGGTATGCCATCCACCTTCAGTCCGAAGGTATCAGCAAGGGAACTGCCCTTGTCGCTCTCGCACGCGACATGGGCCTTTCTCCGGAAGACTTTTTTGCAATCGGCGATGGGGAAAACGATATACAGATGCTCGAACGGGCCGGCAGCGGAGTGACGATTGCAAATGCCCACCCGGCGACAAAAGCGGCGGCATCTGATGTGATGGAACAAGGATACGGAAAGGGCTTTGTACAAGCCGTAAAAAAGTATTTGCCTTATCTTCGGGCAAGGTAACGGTCAACAACGATATAATCCTTGATGTCTTTTACCGACTCAAAGGGGACGACCAGCAGATTACCGTCTTCCAGGTTGTATCCATCGGTGACAAATGACTGGTCCGGGTGGATGATCAGATCGAGAATTTGTCCCGAATCAAAATCGACCCTGATGTTCTTGAGCGTCCCAACAAGCTTACCGTCATTGCTCATGATTTTTTTTCGTGAGAGGCTCCGGGCAAATGTACGAGTCATAAAAAAAATGACGATGTATTAATATTTAAAGTGTTCTGAAATGGCGGGGCATAGAAGGTTATTTTGAAAAATCAATCCAACATTTTCGTTCTTTTTGTGCGCGACCCGCGTGGATGAAATAGAAAAAGGGAATAGGAAGCACCGGAAGCCGGGCGGAGCCCGCATCAGAGCGAGGGAAAGACCCGGATAATATCAGACTGGGTGAGAATACCCACCGGTTTCCCGTTCTCGGTCACCACAAGACGGCCAATCTCGCGTTCCTTAAAACGCCGGATCACCTCAAAGAGCTTGATATCTGACGGCGCCTCGACTACATCAGGAGTCATCACCACTGAGGTCTTTGTCGCAAGCGGCAGGCCCCGCTCAAGAGCTTTTGTAATATCACTTATGGTGATGATGCCTGCAAGGTGCTCACCATCGATGATCGGCGCGCCGTGAATGTGATTCCTGTTAAAGAGGGAGATCGCATCCTGAAGGGTCTGGGTGCTCGTAAGTGACTTGAGCGGTGTACTCATGTAGGCCTTTATCGGCTGCTTCGGGAGCGAGATCATCTCTGATGTAGCGATAAGTAGGGATTGCTTTGACTCGTCTTTCCCGAACACCTCCCCCCGGATCAGGAGTTTGTTTACCGGTGTCGGTCCAATCGTGATCTTATCACCGATCTCGAAGATCTTGGCACTGCCGACAAGCTTGATGACCGCGTGGCAGATGTCCGGGTGGCAGAGAGTTGTAAAATCAATCTCCTGCGCATGTACTCCCTTCATCTCCACACCGTCACGGCTGATCGGGACATCATAATCCGTGCCGGTTGTGTTCAGGTTAAGTTCCTTATATGCCAGTTCGGTGGGGATGTAGCCGCCCTTTGGCCCGGGAACCCCGTCGACAAGGCCGACAGCTTTTAAGGACTGCATCTGGTTACGCACCGTACCCGGGTTCCGCAGGATCATGTCGGCGATCTCTTCGCCTTTAATGGAATGCGACTGCTGGTGATAGAGGGTAATGAGCGTAATCAGTATATCCTTCTGGATAAGGGACAGCTCCATAACGATAAGACGTATCACTGTCTATGGATATATAGGTTGGAGTTTTGTGGAATTCGAACGGATGCCAACAGTGCCCACTGCAGATGAGATCCTTGACCGGAGCTTTCGCCGTGCAGCAAAGAAGCGTAAAGAGAAGACAAATAAGGATCGGGCTAACGAAGAGTTTGTAAGGGCCGTCGGCGCGGCGATCCACGACCGGCTGGTCTACATTATCCGGGGATTCCCAGAGTTCGAGCAGATCCCGCCCTTTTACCGGGAGATGGCAGATATCCTCTACGGGGTCGACAATATCAAGCAGTCCCTCGGGGCGGTCGGCTGGGCGGCAAAGCACACGAAAATGGTGGGCCACGAGATTGCCGTAGAGACACGGAAATCCGCCGACACGCTGGTGCAGAGGAAGCGGGCGGTCGCACGCCTCGCCTCCATGGTCCACCAGATCGATAAGGACCTGCTGTTCTTAAACAAGGTAAGAAACACCCTGCGGAAGCTGCCGCATATAGAGGATGCCTTCACGGTTGTTATCGCGGGCTACCCGAACGTGGGGAAGTCCTCCTTTATCCGGCTTGTCTCATCTGCGACCCCTGAGATCGCGTCCTACCCGTTCACGACAAAAGGCGTAATCGTCGGGCTCCGCGAGGAAGGCAGGGTCCGCATCCAGTTCGTGGATACGCCAGGTATCCTCGACCGGCCGGCAGAGGAGAGAAACCCCATTGAAAGGCAGGCGCTTTCCGCGATGATGAACGTCGCAAGCGTGATCCTTTTCATTCTTGACCCTTCAGAACACTGCGGGTACCCGATGGAGGTACAGCTGCGCCTCCTTGAAGAAGTAAAAGGCATGGTAACCGTTCCGATTATTGTTGTCGCCAACAAGTCGGATATCACGGTAGCTGACGGGTACCGCTCCATGTCCGCCGAGACAAAAGACGGGGTTGACGGGGTGCTCCAGGAGCTCCTCTCCTTCCGTCCGGCATGGGAAGCCTCACGCAAAGCCGATGAGGGCCCAGCCGATGAAAAACCCGAGGATAGTCCCGCCGTTTAATGGCGGGAGACCTGCCTGCGGTTTGCCGGACATGACAAAGTGAAGCAGGATGGCAAGGCCGGCAATGGAGCCGACAATCGCCCCGAGCGCCGGCAGGTTAAAGAGCCCGAAATATTTTACCCCTCCGGTAAAAACATTGGCGGAAACAACGAGCACTGACGGTATGATCAGGTCGCCCATTCCGATGATAAATGCGGAACGCTCCCCGCCACCGTCCAGTTTCCCGATTCCCTCTTTGATAAAAGAATAATCACGTTTTTTCGGGACGACAAAGAGAATCGGGGTTTTTAAATCGATGATCCCTTCGGCGAGGGCGATCATGTGTTTTGTCTTGTAGACCGAGATCGCATCGTAGATTGCAAGGACTGCAAGAAGCAGGATGACCGGTATCGTGCCAAGCGAGACGCCGAACATCGAAGCAACACCGGCAGCGAGAAGAATCCCGAGCCCGTCAATCACGTACCACTCAGGGTATTTGTATAAAAGCACTATTGCAGCAACGGAAAGAGCAAATATGACCGCGTACTGTGCGTATCCCGGCCCTAAAAGCATCGGGACAATTGCAGCAAACGTGTAGACAAAGGTCAGGAAAATGGAGATCGCGATTATCCATGCGATTATATTTTTGTGGCCGTATTTGATCAGCACCAGGAGAAATGCGGTAAAACCAAGAATGATCGCCATGAAGACGACCAGGTTCCCCATGGAATCAGGGTCTTCAAAAGCGGCAAGGCCGGCAGTCTGCACCGGAAGCGAGAGGGCAAGGGCGCCCAGTTCAACAATAACGAGAAATGCCGGCAACACAAAGAGCGGGATGTAATTTTTCAGGGTGCTGGTATCCATGAATACGACTCCGGGTGTATAGTTAGTTTAATTAGTGTGTTCTCATTATCTAAAAGCATGGACATTCCCGAGTATCTCCCCGATATTGTTCTCACAGCAATAATGGTTCTCTCCACCCTCTTTCTCATCCTGCGGTTCTGGCAGGATCTTTTTATCGCTGTTGCCGCCGCCCTCATGATGCTCTCGCTTGGCGGGCTCTTTTTGTCCCTCCAGGTCAAAGTGAGGAACCTCGAAAAGAACGTGATCACCCGGGAACGGCTGCTGCGTACGAATCTGGAGGAGATCTCCACTCGCATGAACGAGAAATACGACGTGACCACAAACCATCTCGAAGAACTTGTCGGAGAGGTTACAAAGCGGGTGTACAAATAAGAGCCCGTATGGCGTAACAGTAGGGCAGGAGATGTGAGTAATGGGTGTCGCACTTCGGGATATCATTGCTGATTACAAGACACCGGTTACCTGGGAGGGTCTTTCCGGCGTGGCGGCTGTCGATGCGAACAATGCGCTCTACCAGTTTTTAACGATCATCCGGCAACCGGACGGGACGCCGCTGATGGACCGACAGGGCAGGGTGACATCTCATCTTTCGGGGATCCTGTTCCGAATGGTAAACTTCCTTGAAAAGGGGGTAAAGCCGGTTTTTGTTTTTGACGGTAAGCCGCCCGAGCTCAAGGATGCGACGATTGCCGTGCGCCGCAGAAGCCGGGACGAGGCCGGGGAGAAGTGGAAGGCGGCGGTCGAGCGGGGCGACGAGGAAGAGGCGTACAAGCAGGCCCGGTCGTCGACCCGGGTAGATGAGAATATTATTGCGACCTCAAAGGAACTGCTCGGTCTTATGGGTATCCCGTTCGTGCAGGCCCCGACCGAAGGCGAGGCACAGGCGGCGTACATGGTGCAGAAGGGGGATGCCCGGTATGCGGTCTCGCAGGACTACGATACGCTCCTTTTCGGTACCCCGACACTTGTCCGGAACCTCACAGTGAGCGGGAAGCGTAAAATCCGAGGGCGTGTCGTGACTGTAAACCCGGAGCGGGTGGTGCTTGCCGACGTGCTCGCCGGCCTCTCCCTGACCCGGGAGCAACTCATTGAAGTTGGCATCCTCGTAGGGACCGATTTTAATCCGGGTGCCGATGGCGTTGGTGCAAAGACGGCCTTAAAAGTCGTGCAGAAGGGGGAGTTTGCCTTAAAGCTCTCCGAGAAGTGCCCGGGTTTTGACCCGGCGCCGGTGATGGACCTCTTCCTGCACCCGCCGGTGACAAGCGATTACGCCCTTGTGTGGGGCCACCCGGACGCAGAAGGGATCAAACGGCTGCTCTGCGACAAGTATGATTTTGCCGCTGAACGGGTCGATGCGGCGCTCGAACGGTATACGGTAAAAACCGGGCAGAAGACGCTCGAAAGCTGGTTTTAAGAAAAGTGCGTCCGTATCAGACTAGCCTTGCTGACGGCAGGAAATGAGGGGTACCCCCATAGTCACGGAACGAAAAAGGCGGGCAGGTTTTATTCGGGTCGCCTGTTGAAAAAACCCCTGATCGTCATCTTGCGGGAACTCTCCCGCGTTTTTTGACGAATACCTCAGGTTCTACGGTGTCCGCTCGCGACGCTCCGGGAGCAAAATCTACATCGATATTTTCCTTGGTTTTGATCCGGGAAAGACGATGGGTGCGGTGCAGGAGACAAGTGACCGGCTCAAAGAATCTCTCGAAAGTAAAATCCCCGGCAGTGTTATCAGCATCGTTCCCACGAGCGAACGATCTGCACAGGCAGGCCGGATGTAACCGTTTCCGCGCTTTTATGGTCTTTTTCCTCTCTCCCGGCACGCCTTGTCCGCCGGTTGCTAACGTTAAAAAGAAACTGTTTAATAACGGGTAAGATACAGTCCTTTTATTGAGTGTGCATTATAAAGTGATCCAACTTCTCTATGTTGATGACGAACCCGCCCTGCTCGAACTCACCCGGCTGTTTCTTGAGCGTTCTGGAGATTTCAGCGTCGATACTACCGTCTCCGCGCAGGAAGCGATCAACAGGGTGCAGGATCGCCACTATGATCTCATCATCTCCGATTACCAGATGCCGGAGATGAACGGGATCCAGTTTTTACAGCAGATCCGGGAGAAGGGAAACAAGATCCCCTTTATTATCTTCACCGGGAAAGGCCGGGAAGAGGTCGTGATCGAAGCCATCAACGCCGGTGCCGACTCCTACATCCAGAAAGGCGGCAATCCCAAGGCGCAGTTTGCCGAACTCGCGCAGAAAATCCGGCAGATTACCCGGAGAACGCGTGCGGAACGCGCACTAACGGAGGCAGATGCACGGTACCGGGCGATTTTCCAGAACATGTCCGATATCATCCGGATTCTCGATCATGACGGTAGGATTGCCTTCGATTCTCCCTCCACGTCCCGGATCCTCGGGTATCCCCCCGGGGCATTGGTGGGAAAAAACCCCCTGGACTATATTCACCCCGATGATCTGGAGCGTATCCGGTCTGATCTTACTGATGTGTATAAAAAGAAAAATCCCGGGAGCCCCTCTGAATTCCGGATACGAAAAGCAGATGGCGGGTATATCTGGGTAGAATCGGTTGCTGACAATCTTATCGGTGTTGAAGGAGTCGATGGCGTCGTGGTTACGACCCGCCTGATTACCGAACGCAAAAAGGGAGAGGAAGAACTCAGAGGGAAACACGAAGAACTGCACGCTGCGTTTGAACAGCTGACTGCGACTGAAGAAGAACTGCGCCTAAACTACAACGAGCTCGCGAAAAGCGAGCGTCGGCTTGCAGAGACCGAGCGTAAGGTCCGGGCTTCGGAAGCGTTCTTAAACTGTGTAATTACTGATGTCCGTGAAGGCATCACCGCTTTAGATACCAACCTGCGCTATATCCTCTGGAACCCTTACATGGAAGAACTTACCGGGATACCGGCCGCTTATGTCATGGGTAAACACCTGGCCGAGTTGTTCCCCGCATTTAATGATCCTGAGACCCTTGGCCAGCTTGAGCATGCCCTTGCGGGAAAAATGGTGGAGACCCGCGATATCCCGCTCGATCTGCACATAAAAAAGAAGAGGATCTGGGTGCGATACATCGGGGCCCCTCTCTACGATCCAGACGGCACGGTCAAGGGTGTGATTGGTGTTGTCCAGGATATCACTGCACGCAAGGAGGCGGAACTCTCGCTGCTTGCAACCACCGAAAAACTCCGGGAGAGCGAAGAGAAGTACCGGAATGTCTTTGAAGCAAAGAACAACCCGCTCCTCCTTGTCGATGCAGAAACGCAGGGGATTCTTGAATTAAACGAGGCAGCATTGGCGCTGTACGGGTATACCCGCGAGGAGATGACAAAGATGGTACTCCCTGACCTGTCAGCAGAGCCGGAGAAAACAAAGATAATCCTCGACCAGAAGATTCCCCGGGTGTCCCTGCGGTACCACCGGAAAAAAGACGGCATGGTCTTTCCCGCCGACATCACGCTTGCCTATTTCACCCTCAAGGGCAGGTCTGTCCTGATCCTGTCGGTCCGGGACCTGACCGGCGTCCAGCAGATTGGCGATGCCCTCAGGATCGCAAACGTCAAGCTCAGTCTTTTGATCGGCGTGACCCGGCACGATGTTCTCAACTCTCTCACTGCGCTCCTCGGGTATAATGAGATCCTCCGTGAACGGGAAACGGATGATTCGACACTGCAGATGCTTGAAAAGCAGGAAAAGGCTCTCCTGACGGTCCGCAACCAGATTGAGTTTACCCGGACATACGACGATCTGGGTGTCAAAGCCCCCGCCTGGCAGCACATCGGGAATACGGCAGCACGGGCCTATGCCCAGTTTATCAACACAATTTCGTTTGCCTGCGAGACCGGGGACCTCGAGATCTATGCCGACCCGATGCTTGAGAAAGTGTTCTACAACCTGTTCGATAATGCGTTCCGGTATGGCGAAGGGGTTACGAAAATCAGGCTTTACGGGGATATGGACGGGACCGATCTCATCATCTTTTTTGAAGATGACGGGGTTGGCGTCCCGGAGAATGAGAAGACACGGATCTTCTCACGAGGGGTCGGGAAAAATACCGGCCTTGGCCTCTTTTTAACACGGGAGATCCTTGCGATCACCCGGATTGCGATACAGGAGACCGGGGAGTACCGGAAAGGTGCTCGTTTCTCCATACGGGTGCCCCGGGGCGCGTACCGGATACTCAAATAACAGGGTCTATCCCGGACCTCTGTGCAGGATAGGGATGGGGACGTTTATTGGCGGTAATACCTTCACAGCAGGGGATCGGGTAGTTCCGGGCCGTAAACCGGTAGTTTTGACCCGGACACGAGTACTGGCCGGTCAGACCGTGAGATCTTGTCCAGGATCAACTGCTTGCCCCGCCGGGTCAGCGCAAAGACCGGGACTGCGGTGCCGGCCTGCAGGAGTGCCTTTGCTCCCGCAATCTGCCAGATCCATTTCGAGGCGCAGGCTGTGATAATATCCGCGACGTCGACAAGCTGTTTGGCATCCTCCTCAAAGATACCGCTCATATGCACCCCGAAGATAAACGCATCGGGATACTTTGCATGGATCGCAACGGCTGTATCGGTGGAGGCAACCGTGACCGCAACACGGGAAAATCCCCTTTCGTACGCACGGGAGACCCCGAGCATCGGATCTATCGTTGCATGGGCCCGGTCCAGGACAATTCCCCCTTCCTGCTCGATCCGGTCCATCGCTTCTTTCAGCGGCGAAGTACTCACGAGTCCCGACATACGGCCGCCAATTCCCTGCACCATCTCAGGTTTTGTCGCGATCACAGTGCCTGCACCGTCGCAGGCGAGAACCGCCGCATCGATACTCCCTGAGAGAATACCGCAACTGATCAGTTCGGATGCCCCAAATCCGACAAATTCCACGCTCCCGCAGATCTTTCGATACGGCCGGCACATGCCCCATGATGCCATCCGGTGCTCGATGTTGGCCTTTACCGAATTCGGGGAAATATTGTTAACCGGCAGGGCAAATTTTTTCGCAAGCGGGCACTGGCGGAGCATGGCTTCAGAGACTTCGGTCACTTTCCCGTCTTTGATTACAATCTTCGATCGTCCCACCGCTTCGATAACGTGAATATCCTCTTCATTTTCAGACATGTGCAATCCCTCGTTTTCTCGCGTCCCTTTGAGATATTATCCCGATTCGGTGCCTTCGGGGCAGATGCCGCTGTTTTTCGGGATGTAAAGGTTGTTAAGAGAAGGAGTCTTTTGAGACTCATGGAATAATAATCTCATGGTGAGCGGACGTATACGAAAAACCCTGGAAAAACTTCACGGACGATTATGAACACTGCGATGACAATCAGCTGACACCCTCGAAGAAGACCGGCCAGAATGGATCCTGCTTCGGCACGGCAAGCGAAACCGTGGATCCGTCACTCCGGGTCATGATCCGGTGATGGGGCAAATCCGTCACCGTGCCGATGACCGACGCGGCAATACCGGCCTGCCTGAGCGCGCGGATAATTGCGGGAGAGAACGCCGGTTCTGCTGTAATAAGAAGCGACCCCTCGGCAATCGCTGCTACCGGGTCGATGCTAAACGCCTCGCAGATCATCCGGACCTCGGGGGGATAGACAAATCGGGACTCGTCGATGTGCATGCCGACCCCGCTAGCATCGGCAATTTCAAAGAGGCCTCCAATAACTCCGCCTTCAGTGGCATCGTGCATGGCCGTAACCCCTCCAGCTTTTTTGGCTACCTGTGCATCGAGCACCACGCTCATCTGATGGCAGAGTGCCTGCGCTTTTTCGATGAGATCGTCCGGGTACCTGCCACGCAGATCTTTTTCGCGCACGACTGCAAGGATAGCCGCTGTTTCGATCGCTGGCCCTTTGGTAAGGATCACATCGTTTCCCGGCCGTGCGCCCGCAGGAGTGACAATGGAGTTTTTGTCCGCGATGGCAAAGACCGTCACTCCCCCGATGGTCGGCGAGGCAAATCCCGGGTAGTATCCCGTATGTCCCCCGACAATGGCAATCCCGAGATCACAGGCGGTCCGGTGAATAGCGTTGACAATTGTTTTGAAGTCCGCATCGGGTGTCTCGGGGGGAAGCAGCAGGGAATAGGTCATGTACTGCGGCTGCACCCCCATCACCGCCACGTCGCTTGCCCCAATATGGACCGTATACCAGCCGAACATCTCCAGCGGCTGTCCGGGGGTTGCAAAGATCGGGTCCTCGGCCACCACCAGCACCCGGCCGTCACCGAGATCGATCACCCCGGCATCAATACCCGTGCCGGGCGGTACAATGACGGACGGATCCGGTTTTCCTAACCTGTGCAACAGGAACTGCGTGAAGATTTCAACGTCTATCTTACCGATTTTGGGTTTGCCTGTACTCATGGTAATCCTTCGCGAACGTGCATATCTGGCCGGCAACTTCAAGCGGGTCGTGCCCGACAAGAACGGAGACCGGCTCTTTTCCCACGGCCCCAGTCTCATAGAAGATTTTGGGTGCCCTGCCACCGGCAGCGCGCACGGCCTCGCCCACCTTCCATGGCATTGACGCCCCCTCCGCCGCTTTGATCTCGTCCGGCTCGCCCCTCCGGTCGATCACGGAAAAGATCCAGCTCCGTGCACGGCAGTACTCTTCAAGCCATGCCGTAAGGTTCGGGGTGTTTGCGAAATCGATGCCTGCCCTCACGGAGGGATCGACTTTCCGCAACTCTATAATCAGCCGCGCCATATGGCTGGATGCCCCGAACCGGGGTTTTCCGGCCGCATGCGGCATACCCTGTATGACCGTGATCCGCCCGTCGACCGCAAGGACATCGTCACGGGTTGTTGCCTCTTTTTTTGCATACACAAGGTTAGACCTGACCTCAGGGATCAGGGATGCAAATTCCCGGCACTCTTCGATCTGGTCGAGGGCAAGGCAGAACCTTCCCCGCATATCGATAATCTCGTCATCCATATCGTCACCATAATACATTTCAGAGCGCGAGCATGCGTTCAATCGCATCACGGGCACGGGAAGCGATCTCTTCCGGTACTGTGATTCGTGGTTTGAGCGTGACCAGTGCGTCGCGGACTTTTACAAGGTCCGTCTTTTTCATGTTCACGCAAGTAGCCTTATCCGAGAGGGGATAACAGCGTTTGCCCGGGCACTCCTTTGCAAGCCGGTGCAGCATGCCGTTCTCGGTACCGATGATAAACTCGTTCTCTGGATCAGATTTCACATGGTGAAGGATCCCTGACGTGCTCGCCACGTGGTCCGCACAATCGATGACATCAGGCCGGCACTCTGGGTGGACGAGCACGACCGCATCCGGGTGGGCTTGTTTTGCACGGGCCACATCAGCCGGGGTTAAGCGGTCGTGGACGAGGCAGAACCCATCCCATGGCAGGATCGTTTTTCCGGTAAAACGCGCCGCATACTGCCCGAGATTTTTGTCCGGCACAAAGAGCACCGTATCCTCTTTTACGGAGTTTACCACCTTTACCGCGTTTGCCGAAGTGCAGCAGATATCGCTCTCCGCTTTTACCTCCGCAGTCGTGTTGACATAGCAGACGACCGCTGCCTCGGGATGGCGGGTGCGTGCGAACCTGAGCTCGTCGGCACTCACCATCCCGGCCATGGGACAGCAGGCATCCGGTGCGGGCAAGAGGACGGTCTTTTCCGGTGAGAGAATCGCAGCGGTCTCGGCCATGAAA
>Ga0209098_1002567_pt1 | contig 15874 bp, 12 predicted proteins | sample AD_JPNHW1_MetaG_FD_184429 | JGI IMG/M metagenome (GOLD analysis project Ga0209098, IMG submission 184429) | Active sludge microbial communities of municipal wastewater-treating anaerobic digesters from Japan - AD_JPNHW1_MetaG (SPAdes) (version 2) | ecosystem: Engineered > Bioreactor > Anaerobic... | reverse complement strand
ACGCGGCTCCAATACCAGCCGTATAGAGATGATAGGTGAACAGCTAATTGATAAATCCTATATACTGCTCTACGAAATCACCGATCTGTATTCTATGGAGGAATATTACGACCGGCAGGATGCCTCCAACCGCAAACTGAAAATCACCACACCGGTGAAACGTACCGAAGAAGGCTACAATTGCGACTACAAGGTATATGCTTACAAAGTGGATTTCACCGACTCGGTAGCCAGCGAGTTTTACTCCCGATATTGGGTCGATGTCAAAAATCACGACAATAAAAAAGTGGCAGCCTGGGCTGATGCTCAATTTCCGGTGCGTCTCATGGCCTCTACCGGTGGGTCGGTGCGCTCTGCCCAGTCAAAGCAAAAAACGCTGAACACCAAGAAAAAAACAATGCGGGAATTACTCGAAGATATTCCTGCCGAAATCCAGAACAATGCCGTATTTGAATTGGGACGAAAAATCGAGGATTTCCGACTGAAAGTAACCGTGTTCAAAGCTTATCCCGTGAGTGCCAAACTTGGAACAAAAGAAGATTTATACATCGATCAGCGATTTTATGTGTATGAAATAGAACAGGAAAAAAACGGCAACCAGAAAATCAACCGTAAAGGCGTAGTGCGCGTGAAAACCATCAATGACAACAAACAGGTGGCTACCGGTTCGTCCCTGCCTTCGGTTTTCCAGCAGGTAGCAGGCGGGCGGATTTACCAGGGAATGTTCATGGAAAGCAAGGATGACTATGGAATTATTCTCAATATAGGTAAAAACGGTTCGGCCAACAATGCCATGGATGGATTTAATATCGGTGCCGACTTCCGCATCTCCCGTTTCCTGAAAAAACCGGGATGGCATTTCGGAATTGATGCCTCGCTGCGTTCCATGAAGGATGTGTATGCCGGTAATATCAGCACCCCCTTGCAGCCATCACTGATTAATTCTACCGAATTGGTTTCAGGAGGCACCTATGCCATTGCCGTGAATATATCCAAAGAAAGCTATTTCACCCGAAAGGGAAATGTATATCTGAGGCCGCTGGTTGGACTCGGGCTGCAAAGTTACTCGTTCAATAACATTGGGGGAAGCGAAATTGATTCTGAAAACAAAGATTACTCCTGGTCATCCATTTATGTACCGGCCGGTATTGGGGTGGGTTGGAACATTACTCCCACATTCAGCCTCGAAATGAAACCCGGGGTGTATGCCCGCTTTGCCGCTACAACCGGCAATAAGGAAAAGCTCACCCAATCGGCAGCACCCGTTACCGACAACTGGGGATTTGGAACCATCGATAAAATGAATTTTGGAACAACAAATACCATTTGTTTAAGAATAAGGTTTTAATAATTTTCTATCCTGAAACAATAAATTTGAAAGACATGAAAAAAACAATTCAGTATCTCAGTCTCTTGCTGATAGTACTCACAAGCTTCAGTCTGAGCATATCGGCACAAAACAAAAAAGCCGACAAAGATACCCGTAACTGGGTTTATGAAATAGAACCGGTAGGTGTGGGTACTCAGGGTTCGTACCTTATAAAAGTATGGTCCTACTCCAAAAAACCCATGGTAGCCCTCGAGCAGGCCAAAAAGAATGCCGTACACGGAATTATTTTCAAAGGATTTACAGGCATTCAGGGTGTGCCCGGTCAACGGCCGCTCACCAATAATCCCAACCTGGAAGTGGAACAGGCCGAATTTTTCAAAAACTTTTTTGCCGAAGGCGGAAAATACATGAAATTTGTCAATATCACCAACGACGGTTCGGTGGCTGCCGAAGACCGCTTGAAAATTGGCAAAGAATACAAAATCGGAGTGGTGGTATCGGTGAATGTGGCCGGATTGCGCAAGGACCTCGAAGATGCCGGCATGGTCAGAGGATTAAGCAGTGGTTTCTAATAACCCTTAAAAAACAACTGACTATGAAAAAATCAGTGTTGATATTGACTGTAATACTAACTGCCGGCTTTTGGATGACCGATGTCACCGCTCAACGAAATTCCAACATCGGGTATTACACCATCGAGCCCGAATGTCTCGGAACCGAACTTGACGGATCGGTAACGCTAAGAGCCTGGGGAACAGGTAGAAACCGGTTTGACGCTGTGGATCAGGCCAAAAAAAATGCAGTTCGCGATGTGATTTTCAAAGGTATCCGCAAAGGCAGCTCGGAATGCAATCCGCGTCCGCTCCTGCCCGAAGTGAATGCAGAAATGAAATACGAAGATTTCTTCAACCGTTTTTTCTCCGACAAAGGAGGCGATTACAAAAAATTCTGCTCTGGTAAGGATGAACGGCTGGATAATAAAATTTTCCGCCGGGGCATGGGCGACTCCAAAATGGTAACGTACAGCGTCATTGTGCGGGTTCTGCGCGCCGAACTCAAGGATTACCTGGCCGGAGGATTTGCATCACCCGAACGGGGAGAAATAAACCTGCCTTCCATCGGCATTCTCAAAGAGGAAAAAATTAACTGGAACTATGAAATTGAACCGGTTGGAGTAGGCACTCAGGGAACGTATCTGATCAAAGTGTGGTCATATTCCAAAAATCCCGAAGTAGCCATCGAACAGGCCAAGAAAAATGCCGTGCATGGCGTCATTTTCAAAGGTTTCGGAGGCATCAGCGGCGTTCCCGGTCAGCATCCGCTCACCGACAATCCCAACCTGGAAATAGAACAGGCAGAGTTTTTCCGCAATTTTTTTGCCAACGGGGGGAAATATATGAAATTTGTGAATGTCACCAACGATGGTTCGGTGGCAGCAGAAGACCGCCTGAAAGTGGGTAAGGAATATAAAATCGGCGTGGTGGTATCGGTCAATGTGGCCGGACTGCGCAAAGACCTGGAGGATGCCGGGATGATCAGATCATTGGGAAGTGGAACCTGATTTTACACAAAAACCAGAATAAAATGAAACACCCATGTCCAACAAAATAAAATAGGACACACAATGGCATGATTAAATAATGCATAACAAATGATAGACGCTCAATATTCCCCCTTTAGGGGGTTAGGGGGCCGATAAAAAAATATAAACAGATGAAACACACTATTCAATCGTTAACCTTGCTGCTTATCTTCGGATTGCTTATTGTGACCGATGGAGCAGCTCAGCGAAATTCTAATATAGGACGCTACACCATCGAAACGGAGTGTCTGGGGGTGGAAATGGACGGTTCGGTCACGTTGCGAGCCTGGGGAACCGGTCGCAACCGCTTCGATGCGGTAGATCAGGCCAAGAAAAATGCCGTGAGGGATGTGCTGTTCAAACCCACGCGAAACGGAAGTTCCGACTGCAATCCGCATCCGCTGGTGCCCGAAGTGAACGCCGAAATGAAATATGAAGATTATTTCAACCGTTTCTTTTCCGATCGTCGGGGAAGTTACAAGAAATTTTGTTCCGGAAAAGATGAAAGAATAAGCAATAAAATTTTCCGCCGGGGTATGGGCGACTCCAAAATGGTAACCTACAGCGTCATTGTGCGTGTTTTGCGCTCTGAACTCAAGGAACAGCTCCGTGAAGACGGTATCATCAAATACTAACAACTTAAAATATCGAATCACATGAAAAAATTTAAAAACATAACCCTTATCTTTTTTGCACTGTCGCTAAGTCTGACTGCTTTTTCTCAGGCTAAAAAACCCACTATCATGGTGGTACCGAGCGACAACTGGTGTGTGAAAAACAACTTTATGACCGTGTACGACAATATGGGTACGCGGATAAAAATCCCCGATTATCGCGCTGCACTGCAGGAAAGTACCGAACTGCTGAATGTCATCAGCAAAATAAACGAAATGATGACTGAACGGGGTTTTCCGCTAAAAAATCTGGAATCGGTCATGAAAAGCTTACAGAGTCAGTCGGCCGAAGATGCTATGCTCTCCAGCAAAACCGGTGCCGATGCCAATGAAAGTCCAATCGACAAACTGAAAAAAGTGGCAAAAGCAGACATCATCATGCAACTCACCTGGTCAATTAACCAGACCGGTCCGAAACGCTCGGTGACCTTCAACCTGCAGGGACTGGATGCCTATACCGACAAACAAATAGCCGGTGCATCCGGCACAGGACAACCTTCGTTCTCGGCCGAATTACCGGTATTACTCGAAGAAGCTGTGCTTGCTCATATAGATAATTTCAACGTTCAGCTCCAAAAACATTTCGATGATTTGTTTGCCAACGGACGGGAAGTGAGCCTGCGGGTCATGACTTTCAGCTCCTTCAACGGTGACCTGGAAAGTGAATACGATGGTAAGGAACTTTCGGAAATCATCGAAACATGGGTGTCGGACAATTCAGTTAAAGGACGTTTCAGTCTGACCGATGCCACCGAAAACACTATGCTGTTCGAACAGGTGCGCATTCCGCTTTACGATGCTTCCAACAGAGCCGTGGATACACGTGGCTGGGCTCGCGAATTGCAAAAAATGCTTGCCGACAGATACCGCATCACCGCCAAACTGATGACACGCGGTCTGGGACAGGCTCAACTGGTAATAGGAGAAAAATAATGGAAAGCCCCCCAACCCCTCCCGATGTATCGGGATAAACTTCGGGGGAGTTTGAGAGCATTTTGAAAGCAGCTGGTAAGTTGATAGTTGAACAGGAAATCTTTACCTGATTAAAATTAATCGGAAAACCCGGCATCTAATATCTTTATAAAGGGTTGGGAGATTGCAAAATAAGATACAAAATCCTTCTTTACACTAACTAATAAAAATGAATATAATATGAAACACCTGAAATTAATGCTTGTGATAGTGCTGTCGGGGTTTATTTCCCACAACCTGCAAGCCCAGTATATGTCGGACACCGAAAGACTTCCGCTCACAGTGTGGATACCCGATGATATCGAAGATTTTCCACCGGCAGCAGCCGATGTACTGCAAAACAAACTTTTGCAGATAGCCACTCAAAACGGCATCACCGGTTCCACCGATGTGATGCGGTTTATCTTTACGGCTAATGTCAATGTCATTACCAAAGATATCACCCCTACGGCACCTGCCATGCATGCCTACACCATGAATGTGAATATGTATATCGGCGATGGAGTAGACGGAAAAGCATTCTCCAGTTACTCGGCCACCGTGAAGGGGGTGGGAGAGAATGAAACCAAAGCTTACCTTGCCGGACTGAAGAATATCAAAACAAATAATCCGGAATTTCAGCGATTCATAAGCGAAGGAAAATCAAAAATCATAGCCTATTACAATTCCCAGTGTGACTTTATAATTCAAAATGCCAGAACGCTGGCCAATATGAACCGCTTCGACGAAGCCATCTGGAACCTTTCATCCATTCCCGATGTGTGTCCCGAATGCTGGAAAAAGGCACAGGCAGCACTTGGACCCATCTTCCGTCAGAAAATAGATTTTGACTGTAAGGCCAAAATTAATCTGGCCAATAACATCTGGAATGCCGGCCAAAGCTGGAATGCCGCCAATGATGCCGGTGCGGTTCTCTCAACTATCGACCCCAATTCGTCCTGTGTGGGTGATATTAAGGTGCTTGCCAATAAAATTGAAAAACGCATCCGCGAAGTGGACAGCCGCGAGTGGAAATTCATTTATGATTACAACATCGGACTTACCCGCGACTGGATCAAAGCCTACCGCGATGTGGGTGTAGCCTGGGGTAACGGACAACCCCGAACGGTAATTTACAACAATTTCAGAAGAACTTACTTCGAACGGCGCAGATATTAAATCAACGACGCATTCAGTAAAAAATCCCTCTCAAAGTGAAAGGGATTTTTTTTATATCAGTCAGAAAGCAATATGCAAAGAATTTGAATTGACATCACAGATAAAAATCAGACGTCATTGAAAATGATAAATGAAAGTGTTTTCTAAGTCCCCTTTAGGGGATTTAGGGGCATTTTTACACCAGATGTTTTTCGGCGCAGTACGATGACCTCACCAGCGGCGCACTTTCCACTATCCTGAAACCTTTTTCCAGCCCGACAGCCTTATATTCTGCAAATTTGTCGGGATGAATGTATTCGCTCACCGCTATGTTTTTGCGCGATGGTTGCATATATTGACCGATGGTAAGTACAGAGCAGCCAGTCGCCAAAGCGTCATCCATCAGTTCCAGCACTTCAGCTTCGGTTTCGCCCAGCCCCAGCATAATGCCGGTTTTGGCTGTTGCACCAGTACTTGCAATGTGTTTCAATACACTCAGACTGGTTTCATATTTTGCTTTGGTTCGTATCTGAGAGGTCAGGCGCTTTACTGTTTCCAGGTTGTGCGAAATTATTTCAGGCTTTTCGGCAATCACCCGGTCAATCAGCGCTGTATCGCCATCGAAGTCGGGTATCAGTACTTCCAGCGTTAGTTGCGGATTAACGGATTTAATTACCCTTATTGTTTCAGCCCAGTGTGCAGCACCCTTGTCGGGCAGGTCGTCCCTATCCACAGAAGTTATCACCGCATGTTTCAGCTTCATCAGGCGGATGGATTCTGCCACTTTTCGCGGTTCTTCGGGATCAACGGGCAGCGGTTTACCGGTCAGCGTATTGCAAAACCGACAGGCACGGGTGCAAATTTCCCCCAGTATCATAAAGGTAGCGGTGCCGCGATTCCAGCATTCACACATGTTGGGGCAACGCCCACTGGTGCAGATGGTGTGGAGGTTGTTTTCCTTTACAATTTTATTTACCAGGGTGAAGTTTTCGGTACTTTGCAGGTTGGTTTTAAGCCATGCCGGCTTTCGGAGGTATGTCATTTTTTAAAATTAATTCTTTACACAGAGCACCCCTGTTCATTGAAAAGTCAGATCTCATCCTGTACAGGGTTGTTTGCCTTTTTTTTGCAAAATTAGAATAAAAAAACCGCTCTGCAAGTGCGGAATCTGAAACATGGAATGGAAAAAAAGGCTAAACATTGTCTGATTGCCCGAATGTAACTTTTATAAATCTTTCGTCTCTTTTATTCCATTGAATATAAATTCCAGAATATCTGTTTTTTCCCCAATGTAATCAGTTTCCAGGTTTTGCCTTATATATGGCACTTCCAGGCCTTTCATGGCATACAGAATGATGATCGACATCATTTCGGTATCCATCTTGCGAAAGTAGCCTTTTTCCACTCCTTCTGTCAGAATACTTTTAATCAATCCCAATTCTATGATATCAATTCGCCGGCGGGAGCGTTCCACCTCATATATATCCCTGAAAAAATCGGCCCGCAGCGTACCGTTGCGTGTTACCGAATTTTTTACGGTATTGAAGTGAGTGATGATGTGATCCTTTAACTTTTCGTATGGATTAATGTTTTTTTTGGAAACCAGAATGAGCCTGTCGATAATCAAATTTATTTCATTGTCAATCACTGCCTTATAAACCTCATCTTTGCTTTTAAAGTAGGTGTACAGCGTTCGTCTTCCTTTATGTGATGCCTCGGCAATATCATTCATGGTAAGATTTTTCTTGCCATTGGATGCGAACAATTCCCGGGCTACATCTATCAGTTGCTTTTTAGTCTTTGAAATCCGTTCACTCATAGGTTAATGTTTAGATTTTCTCAGCTCTAAATTACTGCTTTTATACAGTTTTGTACAAAAAAGTGAAAATATTTTACAGAATATTAATAATTTCCGGTTACCGGGCTTAATTTACGTTTTCTTTTGTACCACAATCTTACCGACCATACTACCAGAATCGCCAGTACAAACCGGGGAATAATCATCCACAATACCGGTACTCCAATAGCAGCAAAGAGCAGCGTGTCCTCCAGTGTGGAGTGATTTATTGCGATGTGGAAGTTCAGATAATTCGCATCGGTTTTGCTCAGTTCGTTGTTTTCCACTGCATCAATCATCACGGCCGAGCCGTATGTAAGTCCCAGTATGTGAGCCACAAACCACAGAAAGGATGTAGAGCGGGGCAGACCCATGATGCTCATCAGCGGAGCCAGCGAGCGCGAAAGCGTATCCAGCAGTTTGAATTCTTTCAGTATATTCTGCAGTATCATCAATCCGGTTATTATCAGCACCACTTTCACTATCAGCCAGAAGGAACTGACTCCCCATCCCAGCAACATTTCGGCGAACGAATGGTAAACAACAGCGCTTTCGGTTATCTGAGCAGTGCCTACCTGCGCCGGAAGCAGCAGGTTCAGAAAATAGGCGGCTACGAATGATGAAACAACACGTAGCAGAAACATAACTGTGTAATTGGAGCCGGTTTTGCTCTGTACGGCAGTTTCCACTATCATGTTGTGTGTTATGAGGCACATCACAGCAAGAATAGTGATTTCGCGGGGTGATAGTGGGAGTGTGGCCAGAATGGCAATGGGGGCGTAGAGCGACATGAAAATGCTGGTGATGAACACAATGGCAGCTTCGCCGGGCAGGCCGATATACGAAAAGAGCGGCGTCAGATAGTGGGCTATCAGATCAATTGCTCCCAGATACTGAAGAATACTCACTCCGAGGCTGATGGGAATAATTATTTTGAGCAGCCAGATAACGGTTTTCTTCGCTTTGGGTAAAGCGGAGAGCACGGAAAGCTTTAATCTTATGGTGGTGGTTGACATCTGATTTATTTAAAAAAAGAAAGGTTGTCTCACGACAACCCAATCTTCAATTAACCTTAAATCTAATACCATGAAAAACACGATGCAAAGATACGCTGTTTTTTATGTTATAAAACATGTTTAGTCGATTATTTTGTCGAAATTAACAATAAATAACTTAAAATACTGAGTTTTCGGCAGCAGATACCTTTGTAGAGCCGCTAACTGATAATTCAAAATTATGCTGGCCGCAAATTTATTTATTTTTACCGATATTCAGTCATTATATCAGAAAGGATTCAGGATAAGCGACATTTTTTTTTACAGGCCGGGAAGACTGTTGTTTCTCATTCTTTATAATATTCCTTTCAAAAGGGAAGTATCAGAGATAATCCGGAGATAGCTTTTTTTCGAAATGAAAAAACTTGGATGTGAGTAAACTATTTGCACACAAAGTCTTTATTGCCCTTCTGCGGGTAAGGAGGTAGATTTATCCGATTAAACCTGACTTGCCGAAAGCAGTTGAAAGCTTTGGAGCATTGCAGGATTTATTTAAAAAAAAGAAAGGTTGTCTCACGACAACCCAATCTTCAATTAACCTTAAATCTAATACCATGAAAAACACGATGCAAAGATACATCATTTTATATGTTTTAGAACATAAAATCGAAGAAAATTTCTTGAAATTAACGACAATTAACTTAAAAACGGCATTTGCACACAGATTTGAATGAAAGCAATCAGTTTTTATGTTGGTTGAAATCCAAAGTAAGCGCAAATTTATTTAATTTTGCAGGAAAGTAATACGGGAAGTGAGTACCGAACCGTAAACAGGAAGCGAAGTGAACGTTGGTATTTGATTTAAAAAAAGAAAGGTTGTCTCACGACAACCCAATCTTCAATTAACCTTAAATCTAATACCATGAAAAACACGATGCAAAGATACATCGTTTTATATGTTTTAGAACATAAAATGAGAGAAAATTTCCCGAAATTAATCACATTTAACTTAAAAAGCAGGCAATAAAGACATTTATACCATTGCCGAAAAGTTTTTAATGTTTTTTTTGTTGTGTCGGACGATTATATTGTAGAATTAAATCCAATAAAAAATCCCAACTGAGATGAGAACCAGTTTTATTACGGAGAAAAATGAAATAGAAGAAATACTGGACGGTTTAAGTACCTGTTTTGTAGGTATGAACGAGGCGGATGGAAGTCCCTATGTCATACCCATGAATTTCGGATACCTGGACGGTAATATTATCCTGCATTCAGGACCTCACGGAAAGCATCTTGATTTGCTTGCACGCGACAACCGGGTGTGCGTAACCTTTTGCACCGAGAACAATCAACTCATGTGCCAGCATCCCGATGTGGCATGCAGCTACAGTGTGGCTTCCAAAAGCGTACTATTCAAAGGCCGGATAGAATTTGTGGAAGATATGGAGGAAAAAGAGCAACTCATCAAGGCTTTCATGAAACACTATATACCGCGTGAATTCAAAATTTCGGCACCGGCTATCCGCAATGTGAAAGTGTGGCTGCTTCGTCCCGAAAAGGTTACTGCCAAAGTGTTCGGACAGAATTTTCGCAACACCAGATCGCCGGTCTAAGGGCGTAATTTCGATATAAGCAGTGAGTCCATTTTGTAGTGGTCGTTGCAATACTGAACGTCACCTTTTATTCCTGTGAAGCATGTTTTATAATCGAGGAGCACCGCTACTCCCGGATTTAGTTCCACCCGGCTCAGTTTCTTCCCGCGGGCTACCGAGTCAACGTATTCCCTACCTGCCCGTGTCAGCGGTTCCCGGCCGATAGAGTAGAGTATCTGGTCTTTGAGTATGGTTCTTTTGCTGACCTGTTTTTTGTTGGTGGAGTCAATGTCATTCATACAGAAAAATGCCAGCTCCAGTGGTTTTTCCACCCGCACACAGCCGTGGCTTACTGCCCGGTAATGCTGCTGAAATACACTTTTTGCATTCGTATCGTGCAGATACACATTGAATGGGTTTGAAAAATTAAACTTTATTCTCCCCAGCGAATTGCCGGGTCCCGCATCCTGCACAATCACGTAGGGCTGATAGGATTTGCTGATGCTGCCCCAGGGCACTGAATAGGCGCTCACCTCTTCCCGGTTTTTGTACACCTTCATATTGTTGCGGCTCAGGTAGCCCGGATCGTAGGTCATTCTGTGGCTTATCTCATTCACAATGATGCTGCTGGGTACTGTCCAGGTGGGATTGAGCACGACTTCATACATTTTTCCATAGAGCATCGGTGTCTTGTGTTTTGGTGGCTTACCCACACACACGCGCATGGAATGTACCAGCGTATCGCCGCGCATAGCCCGCAAAGTCATATCAGCCACATTGACGTGAGCGAATTTGTTTGTGATAAGCTTTTCGGGTTTCCAGCGGCTTCGCTCCAGATTGATAGCCACTATTTTATACCGGGTTTTGAAGTCAGTATTCAGTGCATTGATGGTCTGATTGCCTATTTCATTGTCCTGAATGAGGTTGTTTTTTGCCCTGAACAGATTAAGTGCTTTCAGTATCCGGTCGTCGAAGCGGGTATAGACACTGTCCCACTTCGCATGGAACGGCAGTTCGCCGCTCAGCATCAGCCGGCGGGCAATGAGGGGTATCGACGGGTGTTTTATCTTGAATTTGATCTGCTCTTTTCCCGGCATCAGGGGGATGGGCTTAAAGGTGGAGTCGCTCAGCCTTTTCATGTTTTGTAATTCCGCCTGAAGGTTTTTATATTCCCGGGAGACTGGCTGAACATCCTTCAGGTAATGAACGAGTGAATCGGAATTGGAGAATATCCGGCTTATGAAAGCGCTGTCGGGTTGCTGCATGGCAATGAAGTAATCGTTGGGATACAATTTTACGGGATTATAGCAGCCGTATTCAAGGCTGCTGCAGTACTTAAAGTAACTCCTGGTAAGCAGAATTTCCAGTTGAGCCAGCTGTTTATAATCAATATTTGTTGTATCCGTTTTGGCAAGCAGGGTGCGGATTTTCTGAGCATCAAACCGTTCGGCAGTTAAGCCGTGTTCCGGTGCTTTTTGAAGAAAGGAATCAAGCAGGTTCACCCGTTGGAAAAATTGAGAGGCATTTTTGAACCAGAAGGAGGAATACGCTTTGGGCATATATACCTGATTAAGTAAGGACAGGCTGGCCGAATCGGTGGCATTGACCGCTTCGAGCAGAGCCATGCTGAAATCCACGCTGTCCATCCTGCTGGTGTAGGTTTTCGTGACTTCATTGGTTTTGTTCTGACAGAAAAGAATGGACAGCATCAGAATGATGGGCAACAGAAACAAGTAGCTTTTTTTCATAAAGAATAGGAATAAAATATTTAATACTCTGAAAAAAAGATTATTAACAAAAACAAAGGTAATGAAATTTCGGGAATTCAAAACGGAGTGAATCGATATTTTCACCTACGCCATGAAATGACATTCCGGTGCATTCATAAATATTGTAGTATCTTTGGCATAACAATTGAACTGAAGATGGTACGAATTATCTCAGAAATGATATAAATAAAAGATATACAGTTAATTATATTCTGTTTTTCAACCGTTACCGGAAAAAGTGATTTCTCCGGACTGCCAAATTGGCAGATAATTGAAGACAGAACTGACAGAGGAATAAAAATAAAGGACAAATCGACAGATGAGAAGAAACTACGAAAATTTATTTACAAATGACATGATGGGATCATCCGAAGTATTCCCGATCATTTCGCTGGAGGACAATCCGACGGATATTAACCTCAATTCGGGTGACGTTTTGCCTATCCTGCCATTGCGCAATATGGTAATATATCCGGGTGTGCTGGTGCCGGTATCGGTGGCGCGCCCCAAATCGCTGCGGTTGATACGGCAGGCACAGGACAACGACGGACTGGTGGGTGCCTGTGCTCAGATAGATAAAAAAGTGGAAGATCCAACCATTGACCAACTATACGGAACCGGTGTGGTAGCACAAATAGTGAGGGTGCTCGAAATGCCCGACAATACCACTACCGTAATTCTGGAAGGAAAAAAACGTTTCCAGTTGGGCGAACAGGTTTCAGCAAAACCTTATCTTAAGGCCGTTGTTCATCTGATGGAGGAAACTTTACCCGACACTACCGACAAACTTTTTGTGGCGCTTACCTCGTCAATCCGCGATTTAGCTATTAAAATTATCGAAAACTCCGGAATTATTCCGCAGGAAATGGCTTTTGCCATCCGCAATATCGAAAATCCCGTCTTTCTGATTAATTATATCTGTTCCAATTTCGGACTGGATGTGAAGGAAAAACAACGGCTGCTCGAAATTGATGACGTGATCGAACGGGGATATCAGCTGCTGGGCTTACTCAACAAAGAATCGCAGTTGCTCGAAATCAAACTGACCATCCAGAACAAAGCCAAAGAGGGAATTGATCAGCAGCAACGCGAATACTTCCTGCAGCAACAGATGAAAACCATTCAGAATGAACTCGGTGAAGACTCGCCCGAGCAGGAAGTCGAAAACTTCAGGAACAGGGCCAAAACAAAAAAATGGTCGGAGCAGGTGGCAAAGACATTCGACAAGGAGCTGAAAAAACTCGAACGAATGAGCCCCCATGCGCCCGATTACTCCACCCAGCTCAATTATGTGGAAACAATGCTCGATTTGCCCTGGGGCGAATTTACCAAGGATAATTTCAACCTGAAGAATGCCAAGAAGGTGCTCGACAGGGATCATTTCGGTATGGATACGGTCAAAGAACGCATTCTGGAACACCTGGCCGTACTGAAACTCAAAGGCGACATGAAATCACCGATTATATGTCTCTATGGCCCTCCGGGAGTGGGAAAAACTTCCCTTGGAAAATCTATTGCTACCTCACTCAACCGTAAATATATCCGTATGTCGTTGGGCGGACTGCACGATGAAGCTGAAATACGCGGTCATCGTCGCACATACATCGGTGCCATGCCCGGACGAATCATGCAGAACATCAAAAAAGCCGAATCGGCCAATCCTGTATTTGTACTCGATGAAATCGATAAAGTGAATGCCGACTACAAAGGTGATCCATCATCAGCATTGCTCGAAGTGCTCGATCCCGAACAGAACGGTGCATTTCACGACAATTACCTCGATATAGATTTTGATCTGTCGAAAGTCTTGTTTGTGGCTACGGCCAATAACCTGAACAGCATTCCGCGTCCCTTGCTCGACCGCATGGAACTCATCGAAGTGAGCGGTTACACTCAGGAAGAAAAAGTGGAAATTGCCATTCGTCATCTGGTGCCCAAAGAACTGGAAAATCACGGTCTGAAACCAGAAATGTTTGTTCTTACCAAACCGGTGACTAATCAGCTCATCGATCAGTACACCCGTGAGTCGGGAGTGCGCGAACTGGATCGGAAAATTGCCGGACTGATGCGTAAAGTGGCAAAGAATGTGGCTATTGGAACAAAATATAATGCCGAATTAACTCCCGAAGACCTGAAAACCTACCTGGGAGCACCGCGTTACAGTCGCGACAAATACGAGGGAAATGATTATGCGGGTGTGGTAACCGGCCTGGCCTGGACGAGTGTGGGAGGCGAAATACTCTTCATCGAAAGCAGCCTGAGCCCGAGCAAATCACCGACTCTCACCCTCACCGGAAATCTGGGTGATGTAATGAAGGAGTCGGCAGTGCTGGCATTGCAGTATATCAAAGCTCATGCAACTGAACTCGGTATCGATCAGAAACTGATTGACGAAAACAGTGTGCACGTTCATGTGCCAGAAGGAGCCATTCCCAAAGACGGACCTTCGGCGGGTATCACCATGACCACAGCGCTGGTATCGGCTTTCACACGCCGCAAAGTGCGCAACAATACGGCCATGACCGGTGAAATCACCCTGCGCGGAAAAGTGCTGCCTGTGGGTGGCATCAAGGAGAAAATCCTGGCTGCCAAAAGAGCCGGAATTACCGATATTGTCATTTGTGAAGAAAACCGCAAAGACATTGAAGAAATAAAAAACACCTACCTCAAGGGATTGAAGTTCCATTACGTGACAGATATTATGGAAGTAATCAATTTTGCATTACTTCAGGAAAAGGTAAAATAATTCCCAACAGAAAAGCAACAACAGGCAGGTTTGTACATTTAATTGTATGAACCTGTCTTTTTTTTAAACGAGCAACTATTATGAATTATGAATTATGAATTATAAATGATGCTGTTACTAACCACTCCCGAACGTTCGGGATCACTAATCACCAATCACTAATCACTAATCACTAATCACCAGTCACCAGTCACTATTCTCAAAAAAATCAGCACATTACCTGCTTCCATTTAAAAAATAGTTGTATTTTTGTCCCACTATGAATACAGAACTATTAACAGCGATTGCTTTGGGAATTGGTTTGAGTGCCAGCACGGGTTTCCGTGTTTTTGTTCCCATGCTGGTGGCAAGTGTTGCTGCCCATTTTGGCATTTTACCCCTCACCGACAGCTTTCACTGGTTGGGCAGCTGGGCAGCCATGATTAGTTTTGGAACGGCTACGGTGGTCGAAGTGGCTGCTTATTACATTCCTTTCGTAGATAATCTGCTCGATACGGTCACCACACCGCTGGCGATAGGGGCGGGCACGCTGCTCATGACTTCGGTGCTGCCTGTTGATAATGAATTGATGAAATGGATTACCGGATTTATTTTAGGTGGCGGTGCGGCAGCAACTATTCAGGGTGGGAGTGTAATCTCGCGGCTCACATCCAGTAAGTTTACTGCCGGGGCAGGCAATCCGGTAGTGTCCACCGGTGAAAATGTGGCAGCACTGGGAGGCTCTGTACTCACCCTTTTCATACCGTTGATTATTGCGGCTGCATTTATCGTTTTAGCTGTTTTCATTATCGGAAAGTTATTCAGCTGGCGAAAATCGAAAGCAGGTAATGGGTAATTTCAATGAAATCGTCTGGACTTTTTATAATTTCGCCTCTACGAGGCTTTTATTTGCAACGTCAATAATATACTACCATACTGCCGCCTCTACGAGGCTATAATTTTCAATACCAACAATATTCTACTGTGCTGCTGCCTCTAAGAGGCTTTAATTTACATCATCAACTATATTCTATCCTACTGCCGCCTCTACGAGGCTTTAATTGCATCACCATTGACGTACTACCATACTGTCGCCTCTACGAGGCTACATTTTCAACAACAATAATATCCAATCCTGAACTCTCCTCCGGGAGGCTCTGTTTCCAGTACCAAAGGTGCGGCATTATGGTAGAAAATAGATTATATTAACATAATAAGCTCCGTAGGTGCGACATTATCGCATTCTTAGAAAAATCAT
>Ga0209098_1002565_pt1 | contig 15880 bp, 18 predicted proteins | sample AD_JPNHW1_MetaG_FD_184429 | JGI IMG/M metagenome (GOLD analysis project Ga0209098, IMG submission 184429) | Active sludge microbial communities of municipal wastewater-treating anaerobic digesters from Japan - AD_JPNHW1_MetaG (SPAdes) (version 2) | ecosystem: Engineered > Bioreactor > Anaerobic... | reverse complement strand
CACCGGAAACGGGGAAAAGTTCATAACGGCAGTCAGTTATTCCTTCTTCAATAAATTTCCGGTCGAAAAAAAGTTTTGAGAACGAATGGCTCAAAGCATGGCCGGTTAGCCCGAAAAGCTTCATTAGCTTACGCGCTTTTTCGCCAGTGAGAGATAAATTTTGTAGAGGTAGTAAATGACGGCTACTCCCAGAATTCCAACCACAACAAGGTCGATGATATGGCTGTATTTCATCACTTCCGCCCAGTTTGACTTGAGTTTGAAACCGACAAAAGTGAGGAACGTATTCCATATTCCGGCTCCGATAATCGTATAAACCGAGAATTTCAGGAGATTCATTTTACCAAAACCTGCCGGGATACTGATCAGATGCCGGACCACAGGTATAAACCTGGAAATGAGGATTGTAATTTGTCCGTTCTTATCGAAAAACCGCTGCGAAACTTCCAGGTGATGCGTGTTAAGAAGCAGGTATTTCCCAAAGCGCTCTATAAAGGGCTTCCCGCCATAGTATCCAATCGCGTATGAAAGCAGCGACCCGACAATACTACCCAGTGTGCTGGCAATAATTGTACCTGTAAAAGTAAACTGCCCGTCAACAATAAGAAATCCGGCAAAAGGCATCACGGCTTCGCTCGGCACAGGGAATACCATGCTTTCGAGCATCATCAGAAAAAAAACACCGGGGTAGCCTGTTGCCCCGATAACCATTACTGCCGTTGTGGCAATCCATTCAGTAAGTCCCATGAGCGAGAGAGTTAAGTTTTAAAGAACAAAGAACAGGGTGAAATGTTTAAAAAGAGTGAAAGTTATTGGTTTATAAACCGTTAAGTTCAACATAGGTGCTTATTACATCCATGATTGAAGGGTTGAGCCGGGCTTTTTTCGAGTACTCAAGAAGTGCGCGATGTGCTTCATAATCCAGCGGCAGGGTGAGGTACAGTTCCCTCACGGCTTCCTTCACATTTCCGGCTTCAAGCAGGTAGGCAACCTTACGGTACATCAGGTCGTAATTCGACGGTTGCAGGCTTATGCCTTCATCAATAAGTTCAAGCGCTTTGTTTATGTCGTTCAGTTCTTTGGCGTAGAAATCTGAAATATCAAGCCAGATTTCCGGGTTTAAAGCATCCAGTTCAGTAACCTTGTTATATGCATTGAGCGCTTCTTCTGTCAGTTTCAGCCCGTTGTAGCAGTCAGCCAGTATATACCAGTAATCGGCGTTTTGCGGTTCCAGTTTTACAGCCTGCTCCATGAAAGGAATTGCTTCCTGTTTACGCCCCAGTTCATCGCTGCAAATCCCTATTCCCATCCAGGCATCCGATAACTGCTGCTCCAGTTCTATCGATTTGTGGTAGTATTCTATGGCAGTCTCGTACTTTTTCATTTGCTCGTAACAGTCGCCTATGTAATAATACACCATGGCGTCAGGCTTCTCATATTCGAATGTCTGCTTGTAAACCTTAACAGCCTGGCTGAAAAGGTCCATGCTTTCATAGGTCTGTGCCTTGATGTAATATGCAGGAGTGAATTCAGGGTCGATGGCGATAGAGAAATCGAAAGCTTCGATGGCTTTTTCATAAAGGTCCACGGTCTTGTATGCCATTCCCAGGTTGTACCAGCCCACACCTGAGTATGGCTCCCTGTTGACCAAATCCTCGAAGAAGGTGATGGATTCATCCGTCATGGAACCGATCTCAAAGCAGTAGCCAAGTTCGTAGAGCACACCTTCGTTTTTTGGCTCAACATGATGGGCTTTTTTCAGGTATTCAACAGCTTTGTCGAACTGGTTCAGGCTCTCATATTCAAAAGCGATGCTTGTGTATATTTCATCCAGTCCTTCGTTGATATATTTCAGGGCTTTGCGGTACTCCTTTATGGCATCATCGTGCTTGTGCATAGCGCTAAGCACACCGGCCTTGGTGGTTATGATGTCGGGGTTGTTGGGCTCCGAGGGCTGTATGCGCGAAAGCAGCTTAAGTGCTTTTTCAGGCTCATCATTATTTACAAGATACTGAGCCATAAGCAGATGAAATACATTATCTGAAGGAAAACGTTTTAATGCAAGGTCAATAGCTTTTTTGGCATTGGTAAAATCCGATTCCGAAAAATAGTGGTAGATGATATCCTCAAGTTCCTGTGAATCGAAAAATGAGGAGCCATTGCCTGAATTGGTTTTTTCGAACCTTTCGAGCAATTCGCGGATGTAATCCTCATCTTCTTCAAAGTTGTAATCCATCGTGGTTTCCCTCTTTCTGGCAGCAAAGGTAATAATTTTAGTGCTACCGTTAGATTTTACCTTTTTCAGCGAAAGCATAGAAAGGCTGTAAATTCATGATTTATAGTAACTTAGATTTGTTACAGTATGGTAAGGGCTGTTTTTAATAAATCATTATTTTTACGCCAAATTGTGCATATGACACTTATTAAAAGTATTTCAGGAATCAGGGGAACGATGGGAGGCTTGCAGGGCAGCGGTTTAACTCCTCCTGATGTGGTAAAGTTTACTGCCGGTTACGGCGCTTTTATTCAAAGAAGAAACCCGCGCAAAAAGGTAAGGATTGTGATTGGCCGCGATGCCCGCATTTCAGGGTTTATGGTTAACCAACTGGTTACGGGGACATTGCTCGGCATGGGTATCGATGTCACTGATACCGGGCTTTCCACTACTCCAACGGTTGAGATGGCAGTTACTGATTTGCAGGCACAGGGCGGTATTATTCTTACCGCAAGTCACAACCCCGGACACTGGAACGCCTTGAAACTCCTCAACGAAAGAGGGGAATTTCTTAACGCTGACGAAGGTGCCGAAGTGCTCAGAATAGCCGATGAGGCAGATTTTAGCTTTAGCGAGGTGACTTCACTTGGCACTTATACCACAAATGATACTACTGTTCAGACACATATTGAAAAGGTATTGGCGCTGCCGCTGGTTGACAGGGAAGCCATTGCCAAAGCCGGGTTGACTGTTGCCGTCGATTGTGTGAATTCCACCGGCGGTATAGCCATTCCCCGCTTGCTCAAAGCGCTGGGCGTAAAGAATGTACATGAGTTGTATTGCACTCCTGATGGCCATTTCCCTCATAATCCCGAGCCGCTGCCTGAGAACCTGGCGGCTTTGTCGGACCTGGTAGTAAGCAAGAAAGCAAAAGCAGGATTTGCTGTTGACCCCGATGTTGACAGGCTGGCCATCGTTTGCGAAAACGGCGAAATGTTTGGTGAAGAATATACCCTGGTTGCCGTTGCCGATTATGTGCTGAACAATACCCCCGGCAATACTGTGTCGAACCTGTCTTCTACAAGGGCTCTGCGCGATGTGACCGAAAACCATGGCGGTGTATATACGGCGTCAGCAGTAGGAGAGGTGAATGTAGTTGCCCTAATGAAGGAAACCGGCGCTGTAATTGGCGGCGAAGGCAATGGTGGCGTGATTTACCCCGAAATTCATTATGGCCGCGATGCGTTGGTGGGGATTGCCCTGTTTCTGACACACCTGGTGAAATCAGGAAAGAATTGCTCCCAGTTGCGCGACACCTATCCGTCGTACTTCATTTCGAAAAATAAGATCACACTGGAAGAAGGAATGGATGTTGACGCAATCATCCGACAGGTTGAAAAGAAGTATGCCAGGCAGCCAAAAATCACTGTTGACGGGCTGAAGATTGAATTCGGCAAGGAGTGGGTACACCTCCGCAAATCAAATACAGAGCCGATCATCCGCATATATTCCGAAAGCGATTCAATGGCGAAGGCTGACACCCTGGCCCGTAAAATAATGAATGATATAGGCAATATCATCACCGGCAAGGAGTAAGATCCTGTTAATAACTATTGAAAACCTTTGAACATGCCGGATTGACAACGCAGATTAATATTTTACCTTTATCGGCGTCAACGGTTTAAAATACAGAATCATGGCATCTGCAAAAAAGAAAAGAAACCGGAAAATCAAGTTCTATAAGGTGGAATTGAAAATTCCCGAAGCACTGCACAAGCAGGTGCGTAAATACTGCAAAAAGAACAAGATAACACCGAATAAGTTTCACCGCAGGGCAATCAGGGAGTACATCGAGCTTCATGCGAGATATGCAGAACACGCAGAATCGCAGGTTGGTAACAACCAGATGTCTATATTCGATATCATCGAAAACACCAAGAACGAAAAATCATAAAAAAATCCCCGCACATTCAGTAGCGGGGATTCTTCTTTTTACAGGCAAACCATCTAGAAACGGATTCTCACATTAGCGAAGAATTCCCTGCCCGGGCCGGGCTGATAGGAATTACCATCAGGATCGGGCTCTGTGAAAGCCATGTAATCAGTCCCGCCTATATTACGAACGGCCAGGCTTAACTCGCCGTTGAGTTTCCATAAGTTCCAATCATAGGCCACGCGTGCATTATAGAGGTTGAACCCGTCCTGCCAGTTCTGGTAGATTGCCGGGTCCATTTCTCCGTTGTACGCCTTGGCATCAGTGTAAATGGCCCATTTCGACTGCAGTTCGGTGCCCAGGCTCACAACCAGGTGAGGTGTTACCGAGTACACTGCTTCAGCATATAACTGGTGCTTTGGCGAATTGGGTAGCGCCTGGCCTGAAGCGGGAGGCGTTGTGAGAACATAGGCGGTATCGGTGTAAACAGGATCTACATCAGCCGAGGTGTATTCGTAGTTGGCAAAAGTATAGGCAACCTGCAGTTTCAGGTTTTTCAGTATATTGTATGATGCAAAGGTTTCGATGCCGATTCGTTTGCTGTTGCCGGCATTGCCATAGAACACTTCCTGGTTACCGCGTCCGGTTTGCTTGAAGCGGAAAAAGTCGTTTTCGGTCGTCATGTTGAAGAAGGTGACTTCATAGTTGAGTTTTTCTCCCACGAAACCGCGAACACCCGCTTCAATACAATTAGAAGTTGCAGGCACCAGGTGGGTATTAAAGCCTGAATATCCGACCGGGTTGTTTGCCAACTCCTCTGTTGATGGCGGCATAAACCCCTGGCTGAAGTTCACGAACATGTTAAGTTCATCCATGAAACTGTAGTTTGCTCCTATCCTGAAAGATGTCTTCGAAAAATTCTTGTTGGTTTTGGCGGTATCGGGAGCCAGCATCTTATTGGTTAGCTGATTGTCCATTTTGTCGTTGCGAACGTTGGCTATCAGGCTGAGTTTGCCGATATCGATTTTATCGAGGACAAAAATGCCGCTGCTGCGCTGGCTGATGAGCTGATTTGCCAGCAGGCTGTCGTTTTCAAGGTTGGTTTCGTCGGTGCTTTCAACCCTGCCGGGATTGCTCAGGCTCTGGAGTTTGTACATGGCAATATCCTGCCATTTGAAGTCAGTTCCCAGGCTGAAGGTATTCGTAGCCTTGCCAAGGTCAAGATGCAGATTGTACTGTGCGCTGAATCCCGGATTTGTAATGTTCCTGTACTCGGCAGCACGGTTGCTGGTTTCCTTGTATTTCCACTCACGCAGGTAGGCTGAGGCTTCAATTTCCTGGTTGCTGCAGAGCTTGTACTCAGCATTGAAACCGGCAGTTGTCCTGTTGGTTTTCTGGTATTCGTTGAAGGGGCAAGCATCCGGGTTAGCCTGCCTGAGGTTGTCGAACTGTCCGATGTTCAGGCCTTCGGGATTCTGCTGGAAATAATCGGTGTGCGAGATGACCTGTGTGAGCGAGAAGTTCCTCGAAGGATGGAAGTTGATCTTTTCATATAGTTTGTTGCTCCAGTATGCCTGGTGATCGCGGTATCCGTCGCCGCCGGTGCGTGAATAGCTCACACGGTAATCAACTGATTGTTTGCTGCCGCCGAGTTGGATAAGTGATTTGGCAAAACCATTTGAGCCTATCGACTGGCTGAATTCTCCGCCAACGGGCTTTGACCCGCCATTTTGTGTGGTAATGCTGATAACACCGGCTGCGCCGCCGCCGCCATAGAGCCCGGCTGCTGGCCCGCGCAGCACTTCAATGTTTTTCACGGTTGACCAGTCAACATCGTAAAGGTCAGGGGCGAAGCCCGAAGGATCATTCACAGGAATGCCGTCGATGATCACGCCTATGCCGCGTAAACCACGCTCGGTGAGGATTCCCTGTCCGCGAATGGAAACATGCACACGCTCTCCGTCGTGCTGATTGTCAATACGAACGCCGGGTACCAGCCGCAGCGCTTCCTCCACACCGATGGATTTGGGCATGATGGTAAGCATCTGGGGAGTAACCAGTGAAATGGAGCCGGGATTGTTTTTAAGGGCAACCGGCAGGCGGTTTGAGGTAACAATCACCTCTTTAAGCTGGATTGTTTTTGTGGTGTCGGTCGATGTAGCCTGGCCGAAAAGTGCAGTGCTGAAACACAATATCAGCGCTGTGTACAATATTTTTTTACTCATGAATTCAGGTATTAGTAAGGTGGAAATGAGACTCCGGGTGACAGGCCTTGTTCTCTGGCGCTATCACACGGTTTTGGTTAAGTGGTGTCAGCAATGATTATTTACAGGATGAAGCTTTGCCGTGTTCCTGGAAATGAGGAAACCGGCCTGGCAATCCGGGCTGAAACCTTTCACCATCGCTTAACAGTGACGGATGAAAATAAGAATTCAGGCAAATTTGGGAGGAGGAGAAGGTGTAACGGGAATTTCAGACGTAAAGCAAAATTCATACAATGAATAATCGAAACAGGTAGGAGGTATAGTCCTGGTAAACAAAGTTTTCTGAGGGTAGAAGACGGGATTATTCGGAGCTTTTCGCCTCTTCTCCGTTTCCTTTTTTGAATGATGGCTCTTCTGGTACCCGGCAATCAGCTTTTTCTCCCTGCTATCGTTGTAACAGTGATAATATTTCATATTGCCACGGGTTATAGATTTAATCACATCGTACATTTCACCTTTGTAGGTGAATTCCCGGCCGGGCCTCATCCACACAATCCCTTCCTCTTTGTTTAACCTGAATGCCAGTACCACAACAATTTTTTCAGCGATATGGCTGTTGATTGCTTCCTGCGACTCACGCCTTGCTTCTGATTGTTGCAGTCTGAAGAGAATGTAGCCACCTCCGGCGTTGAACAGGATTAACAGTGTGATCAGCAGTGAGATAGCTCTTTTCATGCCTGATTCTGAAACTGCCTGGCAGATACTTACAGCAGACAAGTTCTGATTCCTTTTAAAAAAGGTTGTCAAATATAAGAGATTAACCCGGAATGCGCCTGTAATGAATAGAACATTTTACTGAACGAAGCCGGGAAGATTATCTGAGATTATTGCAGTGACGGGCATTGTCATCGGTAAGTACCTGATTCCGTTGGTTTCCTGCATAAGGCCGGTTGCCCTGAAGCCAAGCCTGGTATAAACGGGAATTGAAAAAGGCGAGGCATGGACGAAAATTTCTGTTGGTTTCGGCTCTCTTTGCAGGCAGAGGTGCACAGCCGTCTGTAGCAGGTTCCGGGCAATTCCCTGTCCCTGGCATGGCTTGTCCACAAAGAGCAATGACACTGTGTTGTTGTCACGTATCTCTATCATACCGGCGATGCCTTTACCTTTGCTGGCGGTGAGGATGTTGATGCCGTTCTGCTGACGTGCCGCGATTTTTTCGGGTTTTATCCAGTCGTAAAAGAACTGGTTGCCGGCATCCACATAATCGATGGCAACAAATTCATCGTACACTTTTTTAATAAGCCGGTATATTGCTTCTTCCTGCCCGTGACGATAAGGCTCTATTTTAACGGTTTCCATAACATGATGAAAGTATCAGCCGCGAAAGATTTTCGCCGGCTCAAAATTATACAATGAAATGGATGGGCAGGGCCGGAGTGATTAATTCTTTTCTTCAGCCTGTAATAAAGCTTCCTTTACCGATTCCCTGAAAAGATTATACGACCAGGTAGCACCGGCAATGGCATCTACCTTATTGATATCCTGGTATTTCAGGAGGCTGTCAGGGTAGGAGAGGACCCCCTTGCGGTCGTTGCGGCACTGCTGCACATATTCATCATTGCCTGCAAAGTAGCGCTCATAACGATCATCGAAATACTCATGCTTTGACGAATCACGGACGAAAAAGGTAACCTGTGTGATCCTTCCGTTTTGCACCGTCAGTTTTGTACAGCCGTAATAGGGTTCATCGGTATAGCCGGCCCGGGATACACCGCTGTATTCTCCGTCCTTATATTTTTCGTACAGTCCGAAACCCATGATCAGAAGTACAGAGCAAAGAATAGCTGCATATTTTGCCATAATGTAATGTATTTAAAGAGCAATTGATTGCTATTTTATAAAGATACCTTTCATCACAATTACCCTATGAAAAAAGCAGAATTATTTTGCAGGCGAAAATTGAATTCATCGGACAATATCATTGATATTAGCCCGGATAATCATTTGATGCTGATGCCTGAAATAAAAAAACTTCTACTGCGGATTATTCCTTTATCTCCGGATTTGCTTATTTGCTGCAATAATAATCAGGCTCAATTTAAAGATAAAGAGCAGCTTAATGAGTCTTGCGTGGGGGGCATAATGATGATACCCAGGATATAGCTTAGCTATTCAACGATGAGTTTCGCCAGGTAATCGTCGCTGTAATTGATGTCGAATTCAACCCACAATGGTAAATGGTCGCTCATCTGGTAGGTTTTCCATTCCTTGAACGCCTTTGTAAAAGCAGGCATGTCGGTAGGTTTGCCGTTTTCAGTCATCAGCGCTACGAAATCTTCATAATACTGCTCTTTTTGGTCGTCCTTGTACACCGTTTCGAACAGATCGAAAACACCTGCTTTTCCTGAGAACTTTACCTTGTTTTTTCCTTCCTTGTAAACTATCTGGTCATAGTATTTGTCCTTCTGAAGATTGCTTCCGGTGCGTTTCTGCAAGGCTTCGGGTATTTTAAACCCGCCTTTGAGCAAAGCTTCCATGGTCCTGTCCTGAAAATTCAAAATATTAAAATCGCCCAGCAGGATGAAATTCTCCTCTTCCTTTTCCGCACGTTTCTTAAAGAACATCGAAAGATTCTCAATTTCCTGAACCCGCTGTTCAAATTCTGCCCCGGTGTCGCTGCCATAATATATGTGAACGGTACACAGGTTGAACTTGAACCAGCCGGCCTGAAATGATAACAGGTAAGGTGTACGGGCAAATTGGGGCATTGGCGATTTGTCCTTTGACGGAAGTACAATCTCACCTGCTATATTCCTGAACTGCAGTTTTTTCCTGTCATATACAAATGCCATCCTTTCACCGTTGCCACCGGTGCCTTCAGTAACATCCGTCAGGAATGAGTCATAGTCGCTTCCCAGGATACGCATCAGTTTTTTGAACGGTTTCAGGTCCTGTTTTACCTCCTGCAGCGCAACAATATCGAATGCGGAGATGATTTCGGCAAGGTAATAAAACGATTCTGTAGTACGGGGCCCCATTTTTTTACTGTTGGAGTCAAACTCGCGAATGTTGAAAGTGGCAAGCAGAAGCTTGTCTTCACGTGTTTTGGGAGGCACATTCTCCCGTAACGATTTGCGCAATGCAAGCAGCCTTCCGGCAATTTCATTTAGCTTTTTCTGCGGATTCTGATAGACTTTGCTTTCAAGAATCTCATTCTTTAAGTCAGGATAATAAGGCATGGTTCGAAAAGAAATGAGGTAGTTAAACTGAAAATGTGTGAATTATGCAGTATAGCTTACAAAATAATGGGATAGCAGAATACGGGTTGAAAGAGTGAGGTAAAGATAGTGCAAAAACAGGAAAACCGGTTATATCAGTCCGTTAGTTCCGGTATATAGCTGACGGTTTAGAATTGATCGGCCGAGGGTAATCTCATCGGTGTAATCCAGTTCGTCGCCGATAGGTATGCCGCGGGCAATGGTGGTGATAGTTACCGGATGATTTTTAAGCAGTTTGTAGATATAAAAGTTGGTGGTGTCGCCTTCAACGGTCGCCGGCAGCGCCATGATCACCTCTTTTACGGTTCCGTTTTCAACTTTTGCCGTGAGCGATTTCAGGGTGAGATCGCCGGGGCCGGTGCCTTCCATAGGCGAAATGATGCCGCCGAGCACATGGTAAACCCCTTTATACTGTCCCGTGTTTTCAATGGCGATCATGTCGCGCAAGTCTTCCACCACACAAACCGTGGCATGGTCGCGCTTGGGATTCTGGCATATTGAGCAGGTGTCGCCATCCGAAATATTATGGCAGATGGTGCAGTATTGTATCTCGCTGCGTAACTTTTTAATGGCGTCGCCGAGTGAATCGGCAATTTCGGGAGGCTGCCGCAACAGGTGCAATGCCAGCCTCAGCGCTGTCTTCCTTCCTATGCCCGGAAGCCTTGTAAGCGCATCCACAGCATTTTCAACCAGTACCGATGAATAATTTCCCGTCATAAGTTTCGTTCTTCCGGAATAATGTTTGTAAGCACGAAGGGTGCCTTTTGTATTTTTGCGTAAAATTAGCATTTTTCGAAAGGTTTTCTCAGGCTGTCACCACATCAACTGACCTATCCATGAAATCATTCAACAGGCTTGCCATTGTTTTCCTCCTGCTTACCGCGACTGTATCCCTGCAGGCTCAGGACACTGTGAATGTAACCGACTCAAAAGGACTGAAACAAGGCTTCTGGCGAAAGGTGAATGACGAGAAACAGGTGGTTTACGAGGGACGGTTCGCCAACGACAAGCCGGTGGGTGACTTCCGCTACTTTTACCCTGAGGGCAAACTGAAAACCCTGGTGAAATATACAAGTGGAAGTGATGAAACACCTTCCGTGAGTTATCATACCAACGGCAAAAAGATGGCCGAAGGACTTTACAGGCAGAAACAGAAAACCGGGGAATGGCGCTATTACAACGACCTGGAAGTGCTCATGTCAGAAGAGTATTATAACAGCGGGAAACCGGTTGGTACCTGGAAGAATTATTATGACGATGGCAAACTGCTCGAAGTGTTCTCATGGAAAAACGGGCAGAAAGACAGTCTATGGACACAGTATTTTACCGATGGCAAGATACGCATGACAGCCGGTTATGTGGCCGGAAAACTTGAAGGAGAGGTGAAATACTATTATCCGGAGGGTGGACTGATGGTTGAGGGACAGTACCTGCACGATGCGAAAGACGGCATCTGGACCAGCTATAAGGAAGATGGCGCCGCCGAAGTGACCACTGTTTATTCAAATGGCAAGATGCTTCAGCAGACCTTCTTTGACAAAGCCCGCGAAGAGCAGCTCCGACAGGATGATATGCCGAAAGATGCGCAGCCGGTGGAGAAATAGGGTGACAGTTCTTAGAGCTTAGTGCCTGGTGCGTAGCCTGCCTGCCTTGGGGATGCATGTGTGAAAGGGGCAGGTGCTTAGTGCTTAGTGCTTAGCCTGCCTTGGGGAGGCATGTGTTAAAGGGGCAGGTGCATAGTGCTTAGTGCCAGTCCCGATAGCTATCGGGACCGGGTGCTAAAAATTCTTACTTCGTTTGTTCGAATGTTCAAATGTTCGTTTGTTCCAGTCCCGATAGCTATCGGGACCGGGTGCTAAAAATTCTTACTTCGTTTGTTCGAATGTTCAAATGTTCGTTTGTTCCAGGTTCCACTCCCGATAGCTATCGGGACCGGGTGCTAAAAATTCTTACTTCGTTTGTTCGAATGTTCAAATGTTCGTTTGTTCTAGTTTCCAGTTTCCAGTTTCCAAATTTTCCATTTTCCATTTTCCATTTTCCATTTTCAATTTTCAATTGTCAATTGTCAATTCTCTTTCAGCCCGTCGTTTCCCACGTCCAGCACGGCTTTCCATTCCCCTTTTCCGTTTCTCTTCCAGATGGTGGCATAGGTTCCTTCGCCGATGAGTTCACCGATTCTGCGGGTGGTGACTTTCCAGGTGCCATGGGTGTAACCGAGTTTGCCTGAAGAGTCAGCAAACATGGGCTCCCAGGTCAATGTGAAAGAGGTGTCGGGCTTTGCAGCCAAAACAGTTTTTATTGCATCAATTCCCTGCACCGGCAATCCGTTTTCGCGCATCATGGTACCTGTGGAATCGAACATCGCCAGGAATGCGGCATTGCGGCCCTGCTTTTCCGACAGTAGTGAAAAGAAGCTGTCAGTAGCTTTAAGCCCCAATTTTGCAGTGTCATTTTCTTTGCGGCAGCAGTTTGCCATTGAAATGGCAATGAGCGCGATAATTAGAATTTTAATGCCTTGCTTTTTCATATTGAATTAACTTTCAGTGAATAATGGCCCGATTTCATCCAATGATTTTATGACTTTCAAACCGGTTTTTAAAAGTCTTTCAAACGACTGATGCCCTGCGGCTACAAGGATGCATTTGCACTGAAGCCGGGCGGCAACCTCGGCATCATGCAGCGTGTCGCCAATCATGGTGATATCGCTGTGATATATACCGAGGCTTTCGAAAAACTTCACTGCATTCTCAATCTTGCTTCCCGCGTAATGGTCGTTAATGCCACCGATGTAATCAAAGAATCCGGTGATTCCCAGTTTGTCCACCGAATCTACCAGGGCATCGTGCTGCATGGCTGAAATGATTGCCTGTGTGTATCCCCGTGACCTGAAAAACTCCAGCGCCTCCCTGGCTCCTGGTGTCAATCCGCAACCGGGTAACTTGCTGAAATATAAACTCATAAATTCCATGGCTGCATCTTCCCACGGCTCAGCCTCAAAGTCGAAGCCCACTTCCTTGTAATAATTGATCACAGGAAATGTGAACACGTCGCGGTACGATTCAGGGGTAAGTTCCCTGAGATTCCTTGCCCGAAGCATGGAATTGATCGATTCAATGCAGATTTTCAGGTCGTCGAGAAGTGTTCCGTTCCAGTCCCAGATGATGGTTTTTGATGGAGGCATAATTCCTGCAGGGTTTCAGGTGAATGAGTTCGGGGTACAAAAGTACAAACAGCGAAGGGCAGAAAGCTGTTGCTGCCGAAAATCTTTATCTTTGCATTGAAATCAATAATCACACTCCATGATTCAGCGCATTCAAACGGTATATCTTTCACTGGCAGCCATTGCCATGATCATGCTTTTCTTTTTTCCTTTCGCCCTTTTCCAGTCGGAATTCGTTTACAGCCGCTTTTACGTTTACGGCATGGTGGATATGGTTCCCGGGGGTGCCAACAGCATGAAACTTATCTATGCATTGCCACTTGTGCTTGCTGACCTGGGAATTGTTGTGCTTACGATTAGTGCGATTCTCCGTTATAAGAACAGGCCATCGCAGATAAAGCTTGCCAATGCGGCATTCATTCTGACCATCATTTTTATTGCAGCAGTTTTTTTCCTTTACGGAAATTTGCTGGAGAAAAAATTCAGCACGCCTCCAATCTGGTCCGACGGTATCGGAGTTTATTTTCCGCTGGTCACACTAGTATTTCTTATGCTTTCCATCAGAGCGATCAGAAGGGATGAGAACCTGGTGCGATCTACTGACAGGCTGCGATAGATGCCGGATTGAAGTTAAAAAAAACTGACTGACAGCCTGTGGGATTAACCCATAGGCTGTTGGATTTTTAATGAATCCGTTGATTTGTTCAGCCTTCGAACCGGCTGGTGTTTCTTTCTGCTTCAAACACTACAAGATCCCTCACCTGGTCTCCGTCAATCACAAACCTGACGAAGGTAATCACCCTGTGCCACCCTGAATGGCCGGCAGCACCGGGATTGATATGTAACAGCTTGAATTTCTGGTCGTACTGAACCTTGAGTATGTGTGAATGCCCGCTAATAAAAAGTCCGGGCTTTTCTGTTTCTATCCTTTTTCTGGCTTCAGCGTTATAACGTCCGGGATAACCTCCGATATGCGTCATAAGCACCTTCATTTTTTCACAATGAAAAACCTGTAATTCAGGATATACCCGCCTGACTAAAGCATCGTCGATGTTGCCGTGCACGGCCCTTAATGGTTTAATGGCGTTAAGCGCATCGGCTGTGGCAATGTTGCCGATATCGCCGGCATGCCATATCTCGCTGCATATTGAGAAAAACTCTGCTGCCCTGGGGTGCACAAAGCCATGGGTGTCGCTAAGCAATCCGATGTGTGTCATAAACCGGCAGCCGTTTCTGGTAATATCAGAACCATTTCTTTTTCTTCATATAGACATACATGATTCCGGCAATTATTATGAAGATACCAACCAGTACGAAGTATCCGTACCGCCATTCAAGCTCGGGCATGTAGCGGAAGTTCATGCCATAAACACCAGCCAGGAAGGTGAGGGGAATGAAAATGCTTGAAATGAGGGTAAGCGTTTTCATGATGTTGTTGGTACGGTTGGCATTGTTGGCCATCAGCAGGTCCATCATGGCCGAGATCATCTCCCTGAAATTATCGATGGTTTGAATAATATGGATGAGATGGTCGTAGATATCGTTAAGGTATTGCCTTGTGAAGCTGTTGATGAGTGGCAGTTCGTCGTGCACAATTCCACGGATTTCCTCTTTGAGCGGATATATGGTGCGGCGAAGAATAACCAGTTGCTTTTTCAGCGCCAGTATCCTTTGTGCAATTTCATCGGTGGGCTTGTCGAGCAGCAGGTCCTCGAGTTCGTCGGTCTGGTCTTCAAACTGGTCGAGGATCACGTAATAGTTATCCACAATTTTGTCGAGCAGCAGGTAGGAGAGGTAGTCTTCCTTGCGGCTGCGGGCGCGGGTCTTCGTGGTCCGCAACCGTTCCACCACCGGTTCAAAGAGCGGTGTTTTCTTCTCGCTGAACGATAGCAGGAAGTCCCTGCCCAGCAGCAGGCTTATCTGTTCGGCATCAATCTGCTTTTTCTGGTTGTTCCAAATCAGGCTTTTGAGGGTGATGAAAAGGTAATCTTCCATATCCTCAACCTTCGGGAGGTGTTCAACATTGAAAATATCTTCGAGCAGCAAAGGATGTATGCCGAAATCTCCGCCCAGCTTTTCAATGGTTTCGGTGTCGCGGAAGCCGCTCACATCAATCCAGTTTACCTTTTCAGGCCTTATCTGCTTCTTGACGGTGTCGGGAGAAATATCCTTTTTCTCAACAAATTCATCATCGTCATATTGTATAAAATTGACGCTGGTGGGTTGCGGCTCGCTGCCGGTATAAAACAGTGACCCAGGCGGGAGCCCTGATTTACGGCTGTATTTCCTTGTTCTTTCAGAAAGTGGTTTCTGACGCTGGCGGGACTTTTTCATGAAGTAAAATTAAAAAAACCGAAGCCTGCAGTTCAGCCGGCCCCGGTTTTTTTCTGAGACTCAGAATCTGACCTTTTATTTCTTTTCTTTCAGCAGGTCCCTGATCTCGGTAAGCAAGATTTCTTCCTTGGGAGGTGCGGGAGGTGCTGCCGGAGCTTCTTCTTCCTTTTTCTTAAGGCTGTTCATGCCTTTGATAATCGCGAATATTGCAAGAGCAATAATCAAAAAGTCAATCACCGTCTGAATGAAGTTTCCATAAGCGAAAACGGGGGCACCGGCTGCTTTAGCATCAGCTAAACTTTTATAGACAGCGCCATCCATCGAGTAGAACAAATCGGTGAAATTCACATTGCCAAGCAATTTCCCGAGCGGGGGCATAATAATGTCACTAACCAGTGAACTGACAATTTTGCCAAAAGCTGCGCCAATAATGATACCGACAGCCATGTCCATCATGTTGCCTTTCACGGCAAATTCCTTGAATTCTTTTACAAGTCCCATGTTAATTGAGTTTTTGGTTGATTAATTGAATAATTGAGGATGAAAGTACGTCAAAAAAATGCGATTGTCAACTATTTAGAGAAACTATAAACAAATCCTACCGTAAAAGCTTCCTTAAATTGAGTTGCCGGGCCTATGTTTATGCCTTTTTTATCAATAATATCAATGTTATCATCGTAGATGAGCGTTGTGCCGATGGTTGTGGAAATATACTTGTTTACTTTCATCAGCAGTACATTTTCCCAGTTTACGATG
>Ga0209098_1002564_pt1 | contig 15882 bp, 15 predicted proteins | sample AD_JPNHW1_MetaG_FD_184429 | JGI IMG/M metagenome (GOLD analysis project Ga0209098, IMG submission 184429) | Active sludge microbial communities of municipal wastewater-treating anaerobic digesters from Japan - AD_JPNHW1_MetaG (SPAdes) (version 2) | ecosystem: Engineered > Bioreactor > Anaerobic... | reverse complement strand
GCGCAAGGCTGTTTCGGGCATCGTGGCCAACAACCGCGAAAACGCCAGGAAGCTCTCGGCCATGAGCAAGGACCTCGAGTCGGGCATCCAGCTCATCCAGGGCATCGAGGAGATCACGGAGCGCTCCCGGCTAATCGCCTTCAACATGGCGGTGGAGGCCGCGCATATCGGGGAGAAGGGGCGGGGCTTCAAGGTCATCGTCAACGAGCTCAGGTCGCTCAACGACCGCACCGTCGACTTCTCGCGGCAGGTGCGCGATCTCCTCGGCCGCTACCGCGAGTACAACGCCGCCCTCGTGGCGGGCATGGCCGAGCACTCCGAACGGCTTTCCGGCGAGGTCCTCGACGTCATGGAGAACGCCGGAGGGGCGGTCGAGTCCCTCATCGAGTCCGCCGCCACCACGGAGGACCTTTCCTCGCGCCTGGCCGGCCTCGTCGTGGAGATGGACCGCGACCTCGACGGCGTCCTCGAGGCCCTCCAGTTCCAGGACGTGACGAGGCAGATGCTCGAGGGCGCGATGTCCATCATCGCCGACGCCGAGGAGAGGCTCGGGCGCACCGCCCCCCTACTCGCGGGCCTCGGCGAACGCGATCCCCAGGCAACCGAGGCCAGGCTCGAGGCCATACGCGGCGCCTATGTCGCCCGCGCGAAGACGAAGGACGAGAAAACTGCGATTCTGGAGGTAGGGCCATGAAGTTCCTGGTGGTGGACGATTCCGCGACGATGCGGAAGATCGTGAGCCTCGCCCTCACGGGGGCTGGCCACAGCTACGCGGAGGCAGGCAACGGCAGGGAGGCGCTCGAGGCGATACGCAGCGGGAAGCCCGACTGCATCCTCCTCGACATCAACATGCCCGAGATGAACGGCATCGATTTCCTCAAGGTGAGGTCGGGCGACTCCGCGATCAAGTCCATACCCGTCATCGTCCTCACGACCCAGGACGAGGAGGCCCTCAGGGCCGAGGCCATCGGCCTCGGGGCCAACGGCTTCCTGCCCAAGCCCTTCCAGAAGGAAGCCCTCCTCGACGCGGTGAAGACGGCCACGAAGCTCTAGGTCGGCCGCAGCCGCGAGGCGACGGGCGGGCGCAGCGTCCGACCGCGGCGCCCGCCGCGGCGCTCCTCGGCGCCTCCCGGGGAGCCGCCCTCAGTATCGATAGCGGATCGAGGAGAGGATGGCCTTGAGGGGCTCGCCCTCCGCGTCCAGGTCGAGCTCGGCCACGACCCTGCTCCCGCCGCCCGGGCCTCCCTGGGCATCGCGTCCGGGCAGGGCCGCCTCGTCCCCGAAGTAGAGGTAGCGCGGCAGGTCGAGCTTGATCTCCCCGCCCGGGCCGAAGTAGTCGGTGAGGAAGCTGCCCGCGATCACGTTGAGTAGCTCGAGGAGGGCATCGTCGCTCGCCTCCCCGCTTCCGGCCTGCCCCGAGAAGAGGATGTCCGCGATGCGCCGCCTCAGGGAATCGCCCATGCGGAGCTCGATGGAGCAGCTTGCGGGCTCGAGGGCGTCGATCGCGGCCCGGGCCTCGGGCTGGGCCACCTGCACCGGCCGCGGCGAGCGTCCCGCGTCGATGAAGGCCATGTCGGCGAAGACCCTGGAGACGGCCGCCTCGAGCATGGGGGCGGCGCGGGAAGGATCGAAGGGCTCGGTCATGGCAGGCTCCCGAAGGCCTGGAGCATCTTGGCCGGCGAGACGGGCTTCTTCACGACCGCCGCGGCGCCCAGGCCGAGATACCCGGCGTCCTCGTCCGAGGACGCGATGCTCGACACCACGATGACGGGCACGCCCGCTATCGCGGGATCCGACTTGAGGAGGCGGAGGAAGGTCGCCCCGTCCATCTTGGGCATGTTGATGTCCGTGACCACGACGAGTCCCGCCGCGAACCCCGCCGGAGACAAAGGGAGGGGCGGGCCTGAGGCCGCGGCCTGCCGTTTCAGCATCCCCAGGGCCTCGAGGCCGTTCTCGGCCTGGCTGTAGCGCGGGATCGCGATGCCTGCCATCTCGATGCAGCGCTGGATGATCATCCGCGAGGTCGGCGAATCGTCGACGATGAGCACTTCGCCCGGGTTCATCGATCCTCCTAGATCGTCCATTGGCGGCCGTTCGTCGACAGCGTGACGACGCCGCCCGCCACCTTCATCTCGACCGTGCGCGACGTCTCGCCGCCCACGTCCTCGGCCAGGGGGCCGAGCGAGCTCTTCCAGAGCACGCGCTTCACCGCCACGACATTGCGCTTGCCGATGTCGAAAAGGCCGGCGGGATCGATCATCGCGGCCCCCCCCGCCAGCTTCACCCAGACCTTGGCGCGCGTGGCCCCGCGCTTCTTCATGTCCTCGATCATGAGCGGCAGGCCCGTGTCGGCGAAGTAGCCGGGCGCGGCGCGGGCCCGCTCCGGGTCGATGGCCGACTCGGGAAGGGCCACGTGGATCATGCCGGCGAGGCCGAGGCCCTGGTCGAAGATCATGGCGGCCACGCAGGAGCCCAGGGCGAAGGTCTTGATGACGTCGGAAGGATCGGAGGAGACGGCCCATTCGCCGATGCCGATGGTGATGACGCTCATCGCGTCCCCCCACCGGCGGCCGCCCTGCCCTCGGCCGCGAGGCCTTCGACGCCTTCGCGCGACGTACTCGTAGCCATCCCCATGAGCTCCGCGGCGGCACGGTCCAGGGGCACGAGGCGCTCGGCGGCGCCGTTGATCCAGGCTTCCTTCGGCATGCCGAAGACCACCGAGCTCTCCTCGTCCTGGGCGAGGCAGCGGGCTCCGGCCCGCCGCAGGGCCAGGAGGCCGTCGGCGCCGTCCCGCCCCATGCCCGTGAGGAGGAGGCCCGCGGCCCGCGGCCCCGCGGCCTCCGCGACGGAGCCGAAGAGGACATCGACCGAGGGCCTGTGGCCCGAGACCTTGGGCCCCGGCGCGCAGCGCACCCGGTAGAGGCCGGGCGATTCGCGCACGACGCGGAGCTGGAGATCGCCGGGGGCCACGAGGACGAGGCCCGGCGCGAGGCCGTCCCCGTCCCGCGCCTCGCGGACCTCGGCCTGGGAGGACTTGTCGAGGGATTCGGCAAAGAGCCTCGTGAAGACGGCCGGCATGTGCTGGACGATGACCACGGGAGGGCAGGATGCCGGGAAGAGGGGCACGATGGCCCCGAGGGCGTTTACGCCGCCCGTGGAGGCGCCTATCGCCACCACGCAGGGCGAGGGCCGGGCAGGCAGCGGAGCCGGGACCCCGCCGGCGCCCGAAGGCGCCGACCTCTCGCGTTGTGCGAAATCCTTTGCGCCGCGCGAGGCGCCCGCCCGGCCCGCCCCCCATCCGCCAGCCGCCCCAGGGCCGCCCGCCCGGCCGAGCTTGGCGCTGTCCATCCGGCCTGCCTCGCGCAGCCGCGCGGCCAGGTCGAGGAGCATGTCCCTGAGGCCGCCCTGGTCGGCGGCAGAGGGCTTCGCGACGACATCCACGGCGCCGGCCTCGAGGGCGGCGAGGCCGAGGCGAGAGCCCTCGGCGGTGAAGGCCGACACGACGATGACGGGAATGGGGTACTGGGGAAGGAGGCGCCTGAGGAATTCGATTCCATCCATGCCGGGCATGTTCACGTCGAGGGTGAGGACGTCGGGCGCGAGGGTAACGATGCGGTCGCGCGCCTCGTAGACGTCGGCGGCCTGGCCCACGACCTCTATGCCGGGATCGAGGGCGAGGCCGCGGGACAGGAGGTCGCGGACGAGGGCTGAGTCATCCACGACGAGGACGCGGACCGGCCCCAGGGACGATCCAGCCCTCAACGGGGCCGCCGAGGCCGGAGGCTTCGAAGGCACGGGGCTCACTCGAGCCTCCGGAGCCGCTTGAGGTCGTCATCCTCGGCGAGGACGAGGAAGCCCTCCTCGAAGCGGTAGGAGACGAGGCTGAGGCCCTCGGCGCCGAGCTCGCGGAAGGCGACGGTCTCGTCGTCGAGGGCCGTCCGGATGTAGCCGAGCTCCGGGCGGAGCCTGAGGCTGCCGCCCGGGGCGGGCTCCCAGGCGAGGACAAGGCCCATCTCGAGGAGGTAGGCCTCCTCGCCGTCGTCGGCGTCGACGAGGCCCGAGACGCGGGCGCGCTTCACGAGGAGGGCATCCTCGAAGCGGTAGCTCGATTCGTAGCGGGCCCCGCGCAGGACCAGTCCCTTCACCGCCCTCGCCTTGAGGCCTTCGAGGTAGTCCTCGCCGCTCACCGAATGCGTCTCCACGAGCCAGGTGCCGCGGAGCTTGCGCCGCTCGGGCGCGGCGAAGGCCTCGGAGATTCCATACTCGGCGTCAGTCGGATCCTGCGCCGTGCCGAGGGCCGCCTTGAGCGATTCCGCGAGGCGCTCCCTGGCCTTTCGGCCGTCGTTGCCTGCCATGCCTACTCCAGGAATGCCTTTTCGATGATGCGGCCGTAGTCCCTGGCCGCGTAGCTCGCGGGCGCCCCCTCCCAGATGGTCCGGGAGCGCTCGATGGTCCGCGGTATGTATTCCGACTTGCAGACCTCGAAGATCGGCACGCGGAAGGACGAGAAGATCCGCCGGTATTCGTCCACCCGGCCCACGCGGTTCTCCGCCTTGGTGAAGACGAGGGAGTGGACCCTGATGGGCCTCCCCGCCTCGCGGGAGCAGCTCTCGACATCGTCCATCATCGCCTCGAGGCCCGCCACGGAGAAGAGCTGGAACTCGAGGGGGATGATGACTGACTCGCAGGAGGAGAGGAGGAGTCGCTCGAGGACCCCGTCCGAGGGCGAGGAGTCGACCACCACCCAGTCGTAGCTCGCCCGCGCCTCCGCGAGGAGGGAGCGGAAGCCGGGGGCGGCGGCGCGGATGCCGCCGTCGCCGAGTTCGCCCCGGAGCCCCCGCTTCGTGCAGGGAAGGAGGTCGAGGCGCTGCCTGACCCGCTTGCGCACATAGCCATCGATGCGTTGGGCGGCCTTGCCCTCCGCGCATTCCGACAGGGCCTCCCCGAAGCCGCGGCCCTCCCTCGCGCCGAAGAAGAGGCTCAGGTTTCCCTGGGGGTCGCCGTCGACGAGGAGGACCTTGCCGCCCGAGCGGGCGAGCCCGGTGCCCAGGGCGAGGGCCGTCGTGGTCTTCCCCACCCCGCCCTTCTGGTTCGCGATCACCACCGACTTGAGGCCGAGGCTCCGGAGGCTTGCCGACATCTCCCTAGCCCGCCTTCCGGTAGATGGCCGGCCTGACGTACTCGAAGGGCGACTCCTCCCGCTGCAGGGACTCGGAGTGGCCGATGAAGAGGTAGCCGCCCGGCTTCGTGACCGCGTGGAGGGCCTTCACGAGCCGCGCCCGCGAGGCGGCGTCGAAGTAGATCATCACGTTCCTGCAGAAGACCACGTCGAAGAGGCCATGGAAGGGGAAGCCCTCGCGCATGAGGTTGAGCCGCTTGAAGAGGATCATGTTCCTGATCTCGGGCTTCACCGCCCAGGTCCCGGCGCCCGCGCTCTCGAAACAGGGCCTCCCGGTAGCGCTTCGGCAGTCGCGCAGCCTCGTCTCGGGATAGACGCCCTTCCGCGCCTCCTCGAGGGCCTGGGCCGAGATGTCGGTCGCGAGGATGCCTATGTCCACCGAGGCGAGGACGGGGAGGAGGCTGTCGCGCACGAGCATGGCTATGCTGTAGACCTCCTCCCCGGCGGCGCAGCCCGCGCTCCAGATGCGGAGCTCCCTCGGGCGGCCCGGCCCCGCGGAGGAGCGGATGCCCTCGAGGACCTCGGAGGCGAGGAAGGAGAAGTGCCCGCTCTCGCGCCAGAAATAGCTGTGGTTCGTCGTGAGGAGGTTCATGAGGACGGAAAGCTCGGCGCCGCTGCCGTCGGCGCGGAGGAGGGAGAAGTACTCGGAGAAGCCCTCGAGCCCCATCGAGCGGATCCGCTTCTGGAGCCTGGCCTCGACGAGGGGGCGCTTCTGCTCGCCCATGCGTATGCCGAAGCGCTCGTAGACAAGGTCGGTCACCCAGCGGAAGTCGGCGTCGCCGATGGCAAGGAGGGAGTTCACGCCGTGCCCGCCCCCGCGGCCGCGCCGGCAACGCCGGCAACGCCGGCCGCGCCGACGGCAACGCCGGGTTCGCCGGCCGCCCGGGACTGCGCATCGGCGATATCGCCCATCGCGGACCCGTCGCCGTCGCGCATGACCTTCTCCACGTCGATGAGGATCTTCACGGAGTCGCCCACCTTGCCCATGCCGAGGATGTAGCGGTCCTTGGCCGCCACCGACCTGAAGCGCGGCGGCGGCTCGATGCGTTCGTCGGGGATCTCCATGACCTCCTCGACGGTGTCGACCACGAGGCCGACGAGGGAGGTGTCGATCTCCGTGACCACGATGCAGGTCCGGTCGTCGTAGGCCCGCTCCGGCATGGCGAAGCGCAGCCGCAAGTCGACCACCGGGATGACCTTGCCGCGGAGGTTGATGACCCCCTTCACGTAGACCGGCATCTCGGGCACCTCCGAGATGGTCTGGAGCTCGATGATCTCGATGACATGGCGGATCCCGATCCCGTAGGACTCCTTGCCGATGCGGAAGAAGAGGTACTTGTGCGCCTGGGTGTCCTCGTCCTCGTCATCGGCGAGGTTCATGGCATCGCCCAGGGCGTTCTTCGTTTCCTCGGGCATGGGGGCCTCCTAGAACTTCCCGAAGTTGTCGTCGTCGAGGGAGATGAGGTCGGAGGGGTTCACTCCGCCCGCCCTGCCCTGCCTGTGGCCGCCCGCCTGGCGGGCCGCGGCTGCCTGCCCCGGGACGCCAGCCGTCTCCGCGGCTCCCACGAGCCCCTCCAGGGAGGCCCTGGCGCCGCCATGGCCCGACTGGCGCGCAAGCTCGGCGCGGAGGAGCTGCAGGACCTCCGCGTTCGAGACCTTCCCCGCGACCTCCTTGAGCCTGAAGCGCCTGAGCGTCGCCTTGAGCTGCTGGCTCTGGGAGGAGAGCTCCTCGGCGGCCGCGGCGCTCTCCTCGGCGCTCGCGGTGTTCGACTGCGTCACCTGGTCGATCTGGTTCAGGCCCGTCGTGATCTGCTCGAGGCCGAGGGCCTGCTCGCGGCTCGCGCCGGACACGTCCTCGGCGAGGGAGGCCACCTTGCCCGCGCCCTCGACGATGGACTCGAGCTGCTTCGCGGTCACGCCGACGAGGCCGTTTCCCCGCTCTATGTTCGCGATGGCCTCGTCGACCATGCGCGTCGTCTCCTTCACGGAGTTGGCCGAGCGGACCGCGAGGTTGCGCACCTCCTCCGCGACCACGGCGAAGCCCTTGCCGTACTTGCCGGCGCGCGCCGCCTCCACGTTGGCGTTGAGGGCGAGGAGGTTTATCTGGAAGCTGATGTCGTCTATCGCCTTGACGATCTTCCGGATCTCCTCGGCGCTCTTGTTGATGTCGCTCATCGCGGCAACGAGGTCGCTCATCTGCGAGTTGCCCTGCTCGGCGCTCTCGCGCGAGGTCTTGGATAGCCCGAAGACCATCTGGGCGTTTTCCGTGTTCTGCCGCGTCTGGCCGGATACCTCGGTGATCGACGAGGTGATCTCCTCGAGCGACGCGGCCTGCTCGGTCGCGCCCTGCGAGAGGGCCTGGCTCGCCTGGGACACCTGGAGGGCTCCCGCGCTCACCTGCTCGACGGCCCCGGTCACCTGGGTGAGGATCTCGTTGATGGAATCGATCGACCCGTTGAGCGAGGTCTTGAGGGCCTCGAAGTCGCCCTTGTAGGCGCCTTCCATGGCGGCGGTCAGGTCTCCCTCGGCGACATGCCTCAGGACCTCGGAGGTCTCGTTGATCGGCGCGATGACGAGGTCGAGGGTCCGGTTGACGCCCTCGACGATCTTGCGGTAGTCGCCCTGGTGCCGGCCCGAATCCGCCCGCGTCGACAGCCTGCCCGAGACCGCCGCGTCCACGAGGAGGCTGGCGTCCGCCACGAGGGCGTTGATGCTGTCGATGCAGAGGTTGAGGTTGTTCTTGATCACGTTGAAGTCGCCCGAGTACTCGTCGGTGATCTTCGGGGGTATCTCGCCCCTCGAGATCCTCTCGACGCAGGCGGCGGCCATGTTGAGGGGCCCTATGACCGCGTCGAGGGTCCGGTTGAAGCCCTCGACGATGCGGCGATAGTCGCCCTGGTGCCTCGACGCGTCGGCCCGCGTGGCCAGCCGTCCCGCCAGCGCGGAATCGACCAGGCTGCCCGTGTCGGCGATGAGGGCCTGGATGTTGTCCATGCACGCGTTGGTCGATCTGGCAAGCTGGAGGAACTCGTCCTTCGACTTCACCTCGAGGCGCCCGGAGAGGTCGCCCGCCGCCATGCGGTCCACCGCGCCGACGGTCGCCCTGATCTTCCTCGATATCGAGAGCCCCATGAGGATGCCGAGGAGGGCGGCGGCGATCACGGCGGAAAGGCTCACGATGACGAGCCCGGCCTTGCCGACCTGCCCGAAGGCCTCGGCCTGCTTCGGGAGCTCCCCGCCGTAGTACTGGTTGTCGTAGTCGATGACCTTCTGCACGCTGGCGAGGAAGTTGTCGAAGACGAGCCGCCGGTCCCCCGAGATCATGACGTAGATCTCGTAGTACAGGGCCTGCCGCTCGCCGGGATCGGCGACGGAAACGGCCTTGTCCGCCAGCGCGACGAGCTCGTCGTTGTAGGCCTTGACCGTGGGTATCTCGTCCTTTACGCCGTCCCAGAGGAGCTTTTCCTCCGCCGTCTTGGGGAGCTTGTCGAACTTCGCGATGAGGTCCGCATACCTGGCCCGCGCGTCGGCGATCTCGTCCTTCTGGCGCTTGATGAAGGCCTGGTCATCCGAGCCCATGGGATTCGAGATGGTCCGGACCGCCACCTTGATGGCGACCATCTGCTCATTGATCTGGTAGAGGAGCTCGATGGTCGGGATGGTCTGCTGCGAGAGCTGGTTGACGGAGCCCGAAAGCCTCGAGGCGACGACCACTCCCGCGACGCCGACGAGCATGCAGAGCAGGGCGACGGTGACGAAGCCCAAGAGGAGCTTGGCCAGGATCTTCACGGTTCCCTCCTTCAGGAATCGAGGCGCCTGCGCGTCATTCCACGCGCATCGCCATGAGCTTTCCGGTGTCGATGATGAAGCTCACGGTCCCGTTTCCGAGGATGCTGCAGCCGGATATCCCTTCAACCTTTCCGAGGTACTCGGAAAGCGACTTGACGACGATCTGCTGGTTGCCCACGACCTCGTCGATGAGGAGGCAGACCTTGCGGCCCGCGCCCTGCACGACGATGAGGATCCCCGAGAGGGGATCGAGGCTGGCCCCGACGAGGCCGAAAACCTCGGCGAGCCGGACGAGGGGGAGGACCTCGCCGCGGAGGTTGATGGCCTCTTCCCCGCCTTCCGCGGAGCACACCTGGCCGGGCTGGGCCTGGAAGAACTCGAGGATGTCGCCGAGGGGCAGCGAATAGTAGCCCGGGCCGCAGCGGACGGTGATGCCGTCCATGATGGCCATGGTGAGCGGTATCTTGAGGATGAACTCGGTGCCCTTGCCGGCCTCGGTGCGGATGTCGACGCGGCCCCTGATGCGCTCGAGGTTCTTCTTGACCACGTCCATGCCCACGCCGCGGCCCGAGACGTCGGACACGCGGGCCGCCGTCGAGAAGCCCGGCTCGAAGATGAACTGCCAGACTTCCTCGTCGGCGAGCAGGGCGGGATCGCCCTGGAGCATGCCCTTCTCCGCGGCCTTGGCGAGGATCCTGGCCCGGTCGAGGCCGCCGCCGTCGTCGGCCACCGAGATCCAGATCTCGGAGCCCTCGTACTTGGCGTGGAGGTGCACCGACCCCGCGTCGGGCTTGCCGGCGGCCCGACGCGCCTCGGGCGGCTCGAGGCCGTGGTCAATCGCGTTCCGGAGGATGTGGACGAGGGGGTCCGAGACCTGCTCGATCACGTTCTTGTCCATCTCCGTGTCCTGGCCCGAGACGCGGAAGTCGACGGGCTTGCCGAATTTGCGGGAGAGGTCCCGCACCAGCCGCGACATCTTGTGGAAGAGGCCGTCGAGGGGGATCATCCGGATCATCATCGCGGTCTCCTGGATCTCCCTGCTGATCTTGTTGAGGCGGCCGAAGGACTTCGAGAAGCTGTCCAGCTTGAGCCCCGAGATGTCGGGGCTGTTCGCGACCATGGCCTCGGCCGTGATGAGCTCGCCCACGAGCTCGAAGAGGCGGTCGAGCTTGGCCGTGTCCACGCGGATCTCCTTCCGCTGGAATTCCTCGGCCTGGGGCCTCTCGGGGGCCGCGGAGCTCTTCTGGATCTCGAGGGCGCGCTCCACGTCCTCGGGCCGGGCCTTGCCCTCCTCGACGAGGATGGCGCCGAGGGGCTTCTCCTGGAGATCGAGGGCATTGTGAACATCGTCCTCGGTGGCGGCGCATATGCCGACGAGGATCTCGCCGAGGGGGCGGTACTCAGGCGGCGACGCGGGGCCCGGGGCCGCGGCATCCCGGCGGGGGGGCTCCGGATGGAAGGGGTGCCGGCGCGGCGCCGCCATCCGCCGCACCGTCCGCGCGCAGGACGCGGACCGTCGAGATCGCATGGCGGAACTCGTCCACCTTGGCTATGACGGCGTTGGCGAGGGCCTCGTTGACCGGCGCGGCGCCGCGGCGGGCCGCGTCGAGGATGGTCTCGAGCTCCATGCAGAGGCGTTCGAGGAAGGCGTGGCCGAAGAAGCCCGCGTTGCCCTTCATGGTATGGGCCGCCCGGAAGAGCTCGTTGACGGCCTCTCCCGGCGCCGGCCTCGTCGTGAGGCCCATGCCTCCCTTCTCGATGTCGTCGACGAGGTCCATCGATTCGGAGAGGAAGCGTTCCGCCATCTCCGCCGTGACGAGCTCGGAGAGGAGGATCTCGTTGGGAAGGGCCGAGGATGCCGCCGCGGCTGTCGCCGGGGCGGGGGACGGGATCGCGGGCGCGGCCTGAGGTCCTGCCGCGCCTTGTGGCGCTCCGCCGGCCTCGGCGCGCAAGCCGGCGCGCAGCGTCGCCATGCAGTCCCTGAGGATCGCGGCTCGTTCGGTCGCGACGGGAGCGGCCTCTTCATCGGCGTAGTCCCTCTCGACGAGGCCGATCATCGACCTCAGGGCATCGATGGTCTGGTAGATGACATCGAGGGCTTCCTGGCTTACCGCCGCCTTCTCCTTGAGGAAGACCTCGAGAAGCGCTTCCGCCTCGTGCGTGAGGAGCTTGATGTTCTCGAAACCGAGGAAGCCCGCGGAACCCTTTACCGAATGGAAGAGCCTGAAGATGGAATTCAGGCAGGCGACATCGTCGCCCGTCCCGAGGCTTTCCAGCTTAGCCTCGGCGTCGTCAAGCCGCTCGTAGCCTTCGGAGATGAAAGATACAATGATCTCCCTGGTATCGTCGTCCACGTGTTTTTTCATGGTGGAACCTTTTTTCGATACGGGTTCTTTCAAGACTAGCGATTTGGGATTCAGGATCAAGGGTGAAAATGCTTTTTTTATCGACACCCTCGAACTGGAAAAACGCGCAGGCCGCCCCTATGCTCTAGTGAAGATGTTCCTTGGCGATGCGGCCGGAAGGCGCGGCATCTTCCAGAGCCTTGATCTCCTCGCGAAGCACAAAATGCGGCTCAGCTTCGACCTCTCCCATGGAGGCGGAATGGGCATCCAGGATCCGGGCGGCCTCGCCCTCATACCCCTCGCGACCATCCTCATCGATCTTTCCGACGTGCGGGAGGCCATGGAGGCATCTTCGCGCCGAGAGGGAAGGACGGAGGAGGCCCTTGGCGACGAGACGGGCAGGCTCATCGATTTCGTCAAGGTCGTCTGGGCCAACGAAGAGTTCAGGAAGGCCTTCGGCGTGGGCACAGAGGGCATCACCCGCGCGACGCTCCGCAGCTTCGGCGCCTCGGGCGGCCACGCGGCCTTCACCGAGATGCTGACGGGCTTCGGCGCCGGCGCGGATCTCGTCGATTCCGAGGCGAGCCTCGGGCCGGGCCTGTCGTTCCGGGTCCGCGCCACCTGGTTCGGGAGGAAGGGCGACTGGTCCTCCGTCCTCGTCTCCTGCGACGGCTTCCATGACGCCGCGGGCGATGGCCGCCCCTGCCTTGAAGCGCTGGTCGCCGAAAGGGAGGCCCGCCGCCTCATCAGGGAGAAGGAGGAACGCCTCTCCCTCGCCCTGGGCTGCACCGGCGCCGTGCCCTGGGACTGGGACCTCGTGACCGACCGCGTCCTCCTCGACCCGGGCTGGAAGCGCCTCCTCGGCATCGAGCCCGGAAGCCTCGAGGGACAGGAGAAGCGCCGTCGCTGGGCGGACTTCTGCCACCCCGAGGACCTCGGCCGTTCCGCCGACATCCTCGCACGGCACCTCTCGGGCGAGATTCCGCGTTATGCGAACGAGATAAGGATGCGCCATGCCGACGGGCACTGGTGCTGGATCATGCTGCAGGGCGAGGTGACCGAGCGCTCGGCCGGCGGAAGGCCGCTCAGGATGGTGGGGCTCGCCTTCGACATCGGCGCCCGGAAGGAGGCCGAGGCGAGGCTCGTCCGCGCATTGGACGAGAAGCACGCCCTCCTCGGCGAGGTCTTCCACCGCACGCGGAACTCGATGCAGCTCATCAACGCGATGCTCGAGCTCAAGAAGCAGGAGTTCCCGGACCCTTCCGTCTCGGCCGCCTTCGAGGACATACAGAACAAGATCATCGCCATGTCCCTCGTGTACGGGAAGCTCTACGAGACCGGCACCATCTCGTCCCTCGACCTCGGCTCCTACGTCGAGGACCTCATGGACAGCCTGCGGAACGAGCTCCCCGCGGCCGCGCGCGACATCCGCATGACCGCCGAGGCCGACCACGTGGAGGTGACGCCCGACGTGGCGGTGCCCTGCGGCCTCATGCTGAGCGAGCTCGTCGGCAACTCCATCGCCCACGCCTTCCCCTGGCGGCACGAGGGCCACATTGACGTCTCCATCACGAAGGACGACGGGGGCGAGATCGTCATCGTGGAGCGCGACGACGGCGTGGGGCTGCCCGCCGGCTTCGATCCTCGCCTCGGCGGCCACGTGGGCCTCAGGACCGTCATCGGCATAGGGGAGGAGCAGCTCCGCGGGAAGGTGAGCTTCAGCTCCGGCGACGACGGCTTCGCCTGCAGCTTCCGCTTCAGGGATACGTACAGGCCCCTGCGGGTGGGCCATGCCAGCCAGCAGCCATCGGAGGGAAGGCCATGAAGAGACTCAGGATGCTCATCGTCGAGGACGAGTTCCTCTCGCGCAACCTCCTTGCCTCGCTGGTGGCGGAGCGTGGAAGCGCGGATGTCGCCGTGGACGGCGAGGAGGCCGTCCGCGCGGTGAAGTACGCCTACGACTCGGGCACGCCCTACGATGTCATCTTCCTCGACATCATGCTTCCCGTAATGGATGGGCAGGAGGCCCTCAGGCGCATCAGGGACTACGAGCGAGAGCGCGGCCTCCACGCCCCCGATGGCTGCAAGGTCATCATGACCACGGCCCTCTCCGACGCGCGCAACGTGATGGACGCCTTCAAGGGCCAGTGCGAGGCCTACATCGTCAAGCCCTACAACAAGCCCAAGATCGAGGAGCAGCTCGAGTCCGTCGGCCTCCTCGACCGGCGGTAAGGGAAGGGCGGCAAAAGGAAGGGCCCTCCGCTGCGACGCAGGCGAAGGGCCCCGGAGGAGAGAGAAACCCCGTCTCGTTCGTGAGACGCGCCGGGCCGGGGGCGAATGCCAATGTCCGCCCCCGCCCCTCCGCGGACCAGGCTTCAAGGGCCTGGCCTACGGGATTCGCCGTATTCATACCTTTTAAATGACACTACAGGGCGGGGCCTGACGAGGGGAAAAGCGATCGGCGCCGCGCGCGATCGTTTTCCCCCTCGCCACCCGCCGTCCCGCTGTGTCATGCAAAGGTGCGGACACGTTCGACTCTCGAATGACGGCCCATGAGGGCTGTCGCTCTATAAAAGACCTCAAGCGCAGGAAGTTACGGCCGATACGCGCAAAAACGCGGAACGCATCTGCGGGGCCGAGAGGCGCTCGACCTGAGCGGAGCGGCGCTCCGCCAGGGAAGCGGCCGCGGCGCGCGAGGTCAGCACAGGGGGCCCCGGTAGTAGTTCACGTCGAGGAGGTCGAGGCGCGCGAGGTGGGCGGGGAGGCGCTTCGCGAAGGCGTCGAAGTCGCGCAGCTTCCTCGGAGTCCAGAGGGCCTCCGAGAGGGCCGAGAGGCGGGGGAAGGCCATGTACTCGACCTGGCGGCCGAAGTACAGGAGCTCGGACCAGAGGTTGGCCTGGCCGCCGAGTATGTGCCGCTCCTCGCCCGGGTCGAGGCCGGGGGGCACGGCCTCGAAGTCGTAGGAGTCGCGCACGGTGCAGAACCCGAGCTGGCCCGGCTCGGTCTCGAGGTCCAGGTGCTTGTGGTCGAGGTAGCAGGCCTTGGTCTGCGGGCTCATGACCACGTCATGGCCGCGTTGTGCGGCATAAAGGCCGCCCGAATAGCCGCGCCACGACTGGACGATGGCATCGTCAGGCAGGGCTGCGCTTCCCGGGCCGCCTGTGACGGAGTCGCGGAAGGCGCGACCTAAAGGAGCGCCTTCCGCGCCGGCAACGACGCCGCCGGCGTCGTTGCCGAGGATTTCGTCCCAGCCGACGAGGCGCTTGCCGTAGCCCGCGAGGATGCGTCCGAGCCTCGAGGTGAACCAGGTCTGCAAGGCCTCGGGGTCGGGGTCCCCGGAAGCGGTGACGAAGCCGAGCTTTTCCATGCGCGCCCGGCAGCGGGGGCAGGCGAGCCACCTTGCCTTGGGAGCCTCGTCGCCGCCAACGTGGATGTAGGGGCCGGGGAAAAGCTCCGCGACGCCGGCGAGGACGCGCTCGAGAAGGGCGAAGCTCTCCTCGTTGCCGGCGCAAAGGATGTCCTCGAAGACGCCGTAGCGGTCCTCGGGGAGGAAGCGCGGCATGGCGCCGCCCCCGGCGGCGGCCATGGACGCCGCGCAGGAGAGCTCGGGGTGGGAGGCGAGGAGGGCCACGACATGGCCCGGCGCCTCGATCTCGGGCACGACGGTGATGCCGCGCGCTGCGGCGAAGGAGACCACCCTGCGCACGTCGTCGGCCGAATACGAGCCGCGTTTCCAGGCCTCGACATTGAAGCGCGTATCGAGGCGCTTCGAGCCCTCGCGGGCCAGCTCCGGCATGCCGGGGAGGTCGAGCCTCCAGGCCTGGTCGTCGGTGAGGTGCCAGTGGAAGGTGTTGAGGCGGTGGAGGGCCGCGAGGTCGACGAGCTTCTCGATGAAGTCCACCGGGAAGAAGTTGCGGGCCGTGTCGAGCATGAAGCCGCGCCAGGGAAAGCGCGGCCCGTCCTCGACGAGGCAGGCGCCGATGCGGCCGTCATCGAGGGAGGCCGACAGGGCAAGCTGCGCGAGGGTGGAGGCGCCGCGGGCAAGGCCCTCCGTCGTGGAGGCTGCGACGGATGCCCTGCCCGCGGATACCTCGAGTCGATATTCTTCCTTCCCTGCAAAGGAGGCATTGAGGGAGAGCTCCACCGTCGCGGCGCCCGGGGCGTCGGCGCTTACGCGGACCGCGGGGCCGGCCGATCCATCGGCCGAAGGCGAGCCATAGACGCGGACGCGGCCGTGGAGGGGAGGCGAGAGCCAGGACAGGAGGAGGCCGGCCTGGGCCTCGAGGCCCGGGGCGGCGACGATGACGGCGCCCTGCGAGAGATCGAGGCTGCCAGGCCTTTCCGCGAAGGAACGGGGAAGGGGCAGGAGGCTGGCGGGCGTGGTCATCGGGAGGCTCCGGGAGTCGTGGTTACGCGGGGCAGGACGTTGCCTGCCACCACGTCGCGGTAGAAGAGGAAGCTGTCCTTGGGCCGGCGGTCAAGGGTCGCGGGATCGAGGCTCGCGAGGCCGAATTTCCTCGAATAGCCCAGGCTCCACTCGAAGTTGTCCACGAGGGTCCAGGCGAAGTA
>Ga0209098_1002560_pt1 | contig 15898 bp, 25 predicted proteins | sample AD_JPNHW1_MetaG_FD_184429 | JGI IMG/M metagenome (GOLD analysis project Ga0209098, IMG submission 184429) | Active sludge microbial communities of municipal wastewater-treating anaerobic digesters from Japan - AD_JPNHW1_MetaG (SPAdes) (version 2) | ecosystem: Engineered > Bioreactor > Anaerobic... | reverse complement strand
GCGCTGAAGGGGGCGCCATGAGCTGGATCTCCCGCTCCCTTCCGCCCGAGGCCGAGGACCCGCCGCCGGCGCCGACGGCGCCGGAGACGCCTGCGCAGGAGCGCGACCGGCTCCGCCGTCTGGTCCGCCGCGGCATCCGATCCCGTCATCAGGATCGGATCCTCCGGCGGATCGCCGAGATCACCCGAGAGATGTTGGGGAGGATAACATGACCGTCGATTGGAAACCAGCACGCCTGCACGCCATGACGGCGGCCGAGCGCTCCGCCGAGTTGCAGCGGCAGACGCAGCTGTTGGCCAAGGCGATCCAGCGGACGATCGAAGATACCAGCAAGTCGTTCGAGATACCGCTTCTCAATGGGCTCGCAGCTGCGCTCGTGACGATCGAGGCCGGTGTGCTCGCTTCGGTCGGCCCGAGGGAGCGAAAGATCCTGCGCCGGAGCATGGATAAGATGCGTCCCGGCGCGCTGGCCGACATGCTGGCGCTCGGTGTGCGACAGGCGCGATCCGTCGTCGTGGGAGGGTTCGACGCATGACCCGCGCGCTCCTCGCCAAGGTGCACATCGCCCGCAAGGACCTCGCCCTCGCCGAGGACGACTATCGCGCCATCCTGCAGCGCGTCACCGGCACGACCTCGTCGCGTGGGCTCCCCGACGGCGCGCTCGAAGCGGTGCTCGCGGAATTTCGACGGCTCGGCTGGCAGCCCAAGGTCGGCAAGGGCGGAAACGGCTACGGCAAGCCGCACGTCCGCAAGATCTACGCGCTGTGGAAGGAGGCGGTGATCGGCGGCGCGGTCGACAACGCCTCGAAGGAGGCGCTCAGGGCCTTCGTGCGGCGGCAGACCGGCAAGGCGGCGCCCGAATTCTGTGCGCCGGCCGACGCGACCAAGGTCACCGAGGCGCTGAAGGCGATGATCCGGCGGGCGGAGGGAGGACGACATGACTGATCTCGCGATCCTCTTTCGAATGCCCAAGATCGAGTTGGTGGAGCTTGTTCGTCTGCTCTCCTTCCGGCTTGGTGGTTTGCCCGACGAAGCCGTCGACGAAGCACGGTTTCACGCGGCGACGAAGCAGGCCGAAGAGGCGAGCGCAGCCGTGGAGGCGGCGTTTCGGGAATTCGTCCGTGTCAACGAACTCCGCGCCCGTGACATTGCCGAAGGTCGGCGACCGTGTGCCGACATCGCCGCCGCGACCACCGCCTACCGCATCGCCGTTCGACGCGAACGGGAGACGTTCGCTCGTCTCGGGGCACTGCGCATGGGAGTCGAGCGATGAGCGCGCGCGTTCCGATCGGCCGGCAGGTCGGTGTGCTCGTCCAGGAGCAGCCTCACGTCGAGCGGCGGCTGCGCGGCGCGGTGGCGCGCGGGCAGATGCGGCCGGCCGAGGTCGATTACCTGATCGAGAGCCTCGCCGCCGCGATCGCCACCCTCGAATGGGTCCGCGACAACGAAGCGACGATCAAGCGCGTCCACGCGGCGATGGTCGCCGGAGAGGAGGCGGAAGGATGAGCGTCGATGCGAACCGGTCCGTCGTTGCCCGTAAGCGATCGCGCGCCCGTACCGAAGCCCTCGCGGAGCGGGATCCTCGCGCCAAGCTCCAGTATTTCCCGACGCCGCCATGGGCGACCCGAGCCTTCCTCGACGCGGCCGAGATCGACCTTCGGGGAAAGCTCGTGTGGGAGCCGTTCTGCGGCTGCGGCCACATGGCTGCGGTGCTCGAGGAAGCCGGCGCGCACGTCTACGCCTCCGACATCTACCCGCACGGCTACGGGGCCGTCGGCTCTTTCGTCGGCGGCGATCTCGTCGGCGACGTCATCCGGCGGCCTTGGCCGGGCCGGGGCGACTGGGTGATCTCCAACCCGGCCTTCACGCTGATGGTGCAGGCATTCGAGCGCGGCCTCGACGTCGCCGACAACGTCGCGATGTTCTGCCGCCTGCAGTGGCTGGAGACACCGGAGCGCTATCATCTGTTCGCTCGTCATCGGTTCGAAGTGTGGGTCCATACGGATCGAGTGCCATTGCACGAATTCGAGTGGCTACCGGACGGGTCCACCGCCACCGCTTACGCGTGGTTCGTGTTGCGCCGGGATCGACCGCAGTGGTCGGCGACGGCCGAGTTCGACGGTCGGTTCGTCCCGCCCGGCGGCCGCGAACGATTCACTCGTCCCGACGATGCCTATTGGTTCGCCGGCGACCCTCCTCGGATCCTCGATCGTCGCGCGGAGGGTCGGAAATGACGCGTCGGACGCCCATCTCCGTCACCGATCACGCTGTCGTTCGATGGCTCGAGCGTGTCGAGGGTTTCGACGTCGCAGCGCTGCGCCGTCAGATCGCCGCGTCGGCGGCGGTCGGTCTCGCCCACGGTGCGGCCATCGTCGTCGTCGCCGGCGGCAAACTCATCCTCGACGGCGACGTCGTCGTCACCGTGTTGCGGCCGACGCAGGTCTCGAGCGCCGAGATCGGTCGGTTACAGATCGAAATCGCGGCCGAGATCGAGATCTATCGCCGCGCCAAGCGGAGACGCCGGACATGACCGGGATCTTGCCGCTAACGCGCGCCGCCAGTCGCATCGTCACGGTCCTGGGCGAGGACCGGGCGATCGCGCTGTTTCTGGCGGTCGGCGGCACCCACCGCAATCTCGCGCCGCGCCCGTCGCCCGACAACATGATCGTCGCGGCGATCGGTGAGGAGGGCGCACTGGCGTTGTGGGAGGAGTTCGGGCCGAACCTCGGCCGCGTGCCGGTCGCTAAGGACTGGATCGGTCAGGTCTGGTACGCGCGCGGTCGCAACATCTCGGAGATCGCCCGCCTGTTGCACGTCACCGACAAGACGGTGCGCGGCTGGACCAAGGCGCGGCGGACCGAAGCTCGCGCCGCCGCCGCCGAGCGCGCCGAGCGGCGCGCCGAGGCCGCCGCGCGTCAGCTCGATCTGGTCGATTGGTTCGAGGGAAAGTCGGCCGGCCGGTGACCATCGCACGGTCGTGCGACCTTCGAGGCGAGCGGATCTCGCGCACTGTGGGCCCAGATCGACGCCGCCGCAAGATCCTCTCGGAAGCATTTCGAGCCGGCGTCGGGAGGTCCCGATGTCCGCTCCGAGCTTCGCCGATCTGGCGCCCGAATACGCAGCGCAATGGGCGCGCATGACCATCCTGCCCGCCCGATCCGGCGAGGTGGAGCGCGCGGCGCGCGACGTCGCCAGCGGTCGTGACCGCTATGCGGTCGTCGAGACGGCTACCAGGGTGCCGTGGTTCGTCGTCGGCCTCCTGCATCTGCGAGAGGCGTCGCTCGATTTCCGGAGCCATCTCCACAACGGCGATTCGTTGACGCGGCGCACGACGCATGTCCCGGCCGGTCGACCGGTCGACGGCGCGCCGCCCTACACCTGGAGTGAGAGCGCGATCGACGCCATGCGCTACGACGGTCTCGATCGGGTCGGCCTGTGGCCGCTCGAAGCGATCGCCTATCGCGCCGAGGCTTACAACGGCTTCGGGCCGCGCAATCACGGCTCAGTCAGCGGCTATCTGTGGGCCGGATCGACCCTCTACGGCGGCGGCAAATACGTCGCCGACGGCGTGTGGGCCCCCGGCGTCTGGGACAAGCAGCTCGGCGTGATGACGGTGCTGCGGCGGATGGTCGAGCTCGGCCTCGCCGTGGTCGGTGCGCCGTCGGCGACGATCGCCGCGAAGGGCCATACGGCCGAGGATCTGCAGGTCGCCCTCAACCGCGCGCTCGGCGGCGTTCCGGGCTTCGATCCGCTCATCGTCGACGGCTCCATCGGTCGCATCACCCGCGCGGCGATCCGGCTGTTCCAGGGGCGCGCCGGCCTCGATGCCGACGGCTTCGCCGGTCCGCTTACCTGGGCGGCGCTCGATCGGATCGCGTGAGGAGGCCATCATGGCGTTGGACTGGATTTCCGTCGGCAAACAGATCGTCGCCGCGGGCGCGCCGACCATCGGCGGAGCGTTGATCGGGCCGCTCGGCGCGCAGATCGGCTCGGTGCTCGCCACCGCCCTCGGCGTCGAGCCGACGCCGGAAGCGGTCGGCGGCGCCGTCGCGGCCGATCCGGGCAAGGTGGTCGCGGTCGATGCCTCGCCCGGAGCGGATCTGACCGGCTGGCTCGCCATCCACGCGCAGATGGCGGCGGGGCTGGCGACGTCCGAGGCGGCGCGTGAGAGCTGGTTCGCGTGGGGCTGGCGCCCGGCGATGAGCTGGCTGCTGATCGCCATGTGGGCCTGGGCGATCATCCTGCTGCCGGTGATCGACGCGGTGTGGAAGCTCGGAATCCCGGCCCCGCCCTACGATCAGATCCTCGCCTTCGCCGGTATCTGGCTGACCATCTACGGCGGCGGTCACACACTCAAGGCGATCATGGGCAGGGACTGACCGATCATGGAGCAATGGATCCTGTCCTGGTGGCACGTCATCATTTCTGTGTTGGGCGTCGTGCTGATCCCCTCGATCGGCTGGGCGATCCGCGCCGGGCTCGCCTCGAAATCGGACTTGGCCGTCGAAGCACGGGCGCGCGGCGATGCGCTGGTGGCGCTCGAAACGCGGCTCGGTCAGCGTCTCGACGGCATCGAGACCGAGCAGGGCGAGCTCGCCGATCGCACCCTGCGGATCGAGACAGAGATCGGTCACTTGCCGACGTCCGACGACATCGCCGAGCTGAAGGCGGCCGTGGGGCGGACCGACACGCGGTTCGAGGGAATGTTGCGGGAGATGCAGTCGATCGTGCATTCGCTCGCGCGGATCGAGGATCGGCTCATGAAAGGGACCGCGCCATGAGCGATTTCGTCGACGACATCACCCGCTCGCGCCGCCTCGCCACGCTCCGCGTCGTCCGCGAGAACGAGGGCGCGGTGAACGAGAGCGTGCTGCGGCAGGCGCTGCATCTCCTCGGCTTTCGGGGGCGCCTGCAGACGGACGAGGCGCTCGCCGGCGACGCCGAGATGCTGGAGCGCGCCGGTCTGGTGACCATCGTCTATTGGGAGGGCCGCGTCCGCACTCTCGAGATCTCGCGTCGCGGCCGGTCCTACCTCGATCGGCGCGTCGATCCCATCACCGGCATCGACTATCCGGAGGCGTGACATGCGCCCCTCGAAGATCGACCGCCTACCGCCCGAAATCCGCGACGCGATCGGAGATCTGCGCCGGCAGGGGCGGACGATCGACGAGATCCTGACGCATCTGAAGGGGTTCGGCGGAGAGGCTGCGGCGGTGTCGCGCTCCGGCCTGGGCGTCCATTTGAAGAAGTGGGATGCGCTCGCCGACCGACTGAAGGGCAGTCGGGAGGCGGCCGAGGCGATCATGGCGCGCTTCGAGGCCGAGGGCGCCGACGACCGGATGGCGCGGCTCAACGTCCAGATGCTGCATTCGGCGATCCTCGGCTTGTGGAACGGCGAGGACGGCGAGATGCCCCAGCTGGACGCCAAGGAGGCGATGCAGCTCTCCACCGCGCTCAAGAACCTCGTTCAGGCGAGCCGCACCGATCAGATCCGCTACGCCGAAACGCGCAAGCTGCTCGAGGAGGAGCGGGCGAAGACGGAGCGGCTCGAGGCCGCCGTCGCGATCGCCGTCAAGTCGGGCATCTCTCAGACGACCCTCGACGAAATCAACCGCCGGCTCGGGGTGGTCTGATGGGGCGCGCGCGGATCGTTCCGGCGAACCGGCAAGCCATCTTCCTACCCTATCAGGGGCGATGGATCACCGATGTGTCGCGCCTCAAGCTCATGGAGAAGGGTCGCCAGATCGGCCTTTCCTGGTCGACGGCCTATGCGACGGTGTCACGCACCGCTCTGATCTCGGCCAAGCGCGACCAATGGGTGTCGTCGCGCGACGACATTCAGGCCCGGCTCTTTCTGGAAGACTGCAAGTTGTGGGCGGGCAATCTCGACCTCGCCGCCGCCGATCTCGGCGAGCAGGCGCTCGATCCCGAGGGTAAGCAGAGCGCCTATGTGCTGCGGTTCGCCAACGGGCTCCGCATTCATTCGATGAGCTCGAACCCGGATGCGCAGGCGGGCAAACGGGGCGGCCGTGTGCTCGACGAGTTCGCGCTCCATCCCGATCCGCGAAAGCTCTGGTCGATCGCCTATCCCGGCATCACGTGGGGCGGATCGATGGAGGTGATCTCCACGCATCGCGGCAGCCACAATTTCTTCAATCAGCTCGTTCGCGAGGCGCGGGAGGGCGGCAATCCGAAGAAGATCAGCCTGCATCGAGTGACACTCGCCGATGCGCTCGGCGACGGCTTCCTGTGGAAGCTCCAACAGTCGCTCCCGGCCGACGACGAGCGGCAGGAGATGACCGAGGAGGAGTATTTCGACTGGGTCAAGGCCGGCTGTGCCGACGAAGAGAGCTTCCTCCAAGAGTACATGTGCTGCCCGGCCGACGACGATGCGGCCTTCCTCGAATACGACCTGATCGCTTCGGCGGAATATTCGGCCGCAGCCGATTGGAAGACCATCGAGGGCAAGGAGCTCTATGCCGGGCTCGATATCGGCCGCAAGCGCGACCTCACCGTTCTGTGGGTCCTCGAACGGCTCGGCGACGTTCTCTATACCCGTGCCGTGATCGCACTGCGCGACATGCGCAAGTCCGAGCAGGAGGCGATCCTGTGGCCGTGGCTGGCGCGATGCCGCCGGACCGCGATCGACGCGACCGGCCTCGGCATCGGCTGGGCGGACGACGCCCAGGACCGGTTCGGGCAATACGCGGTCGAGCCGGTGACCTTCACGGCCGGCGTCAAGGAAGCGCTCGCCTATCCGGTGCGGTCGATCATGGAAGACCGAAGACTGCGCATCCCGCATCGTCCCGAGATCCGCGCCGATCTGCGCTCGGTCACCAAGCAGGTAACGACGGCCGGGAACATCCGCTTCACCGCCGAGCGTACCGTAGACGGGCACGCCGACCACTTTTGGGCGCTCGGGCTGGCGATCCACGCCGCCGGGACGACGCGCGGTCCGGTTCGCCTGGACGTGCTCGATACGCCTCGCCGTGAACCGGCCGCTCTCGCCGGCTTCGGCTTCGGGATCTCGTCGTCGACCCGAGAGACGCTCGAATCCTACGTGCGAGGTGAATGATGGCGACCAATTCCGATGATCTCCGCATCGAGTTCGCGCCGGTTTCCGGCGATCCGATGGTCGCCGCGTATCAGTCCGTGCTGACGCCGCAGGATCCCACGCTCGCTCGATCTCCGGGGAAGGGCGTCGCGCTCTACGACGAGATCCGACGCGATCCCCATGCGCATGCCGTGTTGCAGAAGCGGGCGATGGAGGTGACGGCGCGGGAATGGGCCGTCACCGCGGCTTCCGACAAACGCGCGGACAAGAAGGCCGCGGACCTCGTCGAGCGGGGATTGAAGAACTTCGACTTCGACCGATTGACCCGAGGCCTGCTCGGCGCGGTGCTCTATGGGTTCGCCGTGGCCGAAGTGATCTGGGACGTCGTGGACGGGGAGTGGTTGCCGGCTTCGGTCAAGGTGCGCCGACAGCGGCGATTTCGGTTCACGCAGAACGGAGACCTGCGGCTGCTGACGCGAGAGGCGATGTTCGAAGGGGTTTCGGTGCCCGATCGCAAGTTCATCGTCCACCGCTATTCGCTCGATCACACCGACGACGATCCCTATGGGCTCGGCCTCGGATCCGTCCTGTTCTGGCCGGCCTGGTTCAAACGGCAGGTGCTCGGCCATTGGCTCGGCGCGACCGAGCGCTACGCGGAGCCGGATCTCAGCCTCACCTACGACGGCAATTACGACGCCGCCCTCGAACAACAGCTGCTCGCCGCAGCCGCCCGACGCGCCGGCAACAAGGTGATGGCGCTGCCGTCGACCGTGAAGGCGGAGCTGCTCGAGGCCGCCAATTCCGGCGGATCGGACGCGCTCGGCGGGTTGTCGCATTACCTCGACGAGATGATGAGCGAGGCGGTTCTGGGCGAAACACTGTCGACCAACGCCGGTGATGCCGGGTCTCGAGCGCTCGGCGAGGTCCATAACGACGTTCGATTGGCGATCGCCAAGGCGGATGCGGATCTTTCCTCCGCGACCATCAACGAGACGCTCGTACGATGGATCGTCGACGTCAACGCCGTCGGCGGAGCCTATCCGACGGTGTGGCGCAATTTCGAAGCGGAGGAAGACCTCACCGCCCGCGCCGACCGCGACACCAAGATCGTGGCGATGGGTTACCGGCCGGCATCCGTCGACTACATCAACGAGACCTATGGCGGCGACTGGGTGGAAGCTGCGCCGTCGGCCTCCGCGTCGGCGCCACCGGCCGCACCGACCGACCGGACCGCGGCTCAGGTGGCGCTCGCCACGGCCTTCGCCGAAGCGGTCGGCGGCACCGTCGCCGATCCGCTCGTCCCCCTGGTCGATCGGCTGGCGAAGACTGCGGATGCACCGATCGGCGCCATGATCGAGCGGATCCGACGCGAGGCGGAGACCGCCACCACGCTCGAGGACTTCGCGACGCGGTTGCTCGTCTTGTCCGGAGATCTCTCGATCGACGACCTCGCCGCAGACTTCGAACAGGCTCTGACCGTGGCCGCGCTCGGCGGCGCCGCCTCGGTCGAGGGGGCGAGCGATGGCGGTTGAGGGGTTCGGGCTCGATTTCAAGCCGGCGATCGCCTTCTTCGAACAGAAGGTCAATCTGCCGACCAAACGGTCCGACGATCTGAAACACGGTGCCCACGTGCGCGCCTTTTCGGTCGCCGGCGTGAGCCGCGACGACATCCTGGCGACGTTTCGCGCCGAGATCGACCGGGCTCTGCATGGTGGCGGCGACATGGCGTCGTTTCGAAAGGTCTTCGACGACGTCGTCGATCGCACCGGATGGACGTTCAAGGCGCGTGGGCGCACCGAGGAGGAACGGCGCGCCTGGCGCGCCGGCGTGATCTTTTCGACCAACCTCCGCACCGCCTACATGGCGGGACGCTGGCAGCAGCTGACCGATCCGGGTCTCGTCAAGATCAAGCCCTATTGGCGGTATCGACACAACGACGTCCGCTTCCCTCGCCCGATGCACGTCGCCTGGGACGGCACGGTGCTGCGCTGGGACGATCCGTGGTGGAAGATCCATTATCCGCCGAACGGGTGGGGTTGCCAGTGCGACGTCGAGGCGCTCGGCCGCCGCGATCTCGCCCGTCTCGGCAAGACCGGGCCGGATCCGGCGCCCGTCGACGCCACCTATCCCGGCAAGGATCCACAGACCGGAGAGGCCGAGATCCGGCATCCCGGGGTCGACCGTGGGTGGGAGTACAGTGTCGGCGAGGCCTGGACGAACGGTGTCGTGCCGCAGGAGCTGGCGACGCCGCTCGCCGTTCACGGAGATCCGATCCGCAAGCCGGATCGGCTGCCGCCACTGCCCGATCCGACGCCGGTCGAAGCGAGCCGATTGATGGCGCCGGGGTTGCCGGAGCAGGATTACGTGTCGGCATTCCTGGAGGAATTCGGTGCGGCGCTCGATCGACCGGCGTTGGTGCGCGACAAGTCCGGCGGCGTGATCGCCATCGACAAGTCGCTGTTCGAGATCCGCGACGGAACCATTCCGCCGCCGCTGAAGATCAAGAAGAACGGCCGCGAGGTCTATGTGCGCGAGCTCGCCCGGGCGATCCTGGAGCCCGACGAGATCTGGGTCGACTGGGCGGAGACGCAAGCCGGTCCGGTGCTACGTCGCTCCTATCTGCGACGCATCTTGTTGCCGTCTGGACAATCGCTGTTCGTACGCTTCCAGTGGACCAAAACGGGATGGGAGGGCGTCACCGCGTTTCCGAGCCGTCCGAGTTATCTCGAGACCTACAGGACGGGAGCCTTGCTCTACCGCCGGGAATGAAGAAAGCGCCTCCAACCGGCCGAAGGCGCTCGATCCGGAGGGTTTCCGACGCGGGCCGGGCACCCGCCCTCTGGACGATCGCCATTTTAAGCGGAAACACGGGGAACGACAATGACCGGGGTCACGATCAGGGTCGACGACGAGGCGGTGCTCGCCGCGCTCGGGGGATTGGCGGAAGCGACCGCCGACCTCGCGCCCGTCCTCGAGGGGATCGGCGAGGTACTGCAACGGTCGACCAAGGACCGGATCGAACAGGAGGTCGATCCCGCCGGCAACCCGTGGGTCCGTCTCAATCCGATCTATGCGAAGACGAAGAAGGGTCCCGGCATCCTGCGCGAGAGCAAACAGCTGTGGGGTACCATCGTCTACGAGGTCGCCGGCGACGAAGTCACGGTCGGCACCAATCGACCTCACGCCCGGGTCCACCAGTTCGGGGCCACCATCGTGCCGAAGACCGCCGCGGCCCTCGTCTTCCAGATGGGCGGCGAGACGTTCCACCTGAAGTCGGTCCGCATCCCGGCACGACCCTTCCTCGGCATCTCGGCGACGGATCGGGAGCGCATTCTCGACACCATCGCCGACGCCCTCGACGCGGCCGTGGGAGGCGCGCTGACGGGCGGCGCCGAACCGTGATGCCCGAAGACGTCGAGACGGCGAACGGCCGCCGGAGCGCTTCGAAACCACTTCGACGCGCGACCTGTCGCCAGAGGGGATCATCACTGGCCTGCGAACGCCATCCGGACTAGGATCTCGGTGCGTCGTCGCCCTCGTGTCGCCGCACCTCGCACGGATGTGCGACCTGTCGATCCATCGCCGGCCTGCGATGGTCGACCTATGACGAAACACCCTGCCGCCGACTTCGCCGAAGCGAAGCCCTTCGACATCTTCCGCGCCGGCACGCACGTGCCGATGGTCGGCGCGGCGATCGCTTTCGCCGAGAGTGATCTCGCCAGGATCGCGGCGGCCTATGATCCGTCGGTGTCGCAGGCGCCGATCGTGGTCGGGCATCCGGCGATCGACGCGCCCGCCTACGGATGGGTCTCCGGTCTCGAGGTCGACGGCGACCGGCTGCGCGCCTCGCCCGAGCAGGTCGATCCGGCCTTCGCGGATCTAGTGCGCGCCGGTCGCTTCAAAAAGGTCTCCGCATCGTTCTACCGGCCCGGTCAGGTGAACAATCCGAAGCCGGAAGGTTATTACCTGCGGCACGTCGGATTTCTCGGCGCGACGCCGCCGGCGGTGAAGGGTCTGCGACCGGTCGAATTCGCCGAGGACGAGGACTGTCTCACCGTCGAATTCGGCGATTGGGCGGCCGCGTCCGGTGTTCGTATCGCCGCGCGCCTGTTCCGCTCCCTGCGCGAATGGATCATCGGGTCGGACGGACAGGACGTCGCTGATCGTGTGCTGCCGGATTGGGATGTCCAGTCCTTGGCCGACCTGCCGGCCGAAATCGACCCGCCCCCTTCCGTGCCCGATGCTCCGGGGGCGCCCGCCTATGCCGACCCCCCGACCCGCGAGGACCTCGACGTGACGAACCCCATCGACTTGGAGGCGCGCGAACGCGCGCTGCAGGAGCGCCAAGCGGCACTCGATGCGCGAGATGCCGCCTTTGCGGCAGCCGAACGCGATCGGCGCGCCGACGAAGATGCCACCATGCTCGACGCTCTGACCGCAGCCGGTCGGTTGCCGAAGACGGTCCGTCCGATCGCCGACGCGTTGTTCGCCGAAGTGCGATCGCTGGCGACGACCGTCGACTTCGCCGACGGTGACAGCGTCGTGAAGGCGACGCCACGCGACCTGCTGGTCCGTCTTCTCGAAGTACTGCCGATCCCGGTGCCGACCGGCGAGATCGCCTTCGGTGAGACGGTCGCCGACGGCGAGGATCCGGCGGCGATCGCCGTCGCCATCACCAAGGCCGCGGGTGACCACGGCGGCGATATCCTCAAGGGTCTCGCCAGCATCAGGGGGCGGAAATGAGCATCAATCAGATCGTCGTCAAGAATTACGTCGCCGGGGCCGCGCTCGTCGACAATCAGCTCGTCAAATTCGGAGCGAGCGACGACGTCGTCGTACCGGCCACCGCCGCCGCCGACTTCGTCCTCGGTGTCGTCGACCAGACCAATGGCGCGGCGACCGGAAAGCGGGTCGACGTGGTGCTGTTCGGCGTCAGCGACGTCAAGGCGGGAGCCGCGATCACCCGCGGTGCGCTGCTCACCTCCGACGCGAACGGCCTCGCCGTTCCAGCGGCGCCGGCGGCAGGCGCCAACGCACGCATCATCGGCGTCGCGCTGTCCTCGATGGCGTCCGGCGACATCATGCCGGCGTTCATCAACCCCTGCTCGATGCAGGGCTGACGCTCGTGGGCGCCGCATCGCGGCGCCCTTTCGTTCCGCTCGACCGAGGTATCACCCATGCCGGCTCCCTTCACGATCGATCCCGTCCTCACGGGTCTCGTCATCGCCTACCAGAACGGCGCCTACATCGCCGACCGCGTGTTGCCGCGGCTCGAACCGGTGCTGTCGCGGTCGGAGTTCAAATATTCGGCCTACAATTTCGGTGAGGCGGTCTCGCTGATCTCGACCAAGGTCGGTCGGAAGGGCACGCCGAACGAGATCGAGGTGACGCTCACCGACACGCCGTCTGCGACCGAAGACTTCGCGCTCGACGACGTGGTGCCGCAGGACGACATCGATCAGGCCCCGGCCGCGTACGATCCGGTCGCCGCGGCGGCGGTGAGGGTCCGCGATCAGATCATGCTGGATCGCGAACAGCGCGCGGCCGGTCTCGTCTTCAACGCGGCCACCTACGGCGCCGCCAACAAGGTGACGCTTTCGGGTACGTCGCAGTGGTCGGATGCGACGTCGAACCCGATCAAGGCGATCGGCGACGCCCGCGATCAGATGGTCATGCCGCCCAACATCCTGGTGCTCGGGCAGCTGGCGTGGACCGGCCTGCGGCGCAATCCTGCGATCGTCTCGTCGATTTCGTTTTCAGGGACTTCGAACGGCATGGCGTCGATCCGCGCCGTCGCCGATCTGCTCGAGCTCGACGACATCGTGGTCGGCACGGCCTGGATCAACTCGGCGCGGCGGGGTCAGACCGCGTCGCTCGGTCGGGTGTGGGGCAAGCATGCCGCTCTCTTGCGGCTCGATCGCAACGCCAACGCCAAGGGCGACGTTCCGACGTTCGGCTTCACCGCTCAATACGGCCGCCCGGTCGCCGGTACGATCCCGGAACCCAAGGTGGGCTTGCGCGGCGCGACCCGAGTGCGGTCGGGCGAGTCGGTCAAGGAGGTCATCTGCGCGGCCGACCTCGGTTACTTCTTCCAGAACGCCGTCGCCTGACGGCGCGACGGGCCCGAGCACGCAGATCACGGAGACCGACATGGCGAAGACGCAGCAATCCGAGCAGCCCGACGTCGAGCCCGCTCATCCGGTCCTCGGCTCGGTCTGGCACGACGGGATCTTGTACGCACCGGACACGGACAGCGACGCCATCCCGAGCGCGGCGCTCTCCGAGCCGCAACTCGCGGCTCTGATCGAGGCCGGCGTGGTGGCCGTGGCGGCCGCTTCGATGCCCTCCGAAGGTCCGAGCGGAGGGCCGTGACGATGGCCTATGCCGTCCTTCAGGATCTCGTCGATCGAGCCGGCTCGGCGGAGATCCTCCAGATCGCCGATCGGGACGGCGACGACGTCGCCGATCCAGAGGTCGTGGATGCGGCGCTCGAAGCGGCGCGGGTGCAGATCGACGCCTATCTGGCGATCCGGTACGGCCTTCCACTCGACCCGGTGCCCGACATCGTCCGTGCGTGGGCGGTCTCGATCGCCCGCTACGTGCTGCATCGCGATGGACCGCCGGACTATGTGGTGCGGGATCAGCGCGACGCCCTCGCCGCACTGAAGGACGCCGCCGCCGGTCGGCTGGCCCTGCCGGGTGTGGTGGCCGGTGAGGTCGTCCCGGCGCCGACGGTGTCCGCTGCGGGGATCGGCGTCTCCGGCGATCCTCCGGCGTTCGGACCCGACCGATTGCAGGGGTGGCTGTGATGTTGGCGGAAATCGCCGCTCGGCTGACCGCCGCAGCTCCCCTCTTCACATCGGTTTCCGGCGCCGAGGATCTCGCGGCGTTGGGCGAGGGCACGGCCCCGGCCGATCTCAGCGCCTACGTGTTGCCGTTCGCATCGCGGGCCGAGCCGAACCAACGTGCGACCGGGGGAACGCTGCAGCGGATCGAGGTGCAGTTTCTGGTCGCCGTGTGCATTCGGCGCCACGGCGACGCCAAGGGCGGCACGCGGATCGGCGTCACCGATGCCGTCGAGAAGGCACTCGAGGTGGCATTGCTCGGCTGGTCTCCGACGATCGACGCCGAACCGGTGCAATTCGCCGCCGGTCGATCTCAGCCCGCCAAGAACGGCGTGCTCTGGCACGTGACCACCTGGACGACGGGTCGCGTAGCCGAAGAACCTTGAGGAGACGCGCATGGACATGCCGCAGATCGGCGGATCGTACGTCCGCCAACCCGATACCGGCGCTCTAACCCGGATCGACCCCGAGCAGGGAGCCGACGCGCCGACCGACGAGACCGCGCCGGTCGCGACGACCTCGACCGAGCCGTCGCCGGCCGATCGCGATCCGGCCCCCGACACCGACGGCGAGGAACACTGACATGGCCCGTTACTTCCGCAAACTGGTGCTGCTCGCCAAGACCGAGACGACTCCGGGCACCGACGCCGTGCCGACCGGTGCCGCCAACGCGATCCTGGCGACCAACGTGTCGTTCACGCCGATCGAGGGCGAGGAGGTGGACCGCGACCTGATGTTGCCGTATCTCGGCGACAACGGCATCGTCCTCGCCGGCACCCATGCCAAGATCGACTTCGAGATCGAGATCGCCGGGTCGGGAACCGCCGGGACCGCGCCGGCCTATGGGCCGCTGCTGCGGGCCTGCGGCATGGCGGAGGTCGTCACCGCCGGCACGTCGGTCGTCTACAACCCGATCTCGGGATCGTTCGAGGCGGTCTCTCTCTACGCCAACTGGGACGGCGTCAATCACATCCTGCTCGGGTGTCGCGGCAACGTCTCGCTCTCCTTCGCGCCGGGCAAGATCCCGCACTACAAGTTCGCGCTGGTCGGCCTGCTCGGCACCGTGGCCGACGTCGCTCTGCCGACGGCGACGCTGACCGCGTTCAAGGCTCCCCTCGTCGTGTCCAAGGCCAACACGCCGACCTTCGCCTTGCACGGCGTCTCGGCGCCCGGTGAGAGCCTCGATCTCGACCTCGGTCAGAAGGTCGAGCCGCGTCTGTTGATCGGATTCGAGTCGATCGAGATCACCGATCGCAATGCCTCCGGGACGGCCGTGATCGAGGCTCGGCCGATCGCCACCATCAACTGGTTCGACAAGGCCCAGAAGCGGACGCGCGGCGCGCTGTCGCTGATCCATGGCACGGTCGCGGGCAACATCGTGCAGATCGACGCGCCGCAGGTGGAGATCGGCAAGCCGAGCCAGGGCAACTCGCAGGGCGTGATCACCTATTCGTTGCCTCTGCGGCTCTGCCCCGCCACCGGCAACGACGAGCTCACCATCACCGTCAAGTGAGCCGGTCGATACCGGTTCGAACCACCTTCGAGGCCTCATGTTCAAGCTCGCCGACACCTGTCGTTTCAAGTGGCCGGTCACAATCCGCAAGCCGTCGTCGGCGGAGGCCGGTCAAATCGAGGAGCAGTCCTTCGTCGGTCTCTTCCGCGCGCTGCCGCGCACGGAAGCCGCCGCTCTCGCCGAGGAGATGCGGCGGGCCGACACGCCGGAGACGATCGCGGCGGCCGAGCTGCACCAGATCGCGTCGGTGCTCGAGGGCTGGGAGGACGTCGTCGACGACGTCGGCGCGCCGGTGGCGTTCGGGGAAGAGGTCCTCGCCGCCGCCTGCGAGTGGCCGTGGTTCCGTGAAGCGACCGCTCGCGCCTATGCCGAGGGCATCTCCGGTGCGCGCCTGGGAAACTGAGGGCGGTCGCCCGCGCCTGGGCCTGCGCGCGGACCGGCCGGACCGACGATACCGCACCCGTCGAGATCGACGCGGACGTCGCC
>Ga0209098_1002559_pt1 | contig 15898 bp, 14 predicted proteins | sample AD_JPNHW1_MetaG_FD_184429 | JGI IMG/M metagenome (GOLD analysis project Ga0209098, IMG submission 184429) | Active sludge microbial communities of municipal wastewater-treating anaerobic digesters from Japan - AD_JPNHW1_MetaG (SPAdes) (version 2) | ecosystem: Engineered > Bioreactor > Anaerobic... | reverse complement strand
GCGACGGGCGGGCGGACTTGGCGGTGTTTCATCGGCCCGCGGCGCGGTGGTACTTCCGGTACAGCCAGAGCGGGACGGACTACAACTTGGCGTACGGCTGGTCGGCGGTGGTTCCCGTGCCGGCGGATTACGATGGCAATGGGGCGGTGGAACTGGCGGCATATCATCCCGCGAGCGGGAACTGGTATTTATCCAGCGGCGGGGTGGTCCACTTGGGCGGCGGCAAGGCGCTGCCGGTGCCGGCGGACTACGACGGGGATGGGAAAGCCGATTGTGCGATGTTCACGCGCGCCAGCGGGACATGGCAGATCGCGTACAGCGGCGGGGGCGGGCTGACCCAAGCCTTCGGCTGGTCGGCGACGCTGCCGGTGCCGGCGGACTACGACGGGGACGGCAAGGCCGACCTGGCCGTCTATCTTCCCGCCGGCGGCAAGTGGTACGTTCGGTCGTCCGAGACCGGCGCGACGCTGGTGAAAACCCTCGGCGGCTCCGACCGCCAGCCCGTCCTGCTGAATTCCCTGATCCATGCGTGGTTCAAGATGAATTGAACGCCGCGGGTTGACAGCCGCGCCGGGAATCGGTAACTTTTATGAAATCATAAAAGTTCAAGCTGCCATGACCGAACCGTCCCTTCCAACCCTGGCCGAAGAAGCCGCGATCAAGTCGCGGCTAGTGGCGTCGGGTGGCCGGCTGGTGCAGGAATTCGGCTTCAACCGGGTGGCGGGCGAAGTGCTGGCCAACCTGTATTTGACGCCGCGGGAGGCGTCGCTCGATGCGCTGGAGCGCGAATTGCGCCTGAGCAAGGCGGCGGTGAGCCTGGCGGCGGCGCAGTTGGAACGGCTGGGCTTGATCCACCGGGTGCGGAAGGCGGGCGACCGCAAGCGCTACTACCGCAGCGCGGACGACGTCGGTTCGGCGTTGCGGCACGGCATTCTGAAGTTCGCCCGCGCGAAGGCCGTCGCGCTCGATGCGGACTTGCAGGCCGCGGAAGAATCGCTGGCGGGCTTGAAGCGGGAAGCGGGCGCGCGCTTTCTGGCCGCGCGCGTGAAGCGGGTGCGCGACCTGAACCGGCAGGCGGAGCGCCTGCTGGGAAATCCGTTGGTGAAATGGTTGGCCATGCTCGGGTAAGAATATGCAGCAAGCAAACAACGCCGACGAATATCCTAGGTGGCATATATTTTGCCAGGAGATGAATGGGGTCGGAGTGCAACCTGCCGAAGTATGGCGGAGGCTGTTAAGCCGTTATCCGTATCGGCTTGTTGGCGCAATCTTGCTGTTGACGTTGCTGTCCGGCGGAATCTCGACGCTGCCGATCAATATTTTCAGAGCATTTGTGGATTATGCCGCCCATCCGATTGAAGTCATGATGCCTACTGCGCATGGCGAACAGCCTCTATTATTCTTTATGGCCCGGGGCATTGGAGCGACAAATGCGATTACATATCTAGCGCTTTGTCTCGTCTTGTGGGCGCTTGTTTATCCTGCTGTATTTTTGGGCGCAAGAAAAGGTTACGGCTCGAATGAAGCCGTGCTGATGGTGCTACTCTTTGCCGCACACCCAATGGCATATATTCTGCAAACATGGTTGGGGATGGAAGATGGAATCACCGTCTTGCTCACAATGGTTCTTTTGTTCTCAACGTCATCCGCGGGTCTTGGCGTGGCTTCATTGTTGTTAATTGCGAACCATCCGGCCGCGCTGTTGGTTGTCCCTTCGATTGTCATGTTGCGTTGGCTGGCGAACTCGGCCCAAATGACCATGAAGCACTTTTGTTTTGCGGCAGCAGGATTGGTGAGCGGAAAAGCATTGATGATGGTTGCCATCCATGCGTTTGGCATACAAGCAGGATCGAGATATCAATGCCAAACCACAGTGCCTTGGACGGATTATTTGCGTATGGCCGTTGATTATTTTCCTGTGCGGCTATATACAGCCTATTATGGCTTGTGGATCCCGGTGGTTTTGATGGTTGTTTTGTTTTTCAATTACAAGCGGGCGTTTTACGGAGCATACCTGATTTTCATGGCCGTTTTTTTGGCCAGCACTTTTTTCTTTCACGACGCGACGCGCGATTTCGCGCTCCTCTCATGGGCGCCCACCCTCTATTGCCTCATGTTTACGTGGAAGATCGCTTCAGAAACAGAGGCGCGGGGCAGGGTCTTTCGAGCCTCCATCGTCTTGTCGGCCTTGTTTGGCTGGTGTTTTCCCCGCCTGTTTGTGTGGAACGATCATATTTACGCTCCTTGGTTCAGCCAAGTCTTCGGCCTGATATGGAACCGAACATATTGATTTCCGGCGTCTGAGAGAGTCAGCAATTATGCTCTACACGATAATCAAGGCCAATGTCCCTTGGTGGCGGATCGATTTCCGGGAAATTTGGGAATACCGCGACCTGATCGGGATCATGACCCAGCGGGATCTGACTTCCGCCTACAAGCAGAGCGTGCTGGGACCGACGTGGTTCGTGATTCAACCGCTGCTGACGACGCTGGTGTTCACCGTGGTGTTCGGCAACATCGCGAAAATCGGCACGGACGGCGTGCCGCCGATCCTGTTCTACATGGGCGGCATGCTGGCCTGGAATTTCTTCGCGAACTGCATGAATTCCATCGCGGGCACGCTGACGGGCAACGTGGCCTTGTTCGGGAAGGTCTATTTTCCGCGCCTGTGCGTGCCGGTGGTGAAGGTGTTGGCCAATGCCGCGACGTTGGCCCTGAATTTCGCGATGTTCCTGGGATTTTGGCTGTACTATCGATTTCGGGCGGGCGCCGCGCTGCCGCCGGCCTGGCACATGCTGGGATTCTTGCCGGTGCTGGTCGTGGCGGCGATCTTGGGCGTCGCCATGGGTCTGCTGCTCGCTTCCACGACGATCCGCTATCGGGACGTGAAGTTTTTTCTGCCGTTTCTGTCGCAACTGTGGATGTACGCCTCGCCGGTCATTTATCCCTCCAGTTCGGTCGGGGAGCAATGGCGCTGGATCGTGGCGATCAATCCCATGGCCTGGGTCGTGGAGGCGACGCGCCGCTGCCTGACCGGTCAGGGCACCTTCGCCGCCGCGCAGGCCGCGACCGGCGTGGCCGCGGCGCTGGTGCTGCTGGCGATCGGGCTGCTGGCGTTCAATCGGGCGCAGCGCACGTTCGTGGACGTGGCGTGAGTGGGGAGCGGGAGATTGCGGGAGTGCGGGAGCGCAAGATTGCAGGAGTGCTGGATTGTGGGAGTGCAAGATTGCGGGAGTGCGGGAACCAAACATGAGTGAGCGGATGGACAAGGCGGAATTCAAGAAATGGCTGAAAGCCCGGACCCGCATGTTCGCGGTCCAGGTTTTCAAGTTCGTGAATGAACTGCCCAAGGCGATTTCGACCCAGGTGATTGCTTTCCAGTTGGGCAAATCGGCCTCATCCATGGGGGCCAACTATCGCGAGGCCACGCGGGCCGAATCCGCCGCGGATTTTGCGCACAAGATCGGGATCGTCGAAAAAGAAGCAGACGAAACGCTGTTTTGGCTGGAAGTGCTGGCGGATTTGCATCCCGCCGCCCCTGTTCTGCAAAAACGATTGGCGCCCTTGCTTGCGGAAGCGGATGAATTGCTTCGGCTGTTCGCCTCCATCAAGATGGGCTGCAAGACTGGAAAGCCGCAATGACGCAATCCCGCAATCCTGCCATGTCGCAATCGGCCGGGGGCTCCGCCCCGGCGATCGAGGTGCGGAACCTGTCGAAGATGTACCGGCTGGGAGAGATCAACCGCCGGACGCTGGGGGACGAGCTGCGCTACGGCTGGCTCAAGCTGCGCGGCCGGGATCCGGCGGCGCACATGGGCAAGCTCGGCGAAAAGCCGCGGGAGCGCAATCCGGAGTTCTGGGCGCTGCGGAACGTGTCGTTCGAGGTGCGGCCGGGGGAGGTGGTCGGCGTCATCGGGCGCAACGGGGCGGGCAAGTCCACGCTGCTGAAGATCCTGACGCGGATCACGGAGCCGACGGCCGGCGAAGCCGTCATCAACGGCCGAGTGGGGTCGCTGTTGGAAGTGGGCACGGGGTTCCATCCGGAGCTGACGGGGCGGGAAAACGTCTACCTGAACGGGACGATTCTGGGCATGAAGAAGCGCGAGATCGATGCGAAATTCGACGAGATCGTGGCGTTTTCGGGAATTGAGAAATTTCTCGATACTCCCGTGAAGCGCTACTCGAGCGGGATGTACGTGCGGTTGGCGTTCGCGGTGGCGGCGCATTTGGAGCCGGAGATCCTGCTGGTGGACGAAGTGCTGGCGGTGGGCGATGCGCAATTCCAAAAGAAATGCCTCGGGAAGATGAGCGAGGTCGCGATGGGGGGGCGGACGATCCTGTTTGTGAGCCACAACATCGGGGCGATCGAAAGCCTGTGCCGGAAGGTCCTTTGGCTCGAAGAAGGCCGTCTCAAGCGCTACGGGGATGCCGAGGATATTTGCAGCGACTATTTGAACCAAGTGTCGCAACCCGAGAACAACCGGATTGTGGATGCCCATCGGCGGGGAACTGGGATCATCAAGACCGTTGGTTTGTGGTGGGAAGATGAGCAGGGCAATAGGATTCCCGTTGTGCGGGAGGGGCAACGGGCGCGCATCGTGTTGGAATGCGAATCCGGAAAGAACTTGAAAGAAGTAGATGTGAGCGTTTCGTTGCTGACCTTCGACAATCAGACGTTTTTTTCAAATTATGCGTCCTACCAAGGGCCACTGTTGGAGGCCCGGGAAGGGCGAAACGTATATTCTTTCGAATTTTCTCGTTTCCCGTTCAAGGCCGGACGCTATCGCGTCGGGGCGCGGATCGTGGTGAACGACATTGAGGCGGATTGGCCCATGTATGGCATCGGCGTCGTGGACGTGGTGCCCGGTGATTTTTATCCGCATGACCGGACCGTAAAGCACGGCTATGGACTGATGATGGTCCAAGGCCACTGGGCCAGGAGAAACGGATGACGGAACGGGATGCGCAGATGAACGAAGCGGGCGGCAAGGTGGCCGTGTGTCTTTGGTTTTATTCCCGGGCTGGCAACGTGCGTGAAATTTTGTCTCGTGTGGCGGCCTATCGTCCCCAGCGGCTTTATCTGGTGAGCGACGGACCCAATCCGGCCAAACCTGAAGATGCCGTTCTTGTCCGGCAAGCACGCCAAGCCGCGCAGGAAGCCGTGAATTGGGCCTGCGATGTCCGGATGAACTATGCAGATGCCAATCTCGGGGCCAAGCAAAGGATCGTTTCGGGTATTGACTGGGTTTTTCAGCAGGAAGAATCGGCGATTTTCCTGGAAGATGACACGATTCCCGATCCGTCCTTTTTCCCATTTTGCGAAGTATTGCTGGAACACTACCGGGATGATGTCCGGGTGATGTTAATCAGCGGAAGCAATCCGCTATCCGGCCGCGTAGCGTGTCCCAACGGCTATCTCTTTTCGCGGTTTTTCCACATTTGGGGCTGGGCCACGTGGCGGCGGGTTTGGCGGCAGTACGATGCCGCAATCGCGCAGTGGCCGGAATTCAAAGTCAACAGTACGTTGCGAGCGTTGTATGGCCAGGAAGGGATGATCGCCTGGATCGCCCGGCTGTTTGACGAAGTCCATGCGGGACGGATCGAGACGTGGGACGTGCAACTGTTTTTTACATGCCTATTCAACAACGGCTTGGCCATCGTGCCCGGGAAAAATCTGGTGTCCAATGTCGGATATGACGGCTTGCACTACTCCCGGAAGAAAGAATATCGACTGTTGGGCATTCCGGTGGAATCCATTGCTTGGGAAAAACTTTCCCACCCCCGCTATATTCATCCTTCGTTCACATACGACAACCTGTTCATGCAAGAGAATTTTCCCTTACCACCGTCCAAGGCTTCCGCGAAGCCCTCCATGGGAGGTATTTGCCGGCGGTTAGGCAGGCGTGTGATATCCATGTGCAAGCCTTGGTATTGGGAAACGTTGTGGGGAGCTTGGTGGGCGTGGCAGGCCCATGCGCGCGCCCTGCGCTATGGGCTGCGTGGAAACGACTTCTACCGACTGGGCCGTTCGATGGGGTGGAAGATGCTGCCGACCGGCAGTTTCATCGCGCGGCAACTCTTGTGGACGCCGGTCAGCAGCACCCGCTATTTCGAGTTCGATTTCGCGCGGCGCGCGCTGGCGCAGGACGGTTTCGCGCCCCGGCGCTGCCTCGACGTCAGTTCGCCGTTCCTGTTCAGCTTCGATGTCGCGCGGCGCCGGCCGGAGGTGCAGGTGCGAATGCTGAATCCGGATCCGCGCGATTGGCGGTTGACGCGCCTGATGGCGACGCGTTTGGGTTGGCCGGGCATCGAGCCGGTCGGCGTCGGCGTGGAGGCGCTGGACGACGAGCCGCCGGCAATCTGGGATGCCGTTTGGTCGCTGTCCGTGATCGAACATGTCGCCGGCGCGGCGGGGGACGATCGCGACGCCGTGCGGCGGATGTGGCAAGCCGTGCGTCCCGGCGGTCGCTTGATTCTGACGGTGCCGACCGATCGGCAAGCATGGGACGAGTACCGCGAGAGCGACGAATACGGCACGCAAGCCGCGCCGGCCGCCGGCCGCCGCTGTTTCTTCCAGCGCTTTTACGACGAAGAGGCGATCGCAGAACGCATCGTGCGCACCATCGGCGTCGCGCCGGCGCGGCAGGAATGGTTCGGGGAAAAATCGAACGGCCATTTCCACGCCTACGTCGCGCGCTGGCGGCGGGAAGGGACGGCGGCGACGCTGGACGATCCCCTGGACGTCGCCGCGAACTACCAGATCTATCCGTCTTTTGCCGCGATGCCCGGCGCCGGCGTTTGCGGATTGCTGTTCCGCAAGCCGGAAGCGGTCGGCGCGGCGGCGTGCCCGCCGGGGAGAACGCCGTGAACGTCGCCGCGACCAACGGACCGCGCGTCACGATCGTCACGGTCAACCGCAACGACGCCGTCGGATTGGCGCGGACGCTGGACAGCGTGCGGGCGCAGACGTTCCGCGATTTCGAACACGTCGTGATCGACGGCGCCAGCACGGACGGCAGCGTGGAGGCGATCCGCGCGCGGGCGGATGGGCTGGCCTACTGGACGTCCGAACCGGACGGCGGCATCTACGCGGCGATGAACAAAGGCTGGCGCCGCGCCCGCGGCGAATACGTGAATTTCCTCAACAGCGGCGATTGGCTGGCCGCGCCGGACGTGCTCGAACGCGTGTTTGCGCGCGAACCCGTTTCCGCCGACGCGATCTACGGCGATTCCTTGCGGCCCGCCGGCGCCGGCGGCTTCCGCGAAGTGCCGCAGCCCGAAAATCCGACGCCGGCGCTGTTCTTCCTGCGCTGGGGCGTGTGTCACCAGACGGTGTTCTACCGCCGGGAATTGCTCGCTGCGCTGGGCGGCTACGACGAACGCTATCGCATTCTGGGCGATTGGGATTTCGACGTGCGCGCGTTGCTGGCGGGGCGTTCCTTCCGCCATCTGCCGTTTCCGGTGGCTTTTTACGACGCCGGCGGCATCAGCGCGAACCGGCCCGACTGGCTGGCCCAGGAACGCGCATGGATCCGGCAGCGGCATTTGCCGCCGGCCGTGTACCGGGATTACGAGCGCTGGGCGTTCATGGAAGCCGATTGTCGGCGGCTGCGCGAACTGGAAAGATGGATCGGCCACGTGCGGCGCCGCAACGTGTTCGTCAACTTCGCCATGCTGACCAAATGGGCGTGGCGGCGGGCGCGGCGCCGCCGAACGGAAACGCGGAAGGAGCCTTCGGCATGATTCGCCTCGTCGTCGATGGGATCGTGTATCGCCGGAATTCCTTCGGCGGCATCGCGCGCTATTGGACGGAAACGCTGCGCGCCTTGGCCGGCCGCGTCCACGTCGACGTGGTTCTGGCCCGCGACGGCGCCCGGCCGGAGGGGGTGCGCCGCCGCGCCGTCGGGAGCCTGTCCGCCTATTGGGCGGCGTGGCGCGCGGATTTGTTCCACAGCACCTACTACACGCGCTGGCCGCGAATCCGCTGTCCCGAAGTGGCGACGGCGTACGATTTCATCGATGCGTCGTTTCCCCTGCTGCGGCCCAATGGCGACGGTTTCGTGGGACGGCAATTCGAAGCCTTGCGGCGGGCGACGGCGGTGATCGCCATTTCGCAAGCCACGCGCGATTTGGCGGTTCGCCTGGTGGGCATCGATCCCGCGCGCACGTTCGTGGCCTATCCGGCGGTGTCCGCGCCGTTCGTCCTGCCGCCGCCCGCGGCGGCCGACGTGCGCGATTTTCGCGAACGGCTGACGGGCGGCGCGCCGTATTTGCTGCACGTCGGGGCTCGCCGGAACTACAAGAATTTCCGCACGATTCTGCAGGCGTTCTGCCGCGCGGCGCGCCAAACCGACCGGCATCTGGTGATTCTGGGAGGACGGCAGCCCTTGACCGAAGAGGAAATCGGCTGGGCGGTCGCCGCCCGGCTGCTGGAGCGCATCCATTTCCGTCCTCAGGTGGACGATGCGACGCTGCGGCTGGCGTATGCCGGGGCGGACGCCATGGTGCAGGCTTCGCTGATGGAAGGCTTCGGCATACCCGTGGTCGAGGCGTTGGCTTGCGGCACCGGTCTCGTCTTGTCCGACATTCCCGTGTATCGGGAAATCGCCGCCGGCATGGCGACGTTCGTGGCGGCGACCGACGTCGAGGCGTGGAGCCGGGCCCTGAGCGCGCCGATCACCGCCCAACCCGCTTGGCGGGAAGAGGTGTTGCGGCGCTATACGTGGGAGGAAACCGCCCGAACGCACCTGCGGGCCTATGAGAGCGCGCGCGCATGAAAACCGGCGCGGCGCCCAAGCTCAGCATCGTCACGGTCAACCGCAACGCCGCCGCCGGATTGGCGCGGACGCTGGACAGCGTGCGGGCGCAGACGTTCCGCGATTTCGAGCACGTCGTGATCGACGGCGCCAGCACGGACGGCAGCGTGGACGAGATCCGCGCGCGAGCGGACGGGCTGGCCTACTGGACGTCCGAACCGGACGGCGGCATCTATCCGGCGATGAACAAAGGCTGGCGCCGCGCCCGCGGCGAGTACGTGCATTTCCTCAACAGCGGCGATTGGCTGGCCGCGCCGGACGTGCTGGAACGCGTGTTTGCGCGCGAATCTGTTTCCGCCGACATGGTCTATGGCGATTCCTTGCGGCCCGACGGCGCCGGCGGTTGGAAACCGCTGCCCCAGCCGGACGAATGGACGACGGCGCGCTTTTTCGACATGGGCATTTGCCACCAGACGCTGTTCTACCGCCGGGAATTGCTCGAAATGCTGGGCGGCTACGACGAGCGCTATCGGATCGTCGCCGATTGGGAGTTCAATTTTCGGGCGTTGCTGGCGGGCCGTTCCGCGCGCCACTTGCCGCTGGCGATCGTCTGCTACGCCGGGGGCGGCGTCAGCGCGACGCGCCTCGCCGAGATGGAGGCCGAAAAGCGCGACATGCGGGCGCGGCTGTTGCCGGCGGCCGTGTTGCGCGATTACGAACAATGGCTGCCGGTGGAAAAGGAGTGGCGGCGCCTGAAGAACGTCGAAGCGTGGGTGGAACGGCTCAAGGCCCGGAATCCGCTGCTCAATTTCGCCATGGCGGTCCAATGGTCCCTGGAGCGCTGGGTGCGGCGTTCGACGCCCGCGGAGCGGAGCAAACCATGAACGTCCTGTTCGCCTTCGACGGGGATTTGAATCCATACGTGGACGTGGTGCGGGCGGGATTGGCCGCCGCCGGTCGGCCGACGGACGTGGGCACGGACAAGTTCTGGAGCGACGCGTTGTTTCGACACGACGTCGTGCACGTCCAATGGCCGGAAACGCTGTTCGGCTGGCGGGCTCCCACCGCGGATGAAATGGCGCGCCTGCGCCGGCGCCTGCGGGAAATCCAGCCGCGCGCGCAGATCGTGCTGACCCGGCACAACGCCGTCTCGCATCTGGCCACGGCGAAAAACGCGGCGATTTTTCGCGAACTCTACGAACTCGTCGAATCCGCCTGCGACGCGATGATCCACATGGGCGAAACCAGCCGGGCGCAATGCATCGATCAGCCGCACCTGCGCGGCAAACGGCACGTGACGATTCCGTTGCCGGTCTTCGATGAACTGTATGCGCCGTATTTGGACGTTTCGCGCGCGGAAGCCTGCCGCCGGCTCGGTTTGCCGGCCAACCGAAAAATCGTGCTGGCTTTCGGCAATTTCCGCAACGACGGGGAAAAGAATCTCGTCGAAAGCACGTGGCGGGCGCTGGGCGATCCGCGCGCCTGCTTGGTGGCGGCGCGGTGGCATTCTCCGCGCACCTACGGATTTTCCCCTCGGCATCCGGTGTGCCTGCTGCGGTCGTTGCGCCAGATGGCGCGCGCGCGCTGGCGCCACATGCGATTGGAACCCAAGCGCAATTTCACGGACGAAGAAGTGGCGTTGTATTTCGCCGCGGCGGATGTGGTGTTCATCCAGCGGTTGGACGATTTGAATTCCGGCAATTTGCCCATGGCCTTTCTGTTTCGCAAGGCGGTGGCGGGGCCGGGCGTCGGCAACATCGGCGAATGGCTGCGGAAGACGAACAATCCCGTGTTCGATCCGCGGAAGCCGGATTCGTGCCGTCTGGCGCTGCAACAGGCTTTGGAAATGTCGGCCACGGGCAAGGGAGAGGAAAACCATGCCTACGCCATGGCGCATTGGACGACAAAGCAAGTGGGGGCGGCGCATGCCCGCCTGTACGAAGCGCTCGCGGCTGCACGGTGAACCCGGGGGCCGTTGGGCGCGCCGGCGCCGCTTCGCGGAAAGGGCGTTTCCAAACGCCGCACTCGGCGCGCGCGGACGCACGCAGCCCTTTTTCTGGTTGTGGAAAAGAGGAAATGCTCGCGCGGCCGGCTGGGCCGTTGACTCGGCTGGGTCGCGGGCCTATCGTGAGGATGTTTTTCAGAGGGGATGGGCCGATGCAATCTGATCCCGACGCTCCGCACGATCCATGTCGGCAGCCGGAAGAGCGGATTCCCGCTCTTCTGCTGCGCGTTCTGAAATTCGCGGCGGCACTTTGCCGCCGCCTGTGGTTCGATGGTTTTTGGGAGCGGCGCATTCGCCGGATGGCGCGATCCGCTGCGGGCCGGCGGCTGGAGCGGCCGGTGGTGCATTTGTACGCGCCGTGCCGAAACGAGCAGCGGATATTGCCCTATTTCATGGCCCACTACGGCCCCTTCGTGGACCGGTTTTTCATCTACGACAACATGTCCACCGACGCCACGCGTGCGTTGCTCGCGGGTTATCCGAACGTGGAGATCGTGCCTTTGGACACCGGCGGCCGGTTTGCGCACGCGGAACGGGAGCGGATGAAAAACCACGCCTGGAAGGCCTCGGCGGGGAAAGCCGATTTCGTGCTGGTGTGCGACGTGGACGAATTTCTCTACCATCCGCATCTGGACGTTCTGTTGGCCTTGATGAAGCGGCACGGCTACACGATGCTGAGGCCCCACGGCTACCAGATGGCGTGCGAAAAGCTGCCGGACTACGATGGCTCGCCCATCACGGCGCGGGTGACGGTGGGCATGGACGTCGCTTCCCACTATTCCAAGACGATCTTGTTCGACCCCAACCGCGTGGAGGAAATCCACTTCAGCCAAGGCTGCCATTGTTCGCGGCCGGAGGGGCGCATCAAGACGTTCCATTCCAACCACGCCAAGCTGCTGCATTACAAATACGTCGATCGGGACGAAATCCTGCGCAAGACGCGGACCTATCGGGCGAACGTTTCTCAGGAAAGCCTGGCGAAGGGTTATGGCCGGCATTATCTGCGGAGCGACGAAGAGGTCATTACCTTGTACGACCGCATTCTGGCGGGCGCACGGAAGGTGATCTGACGTGGCGCGTGCATGGATCATTTGGTTGGCGCGCAGCGGCGCTTGGACGTTTCGATTTCGGTGGGGCGTTGGACTGCTCGTTTTCGCCTTGCTGGTTTGCGGGAAAATCCACGGCTTTTCGCTGGGCGCTTGGGACGTCTTGTTTCCGGACGCGACGGCGGAATACCGCTTTCACGAAATCGGCCAATGGCGCGCGATCCGCAGCGACGAATGGCGGGTCTCGACTCCGGCCGTGCTGGCGCAATGCGCCCATCCGGATTTCTTCCCGCGCATCAACGACCGCATCGGCGGCGGCATGGACATGTTCTTGGCGATGCCCGCTTGTCCCGTCTGGGATTGGACCGCCGTCGGCCAGGCGCACAATTGGGGCTATTTCCTGTTCGGCGCCGAACGCGGCTTGGCCTGGAACTGGTGGATCCGCTACCTCGGCATTTTCCTGTTGGCTCTGGAGTTCTTCCTGATCTGGACCCGTGGGGACAAAAGCCTGGCTGTCGTGGGCGCGTTGGCCATCTGTTGGGGGGCGCCGACCCAGTGGTGGGACACCTCCGTGCCGTATCTGTTGCTCTATTTTTTCGCCGGGCTCGTATGCCTTTATCATTTGATCGTCGCGCGCCGGTCGCTCGCCCAAGGATTGTGGGGCATTGGTCTGCTGGTCGCGCTCTGCTCCTACGCGTACTCGTTCTATCCGCCGTTTCAGTTGATGCTGGGCTATCTGTGGCTCTTGCTGGCGGCGGATCTGACCCGGCGCGCCTGGGGGGCGGGCGGTAACCGCCGCCAAGCCATGATCATTCTTGGGGTGGTGCTGGGACTGGTCGTTGCCGAAGGAATCTATTTTCTCGCGGTACACAGGGATGCGCTGAACGTCATTCGCCATTCCGCCTATCCGGGCCACCGCCTGTATCTTGGCGGAACGTTCCGAGGATACGTGGGATTTTTCGCCTATGCGCTGCTTTGCCTGTTCACCGCTTTCCAGGACGTGCAGTTCATGAACAACTGCGTGGTGAGCGTGTATGCGGTTCCGTTCGTTGCTTTGGCCGGTCTTGGCCTGCAGGCTTGGCGGCAGCGCGGAAAGAAGCGGCCATGGTTCGGGTGCGTTTTGTGTGCGTATGGCGGCGTGCTGATCGGTTGGATGCTGTTTCCCTGGCCGGAGTCCGTGGCCCAATGCACGGGCCTTTTCCTCGTGGCGCCGCATCGTGCGCCGGTCGGGATGTCCTTTGTTTTCTTGCTGTTGACGTTCAAGGCGTTCGATCATTGCCGCCGGCGCGCCGTGCGCCTGTCCTGGCCGCAAACGCTGGGTTGGCTCGTTGCCGCATTGTTGAGTTTGGGAATTCTGTTGCGCAGCGATGAAAAGGCCTGGGACTACTTCGCGGGCGCGGCACCGTCGACCGGCATCGCCATGCTGGTCGCCGGGGTCGGCCTGTTTGGGGTGCTGGGTGCGGGGTTGTTGCGCGTGAACCGGCCCCTCTTTTTGGGTGGCTATCTGGCGTGTTCTTTGCTGACTGGCGCGTTCGTCCATCCCCTTTGCGTCGGTGCCAGTCCGCTGCTGCACAAACAGGTCGCGGCTCGTGCCCGGGAAATCCAGCGGGAATTCGGCGCGGGTCGCTGGCTGACCAACGAAAAATCGCGAGCCCAATTGTTGATTGCGAACGGCCTGGCTTGCGTGAACGGCATCCATTTCACTGCGCAAACCGCCTTGTGGCTCGCGATTGATCCCGGCCGCAAGTTCGCATCGGTTTGGAACCGTTACGCCCACGTTTCGGTCGAACTCGTTCCGGGCAACGAAAGTGAAGCGGTTCTGAAAAGCCGCGACATGTTCAGGTGGAAATTGTGCCGGGCGGACCTGGACCGGTTGGAGGTCCGGTATTTGCTGTTGTCGGAAACGGAATGGCGGGAACCTTGGGCGATTCCGCTCGGACATGTCCGCAAGGATCTGTACTATCGAATGGAAAAACCTCTTCCGCACAGATAGAATTTGCCGATGAATCCTGACGTGCCCACGGTGTCGGTGCTGATCCCGACGTACAACTACGCCCGCTATCTGCCGCAGGCGATCGACAGCGCGCTGGCGCAGACCGTGAAGCCGCTGGAAATCGTCGTGGCCGACGACGGCAGCACCGACGACACGGCCGCCGTGGTGGCGCGCTACGGCGGTGCGGTGAAATACCGCCGCTTCGATCACGTGGGCGTCTACGCCATCCGCCAAGCCATGCTGGCCGAATTGCGGGGCGATTGGTTCCTGAATCTCGACGCCGACGATTGGATCGATCCCGATTTTCTGGAACAGGCCTTGGCCATCGTCGCGCGGTCGGCGCGCGATGCGTCCCTGGCCTTCGTCTATCCCGACGTCCGGCGCTTCGGCGAGATCGAGGACGGACGGACGTTTCCGGACTTCAGCTTGGCCCAATTGAAGCGCGGCAATTTTTTGGTGATGAGTTCCCTGATCCGCCTGGACGCCGCCCGCCAGGCGGGCTTCGACGAACACTTCAACGACGGGCAGGGGGATTACGATTTCTATCTGACGCTGGCGGAAAAGGGCTTCCGGGGCGAGCGGCTGCCGGGCGGGCGCATGCACGTGCGCGTGCACGCCGACAGCATCAGCGGCGTCGGCCGGGCGCGCTTCCGGCATGTGGAACTGGCCGACAAGATCTTGGCCAAGCACGCCGCGCTGTTTTCGCCGGCGGAAGCCCGCGTCCTACGGCGCAACGCCCGCCGCGGCGCGTGCCAGGCCATGTGGCGCGCCGCGGAACGCCTGCATGCCGCCGGCGCGCATGGCGCGGCGGCGGCGCTGGGCGCGCGCGCCATCGGACTCGATTGGCGGCAGACGTCGCGGAAATCGGCGGGCCTCTTGTGCCGGGCACTGCTGGCCGGCGGCCGACGGCTGCTGCGGGGCGCCGCCGGCGCGGCGAATTCGCAACCGTAGGGACGGAAAAGGGGCGCCGTGCAAAACCAACCGGGCGGATGGAAAGAAACGGCCTGGTTCGTGCGCGCGCGCCGGATCGTTCGCTTCGCCGGTTTGTACGTGTTCTGCCGGAACCGATTTTCGCGCGTGTTGGCGAACCTCCGGGAATTCGCGCGGATGCTGGACGACCGGGGAATCGAATCTTTCGTGGTCGGCGGATTTCTCGTGTCCTTGTTGGAAGGGCGGCAGTTCCGGCGCTTCAAGGACGTGGACCTGAACGTCGATGAACGGGAGCGCGGCCGCTTGCTGGAAATCTTGGCGGGCTTGGGCGTCGCGGTGCGCGTCAAATGGACCGGCAACGTCTCCTTCGTCTGGCGGGGCGTTTCCTACGACGTGATTTTCTTCCGGCGCGCGGCGGACCGATGCATTTTCGAATACAAGCCGCACCAGTTGACGCTCGACGTGCCGGCCGCCGCGCTGACCGACGATCGGTTCTGTCCGGCCACGTTCGCGGCCCATGGCGTCCGGATCCTGAATCCCGCCATCGTGTTTGGATTCGTCTATCTGGCCCGGAAGGCGGCGCATTACAAAAAGAAGGATCTCTACTTCCTCAACCGGCGCGTGCCTCGAGAGCGGCGGTTGGAAATCGCGGCGACGAATCCGCGGCTGCGCGATGATCCCGATTTCCTGGACTGGAAATATTCCTACGGCGCTTGGCTCAAGGACGAACTGTTCGGAATTTCTCCGCCGGCTCGCCGCGCGCGGCCGTGACCGGCGGCTTCACGGCAGATCGGATGTCCAGGCCTGCGCTCGGGCCAGCCAGGAAAGAATTCCGGGCGGCAAGCGGCGCCACGCGTTGCGGAGCGGGAGCAGCCGATCGGGCCGGAGCCGCAGCTGGCGGTGCGGCGCGAGATCCTGGACGAAACCGGGCCGCGGAACGAGGTGCTGCTGCAGGGCCCATTCCATGCGCTTGTAGCGGCGCACGTCGCCGGCGATGCCGGCCAAGCGGTACAGTTCCCGGTGCAAGCCGCCGAATTTCCACCCGATCCATTCGTTGTAGGAATACAGGTAGCGGAAGGTTCGGTAGAGCACGTAACCGACCGGAATCGGGAAATCGAAGGTCCACTCGTAGTCGATCACGTGCCAGCGGCCGTCGCGCGCGATGAGG
>Ga0209098_1002557_pt1 | contig 15905 bp, 17 predicted proteins | sample AD_JPNHW1_MetaG_FD_184429 | JGI IMG/M metagenome (GOLD analysis project Ga0209098, IMG submission 184429) | Active sludge microbial communities of municipal wastewater-treating anaerobic digesters from Japan - AD_JPNHW1_MetaG (SPAdes) (version 2) | ecosystem: Engineered > Bioreactor > Anaerobic... | reverse complement strand
TGCATATTTCCACCACCATACTTTTTGAATCGGACGACCACCACCGCTTTGATTTTGTAAAACTCATGGTGATACTGTTGGGCTTTGCGACAACCATCATATTGTCGGTGCTTATTCATTGAAAATGCGGAAGCCGAATTAAAATTTTTATTCCGACAGTTTTGATTCGTTCCAGTATTTGTCCATTTCAGCCAGGCTGAGTTCCTGAATGCGACGTCCTGATTCTTTGGCTTTTTTTTCGATAAACGAAAACCGTTTGATAAATTTTACGTTAGTTCTTTCCAGGGCGTCTTCCGGGTTTACGTTGATGTATCGTGCATAATTAATCAGGGCAAAAATCAGGTCACCGAACTCCTGTTCTGTTTTTTCAATACTGAGGTTGTTTTCCACTTCATTTTTAAGTTCGTTGGCTTCTTCCATAACTTTGTCGAATACCTGACTGCGTTTTTCCCAGTCGAAGCCTACGCCACTGACTTTTTCCTGTATGCGGTATGCCTTTACCATGGCAGGCAGCGAAGCAGGAACGCCTGCAAGTACAGATTTTTCGCCTGTTTTCAGTTTTATTTTTTCCCAGTTGCTTTTTACATCATCGGCATTGGAAACTTTAACATCAGCATAAATATGCGGATGGCGGACAATCAGTTTTTCGCAGATGCCGTTCAGCACATCCGTTATATTGAAATCATTTTTTTCGGAAGCTATTTTTGAATAAAAAACTATATGCAGCATCAGGTCGCCGAGTTCTTTACGCACATCATCCATATCGTTGCTGATGATGGCTTCGGATAATTCATAAGTTTCTTCTATGGTAAGATATCTCAGTGATTCGATGGTTTGGGATTTGTCCCAGGGGCATCTGGCTCGCAGTTCGTCCATGATATTCAACAACCGTTCAAATGCTTTTAATTCTTCTCTCATGGTATTTTGTTTTCGGCAAAAGTAATCAATTCTATTTTTTATCTTTGTACAGAATGTGAGGATTTTTTATTTTGAGAAAAGCAGGCGCCATACTGATCATTTTTTTGTTTCCTGTTGTTTTTGCAGCGGCCCAACAGCCCATGAAACCGGCTAAGAACTTGCGGTTGGAGACGCTGGTTCATTATGGTTTTGTGATTCCTCATCACAAAACCATGCAGCACCTTACACAAAGTCATTTCCCATGTTTTGAGGTCAATCTGTCGGAACAAACGCGCGGAAAACAGCTATGGGAACAACTTTTTAAATACCCCTTAAAAGGCCTTGGGTTATATTACTCGCCGCTTGGCAATACCAGTGAGTTGGGCCAAGCCCTGGCTGTGTATCCCTACATTAATTTTTGCCTTACCCGTGGCAAAAAAGTCAACCTGTATTTTCGTGTGGCTGCCGGTCTGGGTTATCTGACAAAAAGATTTGATGCGGAAACTAATTACAAGAATATTGCCATTGGATCACACTTCAACGCCTTTATACAACTCCGCTATGAGCTGAGATGGCATATAACCGACCGGCTGGGCTTTTCGGCCGGCATATGTATTTCGCATTTTTCCAACGCGTGTTTTAAGGTCCCCAATTTTGGCATCAATGTTCCCACACTGAATATGGGGTTTTCGTACCGCTTAAACAAAACACCGGCTGCGATAATAAAAAACGAAATACCCCCTGCCGACAAAAAATGGCAGTTTTCGATTTTGGGCAGTTTTGGTGTAAACGAGTTGGCGGGGCCGGGCGGCAGAAAATACCCTTATTACTGTTTGAGTGGATTTTTTATGAAGCCGGTAAGACTGAAGCGGCAATTTGGCGTCGGTCTGGATGTATATTACAGCGAAGCGCTTGGAACTCTGGTGCAGCGCAGCGATAGTGTGTCGAACATCAAATATCAGGCTATCAGACCGGGTGTAAGCTTCGCTTATATCATGAACTTTGGACGGCTTTCGTTCGTGGCCCAATTAGGTGCCTATCTTTACACTAAAGAAAAAACCGATGGCTATATCTGGGACCGGGTGGCGTTGCGTTATACGGTAAAAGAGCATTATTTATTCCAAATGGGACTGAAAACACATCTTTCCAGGGCCGAAGTGCTGGAGTTGAGCGTGGGATATAAATTTTGATTATTGCCCGTAGTCCTGGTCTTTTTGCCGCACTCCGTTTTCGTCCCAAAATTTCCAGATGCCGGTTTTTTTGCCGTCCTGGTATTTTCCCTCAAAATGTTTGTTTCCGTTTTCGTGGTAGGCAGTGCGCAACCCGTTATCAAGGCCGTTATTAAATGATCCTTCGCTCCATGTGTTGCCGTTTTGATACCAGCTGGTCCATTTGCCTTGGCGTTTGCCGTTTTTGTATTCTCCTTCCATGTATTTCTGATGATTGGAATAATACAGTGTTTCCTTAAATAATATGCGTTGATCTCCATCATCCTTATAATAACGCACCATTTTGGGCGAACCGTCGGGATATGTTTCGATGGTATCCTCCACAATTTTAGTAGTACAGCCCTCGCATAAAAAAGCAAGCAGCGCCAGCATCAATATCTTAATTTTCATAGTACAGCGATTACTTGGCCTTTTCGGGTTCGGCAGCTCCTGCTGCTGATTTTTTTTCATATTCTTTATTCAACAAATTCAGAATATCATTGGTTATATCAAAGGCCTGATTGACAAACAGCAATCCGCCGCCATAGGATTTTTCAAAAATAAAAGTAAAATTTTTGGTTTTGTTGTATCGGGCAATGACGTTTACTATAGTGTCGTGCACCTCCATATTGCGCTTCAGTTTTTCCTCCTGTAACTGCATTGCCAGGTTGGATTCCAGTTCCTGTATAGCCATTTGTTCTTTAGACAGCTCTTCTTCTTTTTTCTTTTGTTGGTCGAGTGTCAACAGGCCGGCGGTAGCTCTTTTGATGTAATCATTATACTCTTTTTCAAAGCCTTTGGCTCTGGCAGTATATTGATTTTGGAGGTTTTTTTCAAAATTGGCCAGCTCAACCTGAACATCAAGCACAAAATCATAATCCTGCATCAAGGTATCGGTGTTTACGTATGCAAACGATATATTGTCAATGGTTGGAGGAGTACTATTTGTTGCCGAATTTTCTTTGTTGCGGAAAAACAAAATAAACAAAACGATGACACCTGCCAGCGCCATAATGCTTATAGCTGTTAACGTATACTGGAGTGCATTGCCTGATTTTTTTTGCGAATCGGACGTTTCTGTGGGCTTGTCTTGTGGAAGTTTGGTGTGTTCATCAAGAAAGGCAGGAATTGCATCCTGGTTTTCATTTCGTGTTTCTTCGTTCATTATTGTTTTTTTTTAATTTTATTAATTACCAACTTCAGATAAGAATTTCAGTCGGACCAGCCGTATTTCTTCCTCGGAAAATTCTTCTTCGCCGAGCTCTTTTAAGGCGTCTTCCACCGAATCCGTTTCTGCTTCATAAAAATATTCATATATTTCTTCCTGGTGATAAGGCTCGACATACTCTTCAATATAGTAGTTGATATCAAGCTTGGTGCCAGAGGCCACAATACTTTCGAGTTCTACCAGTAGTTCTTCGATAGTCAGGTTTTTGGCATTGGCAATATCTTCCAGGGGTATTTTACGGTCAATATTTTGAATTATGTACACTTTCAGTCCGGATTTATTTACGACAGATTTGACAATCATGTCCATGGGCCTGATAATTTCATTTTCCTCCACATATTTTGCTATCAGGTCCAGAAAGGGCTTTCCGTACTTTTGTGCTTTGCCTGCGCCCACTCCCGTTATTTGCAACAATTCATCCATTTTGATGGGGTATTGTATGGCCATATCTTCGAGGGAAGGGTCCTGGAAGATGACAAAAGGCGGCAGGTTTTCTTTGCGGGATATTTGTTTCCTAAGGTCTTTCAATAGGGTGAACAGTGTTTTATCAGCGGTGCTGGTTTTTCCTCCGCCGGCAAAAAACTCATCTTCCTCCGCAGAGTCGTAGTCGTGGTCCATTGTAAGCATGATAGTTTCCGGTTCATCCAGAAATTTCTCCCCTTCTTTGGTGATTTTTAGAATCCCGTAGTTTTCAATATCTTTGCTCAACAGCCCATTGACAATAGTTTGGCGAATTACTGCGGTCCAGAATTTTTCATCATGGTCGGCGCCTTTGCCAAAGACGCTCACTTTGTGGTGTTTGAAAGATTTTACCTGGGCTGAAACTTTGCCGACAATAATGTTCACCAAATGTGCGCCCTTACATTGTTCCTTAGTTTCCATAACGGCTTCCAATACTGTTTCTACGTAAGCGGTACCGTCAAATTTTGTTTTCGGATGCAGGCAGTTATCGCAACACTGGCAGTTTTCTTCCTCATAAACTTCGCCGAAATAATGCAGCAGCAATTTTCGTCTGCACACCGAAGATTCGGCATAGGCTATAGTTTCCATGAGCAGTTGTTTGGCTATTTCCTGCTCGTTGACCGATTTTTTCGAGGTAAACTTTTCCAGTTTCTGGATGTCTTCATAAGCATAAAAAGCAATACAGTTGCCCTCGCCATCATCGCGTCCTGAGCGGCCTGTTTCCTGATAATATCCTTCGAGGCTTTTGGGCATATCGTGATGGATAACATAGCGCACATCGGGCTTGTCGATACCCATGCCAAAAGCGATGGTTGCCACGATCACATCAACCTCTTCCATCAGAAATTTATCCTGGTTTGCTTTGCGTATTTCCGATTCGAGGCCGGCATGATAGGGCAGCGCCTTGATTCCATTGACCTGAAGGGTTTCTGCAAGTTCTTCCACTTTTTTGCGGCTGAGGCAATAGATGATTCCTGATTTGCCGATGTTGCTTTTTACATATTTTGTGATGTCGCGCTGTACGTCCTTGGTCTTTGCCCTTACTTCATAGTATAGGTTCGGGCGGTTGAACGACGATTTGAAGAGGCCGGCATTCATCATGCCCAGATTTTTTTGGATATCGTGTTGCACCTTAGGGGTGGCCGTGGCGGTTAGCGCCATCACGGGAACTTTTTTGCCGATAGCTTTAACGGTGGGTCTGATATTGCGGTATTCGGGCCGGAAATCGTGACCCCATTCCGAAATACAGTGGGCTTCGTCGATGGCGTAAAAAGAAATTTTGAACTGTTTAAAAAATTCAATGTTTTCTTTTTTGGTGAGCGTTTCGGGGGCAACATACAGCAGTTTTGTTTTTCCCGCAAGCAGGTCGGCTTTCACATCGGTCATTTCCTGCTTCGAGAGAGAAGAGTTTAAAAAGTTTGCGATCCCTTTGTCCACGCCAAAATTCCGGATATTGTCCACCTGGTTTTTCATGAGCGAAATAAGTGGCGAAATGATAATAGCCGTTCCTTCGCTTATAAGGGCGGGGAGCTGATAGGTGAGCGATTTACCTCCCCCCGTAGGCATGATAACAAATGTATCCTTGCCGTCCAGCACATTTTTAATGATGGCTTCCTGATTTCCCTTGAACGTGTCGAACCCGAAAAACTCTTTAAGAACTATATGTAATTTATCTCCTGATTTTTCTTTCATTACCTTACCAATTTATTTTATGTAAATATACGCAAATTTCGTCTATTTGACAATATTTTTTTCAATTATATTACGAAATTATAAAAATTTATTAGTAATCAAAAAAACTTTATTTATTTGTGTAGTCTTTTAGGTTTTAAGTTTTTTTCTTTTTTTACTTCCGGATTGTTTTTTGTTTATAACACAAAAATAAAAATTGTTTCATTAGAAAAAAAATTTTTAAAATTTTGGGGAAGTTAGGAATTAAATTGTTCACGAAAGATTAAAATCAAGTTCAAAAAATTTCAATAGGAATTGATAAGTTCCTTCTATAAAACTTTGGATTTTTTTGTTACCTGCCTACCTGCATGGCAGGCTCGCTCCCACAGCTGCAATCCGCCAATTGGCTGACTCGTGAACCTTCATAAATTCATTGTTTTATATCCAGTTTGTGTATATTTGCAAAATTTATGAAGGTTTGTATCATATTTTTTCATTTTCAAAATGGTAAAAGTTGCGGTCATTGTTCCTGCTTATAACGAAGAAAAAGCTATTGCTGGTGTTGTAAATGGAATAAACGCTGTTGATCCCGGCACAGATATTTTTTTGGATGTCATTGTCATCAATGATTGTTCTGTTGATCAGACGGCCCCGATAGTTTCTGAACTCAAATGTACGCTGCTCGACCTGCCGGTCAACACTGGCATTGGCGGGGCGGTGCAAACCGGGTTTAAATTTGCCTTTGAAAATAATTACGATTATGCCATGCAGGTGGACGGTGACGGACAACACCCCCCGGCAGAAATACCGAAACTTATTCATGCTATTATTGAAAAAAACCTGGATGTGGTCATCGGTTCACGGTTTTTAGAAAATAAAGGGTTTCTCTCCACTTTTTCAAGAAGGGTGGGTATAGTGTTTTTCAAACACCTGATTCAAATGCTCTGTGGCATCAGGATTACGGATGCCACTTCCGGTTTCAGGATCGTCAATAAAAAGGTGCTTTCCCTTGTCAGTGAACAATATCCTGATGAATACCCGGAACCCGAATCTATTATTTTATTATGGAAACATAATCTTAAAATAGGGGAAGTTCCCGTTCAAATGCGTGAGAGGCAAGGTGGCCAGTCCAGCATAAGGGCTTTTAAATCTTTATATTATATGGTCAAGGTCAGTCTTGCGATTTTCTTTAAATATCTTAAATCAAAATAAAATATATGGAAAACGTAGTACCAATTAAAATTCAAATCATCAGCATTGCTATGAGTATATCCTTTTTGATATACATCGGGCGCCTCATAATAAAAGGCAAACTCCGCGAGGAATATGCCATATTCTGGATCATCAGTACATTGGTCCTTATTACATTTTCAATTTGGAGAAACGGGCTGGATATTATTTCAAAAATGCTGGGGGTATATAATGCGCCCAATTTAGTGTTTACAGTAGCCATTTTTGGCATCTTCATTTATTTAATTCATTTGTCCCTGGTAGTTTCAAAGCTCCATGATAAAAATAAAAAACTTTCTCAGGATATCGCTTTGCTTAAAAATAAACTTGAAAAAGAACTAAAAGAAAAGATTAACGAATAGGCCATGAATTTCAACAGGCGGAACATATATTTTTTATATCCTCCTATTTCAAAATTTGAAAGATACTCCTCCGAGATAGGAAATGCAGGCGGAGAACAAATACCTTTAGGTATTTATTACCTTGCTTCCTATTTGCGTCAGTTTAACTACAATGTAAAAGTATGCGATGCAGAATCGAACAAAATGAATTCCGCCCGGATCATTGAAGATATAAATAAATTTCAACCGGCCTATGTTGGGATCAGTTCAACCACGGTGGCGTTCCACAGGGCCCTGGAAGCGGCAAAAGAAATCAAAAATAATTTCCCTGAAATTATAACAATTCTTGGCGGGCCGCATGTATCGGCTAACCCGGAACATGCCATGCAATATAAGGAGTTCGACTTTGGCGTACTTCATGAAGGGGAATATACCCTGGTAGATTTGCTGGATTCTTTATACAATGGGAAAGAGCACCTGAATGTCAAGGGAATTATTTTCAGGAATAAAGACGGGAAGATAATACAAAACCCCAAAAGAGAATACATTGAAGATCTGGACTCGCTGCCCTTTCCCGCTTATGACCTGATAGAAGACATTTCATTATATACGCCTGACCCATCAAATTACAAAACACTTCCTGTAATAAATATGATGACGAGCCGGGGATGCCCCAATCAATGCACTTTCTGTGATAATAATATCTTCGGGAGAAAATACAGGCAGCGGTCTGCCGAAAACATCGCCGCTGAAATCAAATACCTGCGCAAAAATTTTGGCGTTCGTGAAATAGCTTTTGTTGATGACACCTTCCTTATTGATAAAAAACGGCTTTATAAACTGTTCGAGATACTTGAAGAAGAAAAGATTTCGATTTTCTGGACTTGTTTGAGCCGTATCAATAATACCGATTATGAGTTTCTGAAATTTTTGAAATCAAAAGGTTGCTGGCATATTTCTTTCGGAATAGAATCGGGAGATGAGAATATTCTTAAGCTAATCAAAAAGAATATTTCCCTGGATAAAGCTGTCGAGGTAATAAACTGGTGCAAAAAACTTAAAATTAAAACGAAAGGATTTTTCATTCTCGGGCACCCTACTGAAACAATGGAGACTATAGAAAAATCCATCAAACTTGCCTGCAGGTTAAAACTCGATAATATCATAGTTACCCTGAATACCCCGATAGCAGGTTCACAACAATTCGAAGAAGCCGGCAGGTATGGAAGTCTGGACAAAGCCAACTGGGAAGAATTCAATTACTGGAGGCCGGTATTTGTTCCCACGGGACTGACAAAAGAAATTCTCTTAAAAAAACACCGTGAATTTTATCGCAGGTTTTATTTGCGGCCGCGTATAATAATGCAATATTTTTTCAGCTTTTTCGGGAAAGGCGGATTAAAAAGGTTTCTCACTACCTTTCGGGCAAGTTTTTATATTTTTAAGAAAAAATCAGAATAGAATATATTCCCCGTTGTCGCTCACTGATTTGATTTTGCCCATGCGAGGTTGTTTTTTGCCAACTGAAAATCAGGGTCTATTTTCAAGGCTTTTTCGCAGGCTTCCGCACCTTTATCATACATTTTCATGGCATTGTAAGCCGAGCAGATATTATTGTAGGCTGTGGCATTCTGTGGATTCAGTTCCAGCGCTTTTTGACTTGCCTGGATGCACTCTTTGAACATATTATTATTATAATATTCCATGCTTAAATTAATGTAATTGCTTTCGGAAGGCCGTGCTTTAGCCAGGTCTATTGCTGATTGTAATTTTTCTGCGGGGGAGAACGCCGTATTGTTATCAACATTGGCTGAATCGTGCACGGGGGCCGAGAGATCCTTATTTCGGATAAAGTAATTCCAATATACAAGATACAACATGGGAAGAATTATTAAAACCGCGATAATCCATTTGGTGGATTTCAGTTTTGTGTCAGATTGCTTGCTGTTTACTGGTTTGCTCATGTTTTTTTGTTTAAGTGATTTGTACCTTAAGTGATAAACATGTGAGTGTTATAATCCACTCGATGCCCAACTCGGGTTTCCTATTGCCGACACCATATTTTATTGATTGATTTATTGGATTTGTAATACAGATCATTCAGGTCCGTGTTGTAGTTTCGCAGATAATCAAGGAATCTTGGGCCATTGTATAAATGGTTAGGCCCGTCCTGGGTTGTAAAATACTTGGTTGCTAATACGGGAAACAGGATGACCAGGACTAATTTAACATAAAGAAGCGGATCAATTTTACGATACAATTCTGTAAGATTACCATTATTGTTCATCGGGCTTATTATTTGCACAGAGCAATGATATCAATCATTTCTCAAAGATATAAAAAAGAACTTGTTTCGATAAAATAATATTATTTTTACAATCTGGATTAGGCGAAAAAATCGTTCATAAAATAAAAATTCATTATTTTTAGTAAGGGTTTCAAATAATAATTTTGAAATAGTTTTTAAACGGAGTATTTGACTGATTTTTTAATATTTTTGCCCGTGAAAAAAATTAAATCAAATGGAACAAGGCGATAAAAATATTGATTTCAATGAAGTCGATGGAAAAAGTTCTGCTCCTGAAAACAAAAAAAAGAATTATTTCCACATGATTATGACCGGTATTTTGCTTTTATTTCCTTTTATTTTTTTATTTTGGTTTTTATATGCAGGTAAGGGCGAACTTAAGGAGGAGCAAAAGTCCGCAACGACATCAGTAACGCAAACTACACTAACCACGCTAACAGCAGAACAACATTTGGTAATGCAATGAAAACCGCAAAAACAGACTCCTCTGAAGCAGCATTGGCAGACCTTAGATTGGCATATATAGATAATGAAATGTATAAAGAATGTATAGAAACACTCAAAAAAGTTATTGCTCTTAATCCCCAAAATATGATTTCTCTGAATAATCTTGGGTTTGCATATGGGGTCATAAAAGATTGGAATAATAGAATAAAATAGTGCCAAATGGCTATAAAACAGAATCCTGATTTTCAATTAGCAAAAAACAATCTTAAGTGGATGCAGGATGAAAAGCAAAAAGCTGGGAATTATTTATTAATTTTAAAACAGGACTTCCATGAAAACCTGGTTTAAAGAAAAATTGTATTTTAATCTGACTTGTCTCATACTGCTGACGGGCCTTATTATCACGTATTCCAACCATTTTAACAACTCTTTTCATTTTGATGACGATCATGCCATAGTGAATAATATATGGATCAAAGACATCAAAAATATTCCCAAATTTTTTACGGATGCCACCACATTCTCCATTCTTCCTCAAAACCAATCGTACCGGCCAGGAACAGTAACATTATCAGCTATTGATTTCTGGATTTCAAAACACAATCCTCTTGGCGTTAAAAAAAACGAATTGTATCAGGATGAAGGGCTCAATCCATTTTACTTTCACTTATCAATCTTTATCGCCTTTATTTTACAGGCGCTCCTGATGTTTCTTTTTTTTAAAAAAATCCTTGATAACACGATAAAACATAAGTGGGACGATTATTTCGCCTTATTTATTACGGCATGGTATTGCTATCATACGGCAATCGCTGAAACTGTTAATTATATTTGCGCCCGGACAGATGGCTTTTCTACCCTTTTGATACTTTTTGCGTTTGTGATTTATGCTTATTTTCCCCGCAAAAGAAAGTACGGGTTCTTTCTCATTCCTTATATAGCAGGTTTTTTAGTCAAAGAACCCTCCATCATGTTTGGGCCTTTATTGTTCTTTTACATTTTGCTCATTGAGAAAAAAGCAGACCTGACCACACTTTTTAAAAAGGAAACCTTCGGCAAGGCGCTGCAGTCTTTAAAGGCTGTTGCCGTTACATTGATCATAGCGATATTTCTTTATGGCTTGTCAATTTATATGAGGCCGGACACATTTTCCCCGAGTTCACACTCAACACTGAGTTATTTGATCACACAGCCATTCGTATATGTCCATTATTTTATGACATTTATTTTACCCGCCAATTTGTCTGCTGATTCTGACTGGAGGCCACTGAGCACTATCTTCGATATTCGTCTGCTGATGGGATTAATGTTTATTGCCGGAATGATATGGTTTGCGATACGGATATCAAAAAACAAGGCGCTCCTTCCTGTTTCTTTCGGCATCTTCTGGTTTTTTCTTGCTCTTGCCCCGTCTTCCAGTTTTATTGCTCTTTCGGAGGTATTGAACGATCATAGGATATATTTTCCATACGTGGGACTGGTGCTTGCATTCTCGGTCATGTTGATATACCTGCTCATTTTAAAAGATGAAAAAAGATTTTTGAACTCTATTTACCTAAGAGTATTTACAGGTGTACTCGTTTTTGGGTTGATATGCGGACATGCTTACGGCACTCATCAACGGAATAAAGTTTGGAAGACAGAAGAAACTTTATGGTATGATGTTACCGTAAAAAGCCCCGGAAATGGCCGCGGTCTTATGAACTACGGGTTGACACAGATGAGTAAGGGAAATTACCCCGTTGCTAAAAAATATTTTGAAAAAGGACTTAAACTTCAGCCTGGCTATCCCCTTTTGTTTATTAACCTTGGCATTCTTAATGCGGCCATGGGAAACCCTGCGGAAGCCGAAAACTATTATAAAAGAGCGGTAGCCATAAACCTGTATCAAGATGAAAGTTATAGTTATTATGGCGAATTCCTTTATAGCCAAAAACGCTATGATGAAGCAAAAGCTTGTCTGAAAAATGCCCTGAACAAAAACTCTTCCAATATGCAGGCACGATTTGCTTTAATGGCTTTGTATTACGACACAGAAGACTGGGGAGCACTTTCAAGAATTGCCGAAGAAACCCTGCAATACTTACCGAATGATGCGAAATGCCTGGCATATATCGACGCTTCTAAGAACAAAAAAACCAAACTCGATGTAGCTATTGAAACAGCGAAAAATAGTCCGACATCAGATAATTATATTAATTTAAGCTTACATTATTACGAAGCAGGCATGTATGCCGAATGTATCACTGCCTGCGAAGAAGCGCTTAAAATCAATCCGGATAACGCCATTGCCTATAACAACATCTGCTCCGCATATAATGCCCTCAAAATGTATGACAAGGCCATCGCAGCCTGTAACAAAGCTCTTGAAATTGATCCCGTGCATAATTTTGCAAAAGGCAATCTGAATTACGCTAAGGAACAACTAAACAAATAAAACCGTAAATATCTGACAGTTCAGGTATTGAGACATTCTTCTGAATTTATTGATATGACCGGGTCTCTGAATAATAATGACACAAAACCACGCAGGTGAATATTTCAAAAAAAAATTATTTTTCAATAAGCAAAACTTTATGAGATTAAGTATGCATTCTAAGCTGTTTAATTCACAAATATTTTTTTCAGGATTAAAGTCCTTTTTAGCAGTGCGTGTTAAAGAGGCTGTCTCATAAGACCTCTGTGTAGCCCTGCCTCGCCGGCAGGCAGGCCTGTGTGTCCTCAGTGTCGCTCTGTGTAATTTTTATTTCACGGTTACACAGAAATTCACAGAGACAACACAGAGAACCACGGAGAAAGATATCAATATAAATAGGCTTTTGAGAAAGCCTTTTTAATAAAATAACAATCTGGACTTTAGTCCAAGTTGTGAATTATTCAGGCTAAATAATTATTCAGTGTACATTATCGGATAAAGCCCATTATTAAATATTTCAAAAATGAAAAATGCAAAAGAAAATATTATTATTAAAGACGCCCGGGTGCATAAAATGTTCTTGCCTGGTATCAATGTCATAAGGATGGAAATACCCAAGCACGGGATTCCCCTTTTTCCAGCATCTTTTTATGGACCATCGGGTGAAAAAAATGGCAGAAGCCTCATGTAAATACCACCTGCGATAGGGAAGGAGATCAATTTTGATTTGTACAAGGTCATGGGCAATTCCCATATCTTATTATCAATAAGCTTCACTATCCTGCCAAATTCCGGCCAGCCATATAACACGCTTTTTGTCGGAAAAACAGAGCTGGAATAAACAAAATTTAATTCTTCGAGTATTTCATAGGCCCAGGCTGTTTTTTCTATGATCGAAAAATTAGGTGCACGGAATCCGTAAATTTTTTCTACTCCGGCATCATGTAAGCATTCATGCTTTTGATCACCTCTTCTTTAAAAATTTTCGGATTTTGTTTATCAAGCTGAATATGAACGTTTGAATGACTGGCGACCTCATGCCCGTTTTCCGCAATTTTCCGTATCAAACCGGGATATGCCCTTGCCACATCACCTACCACAAAAAAGGTTGCCTTACAATTATGTTCTTCCAGGAAAGCAAGATATTTTTCGGCCATCAGGGGAAGCCTTTCCTGATACTTTAAACCATCTTCCATCCAGAATCTCACATCTTCCAGGTCAACAGCGAAAAGATAAATTTTTTTCACCGCTGGGTTAATATCCGTGGGCATTGATTTGTCTGATTAAATATTTTGAACGTTCACGAGTCCGCCAATTGCGGCTGTGGGAGCGCTCCTGCCAAGCTGTTAGGCAGGTAACAAAAAAATCCAAAGTTATATAGAATAAATATTAGTGAAAATATTTCCGGCTGTAAGGAAAAACCGGAAAAATACATTTACCCTATTATTCTTTTTTGCATATTAACATCAGTATCTTAAAAAATGCAATAAGTCAGCCTGCAGAAGCCTGCGAAAAAGCCCTGAAAATAAATGCAAATTACGAACTGGCAAAAAATAATTTAGCCTGGGCAAAATCAAATCTGTAAAACGTGGCCTGCATTGCGGCAGGATATTCATGTTCTGTTGAAAAAGCCTATCTGGCGCATGATGCAAACGGGCGAACCTGCCTGTAATAATATAATTTAGGGCACAGGATAAAATTTTTATTGAGTGATATGGGATAAACAATTTAAATGACTAATTTTGACCGGCCAATTACAATAAAAGAATTATGAAAGAAAATTTCGATCCAAAGCTAAACTACGAGGAAACTAAAAAAGCCATTGGATACACGCCGTTGAAACAGGCAACACACGAAGACTGGAACCGCATAGGCTTTATGTCGGGACTGGAAGTTCATCAGCAACTTAAAACCAAAGAAAAACTATTTTGCCATTGTCCGGCAGGGGTGTACCAGAAAAAAAATCAGTACGATGCCGAACTGCTAAGGCATATGCGCCCAACACTCAGCGAACTGGGCGAATACGACGGCACCGCCCTGATGGAGTTTAAAACACGCAAAGAAATTGTGTACCGCGTAAAAAACGAAACCACCTGCACTTACGACGTGGACGATACGCCTCCATTTAAACTTAACCGGGAAGCCCTCGAAAACGCCTTGGAAGTAGCCTTGCTCAGCAAATTGAATATTGTGGGCGAAGTCCACATCACGAGAAAACAATACCTTGACGGAAGTATTCCCACAGGATTTCAGCGAACGGCGATATTGGGCGTGGAAGGCGAACTACCCTTGAAAACAAAAAAAATCAGGTTGATACAACTCAGTATCGAAGAAGATTCCTGTCGTGAAATTTCCGATATCGGCCACCGCCGTATCTATTCCACCGACCGCCTCGGTGTGCCTTTAATAGAAACCGTTACCTATCCGGATATGATAAATCCTTATGAGGTAAAAGAAGCCTGCGACTATATCCGTTTTTTAAACCGCAGCACCGGCAAGGTAAGAACAGGCATCGGCGCCGGCAGACAAGACGTGAACGTTAGCTGTAAAGGCGGTACCCGTATTGAAATTAAAGGTGTGGCGCATACACGGTGGATACCAAAGCTCACTCATAATGAATGTTTCAGACAATGGGCCTTGTTACATATCCGCGAAATTTTAAACGAAAAATTCGGAGACGGCTCTTCGTGGAAGATGAATTATCAGGAAGTGCAACTCAAAGATTTTCATTTTTCGAACCTGCCGCTCAACGAAGAAAAAAAGAATTCTTATAAATATTATGCCATCAACCTTCCCGGCTTCAAAACACTGCTATCGCATTTCACCCAGCCAGGAAAAACGTTTGCCGACGAAATCAGCGAACGCCTGAAAGTGATTGCCTGTATTGAGTTGCCCAATATGACCCACTCGGAAGAATTTGAGCCCTTGATAAGCGGCGATGATTTCTCAAATATCCGCACCTCACTAAAAGCCAAAGAAGACGACGCACAGATTATTCTCTGGGGCCCGGAAGACGATATGAAAACCGCACTGGAAACGATAGAAGAGCGCTGCCAGTGGGCTTTCAAAGGCGTGCCTAACGAAACCCGCAAATCATTCGAAAACGGCACCACCATTTTTGAACGCGTATTGCCCGGCGCCGACCGTATGTATCCTGATACCGATTCCGTCCCCATCCCTTTAGAAGACGAATATATCAACCGTTTGAAGAAAAACCTGCCCACCGAAGTCATCGAAAGGTACCAGAAACTTAAAGAATGGGGCGTGCCTGAAGATACTTATACATACATATTTAAGAAAAATCTTTTTCCGGTAATTGAAAAAATTATCAGTGTAAACGGTTACAAACCCAAATTTGTAGGTTCTTTTATCGGACACACCTTAAAATATTTTGAAGGGCAACACACTATATCCCCATACTTTAATTATGAAATGATAGGAGATATGTTTGCTTTCATAAACGAAAAGAAACTGGATAAACAGATTGCCAAAAAAATGCTGCCCATCCTGATACAACATCCAAAAATGGATTTTGAATCAATTCTGGCCACGATAAAATTCAAAAAGGTTACCAAAGAAGAGATTCTTTCCAATATCCCTTTCATGAAAGAAAAATTCCGTCAGATACGCATTTCGCAACAACCCGATGTGGAAACCAAATGGATAATGGGCGGTTTGCGCAAAATGGCTACCGGCA
>Ga0209098_1002553_pt1 | contig 15908 bp, 11 predicted proteins | sample AD_JPNHW1_MetaG_FD_184429 | JGI IMG/M metagenome (GOLD analysis project Ga0209098, IMG submission 184429) | Active sludge microbial communities of municipal wastewater-treating anaerobic digesters from Japan - AD_JPNHW1_MetaG (SPAdes) (version 2) | ecosystem: Engineered > Bioreactor > Anaerobic... | reverse complement strand
CGAGACATATCGGTACTGCTTATTGTATGCGATCGCCCCGTAATCGTGAGATTTGATGCCTTAAAAGAAAAGCGACCGGTAAAGGAGCAAAGCCGGTCGCCTCGAGGGAGAGGCATGTATGGATTAGATGTCGTTATCTAAAACAAAACCAGTCTATGCCAGTTTCGTGTATCAATATGTAGCCACGAGACACCTTTCTCGATGCCTGTGATCTCAGGGAACTCATCAGGATGAGAGATAATGTATTGCCTGACGGTCTCAGCGGATACGTTCTTGAACACAGCGTCAATGGCATTCCCAAGCTGATGCTGATCGTTCTTAAGGTATATCCCTTCGGCTTTGAGCTTCGGGATGTCTGAGTGTCCCCTGAATCCGCAAAGATCTCTATTGCCACCCCAATGCCAGTTATTGATGATCATCGTTCCGAACTTCTCTTGCAAGCGATCAATGACTCTCAGTAGGTCGGGGTCAAGCAGTTGCAGAGCCATCTCACCACGTTCAGCAAAGACGAGCGGAGAGACAAGCTCTCTAATGTCGAAGTGTTTTGGTTTGTAATAGATCACAACGCCCCCAGTCCCCACAGCACCAGCGCACACGATACCACAGTAGCCAGCACGTCAATAATGCAGTCCAGCCATTTCAATTTCATATATTCTCTGGTCGAGAGCGGTGACATATTCTCTTGCCAGATCTCGTATCTGACCGCAAAAAACAGCATCACAGCAATCACGAACCACCCGATCTCGAACACAGTATTCGGAATCAGGTTTACGAGAGACTGTATCCCTGCCCCTGCCAGCCCAACGAGTGAGCCAACCAGAGCGTGTTTCCATGTATTTTTAATTTTCATCTGTCACCTCGATAATTTCACATTTTTCTAAAATACTAAAATATCGTGAATAGACGGGCATATCCATTATCCCTGATGGAAATGCCATACTTCCGTCAGGCAAAATAAACGGTGCTAATTGGTATGTCGCCCCGTTTTCAAACACAGGATCGGAAACCAATACAGCTATTTCAGGCGTAATAATTATTGCTCTCATGCTACCCTCTTATCTCCTGCCGGTGTGTTTTGAAGCAACCATGAAATATCTGTTGCGAGTTTTTCAAGCTCAGATCCAGACCCAGTAGTAAGCGTGTCGTGGCATATTGCGATAGACATTTGTCTATTTGTTGCGTTTGACACTACTCCATTATTGTTGTAGCAACCAAGATATAACTCTTTGGCAATGGTAGCCCTACCACCGATGTTTGTTGTTTTATATTTTGTGCCGTTCCTATAGCTCACTGTATTGTTATCAGTTTCAGATTGAACGGTATGTAGCCCTGAGCTATTGGCTGTTCCAGCATCCCATGCCGCAGAAAGGGTGACACCTGTTGACAATATATTTTGCTGATTATTCGTGGAGTTTCTTGGCAGGATAATAATCATTTTTGAGCCATCCGAACAGCCAGCAAGATTGGCGGCTTGATTTATGTTGCTTCTTGAGTATATTGATATTCCCATATTGATTGCGGACGTGAATATATTTGATGCGAAAACCTGAGTATTGAATCCCCTGCTATTTGCATTTGGGTTCCAGCCCTCGTATGCCGTGAAAATTGAGTTTGCTTCCGTGTCGTTAAGATACGCAAGCTTTGTGCCAGCAGGGTCTTTTAGGTTGATAAGCGTGGATGTTTTTACATTATTCGCAAATATCCATGCAGCCTTGATTTTTGTCCACAATAAGTCAGTTTGCAATTTTACAATAAATGTGTCAAGCCACGTTTTATATATTGCGTCACCTTGCGTTGTCATTGCCGCAAAATACGCTTCTGCCTCAGCGGAGTAGGGAGAACCCACCCCGCCACCTGAGCCGAGTCCAAGTCTTAATCCAAGCGGAGTCATTACTTTCTCTTAGGTAAAAAGACCTTGATGCCTTGGTAGATGTTGGCTACAAAGCTTGCGACCTTAGCTGGATCGGTCAGACCAAGCTTCTTTAGCAGATTGGGCTTTACCTTCTCCATAACGGCTCCAACGACTACAGTGCGCTTCTCATCAGCCTTTGCGTCACGCAATAGCGGAAGAGTCGGCAAGGGGAGAACAAGTGTTTCTTTGAGGGCGCTTACATTCTCGTCGGCGTCGACGATGAGTCCCTTTACCTGGTTGGTGACTTCGGTTTTGGCGTTGATCTGCGCCACAATTTGCTTGTAGGCGGCGATAACGATGAGGATGAGCGCCACGACTGCGGCGATAAGTTCCTTGGACTGATTGATGTAGTTAATGATCTGTTCCATTGTATTCTCCTTATTTCTGTGTTTCTACGAGGGCCGACATAGCCTTCTGGTTGTTTTCTATGAGCGTGGTCATAACCTTCTGGCTATTCTCAATCGCCTTCTGATTGTTGAAGATGGTGTTGCCACCGTATAGCATAAACCCAACAACGATTAAGCCACCAGCTATCTTAAGCAACTCATACCATTTGATAGCAGAGTCTCTACCGCTGTTGAGGCACTCAGAGAAGATAGACCTTACGTGGGATTTCCCCTCTTCGGTTTTCGCCCAATCGTTTCCGATTTGCATACACTGCGCCCTAAAGGTTGGGTCAAGCAAACGCATCTGAGCCTGAGCCATTTCATCCTTAGCAAGCGTGTAGCGTTCATCATATTGGGTCTTGATTTGTTCTGCCAATAAATCGATTTTAGCATTAGTGGTAGCGTTTTCAGTTCTAAGATCAGCGAAACCATTTCTCATTTCTTCACGAAGATCCACAAATTGCTCCTGCGTGACGTAGTTATCCATTATTTATCACTCACCTGAATAGAAGGCCGCCAATGCTACTTTCTTCCAGTTACTCATATCGGCAGAGCCATCGCAGTCGTCGATTGCTATATAGATGAAATCATCATCAAACATGGATGCGCCCTTCGCTGCACTTGTTCCGTTGTTTAACCCACCAGTTAAGAACGCAAAGTCTGTAGCGCCAAGTATAGTTGTCGTTACACCAGTTAATGATGCAGTAATCTTTGCTGCCACTTCAGCATTGTATGCTGGATCACCAGTATCCATTATTGCATTCACTATTTTAGCATGTGTTGATATAGGAGCAGAGGCTTCGTCCGTCTTAAGACTAATTGTTATTTGGTTGCCAGATGCAAGTAATGCAAGAGACTCACTAGCTCCAGCTATAATTGACTTAACTTTAATCAGGTTGCCATCCACGCCAGCATTAATCGCCTCAAACGTCAACGTATTGGTTGTCCCTATTGTTAGAGAAGCTTTTGCTGTAGCAGCCACTGGTGTCCCAGGCTTCATTGTATTTGCGAGAATTTCAGAGTTATCTGCCACTGTTTTTACTAGACCCTCAGACTCGTCACCAACAATTGATTTAACTAAAACAACATCTCCAGTTGTTCCATCATCTAGTGCCGTTACGCGATCCTCCAGAGACTCAAGTCTATCCACGTCGCCTTCGTTGAGGGATGTACGGATATAAGACATATCAACCAATTCTGGAGACGTCCCTCCGTTTTGGGGCCAGATCAGGATTTTGAACCAATCCTTAATAGTCACTTTTCATCTCCTAATAGATTAAGTTGACGAGACCCATAACCCAGGGAGTTACGGGATACGCGATAACGGTTGTAGCGTCTACAAGCAGTGTCGGATGCGTTGCCCCAATCTTCGTAAAGGTGAGCGTAACGGCTCCAGTTGTAGCTGAATATACCATGAAGTAAGTTACTCCGGCAGGGAATAACGTAGCGAGTCTGGCATTGTTTGCGAGTGACGCTGCTCCGCCATCGCCAGCTTGAGCGATACCAAGAGTACATGCTACCGATAGGTTAACTCCAATTACCGTATACTGGGTTGCGTTAGCAGGAGTGTACAGCGCCGTGGCAGCCGCATTTCCACCGCCACCAGCAGTCACAGTAAGAGCGGTAGCAAGATTGAACTCCTTCCAGCATGCCATATTTGGCGCCTTCTCTCCGGCAGCTAAGCGATGCAGTGAGAGTGTCATATCCGATATTGAGTTATCAGTCTTCACGGAACCGCCACCAGCATCTACTATTGCGAGATGTAAGGCGGTAGTAGTCTTATTCTCAAGACTCGTACAGAAGTCGTGGGCGTATACACCACCCATATTTGCAACCGAGTAGTGCGCGGCATCAATGTGCCGTACGCCTACTCCGATCTGAGCTGCTCGTGTCGTACTCTTTGCCATTATATTATACCTCCAGGTATATCTTTTGTATCTTTAACTTTCCCCGGTGACGGCATGTTCTGGAATGGTATTCCTGTCATCCGGTCAACAAAGCTCTTAGGGTTAAGATAACTCTTTTGCACGTCTCGGGCAAGTCTTCCGAACGGAAACATTGTCCACGTCGTATAATCCGTCAATCTTTTCCAATCTCCGTCAACCAATCCTGATATCGTTGGCGGAACTAATCTCATTGCGGGAGGGGTTATCATCTGCAGCGGAGCCATTACTCCAGGATACGCTCCAAAGAACGCCGCTTCCTTATCTTTATCGTTTCCGAATAGCCAGTTAGCCATATCGGATGCCCAACTCATAGGGGCCGGAAGAGTCGCATCAAAGACGCTGAACATGAATGCCTGGGCAAGCCCAAGGGAGAGCAAATCCATGCACATGAGTCTCTGGAATCTGGAGTACTCCTCGGTGCCTTCCCGGAATCCGTATATCTTCGCTTGCTGATAGATAGCGTTGCGCGTATTGATCGAATTGTACGTCCAAAGCTGGAAGCGGGTCAATACCTTGCCGAACGCCGTACGCGCTATAGCGGGGCGATATGGTGCCGTATAGAGGAACTGCGTAACCTGTACGCCCTTCAGCGCCATCTTCGCCAATATCGGATTGAAGATGAAGTTGCCATCGGCATCATAGCTTCCCTTGAAGGCGTCACCGAACGACTTGCTCGCCTGAATGTAATGAGCCAGGAACGCATCCCGGCGCAACGTAATCTCAGCGCTGCGCATAAACCACGAAGCCTTATCGAACATTGCATCCGTTATCGCATACTTCTTGGAAAGGCTCTGAATCGTCTGCCCCTCCATCGACTTGTCCCCGGATAATAGCTTCTGGACATCGATAGAGAAGAGTCGTATATTCCCGCTCAGACTCTTACCGCCTACTCCGGTCTCAGCTGCGATATAGGTATCGAGATACCCATTCTTTATCATCGCCTTGGTAACGTCGCCCATATCGGTAAACTTGCTATTGATATTGTCGCGAATGAATCCGATACTCCTGGCATTGAAGAAGTTCTTGATACCGGCATTGATCATCGTCATCTGGCTACCGCCCCAAAGATTGGCTACCATCGACTTAGGATGCGCCAACAACGAGGCCATCTCATACTGAGCCTCTAACTGTGAGAGCCGGATAACGGTTGCGTAGTCAAGGTGCTTAAGCTCATCAGGAAGTGTTCCATCCGGCTGTATCATCCCCAGGGACTCACCAATCTTATACATGCGCCTTGCCATTACGGAGTCGGTTAACTGCGTATATAGGTTGCCCTTGAGCTTCATCTCAGGGTCGTTTATCAAATCGTCAGTCATGATACTCGGATTGCCTAATGAGTCGTTTATGTACATCTTCATGAATTTGACCCAACTACTTGTGGCTTCACCAAAAGCGTTGTTGTCTTCGGCTTCCATTATCGTGTCCTTGGTCATGAGTAGCGCAAGCTTCTTATGGAACATCGATATCGTAGCGTGTGCGTAGTCAGCATAATCGGTAGTGCGTCTACCAAAGTCTCCAAACCCAACCTCACGCTTCATCTGGTTACGGGTCTTGTGGTCGTTATACGTCCACCGCATGGCGGTATCCTGGTTGCCCTCAAGTTTCTTCTGCTTCGCCAAGAGAGCCTCGTTCGCCATCGTATTGAGGATAATGTCTTCTTCGTCGCCATGAGGATCGAAAGCTGTGTCTCCATTCTTCATACGCTTGATAAGCGAAGATAGCTCGGTAAATGCTGCGGCACGTGATTGCTCCAATCCCTGGATGCGCATATCGAGCATATCGTAGTCTTCGTTTTCTGCGACACGCCTAAGTTCTCTTGCGTCTTCTATGCTGGTATTCAGCGACTTTATGTCTTGCCGAACCTTCTCAATTTGAGGCTCGAGACGCTTCTTTAACGATATTGGATTCTCGTTGATATTGGGGAAGTATACTTCAGCCGGGATAGTTCCGGTAGTCGGGTCACCAATGCGCCTGAAGGCGTCTATCTGCATCTTGACGACCTCGTACAAGTACTTTGGGTCTACTTTACCAGCATACTTCCTAATCAAGTTCTCGACGCTATGGCTACGCCCAAGATACGATAGTCCATCGCTACCTATCTCTACTGGAACCTTTTTCATGCCGTCAAGAGTATCCTCTATTTCGGCGACAAACCTCTTGGAGTCGTAGAAATTCATTCCTTTGAACAATCTCTCTACGCTATGCCCCTTAAAGGCTGCGTTAAGGTCAATGCCTTCGAATAGAGTTTCGTAATCTAATTCGTATCTCTTCAGGTATTCTGGGTCGCCTACATTGTATTTGTGTAGCTCAGCATTATACTCGGTAGTTTTCTTGGATATCTCTTTGATTACCTGGGTAGCGTCCATCTCCACGTTCTCATTACCGACCACGACCATATACTTGCGATTGAAGGCGCCATTTTGGTTAGCGAGATATAAATCGTTTTTGGCCTTAAGCGCCTCATCAAGCGACTTCTGTAGGTCTACAATGTCACGTGAGACCTCTTCGCTTGCCGGTCGGCTATTGAGCGTAGCTATCTTCTGCTGAAGAGACTCTACTGCTCTTGATATCACATCATATTCGAAAAGAACGTCTCCGTCAACGCCATGCTTCTTTACGTATTCGTAGAGACCGGCATGATAGCGTTCCGTAAACTGACCTATGTCGTAATTCTTAGCGGTATCGTTCTCGCCCATTTGTCTCTGGAGCTTGCCTATGTAGTGTATTGGAACAAGCCCATACCCAGTGGTCACCTTGCCGTCTACGTCACGATATCCGGTCATTGTCTTATCGACTGTAAACGACTTCTTCATATTATTCTTATCGATAGCATCAGGGAAGAGAAAGTAGTCGATCGCTTTGATAAACGGATGAGCCGTATCGTAGTCCTCGCCCAATAGCTTCTGGATGAATGTAGGCGTTCTCCAGTTCTCGAACATCTTATCCATTGCTCTCCAGTCGGAGAGATTCATTCTCGATACCGTCTTATGGAACAGTCCACGGGTAAGTCCCTCAAGCGGGATGTTATCCTTCACTCCGTAGTGCTCCAGGTGGTCGATAATCTTCCTGGCGATACTCTGTGCCTCTTCCAGTTCGCCTTGAGCCAACTTGGTTTCGTCCACAGTGGCATTCCGGGCAACCTTCTGGGCAAGCTGCATCTCCTGTATATGAGTTATCTTGCTCTTAGTCTCGCTAACGGTTCCGGCTTCGGCAATAGTCTTCTCTTTGTTTATCTCATCATAGCGAGCTTGTAACGCTTCCAATTTGGCATCGTGCTCCGCCTTCTTGGCGACAAGCTGTTCGATCTCTTCCCGATAATCACGAGGCGCCATAGGAACGTCATCATATACCGCATTGGGGTCGCTTGCCATCTTGGTCAGGTCGATATAAGAGTCAGCCTCGACCTTAATTCTCTTCGCCACATCGTACATGTGCTGCTGAATGGCGTAGAACTTGCCTTTAGAGGCCTCTGGTACGGCACGTAGTATAAGACCTATCTGAGAGTAGTTGGTGGCGTTCTTGAGGTTTTCTCGTACCTTCCTGAGCTTCGTAGGGTTATCCTTGTATTTCTCGTCGGCTGCCTTGAAGCTTCCAATCGTTTTCTTCTGCCAGGAGCCGAGCATAAATACGTCAAAGAAGTCCTTCTCCATTGTCGTTGCCAGAGAGTTACGATACTTGGTGGCTGCTATATCCATATCGTCTATCGACATCTTGGGCGGCTGTCCAACTTCTCCACTCGATACGGAGGTCTTAAAATCGTTTACATCGCTCCATATCTTGTTCATTATCTTTATCTTCTTGGTGTCGGACACCTTTATCTTATGCGCTACGATAAGGCTTTCAACTGCCCTATAGGTTACGACATCGGCTACATCCTGCTGTATCTGCTGAGCAATGTAGTCCCGGAACTTTACGAAGATTTCAACGTTATGGCTGGCCATTGCATGGAATAAATCTCTTGTGTATATCCCGTATTTCTTCGGACCGATAATGCCGGTCTCAGTAACCATGAACTCTCTATTATATTCAAACAAAAAAGCTTCACGATGATATTCGTCGATATTTGTTATCTTCTGCAAGACATTGTATACCTCTAATATCTCACGAGCACGACCGGAAGCGATTCTGGTAGGGTCAAGATACTCTTTGACTCCCGTAGTTGCCTTCTTGCCGTCCTCAGAAATATCGATGATATGCTCAGTGGTCGCCTTCATTATCGCCTGTATATCGTCTTTATACACGCCCTCTGCCTTCTTGCCGTGCAGTACAGAGTAGCTAAAGCCGTCATAGAGGAACAATAGGTTCTTCCCGGCATAGGAATAGTAATCGAGATTCCAAGTCCCACTATCGAGACCTTTGGCCACCTGTGATAGGAATGTGTTCGACCCTGCGACGCTACGCATAGGCCTTAGCGCATCAGATGTCTCCCAATAGCCTTTATCGGCACCTAGCTCGCTATTGAACGTTGTGTATTGTTCAAGTATGCTCTCCGGGATACGCTCCGGAAAGAATGTAGGCTTGCCGTTCTCGGTCCTTAGCGAATACTTGTCGACTAATCCGATAACGTCTTCGTATGATAGCTTCTCGTTGCCCTTATAGACATCGTAATAGTGCATAAACAGCTTAAGTTGAGAATCTTTGGAGAACTTGGGGATACTGCTAAACTCGGTAGGGTCGGCTACGGAAGTGATAACTGCCGCGACACTGCGTTCTCCATCGCCTATCTCTGACTTGGGTTTGGGAGATACGTAAAGGTTGTTGGAATCACCATTGCCTATTATCCCCATCTTTAGGGAGGGCAACTTCTGTCTCTCCGCACCACTATCCAGGTCTCTAAGATATGACTGTTTCAAGACTCCGGTAAACGACACAACCTGCGACAACAGGTTACGCGCATATACGGTTGATATCGATGCCGATGCCTGAATACCAGGCGCTCCAAGTAGGGACGGATTCTTCATAAGCGCTGCCTTCTCTGGAACGGAACCACCGATAATCATCTCTTTATAGTTGCGCCCCTGAGCGTCTTTAAGCTTCTTTGGTCCGACTGCGATACCGGTTGCGGGGTCGACCAGAAAGTCATTATTCTTGGACATCTCCTTTAGCCAGGACATCTTCATGCCTTCGCCTAGTCCGGACTCGCTACGGCCGCTAAACCACGCATAGTAACTATCACCGTCATCATCAGCGCCACCGGTAGCCTCTTTGATATTCGAATGAAGCGAAATATCGTTGGAGTCTACGTCAAGGAATCCAGCAAACTTGGCAACCTGGAACCCGGCTTCACTATCTTGCGGTACACGCTGGATGCCTATATTCTCGAAGAACTCTTTCAGATACGAATGCGAAAGCGTAAAGTTGGTATCGTTATCTACGTAGGCTTTCCACATCGCTCCGAGTTTGTAGGTGTTGCGGTCGATTACAATATCTTTGGTGCGGTAGTTGCCGCCAAGCTTAAACTCATTTGGCTTGATCTGCTGCGCATCGAGACCGGTTCCCCGTGACTTCATCCCGGAGGTAGCGTTGCCTACCAAAGGACGACTTGCTCGATTTATGAAATACTTGTTTATCGCCTTATTGAAGAATGGGATAGAAAACTTATCGTACATAGCCGAATCGTTACCGAGCCCCAATAGCACGTCTACCCCGCTAAGAGTACTTTCTATATCCTTAGCGCTATCGTAGTCTATTGAGGACTTGGTTTCGGCTTCAAGCTCGTCCAGAGAGTCCGTAACCATATTCTTGCGAGTGATACCGGAGAGTACCGCCCGGATAAGCTTGTCGTTGCCGGAGGTCAGTATCTTAGAGATTTGAGCTAGCCCTACGCTATCAATATTCTCCCGCAGATATTCCATCTGCGCATCGGAAATATCTGCATAGTCAGCCCTGAGCATCATGTCGACCTCGGTGTTTGTCATGTCTTTGCCAAGCAGAGCTTGGTCGAACAAGTCGTGTAGGATGTCCCTTCTCATCTCGACGGGAAGCGACAGGAAATTCGTTATCGTCTGCTTCGTCACATGCACGGGCTTGTTCACTTTATCAATTCCGCTACGTTCGGAGAGTACGGCACTAATGGTGCCAATGGGAACCTTGAAACTTGACATCTCCCCAACCACAACAACCTTTCCCTGTTCGGCATCGTAGTGCATGGTGGTCATCTTCCGGGTACCCATCTGTTTCGCCGCATTGCTATCCATAACGCCTGACTGACCATTCGCGCGCATCCAGGCTTCCAGTTCCGGCAACGGTTTCTTTATGAGATACTTGCCCAAAAGCATCCCTTCGTCAGTGGAGTGCACTATGAAGGACTTGTTGTTGCTACCGGTTGTCGGAAGTCCATGACTGGCGTTCAAGGCGTCTACGGTTTCGGGCAAGAGATACAGGTTGCCGTCCTCAGCTCCCTCGGCAAGGATATACCCCTGCTTAACCAGGAAGTCCACATCAGCCACAACCATAGGCAAATCCGTTATCGGGTCTTCAGCGGGAAGGTTTCTGGATTCGAGAAGATGCCGATACGCTGCGATATAATTCTCGGTACTGGTCTTGACTCCGCTATTCAAGATGATCTGGAGACGCTTATTGAGGTCTCCGGCTCCCTTAAGGAATCCTTCCGCCTTTATGAACGCCCCAATACTTGTAGCCTTATTGAAGTCCCTAAGATAGAGCAATGAGTTGATGCGGGCGTTCCAGTAGTATTCCTTGAACTCCGCAGTCATTATCCGCCTATCCGGATTGGTGACCAATTTGCCATCCCGACCCTTAAGCGGTTCGCCATCTTTTCCGATTCCGTAACCGAACAATGTCTGACCAAAGAGCTTTATGTCTTCTACGTGCGCCTCGACCACTTCCTTGGGAGTTAAACCCGTAGCAAGTGCAATTTCCTTAATAACGTCATCAACATTCGTATTCGCGAGTTCTGGGTGCTCTGCGAAGAATGTGAGTTCGGGTTTATCATTCTTCCCGCCCAGATAGAAATAACGCACCGTCTTCGGGGTTACGCCATCTTCGTCCACAAGATTCGAGTCCTTGAAGTTGAGCATCTCCTCGATGACCCTCTTGTAGGCTCCGGCCTTGAGGAATAGCAAGTGTTCGTTATGATTGAAGGCGAAAGCGGCGTCGTACTTCTCTACGCCATTCTCATCGGGAGCGAAGCTACCTTTTACGCTTATTACCGGTTCACTTGCGACGTTCTTTATACCCTTAACGGTTTCGAAGATCGGCCTGGATTTCGGTTCTATCATACTGATGCGCTGTCTGGCCCTAATTGTGCCGGAGTTGACCTTCACCAACGCAGGTTCAAGCGCACCGTTTACGGTCTTCATCTCAATAGCGTATACGGGAACGCTTCGGGTGTTGACTATACGATTCATGTAGTTCACAAACGGAGCGATATCGTCTTCGGAAAGTTCCAGCTTACCTGAGTTATCACGCTTACCGCTCTTGCTGAGCTTATTGCTATCCAGCCATTTCAATACGGCATCGTAGGTCGGATTTTTATCTATCGTATCGAAGAACGATTGCTCCAGTCTCTTTAGCCCGACTGGGTTATACGCGTTACCCATGCCTTTCTTGATCACGGTCCTAAGCGAGTCCTTCATCGTAACGTCACCGTTCATCTCGTTGACTAACGTATTGAAGATGATGTTGAGGCGATATGCCTGGAAGTGTGGATTATCTTCGGGGGCATTGGCGTTATCCTTTAGCCAGATACCGGTACCGGCATATTCACGGTAGCCCATCTTGGCTGCCTCATCAGTGAACTTGTTCCAATACTCACCTTCACGCAAACCTATATCATCGGTCACAATAGTCGCCCCGGAAGCAAGTGTACGCATAACGCCGTCTCCAAGCTTAGCCGTAGAGAGAGCATCATCTCCGACAAGAAGCGTTACCACATCCAGAGGGGTCGTGACGCTGGGATTGATCTTCTTGGACGGGACTGTATCGACTGAGGTTTTGCCATCGGTAACGATTGCGGTTGAGATTGTGGTCTTAGCTAAGAGTACAGGATTCTCGCTAAGTACTGAAGTCGGAAGATCCTTCACAAGGGGCTTATTGTCTAGCCTATTCATAAGGTCTAATACGTCACCGGTAACCTTTACCATGTCAAGCCCAGAGAATCCAACTTCCCGTAAGCTCGATGCCGTCTTAGCGACTAGCATGTTTTGGACATCATCGGACAATACCGCCTTGGCGATATCCTGCGTATACTGTTCCGGTGTCTTCTCGGGTGCGTTTTGAGTGCCTGGTACTCTATCTTCTGCGGGCTTATCGGAGACGTCTTTGGGAACCGGAGCAACCTCTTTTGCTGGCGTAAATGTTTCCGGGATAGATATACGTGGCTTATCGCCAGTATGATAAACCTTATACGATGCACCAATTTCGTTGAGGTACTCGATGAACTGACTATCAACCTTTGGCATATCGCCAACGACGAAAGTGGAGCCGTTTTTGTGAGCAGACAAAATTGATTCTTTAGTTAGTCCTTCAAGTGGCTTACCTGAATACTCACTATTGCGAGCCAACATGATAACCTTGGCATTTTTGTTCCATGCAGGATTAAGTACGCCACGAGTAAGCCCGGCTTCGAGAACCATATTGTTAACGTTCTCGTCGCCTGTATGCTTCGCGGATATCTTGGCTGCCGAAGTTGCGGTAGAACTGTTGGTGTTTTTAACTTCGCCTATGAACCCATCTGCTACTTCTCGCATAGCCTTGTCCTTGCCATCTCCCATTGGAGTTCCCTTACCAACGTTTTCGAAACCGCCAACATATTCAGATGTTTGGGTAACTGTATTAAGCATACCGCTCTTTACGATGTTGGGGACGAGTTCCGGGAAGATACGTTCCGCTATTGCGTTTACGCGATTCTCATAGTCTCCCTGTTTCTCTCCGGGTTCCTGAGGTACGTTATCGTGAGTCTTCTCATGAGCGATTACAAAGGCGACCATTTCTTCGGGTGTCTTGAAAATATCTGGAGGAAGCGCATTAGTCGTACTGCCGTCACTATACTTAGCAGGCTGAGTCCAGGTCTGCTGCTGGAATCGGTTGATTATCTCTTCCGGCGTGTTTATGGTTATCTCTCCTGTCTCTCTGCTTCTAGTCGCTAATGGCTTCGGGATATTCACGGGAGAGTTTTCGTGACGCTCAATAGGCTCCTGCTTAACTACGATCCCGGCTACGTTAAAGGTTCTGGGCTTGAATATTGGAGTCTCGGGAACAGGTTTCTTAGACTTTTCCAATAGGGCAGATGTCTGCTTAATTGCGGCATCCATCTTCTGGGAAGTTTCCAGTTCGGCATCTATAGCGGACTTGGTGCTATCGAGCTCAGTCTTTAGGGATGCAACCCGGATAGCTATCTTGTCAGCAGCTTCATGCGCAGACCTAACCGCATCCTCATCGAGACCCTTATCATCGGGGTCGATACTCTTGAAGATTTCCTTTACGATAAAGTTGTGCACGGTACGGCTTCCGATTTCCTCATCGAACATCTTAGCCATAACTTCCTGAGACTCTTTGGGAAGTCCCTCAAACGTAGGCAGGTCTTCCACCTTCTCAGCGGGTACTTGGCTTGAACGGTCGGCTATGATGCCCTTTATATACGCTTCCCTGCCCCAGCGGGCATGTACAGGCTCGTCTCTCTTAGCGAAGAACGCACCAAGGGCGTATTGATAAACCTGTTCCGGGGTCGTTTCGCCACGCATTGTAGAGGGCAGGCCGTTCCAAAGCGCACCCGCAATCGTACGGGCTATCGCCTGATTTCCCCAACCACCTGTAGCGCCACCAATAGCGAGACCCATAGCGTTAGCTATTAAGCGGTCTCCGGCTTCCATATAGGCACCGCCTACGAAACCTTTCATCATCGAATCGATACCGCCCTGCCACTGAGAAGCGGCACCGGCTACGGCAAGTTTCGCGGACCCAAGCGCTATGTCCTGCACAATTGGTCGGGCAAGAAACTTAGCTGCCGAGTTGATAGCCGAGGCTTCACCGATTGCGGCAGTAGTGACGATGCGGTTAACCATCGGAGCGATTCTTCTGCCGACTATGGCATCCGCCGCAAGAATGGGTATGGACTTACCGCCTACGACCTTAGCAACCGCCTTAAGGGGCGCAAAGCCGAATCCGGGGATGTATCCTGCATAACCGGCTGCGGAGCCGATTGCACGCGCTACACGTTCGTATACGTTGACTGGCTGGTCTCCGAGACTAAGAGTCGTAAATCCCTCTACCCAGCCTTCACCCATATAGCGAAGTGCCCGGAATAGATTAAAGTGAGTTTCCTCTTCGGTTACGACTCGGAACGGTATCCCGTAGAATTCTGCATGACGAGCAAGTTGTTGTGTCTGAGATAGCGAGAAGCGCTCCGGCTCCTTCATGTATTCGGATATATAAAGCGATGCCAACGGTTTATTCATCGTTGGGCGGAATGATGTCTGTATCGTAGCGTTCCTGGGACTATCCCGAGTCTCAAATGGTTGGTATAACAATCTCTCTCCTTTAGGTTAAAGGGGCGCCGAAACGCCCCGATAAGATTCTAGTATTGTCGTTGCGGCATTTCAAGCTGGTTAGGGTCAACCCTGATATTCGTTTGCTTCCACCTAGATATAGCTGACTGGTCATCCAAAATAGACGGCGTTTGGGAGACCTTTGCACCTGGAATGTTGCGGACGCCGTTATATATATAGGTAAGATTTTTGGCAGCCCTAATCGGGTCAAATTTATTTGCGATCTTCCCGGCTGTATTTAATCCCTTGCCAACCTTACTAGCGGTATTCACGGGCTTAGCAACGTCTGCCACTACGTCAGCGACCTTGGTTGCGTCAACAATAGTATCCGCAGCCTTTATGCCTAATACACCCTTACCGGCAACCTTCAAAAATTTAAGCATTTTGCCGGTTGGGATACCAAGCCCAATTAATGACCCGACGATATTGGACGTTTTGGCAACCCCATCAAGACGGTCGCGCTCATACCAATCATTTGGGATTAATCCTCCGGCGATACCGTCTGCCAGTCCGCCACCTATCGTACCTATATACCCCAACGCATTTGGCTTAGTGGCGTCCTTGTATCTCTGTAGCTGTTCAGGCGATACTCCGGCCTGTTCTGCGGTCATATAGTTGTTTAATATGGTGCTGCGACGATTCCACCTGGGATCGGTAGGATTATTCAGCGTTCCGTTTAAGAGAATATTGGCGTCAGCCGCAAGCCTCCTGGCCTTTTCTCGCTGTATCTCGGCAAGGCTATCGGCATAAGCATCCTTCTCTTCCTTTTTCTGTACCTTCTTCACAAGTGATTGTATCGAATAGTCAAGGAATCCATCAGAGTCTACCATTATCGTCTCCTTTGTATTGGGTTAAAATTTGTGGGGTCATTCCCGAACCTAAAGATTGGGGCAGAAGTATCGGCCACTCTTCCGGGAGCCATAAAATTAGTTGGGTTAAAGTTTGTTGGGTCTGTGCCGAACCTAAAGATTGGGGCAGAAGTATCGGCCACTTTTCCTGGAGCAATAAAATTAGTTGGGTTAAAATTTGTGGGGTCTGTGCCAAACCTAAACGGAATTGGCGCTTCTTGGGTCGGGATAATCTGTGCGACACTACCATTCTCCGCGAATGGCTTTGCGGCAACTGACGGAGATCCATTCTGCTGAGGTTTTTTATT
>Ga0209098_1002552_pt1 | contig 15914 bp, 14 predicted proteins | sample AD_JPNHW1_MetaG_FD_184429 | JGI IMG/M metagenome (GOLD analysis project Ga0209098, IMG submission 184429) | Active sludge microbial communities of municipal wastewater-treating anaerobic digesters from Japan - AD_JPNHW1_MetaG (SPAdes) (version 2) | ecosystem: Engineered > Bioreactor > Anaerobic... | reverse complement strand
AGAGGGCAGCCTTCTAGGGTGCAGCCCGGTTTTCTGGCGGTGCACACAAACTTCCCATGGCGATTCAATGCGTGAGAGAACGCGGTGAGCCTATCGTGTGGGAAATTCGCACGTATCAGGTTTTCGATTAAGGCTGGATCCTTTTTTGCACTTATTCCAAGTCTATAACTTACCCGCAAAACGTGTGTATCCACAATAACACCAGGCACACCGTAGCACGCTGACGCCACAAGATTTGCCGTCTTTCTGCCCACCCCTGGTAGTTTTACGAGGTCTTCAATCGTCGATGGGGGTTCGCCTGCGTTTTCTTGGCAAATTCTTTGAGCTGTTGCTATTAGATTTCTTGATTTTGTATGAAAAAATCCAACAGAATGTATTATTTTTTCTACATCTTCAGTCTTGGCAAGAGCAAGCGCTTCCGCATCGGGGTACGCTTTGAACAATTTGGGCGTGACGGCATTCACTTGTTCGTCTGTACATTGAGCGCTCAGGATTACCGAACAGAGAAGTTCAAAGCAACTATGGTAATGGAGCAAGGGACGAGCATCTGGCCAAAGAGGAATGAGTATGTTGGAGATCCTATCCAGAAACTTTCCAAGACTTTCGTGTGGCGATTCGGTCGTATCTTTTGTCTCATTATCGCCCATTTTCTGCCTTGTCATTCTCTGCCTCCATGCGAAAGCTAAGTTCCAGCTCTTTGAGATGTTGATAATAGTCCATATCGAAGCCGCTTCTGTATAGATAGACAGTATTGTTCTGTAACAACGGTTCGTCTACTGAGGTGATAGCTTTTGCATGCTCAAAGTCCGGTGTCCCGGGGATTGGAGAGTAGAAGGCCAGCATGGGCTGCGCTCCCATCTTGTAGACTTCCATCATGCTCGCTTCAACACCAGAGGGCGCCTGGCAGGGAACGTTGAGAAGCAGATATGCCTTTAGGCATTGTCTGGAGAAACCAGCCTTCCTAAGGTAATCGATTGCTCTTTCAAATTCACTTGTCGTAGATTTTGGGCTTTCAGTTTCCAGAAAAACTGGATCCGTCGATTCGACCGACAGGCGAATATCCACAAAACCTGCCGCTTTCATTAGTTTTGCAGTTTCTTGAGTCAGAAAGCGAACATGGAGACCATTCGGCGTGTACAGTCGGACGCCAAGATTCTTGGAAATCAGTGCACGCAGAAAGGGATCCAGGTGGTTCTGTGAATTCACGAGCAACGCATCGTCGTAGAAGGCAAAATTCTTGGTCCCGTACGTCTTGACCATCGCCTCAATAAGATCGGCGAACTGCGTCGGTTCGTACTGATAAAAAGAGGTAAGATCATGACTAGCACAATAGCTGCAGGCAAAGACACAGCCCGAAGATGTCAGTAATGGCAGATATCTGTATTCTCCCAGGAGATCATAGGAAGGTAGGCGATATCTTCTCTTAAACTCGACACCTAAAAGAGCCTCCAGAGAATCGAGCACTGAATTCAGATCCTGGAACGGCACGATAGCATCTACGGGGATGTTTTCTTGCGCGTGCCGCGGCAAAAGCGCTGCATAGATACCCCCTAGAAAGACAGTCACGTGCGGGAATACCTGTCTTAAGAGCCCCAGCGTGTGCAAAACTCCTCCGTACCAATAAGTCATAGCCGAAGAAAGAAAAATGTAGTCCGGAGTTCTCACGCCCTCCAGCTCGTCTAGAAACACTGAGTCGGAAAGTCCATAACGTTTATAGTTTCGAGGAATATCAGCAAGTTTTTCTGGTTTGGAGATAATCCGCCTTTGAAAATTGCCAGTGCCATCCTCTTTGAATGACACGGGCTTTTCTCTAGGATTCTCCCGATCAAGGGCATTGATAAAATCTACGTCGAACCATTCTCGCACATAGCTTGCAAGCCATAAAAGCCCAAGCGGTTTGGCAAAATGATCATAGGCCGCAAAATCTTCTATGTGTGGGTTGACAAACAGAATTCGTTTGCGCTGCATCCGCAGCCAGTTTTAGCCTTTCTTTGTATGATTGGCAAGTCGGTCGGCGAGGTGTGGGCTCAACACGAGGTGCAGGCTCAACTTGACTGACTTTTGAGGTTTGCTATACCATTTTTAAATTCTGCGCTCGCGAAGCTTCACAAAATTAGTGAGAAAGGATCAAAAAAATGAAAAAGGTTCCGCACCAGCTTATCGAGTTTATCGAAAACCATGAGTGTTTCTACATTATTGGTCATCGAGAGCCCGATGGCGATTGTATTGGCTCGCAACTTGCCCTTGCCTCGTTTCTAAAATCGGAAGGCAAACGCGTACACCTGCTTTCTTCTGGGCCATTCACCCGTTTTGAGCTTCTGCAATATGAGCACAAGTTTAAGAATGTTGCTCCACCTGAGCCGGATTACGAGCGAGCCGCAGCAATTATAGTAGACTGTTCATCGATGTCGCGCATTGGTTCAGTTTCTGAAACAATGCCGCAGGTGCCGATAGCTTTTATCGATCACCATGCTTCCACCGCAAAGCCCGGTATTGCAGATTACCTGGACGAGTCTGCTTCGGCTGTAACCGCAATGGTCTATGAAGTCATGAAGGCGATGGGGCATAAGCCAACCCGAGAGGAAGCCGCCTGGCTTTTTTTTGGGCTCTGCACTGATACGGGATTCTTTAGACACCTCGACGACAAGGGCGCGGACAGCTTTGAGATTGCGGCAGATCTCGTACGGCTTGGCGCTTCCCCAAAGCAGACTTATGACCAGATAAATGGTGGTAAATCGCTTTTTTCGCGCAAGTTGCTAGGTGAGATCCTTATGCGCGTCGAACCACACTATGATGGTCGGCTCTTGGTGTCATATACCACCCTTGACGATCAGCAAAAGTATGGGATGGCCAGCAGAGATTCTGACCTGCTCTATCAGCTTATTATGGCGGTGGCTGGTTGCCAGGCTTGTTTCCTTGTCAAACAAGAGGCAGAGAATCAGTGTACCGTCGGATTCCGATCAAAGGAGCCAATCGATGTTGCCAGTATAGCCGCAAAGTTTGGAGGAGGCGGACATAAACTGGCAGCAGGGCTTTCCATTCAGGGCACCGTGGATTCTGTTATGGATACTCTTATCAACGCCTTTGCCGAGGTCTTCGTCGACTAATCCGGTCGGCGATTGCTGGGGAGGCCATGCAACGATGATAAGGCCATGCAACGAAGACGGAGCAAAGCTGTCTGCCTTCTTTTAGCATCTCACATGCCTTCCAATACGAAGGAAGGCAAGGGCGACTTTCAATTCGTAGTCATGTCCCTTTCTATTCTGAAGTGGCTTATATCCTTTGCAAACTGTGATACTTGTAGACTCCAATTCTGCAGTAGTCGTTTTGGCTCAGAAAAAAGGCACCGAATGCTCATAGATGAATGTCTACTCGCGTTTTGAGTTCAATCTCTTGCTTTGGCATCTTTTTTGCTTACTTCTCCATACGCAAGGAGAACGAAGTAGAATGAGCCAAGATCCAGATGTCAGCTTTGAGACAATTTCTTCCACTACCGATCTTCAACCTTTTATTGGCGACCTGTCCGCCCAGGAGTATGCAGTTTTTCACCAGTTTTCCTTTCGAGTCTTTGCGAATCCTCAACACTTCGGTTTTGAGTCTGCGGATGAGGCTGCTGAGGCATTCCTTCACTACAAAAACAGAATTGGGACAATAGTACGAAAAAGCATACATATGGAAGATAAGGCCGATGCATACCTCGACGTTTGTATGCGGTTCCTCGCGAAATCCATCAAGCGAAGCAAAAGGAAAAAGGAGCGCTTCGACTGCGTGTTTGAAAGTTCACAGGAAATTCTGGGATACGGTGTGGAAGCCATTTTGGAACAGCCTACCCCTGAGGCTGATACTGAGGCTGTCGATTTTGAAGGTGTCTATGCAAATCCACACACCGACGAAAAATGCCGCCAGTTTATACGCGATATCCCTTCAGAGGTTTTTTTTCGATCTATGTCTGCATCTGCAAAACGGCTCCTTTATCTTGTTGTCAAATGTGCATGGCAAGTGGACGACGCAGTAATAGCGAAGGCTGCCTTTTCTATAGGCGTACCTACAATTTGGTTACAAGGTATAGTGGAGAAGGCCAGGCTCAGTACCGAAGCTGTGCGCATTTTCAAGACCAAGCTCGATGAAAAAATCAACCTTGTGTGGGTGGACATGCTGTTTCTAGAAGCAAAACTTAAGGGGTCTGAGCTCAAGCCTGAAGAGCGTGCCGGGCTTCTTGATCGATTACAGCGCAAGAAGCATCGCTACGAAGTCTTGCTCAAGCAAAAATCTCGTTGCAAGGTCTCGGTCCCTAATCGAGTGGTTGCCGAGCTGCTTCATGTGCCCAAAGGTTCAGTGGATTCTGGCCTCTATTACTTGAGAAAGCGGGCAGCAGGCCAAGATCCTCTAATCCCCAGATCCCGCTCTCCGATGTGTGCTCCACAAGACACAAAGGAGCGGATTACCGCGCCTGAATAACTTGAATAAACTCAAGATAAGCTGCTATTGTTCGAAATCATGGACTTGGTAGTAGCGACATTTAATGAACACAAGCTGCAGGAACTGCGCGGGATACTTCCTGACCATCACCTGCTTTCGCCTCAGGAAGTCGGGCTTTCGGATCTTGTTATAGAAGAGACAGGGCTCAGTTACCACGAAAACGCGCTTCTCAAAGCAAAGGCAGTTTTCGATCTTGTGCATCTGCCGACATTGGCGGACGATTCAGGGCTTTCCGTCGCAGCCTTGGACGGGGCCCCTGGCATATACTCGGCGCGTTACGGTGCTCTCGAAGGGCAGAAACTTCCTTCGGAAGCGCGAAACCAACTCCTGCTTTCCACAATGGAAGGAGTAGCCAACAGAAGTTGTGCTTTCTTTTGTTGCTTAGTCTTGCTGTATGGGCAAGACAAGTTCGTGAGCATTCAAGAAACATGCCCAGGAGTCTTATTGGACAAACCTCGAGGGCAGGGCGGGTTCGGCTACGATCCAGTAGTCTATTTGCCAGAGCTGGGGCTTTCGGTTGCAGAGCTGTCACCCGAGCAAAAAAACGAAGTCTCGCATCGTGGAAAGGCTGGCCAGAAGATGAACCTCATCCTGAATGCTCTATCTGACATCCTTGGTCAACCAGGCTATAAGGCTACTTCCCGAGCTTGCTAAGCTAAGAATCTCGCCATAGAGCAAAAACCTAATATAAAATCCATAACAAAAAAGCCGCCCTTTCCGGGGCGGCCTTCCGAACCAAAATCCATGTATTAGGATTTGATACCATATTTGCGATTGAATCGCTCAATACGTCCAGCAGTGTCTACAAGCTTTTGTTTGCCGGTAAAGAAGGGGTGACAGGCGGAGCAAATTTCAACCTGTATATTCTTTACCGTCGAACGGGTCTCGATGACATTGCCACAGGCGCAGGTTATGGTAGTGAGCTCGTACTTTGGATGAATACCTTTCTTCATAAAACCCTCCGCTCGCACAGCCCTAAAAAGGAGCCGCGATTACTTACAAAGTCTGAAAACCAGCCATTAAAGACGGCATAAAGATCGAATCACTAGAATACAGCAGAATTCAAAAAAAGTCTATGAGTCCAGACCGGCATACGCAGGATTACTCATTGACTTAAGGAAAGCCTCATTGTTCTTGGTTTTCATCATTCTGTCTATGAGAAGCTCGATAATATCCGAGTCGTCCATAGGATTGATCACCTTGCGCAGAACCCAGATTTTCTGCAGCTCTTCCTCGCTCAAGAGAAGCTCCTCTTTTCTGGTGCCTGACTTCTTGATATTGATTGCCGGGAAGAGTCGTTTGTCGGACAGCCTGCGGTCAAGGTTGATTTCCATATTGCCGGTGCCCTTAAACTCCTCGAAAATTACCTCGTCCATGCGGCTTCCTGTATCGATAAGCGCCGTAGCTATGATTGTGAGAGAACCACCGTTCTCGATATTGCGCGCGGCACCGAAAAACCGCTTTGGTTTATGCAGCGCATTGGAATCGACGCCGCCTGAAAGAATCTTGCCGGAAGTCGGCACGGTCTGGTTATAAGCCCTAGCCAGCCTCGTGATAGAGTCCAGCAGGATGACGACATCCCTGCCGTGCTCGACCAGTCGTTTGGCCTTCTCCAGAACCATTTCAGCAACCTGGACATGTCGTGTTGCCTGCTCGTCGAAAGTAGAAGAGATGACTTCTGCCTGCACCGACCGCTCCATGTCAGTTACCTCTTCTGGCCGCTCATCTATCAGCAGCACAATGAGATAAACCTCTGGATGATTCTTCGTGATCGCATTTGCAATCTTCTGCAGCAAAATCGTCTTGCCGGTTTTTGGCGGCGAGACTATGAGCCCGCGCTGCCCTTTGCCGATCGGGCAGAACAGGTTGATTATCCTCGTAGAAATCTCTTCGGTTGCCGTCTCCAGGTTGAGCCTTTCGTTAGGGTACAGCGGGGTAAGGTTTTCGAAAGGTATGCGGTTCTGAGCTACCGCAGGTTCATCGAAATTGACTTGTTCAATGCGGAGCATCGCAAAGAACCGTTCTGCTTCTTTAGGGCTCCGAATTTGCCCATAGACGGTATCGCCCGTTTTCAGATTGAAAAGCCGTATCTGCGAGGGAGAAATATAGATATCATCAGTACCTGGCAAATATGAATTCTGCGGAGAACGCAAGAATCCATACCCATCGGGCAGAATCTCGAGCGCCCCATAGGCGTAGATAATTCCGCCTTTTCCCGTATGGGATTTAAGTATGTAGAATATGAGTTCTTGTTTTTTTAGCGCGATAAGTTCGTCGTGGTTAATACCATACTGGGCGCCAAGCTCTCGGAGCTCTTTGATTCCCATTTTTGTAAGGTCATTGATGAGTAACCGTGCACGCGCTTCTGTGTGCTCCTGACGGACGCCATCATGGTTCTTGCCTTGCGCCATTCTCTCTTGGTTTTCCCGCTTGCGCGCGAGTCCATTCATTACCTCTTTTTCCGTGGCACTCAGCGGCAATCCAACAATGGAACCTTCGAGCGTTGTGCGGACCAGGCCATTGCCCAGTTCGGAATCGGACGCTGCTCCCGGTTCAGGTTTCTGAACCCTTGAATATGTACTCGCTTCTTGATCTGAAAGCGTGTGCTCTTCGCGCTCTTCTACTGCAGGGACGTCCAGAGTACCATTGCCTGGCGTGTCATCAACGCCTGCAAAAGGCAGAGAAGGGGTATCAGAATACCCTTCAGTTCCAAGCCTGGTGGCTACAGAGATGTCCTCGGGCTCCTTGTCTACTGATTCTCCAAAAGAGTCCCCAAGTGATCCCCTCGTTTCCCAGTCTGTTTTTGAGATCGGTTTCTTGCGTAACTTGATTTTTTTGACGCTCTTCTGACTTGAAGCTGTTCTCTGAACAGATTTTGGAGTGTTATCGTTCATCAGAGTACGTCGTACATGACCAGTGTGCCTTTGCTCAGTCTCAGAACCATGTTTTTCGGCTGCGTTTTCAGTATCTTGAGTGTGGATGTCTTTTTTTTCTTCGGCAATTTCTTCTGACATAATTTGCGGGGGTTCAATCCCTGAGGTATCGGGAGAGTCTGACTGGCCTACGTTCATAAAAACCTTCTGACTGATTTAACCAAAGGTTGAAACACCTTGGCTTACCGGATCAATGTTTTGAATCAACGGTATAAACAATTTCCTGTATTAGATTTAAATCTTGTTGAAAAGGGACGAAAATCGAATCACTTACTAACAATATAGTATTGTGGCCTTGATCTGTCAACATCTTTCAGAAAAAGAAGAGCTCGTGCCTGCCAAGAGATTTCTAAACAGTAATTCTATATCATGTAAAGAGATACGTGAACAAACAAAAAGAGGAAAAGAACTTGTCTTTTCCTCTTTTTGACGAATTGCACAACAACGCCTAGTCGTCAATTGATTTCTTAAAGGTTTTGGAAATCAACGCAGGATCCATTTCCCAGGCTGCCTTTTTCAATTCACGCCCTGGCCGGAATCCAGCAACACCGTGGTCCTGCACGGAAACGATTTCTCCCGTCTTGGGGTTACGAGCCTTGGTTCTGCCTTTACGAAGCTTGACCTCAAACGTACCAAAGCCACGGAGCTCTACGGTTTTTCCGCTTAAAATAGCACCCTTGATTTCCGAGAAAAGCCCATCGATCAACTCATGAATCTCTTTTCTCGTCGTCTTGCTGGAAGGCGGAAGGTTTGCGTATAAAGCGTCTATAAGTTCGGCCTTTGTTAACTTTTCAGCCATTTTGCTTACGCTCCTAAAAATCCAAATACATCAGTTGCTGCAAAGCAGCGTTTATCAACAAAACTTCAGCCTAGCCCTCGAGCCTATTTACGAGCTTTTGCATCCTAGATTTCTTGCGGGCGGCAGTGTTTTTCTTGACTATGCCTTTGCGTGCAGCTGTATCGATCCGTTTAATCATGTCTTGAAGAGCGGCTTTTGCTTCTGCAACATTGTTCGCTTGTGCCGCAACAACTACTTTTTTGGACGCTGTTCTAATTGCGCTCTTTGCACTCTTGTTTCTGAGACGGCGCTTTTCATTTTGGCGCATTCGCTTCTCAGCAGAAAGATTCTTTGTGCTCAAAGGGAGTCCTCCCAGAAGATTTTCAATTCAAAGTGAATTGATCAAATTAAATAACTCATGAAAGCTACCAGAGACTCTTTTTAATGTCAAGACTGCAATTGACTCGAAGGTGGCCATTCTGATTAAATGGTATAAAGAATTAGAAGTAGGCGCCCTATGAGTTCAATATTGACAGTTCTTGTGATTGCAGTGGTCTTATTGTGTTTTGTGTGGTTCGAATTCATTCTTAGGATACTCTACGCGTTTGGGTCCAGAAAAAAAGCCTATGAGCTTAGCCTAAGGTATGAGACACGGGCCATTCATCTAATTTTTTCATTACTCGCCACGTACAGAGGCTTTAGGATCACCTATGAGAATTGCCTTAACGGGCCTTTACCTAGGCGCTTCTTGGTTGTTTCCAACCACCAGAGCCTGTTTGATATCCCCCTAATTATGGAGATGATGCCAAAGGATACCAAAGCCCGGTTTGTAGCAAAAAAGAGTCTTGGTAGAGGTATTCCTCTTATTTCATTCTTTCTGAACAGGTTGGGACACGCACTGGTGCAGCAGGATGGAGATCCAGTACACGCGATGCAGGCTATCGAAAAGATGATGTTGCGTAGCAGGAAGGAAGGCACCTTACCAGTAATCTTCCCAGAGGGCCACAGGTCCACGACGGGAGCCTTGAGGCCGTTTCATTCTGCAGGATTTAGGAAAATGCTTGAAGTAGACCCCCTGCCCATCTTGGTGGTTTGTATCGATGGTGGATGGAAATATGCAAAATTGGGGGACTTTTTTAAGGGTTTTGGAAAAGAACCATATACAATACGTTTTGTGGCTTTGCTTCCCGCACCTGAGACAAAGCAACAGGCAAAACAATCGCTTGCTACCTGCAGGCAGCTCATAGAAGATGCATTAAACGACATTAGGGCTGAAACAAGAGGTGCCAAAAAGAAAGGCTCCTGAAGAGGAGCCTTTCTTGTACGATAGCTGGATCTTGCACCACGAGTGCATTGCGGAAACCACAATCTCAGTTAAAATCGCTCGGTCTGCGTTCTGTCCTCTTGCATTTTTCGCATTCGGCAACATTACGTACTTTTCCATTCTCGAAGATGGTTTTCATCTTAACTTCACCGCCGCAGGGGCAGTAGAAATGCTGAGTACTTGTTGTGGTTCGGCTATTCTTAGAAATCTGTGCCATTGCTATTCTCCTTAAACAGGTCGTGTAAAGATATACAAGCTCACAACAGAATGTCAACATTCCATCTTGAATCTCTTAAAAAAAGACCGCTGGATTAGGAGGAATCTCCAGCGGTCAAACAAAAAGGAGGCGCATGAAGAGCAATAGTTCTGTCGTCCTACAAACTTATAAATACTAGAAGTCCACAAAGGTTACGGCCTTTGCTCAAAAAAAACTACTTGCTCCAGTTTTTCTTCACAATGCCAAGGAACGGATTGACGAGTGGCAAAGGGCCATTCTTGATGTGTTTTTTGAAAGTCTTCGCTGCTTCACCGACGCCGATCTCCTTGTTCTCAGAGCGCTTAAGGTCGTCCCAATACTGAACAAGATAGAGATATAGATCAGCTGCCGTCCTGTGCGGAAATAATTGTAGCAGTTTTTCCTCTTTGATGGCCAAGACGATAGGTTGAAATACATTTTCGTGCCAGGAGAGAAGGGCTTGAGAAAAAGGGATCTCTGCCACGTCGGATTGGTTTAGGTAGTACTTGTGGACATTGATGTGGTCTCGAATTATGTCGTAACGCCCAACATCGGTAAAATCCAGATCGTCGACGCCCACGACGGCGAGGTAGTCGGTTTCCTTGTAGAACTCTTCTTTTTCATATTGAATAACTCTTGCCTTGATCTCTTCTATCGTCATGTCTGGCTCAAGCTGAATCTTGGACTGTAGAGAGACCACCTCTGCATCGATATCCAGTTGACCTTTGGACCGGGCAACCGAGACCCGATGGTTGCCATCCCGCACAAAGTACACTCCGCCCATTTCGTAGAGTTTTACTGGCGGCAAGATAATATCCTCGTAGTGCGTCTTGTCCACATTGACCCAGCGCTGGCGGAGATGTTCCTTATTAGGCAAGAAGTGCCGATTGAAATCTCTATAACGCCCCTCACTGCCCACAATTCGGTCGAGTGGCACCGTTGTTACACCCTTATAGACCTCCGATTCCGGCTTTATGAGCTCCTTGGCCTGGTCAAAAGGCAGAAGTTCCGACTCGGACGGCTTGAAAATGGACGCGATTCTTGACAGGAAAGCCTTAGTCTTGGCCTGAGAGAAGTCGTGTTGCGCAAATTCGTCTATAAAGTCTGTCAATCTTTTACCTCCACCTCGAGAGTAATGACCTGGTGACCAAATACATTGATCACCTTTGTATCGTCAACACTTACCTTCCGCTGTGCCTGAGCGTCGTACAAGTGTACGTGGCCATGAACAAAATAACTCGGCTTGCACAGTTTTATGAGCCAACGATAGGCAGAAAACCCCTCATGAGGTAAGTCCTTTTCGTCTTGAATGCCCTTCGGCGGAGCATGAGCAAGGACGATGTCGACAGCTCTGCCCCAGAGGAGTCTGTGCAGCAAAAGCCGCGGCGCCATGCGCAAGATCTTCCATGTCATCCAAGCATCTGAGTATTGGTTGTTGCCATTGTTGTATCGTTTTGCCCCAGGTAGACCAAGAATAGTCAAACCGGCTTCTTTCCTTATCCCGAAAGACAGATTCCCAGGTAAACTTGCATCCTCACCCAGTATTTCGTCTATCGAAATCGATTTGAATAAATGACCTTGCTTGTTTATGCCATTTTGCGCATCGTGGTTACCTGCTACCGACACAATGGGTCTATTCAACATACCAGTAATGAACCCGAGGTATTCCGCCGGAAGGTCCCCTGCTGAAAGGATGAGTTCAACGTCGCCGAAGCGCTCACGAATCGAAGAGGAGTAAACGAGCAAATCCACTTCGTCGGCCACACAAAGTACTTTGATCGTCTTTTTCATCATCTCATTCCACTAGTCTGCCAACCATTTTGTAGAGCGTATCCTTATCCAGAACCACCCAAATAGGTCTGCCGTGGGGACAACGGGGGAAGGGTAAGCGCAAAGCCCGCGTAATAAGATCGATTGCCGAGGCTTGATCCAAGATATCCCCATCTTTTATTGCAGCTTTGCAGGCGAGGCTCGCAAACAGGTCTGTCGTTTTCGGCTTTGCGCTTGCTGCACCTCGAAAGGCTCCTCCAGCATCTGCTATGCAAGAAGGAACGCTGTCCGCCAATGTTCCGGCAGAACCAAACACTTCTTCAGATTCGGACGATTCTGCAAAAAAGAGCGATTGTAAGGACGCTACTGCCCTGGCTTCTCCCAAAAGGGCGGGGACTTCATTGATAACACAAGAGCCTTGCGTGAGTTCAAAACGAAAGCCCATACGCTCAAGATCCGTGCGGTTTTCTAGAAATCGACGATTCGATTCTTCCGAAGGAAAGTCGAACACGTACGGTACGAGCAGGGCCTGCGCTGGATGCGAGGCGGCCTTGAGTTCGTCGTAAAGGAGCCTTTCGTGGGCAGCGTGCTGGTCCAGAATATAGAGGGTATTGTTGCGCTCAAAGAGAAGAAATGGGCCAAAAGCCCTGCCAATATAACGAAACGAACTGGCTACATTATCCACACCCTCCGTAGGGTATGAACCGGCAGGCTGAGAAGGGTTGTCACGTGCACCGTCAAATTCACTGTTACGTGCGGCCCTGGTTAGGGCTTCAACATAAGCTGGAGTACCATGATCAGTTTTCCAGTAATCCGGACTGCGCTCTGAAGAACCTTCGGAGAAGGCTTTTCCCTTGAATGTCGCATCACTAGCGGACCAATCGTATGTAGACATACTCAAGACGCCAGCCATATTTGTCGGTCCTGCTCCAAAAGTCTTCAACAATTGTGGTTGGACAGACGCATAAAGCGCGGACTTGAATGCCTCGATGTTCTTTATTCTCACTTCACGTTTTGCAGGATGAATGTTGAAATCTGCAAGAGCAGGAGGAATACTCGCGAAAAGAAAGGCACAAGGCTTCATGCCACCAGGCAAGTAGCTCGAAAACGCATACTCCAGGATACTCGAAAAACCCCATTCCGGAACTTTTCTTTTGTTCACGAAGATTTGAAGGTAACGCCTGTCCTTTCTATGGAAAGAAGGATCCGTAAAAAGCAGGCTAAAAGAACCATTACAAAATTCGCTGTCAAAACGAAATACGAGGCTAGAAGGGATCTCTGGGTAGAGAAGGCAGAGCCTTTGTTCCAGCGAACTTGCAGGATAGTGTTCTTTGGTTTCGCCGGAGGACCAGGAGAAGCTTATCTCGGGAAAAGCAAGCGCCCGTTCTACGAAAACAGAGTGACAGAGTAAGGCCTCCGACATAGGACGTTTCAGGAATTGTCGCCGGGCAGGGTATTGTGCGAACAAAGATCTCACATGCACCGTCGTACCAACACTTGCAGCGATCGGTTTTACAGGTGACTTTCCGTTGTAGCCCCTGGCCGATCCAGAATAATCCGACGAAAGAAGAACCGCATTCTGATCTGACCCTGATTTTCCAGCGGGCTTTGTAAGTTGCCAACCGACGGGCGAATCCGCGACTCTTGTTATAATTTCAAGTTCTGCCACTGCAGCGATAGATGCCAGGGCTTCGCCCCGGAAACCAAGTGTTTGCACAGAAAGAAGATCATCAGCCGTTTCAATCTTGCTTGTGGCATGCTCGGCAATAGAAAGCTCAAGATCTTCTCTGGACATTCCCGTCCCATTATCTACCACCTGAATAAGGTCAATACCACCTTTTTCGATTCGCACTTGAATGTCGGTAGCCTTGGCGTCTATCGCATTGTCCAGAAGCTCGCGCAAAGCTGAAGCTGGTCTGTCGATTACCTCTCCGGCTGCGATGAGGCGCGAAGTCTCGGAGGGAAGCAAGTGTATATGTCCCATGGCAAGCTCCCTTAGGGTGTGCCTGATTGGCTTATCTCGATTGGACGCGACCCGAGCACATGGACGGTGGCAGCTAAACCTGCAAAGGTATCGATCTTATTGTTGATCGGATCCCAACCATTTGCCCAGCTCAGACTCACTACCACGTCGCCTACATCGTAGTGTGCATCAAAACCAAATCGTGTGCCTTCGACATTGGTGATATCCCATGCCCAGGCCTTGGCTCGACCTATGAAAAACCTCTCATAGCTCAACTGCAAAGACAAACCTTCCAAAAGGCCATCCAATAGAGTGACATCGCACTTGAAGTGAGGGTATTGTCCACTGTTATCTGTTGCGGCTCCTGGGACGGCGGCGAATCGACCATCCAAAAAGAAGTCCACATTGACTCGATCTTGCGCAAAGGCAAAGCCAAAGTGAGAAGCCCATGCAGAAAAAAACCGCCCTGGTTCTGAAGTGGCCATATAGTTGAAGCGGCTTGCCCGGTAGAAGTCGTAGTTGGCATCGAAATATGATGGAAGAAAGCCTTCCTGCAAAAACCGAACCTCGCCCCCAAACTCGATAAATCCGGCTATTGTGCTTTGAAGTCCAAAACTCAAGCCTTGCGACTTGTTGGCCTCCTGTGCCCAATCTCCAGAGACCTTGACTGCAAAAGGATAGGTATTCATTACAGGCACGCAAATGTCAGCCCCGTAAAAAAATATGGGCTTTTCCGGAGCAAGATCGCTTATGGCCTGATTTTCAATCCAACTAAGGGGAGCTCTATCCACCGCAATGGTCGCTCCTAATTCCGCATCTTTTAAGATCGAAGAATGCAAGAAAGCCATCGGACGGACGTACGCTCTTGCGGCAAGAATATCCAGGCGAGCAAGGTTGCCCGTCATGGCTTCCAGTCCCAAATACGGGAAATGCAGTCCGGCTCCATCGATGCCAAGCCTAAGACCAGAAATCGAACGCTTGGGAAGAAAATCTGTGTTGCTGTAACCTGAAACGATAAAACCTTGACCAAAGGTGAGCGATTCTATCGGAGAAACAGAAACATACAAAGGAACCACGCCCGGTTTTCCATATTCAAGACGCTTAATCTTGGGAACATACACATCTAGAAACGTAGAGCCTTCAGAAGGAACCCAATCCGAAGTATAGATGGAATAGGGCGCTGCTGCACTTTGATCAATGATGAAACGAACCGAAAAATCCAGGCTGACTCTCAATGAGCCGGAACTGTAGCCGGGCTGTATTCCAAATCTAGTCCAGGAAGCCAGGTTTGAGCTATCGGACTTTTCTGAAAGAAGGTCGGAACCAACGACAAAATCAAGGGCGAAGCCTTGTGAAAACGCTGGAGAATCCTGCACTTGTGCATCTTGCGCCTGCTGAGCCGCAAGAGAAGAAAACGGATCGGCAAGAAATGGTATATACGACCAGAACACGGCGCTCACGAAAAGGAGGGTTACTGAGAATCGCTTCATCGTTCTTAAATAATACAATATACGCCAAGAAGAAGAAACAGTAGGATTGTCCTTGAAGGAGAAAAAGTGTAGAGTGCGCCTAAAAGCGTCGACGCGTGGGTCTTTTGAGCTGGGCGCCTTAGTGCGCGTCAACGCACCTTACCGAAGCGCCTTACCAAAAGGGGGCAACATGCTTTTTTTTGACAGGATAGACGTCATAGTTCGAGAAAAAGGCAGTAGCCTGTGCGTTGGGCTGGATCCATACTTCAGCCTGGAGACAAGAAGGCAAAAGGGCGACGACGCTTGTCTGCGGGACGCTCTTGATGCAAACAGGCGCATCATTGAAGCGACAGCGGCCTATGCAGCTTGTTACAAGCCGAATATGGCTTTCTATGAGGCATTCGGTTCGGCAGGCATAGATCTATTAAAAAAAACCCTGGAAGCGCTCCCACAGGAAATACCTGTCCTGATAGACGCCAAACGGGGCGACATCGATTCTACAGCGCAGGCGTATGCAGATGCAGTGTTTGGAGAATTGGGCGCCGACGCAGTCACTTTGAGCCCATATATGGGTATAGACAGTGTGAAACCTTTTTTGGCATGGCCAGAGAAAGGCGTCTTTGTGCTTTGCAAGACGAGTAATCCGAGCTCGAAGCAGTTTCAGGAGCTTGATGCGGGCGGAGAGGCTTTGTACGTGCGTGTCGCAAAAGAGTGCAGCTCCTGGTCAAACTCGGTGGGGCTGGTTGTAGCGGGAAACGACTATGATGCACTGGCCAAAGTGCGCGCCGCCTCGCCGCGGTCGTGGTTTTTGGCGCCGGGGGTGGGCGCGCAGGGCGGGGCCGCGGACCTCGCGGTGCGGGCCGGGGCCCGCGATGACGGGCTCGGGCTGCTCGTGGTCGCGGCGCGCTCCATCGCGAATGCAGCCGACCCCGGCGAGGCGGCGCGGGCGCTTCGCGATACCAT
>Ga0209098_1002551_pt1 | contig 15915 bp, 12 predicted proteins | sample AD_JPNHW1_MetaG_FD_184429 | JGI IMG/M metagenome (GOLD analysis project Ga0209098, IMG submission 184429) | Active sludge microbial communities of municipal wastewater-treating anaerobic digesters from Japan - AD_JPNHW1_MetaG (SPAdes) (version 2) | ecosystem: Engineered > Bioreactor > Anaerobic... | reverse complement strand
TGATTAAAGCACACGAGGGAATGCAGGCTGGCCTCCTGAAAAAGATAACTGATGTTTTCAACATGGCATTACCACATCAGGATGCTGTAATTAAAAACCTGGGCGACGAACAGATGAAATGCTATGTGAATGAAAGGGGATTCCGTAACGCCATGATGGCCGGAAACATGATCATTCTGATTATAACAGGAATTGGTTTGCTGGGATATACCGCTACAGAAGTGAATCGCCGCCGAAAAGAACTCGCAATTCGCCGGATCAGCGGAGCTAACCAGCCCGATATTCTCAAGATATTCATCATCGACCTCGAGTACATTGCCTTGCCGGCCGTTTCAATTGGATTGATTGGCGCTTGGTTCATTTCGGGTAGATGGATGCAGAATTTTGCCATAAAAGTCTCGCTTAACTGGGGAATATTTGCCTTCTGCAGCCTTACCATTTTGCTGATGATTGCTCTAATTACTGCCATAAATTACCTGCGAGTTGCAAACCACAATCCTGTGGAAGCGCTGAGGTATGAATAAAAATCCAGGAATCCGGCTCTTCCTGATTCAGACAATAATTTGACAACAAAAACAAAAAAAATGAATTTTCACAACATCAAGCTGGCTATACGCAACCTGAAAAGACACAGACTTTACAGCATTTTGAGCATCTCCGGCTTTTCAGTCGGATTTGCGGTTTGTATTTTCGTAGCCATGTTCATTTACAATGAACTATCGATGGACAAGTGCTACCCGAAGTACAAAAACACGGTGCTGGTTTACGAGTCGAAAGAAAAATTCTCGAATCTCGACATTAAACTCAATCAGGATTTTAAAGAGAAATATCCTGAAGTGGTGGCAACCTGCCCTATGGAGCAAATAGGCTACCTGGAGATTTCGGCTAAAACCGAAAAAAACTTTATGCGGTTTACCGGATTGATATCGACCACCAACGATTTCTTTTCAGTTTTTCCTGTAAAAGTTCTGGTATCGTCCGGGAAACAGCCGTTTAATGGGAAAGAGTCGTTCCTTGTTACCAAATCGTTTGCCGAACAATTGTTCCCAAACGAAGATCCGTTGGGAAAAACAATAACTGTTTTCGATTTCATGAAAGGGCAGATTACCGCTGTAGTCGAAGATTTTCCAAAGAATTCGAGCATTCAGGCTAAAGTTTTCGTGAATGCCGAAAACCCAGAGTTTTTACTTTCACAAAGTTGCAATGATGGCCGTTGCTGGAATCCAATCAATCATTATTTGGTACTTCGTCCGGGAACCGACCGTATTGCTCTGGCAAAAAAAATGACTGCTGATATCCCCAAAAACCATCCTGAATTGCACACCATCGATTTCCAACGGCTTCAGGATATTTACCTGTCGCCCATCAACAATACGGGAAATACTTCGGGAAATAAATCGCTCCTGATCATTTTGTTTTCTGTTGGATTGGTTGTTTTGGTTCTTTCAACCATTAATTTCCTGAATTTCTATGTTTCGATGCAGTATTCCAAGCTGAAAGAAATCGGGATCAAGAAAATTAACGGAGCCAGTTTCAGGAATTTACTCCGGTTTTCGTTAGCCGAAGTTTCGGTCAGTATTCTTATATCCATTGTTTTTGCCCTTATTCTATTCATGATATTTTTACCATCAGCCAATCATCTTTTCGAACGAAACCTGGAAGCCGGGTTGCTGCTGAAACCTTCACTGCTGGGTATCTTACTGCTGATCACTGCCGGAATTGTCCTGATTAACAGCATAGCTCCGCTATCGATACTTTCAAAATTCAACACCAGCTCGTTCCTTACCAAAATGCAAACCAAAGGAACCCGTCAAACCGGACGACGTGTACTTACGCTACTGCAACTGTCGGCTTCGATGGTACTAATAGCTGTTGTTTTTGCACTTTACCAGCAAATTTCGTACGCCAAGCAAGCCGATTTGGGCTTCCAGAAAGAAAGGCTTTTACGCCTGAAACTTCCCATGGAATTTAAATCGCAGGATGCCATGAAACAAAAACTGGCCGCTCTTCCTTTCTGCCAAAGCATTTCACTCAGCCGTGGTGTTCCCGGATCAATAAACCTTTATAAGGGCGACACTCAAAATGGGAAAACCGTTGAATTACAATGCCTCTGCGTTGACGAAGACTTTTTCAAAACCTTTAATTTGAAGTTAACTGGTGGCCGCGAGTTTCTTGCCGGAGACATGGGAACCGCCTGCATTTTAAACGAAGAAGCCATCCGACAATATGGCTGGGACAATTTTGAAGGAAAAAAAGTTAACAATGGGCGTGAAGGCGGTTACCAGGTAGTAGGTGTGGTCAACGATTTTCATGTGGAATCGTTGCACGAAAAAATAAAACCAGTGTACATCATGGCAGCCGAACCCGGTAAGCACAATGATCTGGGCAATATTTCGATCAGGCTGGTTGCCGGAAACCTGGGGCAGCAAATGGACCAATTGCGTAGCGTCTGGAAATCATTTAATCCCGACGAGCCCATGAATTTCTCGTTTTACGACGAGCAGTTCGACGCCATGTACCGCAAAGACGACCAATTGAGCAAAGCCATCGGGATTATCTCGGTAATTGCACTTATCCTCACTTTTATGGGCATTTTGGGCCAGGTTTTCCAGATCAGCCTCAACCGCACCAAGGAAATTGGTGTGCGCAAAGTTAACGGAGCAACAGTAGCCGATATTTTAACCTACATGAACCGAGAATTCATTGTTTGGGTGAGTATTGCGTTGGTAATTGCTACGCCACTGGCCTGGTACCTGATCAGCCGCTGGCTCGAAAACTTTGCCTACAAAACGAACATAGGCTGGCCAATTTATGCCGCTTCAGGATTCATTATGCTGGCAACAGTAGTGATTACCGTTACCCTGCAAAGCTGGAAAGCGGCAACACGAAACCCGGTGGAAGCGCTGAGGTATGAGTAAGCAATCCGGTTATCGGGATTGAATCACTTCCGACAAAATTTTATAGGATTCAAGCCTTTTACGGTGATCGTAAATATGAGAACTGGCAATGATTTCATCAGCTCCGGTAATTTCAAGCATTTCGTCCAGTTTTGCACCAATAGTTGCTCGTCCGCCGATTAGCGAAAAAGCCAGCATCTGGTCAATCTGGCTTTTATAAAAACCCCAGGCATCACTGCCCAAATGATGCGTGGGCGGTTGCATCAATTCCCTACGCCCGGTAACAATACCCAAAGCACTACGTTTGATGGTGGTTGCCAGATATTCGGCTTCGTCGTCCGTTTCGGCGGCTACAACCTGGCTGCCAACCATTACATACGGCTTATCCAGCATGGCAGATGGTTTAAAATTATTGCGATAAATGCCAAGCGCAGCCAAAAGCTGTTGTGGGGCAAAATGGCTGGCAAAAGCATATGGAAGTCCGAACTCAGCTGCAAGGTAGGCGCTGTCGGTACTTGAACCCAGAATCCAGATCGGAACATCAGCACCTTCAGAAAGAACAGAGCGAACATTTGAAGAACTGTTTTCAGGCGAAAAATAGCGTTGAATCTTGCGCACTTCATTCGGAAAATCCATGGCTGCCTGCATTCTGTCGGCCCGAATAGCCTGAGCAGTAGCCTGATCCGTTCCGGGAGCACGACCCAGCCCAAGATCAATCCGCCCGGGATAAAGTGCTGCCAAAGTTCCGAACTGCTCGGCAACAATTAGCGGCGAATGGTTGGGCAACATAATTCCGCCAGACCCTACCCGAATGGTTTGTGTTCCCTGTGCCAAATAACCAATGATGATCGATGTTGCGACACTGGCTACACTAATCATGTTGTGGTGCTCGGCCACCCAAAAGCGCGTGTATCCCAACGTTTCGACATACCGAGCTAAATCGAGGCTATTGTGCAGAGCATCAGCCGGTGTTGAGCCTTCGGCTACCGGAACCAAATCCAGCACCGAAAAGGCAATTTGTTTTCTGCTTGTCATCTTGTGTTTTCCTTTCATGAACACTAAACAACAAATCAGAACCTATTTTGATCAGAAAAGAAAATAAGCAGGTTCAATCCTGATTTCAGGCCAAAGCATATTTTTCAACACGCCCAAACTAATTGCTAAAAGCTGACCAAACTAACATCAAGACGAATATGTTGCAAACCACTACTAAGGTGCATTAATTCTAAATGAAGCTTTTCCACGAAACACCGGCACCGCAGGCGATATTTGGTAGTTTTGCGGTCAAAACGAGTGCATCCGTTGCTTTAATTCCGATGAGTACAAATAATATACTAAAACGAAGTGTTGTATTTCTGTCTGGCCTGTTTATCATGGCTTTGGGTGTAGCCTTGTCGGTAAAAGCAAACCTTGGCGTATCGCCAATTTCGTGCATCCCCTACATTTGTAGTGTAAAGTATCCACTTACAATGGGCGAAACCACCATCCTTTTTAATGTTTTACTCATTTTGCTTCAAATCATTTTACTCCGGAAAAAATACAAGCTGATTCAATTGGTGCAGCTTCCGGTGGTTTTTATCTTCGGCTTTTTTACCGACATTACCCTTTACCTCACTTCAGGTATCAATATTTCAGGCTATGTATGGCAGGTTGTTTTATGCTTGTTAAGCTGTGCGGTACTGGCGCTTGGGGTATTTCTTGAAGTAAAAGCCAAACTAACTTACCTCGCCGGAGAAGGACTTGCGCTGGCAATTGCCGACACCTTTCGTATCGAATTTGGGAAAGCAAAAATAAGTGTCGATAGTTCGATGGTTATTGTTGGTGTGGGTAGTTCGTTGGCGCTGCTTGGCCAATTGCAGGGCGTGCGCGAAGGAACAATTGTTGCAGCGTTGCTGGTGGGGTTTCTAGCGAAGTTGTATAGCCGCAAATTGTCGCTTATTGACAAGCTATTGAATAGCCCAGATGAAAAACAGCCTGCTCCTGCAACCGAGCTCACTTCCGGGAACAACAAAAAGCGGCTTATCGTTACCATTTCGCGCGAGTTTGGCAGTGGCGGACACGAAATCGGACAACTAGTGGCCAAACAACTTGGCCTTTCGCTCTACGACAAACAGCTGATTGAACTAACTGCCGAGAAGGGAGGTTTTACGCCCGAATACATCAGGGAACACGAGCAAAAGTTAGCTCACACCCTTCTGTTCAATCTTTACGAGCAAAGTTATGCATCTGTAAACGCACAAATGCCCCAGCTCGATGCGTTGTTCCTGGTTCAGAGTAAAATAATCCGGGAGATTGGAGCGAAGGAATCGTGCGTAATAATTGGCCGGTGTGCCGATTTTATCATGAAAGATCAACCCGGTTGCTTCAACATATTTATTCATGCCAATAACGAATATCGCAAAAAACGGATCGTTCAGGAATATGGCGTTGAAGCCGCTACGGCTGAAAAAGAACTGGAAAAAACCGATCGCGAACGTGCCAACTATTGCAGGCATTTCACCGGAAAAGAATGGGGAAAAGCGAGCAATTACAACCTTACCATCGACAGTTCACTGTTTGGAACGCGAAAATCGGCTGAAATGATTGTTATGGCAATTCGCGAAAAGCAAAGCTGAAAAACAACCTTTGCCGATGAGTTGAACTATTCAACCAAAATCAAACCGGGATTGCTCCCAGTGATGCAACGACCACCTTCAGGAGTAACCACAAACGTGTTTTCGATGCCAACCATCCCGATGCCTTCGATTCCCTTTTTAGGCTCCACGGCAAAAACCATGTTCTCTTTTAGCGGTTCTTTAAATCCTTTTGCCAGAACCGGATATTCGTCAACCGTTAAGCCAATTCCGTGCCCCAGGAATTTTACCTGACGTTTGCCATAGCCCATAAAATTCTTTTGAAAATTGGCAGAAAGCCCGTTCATGATGGTTTCGTAAATAACCTCCGGAATATTGCCGGGCACCAGCATCTCGGCTACGCGGTACTGAATGTGTACACACTGCTGATGAATGGCCTTTACGTCGTCGGGCAACGATTGTCCGAACATATAAGTCATGGTTTTGTCGGAGTGATAGCCGTTTACGCCAAGCCCCATATCCACAAAAACCAGGTCGCCTTTACGCAGTTTGCGGTCGCGGCTGCCCAGGGTTGGCACTGCGGCCGTCAGCCCGCGGTTTCCGCCCGGACCGTCAAAATTTGTAGGATGCAGCGAACTTTCGCCAAAGCCAAGTTGCGCCACAATCATTTCGGTGTCGAACATGGCAAATCGTGCGATTCCCTGGTGTCCTTCCTTTACCATCACCTGATAAAGCTCGGCTGCCAAATCAGCTTCAGTCATTCCCTCGCGAAGCAATTCAGGCACCAGTTCTTCCGAAACCCGCTGATGAATAGCGCCGGCTCTTTCCATAAAATGCAGCTCCCACAGGCTTTTTACCGATCGCGTTTGCGCAATCTGGAAATCGAGCGAATGGAATGCAGTGAACGGGAAATGCTTTTGCAACCGTTGAAACATAGCCAACGGCACGAATTCGGTCTCAAGATAAACTTCGCCAGGAATCCGGGTGTAGTTTTGCGCTGCATCGCGATAGCTGCTCATGGGCTTAATAACCGGGAAGTTCGATTCGCCCAGGGTTCTGTCGTAACTGCGCCTTGCCCATAAAATAGCTTCATTTCCACGTTCAATTATTAACATCCCTTCTGGCATGGATCCCGTAAAATACAGCAGGTTTATTTTGCTGAAAATGAATGCCATTCCCCAGTCAGGATGTTGCTGATCCATAATCCGGAGAAATGATTTCATTCGTAACTCAAGTTCTGATGCAGGTGTTTTGTCGCTCATAAAAATTACTTTGTGCTTCAAAAGTAAACGAATGGGCGAATGAAAAGGACTAAAAACCAATTCCGGCCATCAGGATTAACCTTTGCATAAAGCAAAATTAAGAACGCATTGCTGATAATCGCCGAAGTTTCGTTGAGAAAAAGAGCTACCCACATTGCAATATCGTATCATCCAGTAAAATTAATTGACAAAATATTGTCAATTTTTTTGTCATCTTCAAATTCGCGAAAATAATTAAATGTTTAAATTTCAGTACTTTAACTTTTTGGTACGAATTCTGAATACTTCCTGAAAACAATACTCAGAAAACTAATAGATACAACAATGTTCGGTACTTTCTGGAAAATATCAGTTCGTAATGTACTGAAGCATAAAACTTATTCGGCCATTAACATTCCTGGGCTGGCACTGGGTTTTAGTGCGTTCATCATTATCGTGCCATTTATCAGCCGCGAATTAAGCTGGGATAAATCGAACGAAAAATATGTCCGCATTTACCGTATTCAGCGCTGTTCCGGTTTTTTTCAGTACGCCAAATGCCCAAACAGATTATATTTAAATAATAAATAAAAAGCTATGATTCAATTAAAACGCATCTTAAAAACCATTTCAAAATACCGGACATCCTCGTCGCTAACGCTTTTTAGCCTCATAATTGCTTTCGTCGGAATTATAACTCTTTCGCTCTACGTCAGTTTCGAAAAGAGTTACGACCATTATCCTGAAAATAAAGGATTGGTTTACCGACTTGAAACCAAATCATATAAATCTAACTTACCAGCTGTAATTACCGATGTTTTACAGAAAAATATCCCTGAGCTGGATAAAGTATGCCCGCTGTATAACTTCAATGGCAAAATCACCACTCCTGCGCTGGAACAGGCCAACACAGGGTTCCGCTGCGACTGGCTTTTCGCGGGAGATTCGTTTTTTAACCTTTTTCCACTTCCTTTGATTGCAGGAAACCCGGAATCGGTTCTTACCGAACCCAACTCGGTTGTTTTAACCGAAAAATATGCCAGAATGCTTTTTAATGAAGCTAACCCGCTGGGTGAGAGTGTGCTGATCGACAATGTGATGTATAAGGTAACTGGTATAATGAAAGATTTTCCCAGGAACTCTTCCTTCTCTGCCGATTTTCTTGCATCGTTCTCAACATTGGTTTCAGCAAATAAATATGGTGTAAACGACTGGTCGGAATGGAGTTACAATATATTTTTGAAAATTAAGGGAAAGACAGATCCAGCTCAAATAGCGGCAAAAATTGAACAAATTCCGGTAGTAGCCGAAAACACAAAAGACATGAGAGCTAATTTCAAGGGGCAGGCATTTGTCAACCTGAGACCTCTTGAAGAAATTCATTTTACAAACGACGGGCAATATGCCTATGTAAATCCGGTGATTTTAAATGTTCTAATACTGCTCAACATCATTCTGGCCATTATGGGAGCCGTCAATTTTATCAATTTCTCTACGTCGCAGGCGCCACTTAGGGCTAAAGCATTATCTGTATTACAAGTGCTTGGCGGAAATAAACTTTCAGCAATGGGCCAAATTGTAGCTGAATCGGTAATTCTGTCGGTCGCAGCGCTTATTGTATCTATTGCACTTTATCTCGTTGGATACAAAACCATTGAAACATTATTTGATATTCAGGGATTAGATCTTTTAAGCCGTCCTCTGTTTATCCTTTGGTTCACTCTTTTTGCAGTTGGCTTTGGCCTTTTAGCCGGACTGTATCCGGCCCGCTATATCACTTCATCGCCACTTGCCCAATCAGTAAAAGGGAACATCCGTTTCTCAGGAAAAGGAAAGGTATTCAGAAACGCATTGGTTACAATTCAGTTCATTTTCACGATAGCATTGCTTGCTTCGGCGTTTGTCATCGAAAAGCAATTAAACTTCTGGAGAAATTTTGATTTGGGAATCGACAAGGAAAACGTTGTTTACTTTAATACAACAAACACTCTTCGGGATCATTATCAGTCGCTTGCCGACGAATTAATGAAAGACAACAACATTGTTGATTACACCTACACGCAATTTATTCCCGGACAGGTCGGAATGGGCTGGGGCCGCGAGGTTGAGGGACAATATATTCAACTAAAATGCTGGCCTGTTGACGACAAGTTTCTCAATTTCTTTGGCATAAAAATAGCCGACGGGAGAGCATTTGCTCAAGGATCGCAGGCCGACATCAATACATTTATTCTGAATAGGAAAGCTGTCGAAAAATTCGGATGGTCAAATCCACTTGAGCGAAAAATTGACGGTTTTGGATTTACCGGTCAGGTTATTGGGGTAGCTGAAAACATTAACTTCTCTTCGCTGAAAGAAGAAATTGAGCCGATGCAATTCTGGAGAACTGAAACGCGTAAAAACAACCTGATTCTACGCTTGAAATCCGGGAACTTTACTCAGACCATGGCTTTCATTCAGAACACTGCAAAGAAATTTGATCCCAAAAATCCGGTAGAAGTCAAATTTTTGGACGAAACTTTAAACCGGCTGTATGTTAAAGAAGAGCGTATGGCCCATTTCATCGAATTTGTTGCACTTTGGTGTATGTTATTGGCAATTACAGGTTTACTTGGTTTAATTATATTCATCTGCCGCGACCGGATAAAGGAAATAGGTATCCGCAAAGTGAACGGAGCCACAATTGCCGAAGTTGTTTCAATGCTCAACCGCGACATCGTTCGCTGGGTTATCGTTGCTTTTTTCCTGTCAACTCCTATCGCCTGGTATGCCATGAATAAATGGCTGCAAAATTTTGCATATAAAACAAGTCTCAGCTGGTGGATATTTGCACTGGCCGGATTTCTTTCATTCCTGATAGCCATCCTCGCTGTTAGCTGGCAAAGCTGGAAAGCCGCTACTCGAAACCCGGTGGAAGCACTGAGGTATGAATAATCTTCAAGTCAGGGTTTCACTTCGAGTGAAGTCCTGACTATCTAACCCGGAAAACTTTAACTAAGAAACCAAAAACGATGAACAGAAACTTTATCAAAATCGCCCTGCGCTACCTGTGGCGCAACAAAACCTACAGCATCCTGAATTTTGTATGCTTAACCTTTGGACTAACCTGTACAATTGTTGCTGTACTCCACATTAACAACACACTGAGCTTCGACAAGTTCCACAAAAACTATAACCGTTTGTATTCGGTTGAAGCTTACGTCACCTACTTCAACGGAGACAAATTTCCGAAGCAATATCTGTCGTCTTCACTCACCGATGTACTGAAAACCAACGCTCCTGAAATTGAAGAAATGACCCGCGTGGCTGAACGCGATTTTGATTTTGTGAGCGCCGACAAAACTTTTCACGAAAATGGTTACTTTGCCGACAATAATTTTTTCAATGTATTCTCATTCCCGCTTTTGCATGGCAACGAAAAGGTTTTGAGCGATTTAAATTCGATGGCTATTTCAGAAAACATGGCCCTGAAGCTTTTCGAAACTACCGATTGCGTGGGCAAAACGGTGATCCTGAAAAACGGGCCGAAAGAAGATGCATTCACCGTTTCCGGCGTATTTCGGCGTATTCCAAGACAATCGGTCATGCAGTTCGACTTCGTTATTCCGTTTAACCGCTTTTTGGCCGATAATGCCTGGGCAAGCGAAACAAGCTCGTCGTCAAACCTCACCTGGGCTTTGCTGAAAGAAAATGCTAACAGCCAAATGGTTGAAGCCAAGATCAAAAACCTGATCAAAACGCAGGACGCAACGCTGAATCAGGAGCTTTTCCTTTTCCCGCTGAAGGACAAAAACCTGTATTCGTATGCAGCCGGAAAGCGCGTATGGCGCGAAATGCGCAATGTGGTCATTGTTGGCTCTGTCGGATTTGCCATTTTGCTGATCGCCTGTTTCAATTTCATCAACCTGGCCATTGCACTAAACATCCGAAGATATCGAGAAGCTGGAATTAAAAAAGTTTCAGGTTCTGGCAAATCGGGTATTGTTTTCCAGTTTCTGGGCGAAACAATGCTGCTAACTCTTATAAGCCTTATTTCGGCAATTTTATTGGTGAAAGTACTTTTACCCGGCTTTAATACCATGTTTCACAACGACATTCGGCTCAATCTTTTGGACGCGAAAATGTTGTTGTTTTTCATTTCAGTAATTGTATTCACAAGCCTGGCGTCGGGCTTGTTGCCAGCTTTATACCTGGCCTCGTCAAACCCAATCAACGTGCTGAAAGGCAAACTGGCCACCAGTCACAGCTACAGCAAGTTTCGCCAAAGCCTCATCGTGTTTCAGTTCGTTATCCCAATTATCCTGATCATCAGCATGATGGTTATCAAAACCCAGGACAAATACATGCGCGAGTTCGATTTGGGCGTTGATAAAGACAAATTAGTTATCCTGAATAATACCGAAAACCTGCAAAAACATGCCGATGCGGTAAAATCAGAGCTTCAGGCTATTCCTGAAATAAGCGCGGTTAGTTACACCAACTGCATTCCGGCCCGCGGAACCCGGCCCACCAGCGAAGTGACCTGGGAAGGGAAAGATGCGTCGGAAAAACTGCATTTCTGGTGCATCAATGCCGATTTCGACTACAACAAAGCCGTAACCATCAACACCACCGACGGGCGGTTTTTCAACCCTTCGTTTCCGTCAGATTCGGCCGCTTACATGATCAACGATGTGGCTGTCAACGTAATGAAATATAAAAATCCGGTGGGTTCGCAAATTACAGTCGAAGGTAAAAAAGGCGTAATTATCGGCGTTTTCAAAGATTTTCATGCCATCGACCTGGCTGGGCCAATTGTTCCAACCATTATCCGCATAAAACCCAACGAATGCAATACGTTGCTGATCAGGTACGCTTCAGGAAATTTCCCCACAATGGCCGACAATATTCGCAAGGTTTTCCGCAAATATGAACCGGAAGCTATTTTCCAACCGGTATTGTACCGCGATCTGGCTTCGTATTCCAACTTAAGTATGCCTTCGAACCTGGTTGGTCTGGCGTTTATCATTGCATTGGCGCTTGCCTGCATGGGAATGTTTGGGCTGGCATCATTTACTTCTGAAAGCCGCACCAAGGAAATTGGCATCCGCAAAGCCAACGGCGCCACAACCCGCTCTGTCGTCAGGTTATTACTTTCAAGTTACACCAAATGGCTGGCTATTTCGATGGTCGTTGCTACACCGTTTGCTTTTTTGCTTGGCAAAATTTTCCTCGGAGGTTTTTATTTCCGCACAGCTATGCCCATGTGGGCATTCATCCTGGGACCGGCAATTGCAGCATTTGTGGCGCTATCAACCGTGAGTTCGCAAACATGGAGCGCTGCCAGCCGCAACCCTGTAAAGTCGCTGAGGTATGAATAGTTTCAAATTCACCCCAAACCCCTAAAGGGGCTTTAAACGCGCAACTATGAGCATAGCAGATAAAATATCAATGTTTTACAAATGAAATAGAACGAATTTGTGCAGAACAACAATCAGAACTCCAAAGTCCCCTTTAGGGGATTTAGGGGTTGATTTCAAATAAAAACAAAGCAAAATGCAACGGAAGGAAAAATAATGCGTCTTTATATCTGACAACATCATTTAAACCATTAAGAGATTCGCGATGAAACGAGCATGTAAATCACTCACATCCAAGTTTATGAGGATGTTCGACATGCGAATTCCATACGACAATTAAAAAAACAAATTATTTACGTATGAAAATTCTGACCACCATGAAAATGTTCTCATTTGTTGCAATGATCATATTCCTGTTTTCGCTGAATGGATATTCGAAAGACGACCAGCCTACCATTACGAAAACCTTTGAAATGAAACAGCCTGGCTCGCTCAACGCTTCATCTTCGGGTGGAGGAGTAAAAGTGGAAACACACGATCAACCCCAGGTCATTATACAGGCTTATGTGCGAAAAAACAATAATCTTTTAGCGCCAAACGACCCCATGGTAAAAGAGGTTCTGGAAGCATTTGATGTGAATTTTTCAAAAAACGGTTCAACAGTTACGGCTATTGTCGAACGCAAGATGCGCATGAATTTCTGGAATAACGTGGGCATTTCGTTAACCATTCTCGTCCCGAAGGAAATGTCGTGCAAAGTTTCTTCGAGCGGCGGTGGCGTAAAAATTTCGGGAGTAAAGGGAACGCACGATTTTTCGAGCAGCGGCGGTGGTGTTCATCTTGAAAATGTAAGTGGTACTACTGAAGCCAGCTCTTCGGGTGGTGGTGTGCATGTTACAAACCAGAATGGCGATGTGCGTTTAAGTTCAAGCGGCGGTGGCGTAACCCTGGAAGACGCACAGGGAAATGTTTACGCCCATAGTTCGGGCGGCGGCGTAAGCCTGAAAAACATCAAAGGCAATGTGGAAGCGAGCAGCAGTGGCGGCGGTGTGCATGTTTCAGGAGAATGCGCTTCGGTGAAAGCCAAATCGAGCGGCGGATCGGTTCATGTGGACATCAAAAACCTGAGCAAGGATTTAACCCTTGAATCGAGTGGCGGCGGAGTTGACGCACTCATTCGCAATGGCAAAAACCTTGGCCTCGACCTGGATCTACAATCTGACCGGGTAAATATCGACCTTCAGAATTTTTCAGGAAAAGCTGAGAAAGACCGAGTGAAAGGCACCATGAATAAAGGCGGAATTCCTGTTTACATTCATACATCGGGTGGCAGCGCCAATGTACGGTTCGAAGAATAATGCAGCAATAAAAATCTCCAAGCAGTCAGGGCTTCACTTCGAGGTGAAACCCTGACCAGTAAAACTTGGCAGAGGTATTCTAATTTCCAGGTAAGAGTTACTTCGGTCAATCTGATTAGCCTATTTACAACTGTGCCCGCGGTGTTAGTCATTCAGCTTACCGACCACTTCATACGAGCGTTTGCTCTGTACCGGTTTATACAACGTCCCGTCGCATTCGTAGTATAATTTTCCATCAATTTCCACTTCGGCAGCATTCGACGGAAGTTTTCCTACCACAGCGCCAACAGGAGGTTCAACAACCACGTATTCCCGTTGCGGTGTTGCAGTATAAAAGACGCCGCTGAAATAAAAATACGGAATTGCGCCAATAGAAATACGGACAAAGCCAATCGGAAGAACGGTAACACGAACACCAACCGGCGGAGCCACCCGAACATAAACACCACTACGCGAAGCATAAAATACACCACTACTGAAATAAAACGGGCTGCCTGCATGATGAACCACAACTGCCGTGCGGGGCAAACGTCGCACTGGTTTCACCACCGGATGTTTGCGGTAAACCACTGTTCCGCGCGGCGTTTGAACCACTGTTCGCTTGGGTGTACTGACAACTCTTCGTTGTGCCATCGATTCTATTCCTGAGAATAGAAATAAAACGAGCAATGCTTTGATAATTATTTGTTTCCTTTTCATTTCTCTGTTTTTTAATGTTTACTCGCAATAGGCGCTTCGTGGGTTCATCAGGCCGCTGCACCTGAATTCGTACTTGCTTTGGTCGTATTTCGGAACCGGGTTGTCGGTTACTTCGAGCGGGGTTAAGGCTTTCCCGTTGTAGCTGGGCAAGGTTATTTGGTCGGTTGAACCATTGCCCAAAGCCACATTTTTGCCGGCGGCGCTCCCGTTGAAACTATAATCCATCAGCGCGTCGAGCAAACGGTACAAACAGTAATAGTCGTAAGCATCGTAGGCTTTCAGGCTACTCGGCAAATTGTGTTCGGCAGTGTAGGTGTATCCTTCAACAACGCTCTTTTTCACGAGGATAAAATCTTTTTCAGAAGCCGGGATATTAATATTCTTGAATATATCGATGGCCATCCGGTGGTCGTTTATATCATCGTCGTCATAAACCTGCGAAATTAACTTTGTGTTTGCCGGGAAATCTTTCAACTGTTCATTCGTAATCTGGTACGCATACCACGGCGCAAGCGTAAAGATAAACCGTCCGTTTTCGCCCCAGCCATTTTCGACAAATGCCCTGTGCGAAAGCGCGATAGCAGCCCCACCGCCAAACGAATGACCAACAAACCCAACTTTAGTCGAATCAATCAGATTAGGAAACTTTTTTACTGCCGCCCGAATACCAGCCCACATCACATCGTAACGCCCGTCAATCGACGAGTTTAGCGTGGGGTAAGGCGAAAAAACAACCGTGTATCCCTTTTTAGCTACAAATTGGAGGATCCCGAGCCAAGAGACAATGTTTTCGCCACCAAAACCGTGCAGGTAAAAAACCGTTGGACGCGGAGATGTAGCTCCTTTCGGGTAAAGAATCGTCACATTTTTCTGGCTGTATTCCGGGCTTGTAAAGCTGGCTTCGGCTATTTCATAATCGCCATCTTTTCCGTAACCCGAAGTAGGGCGCGATACGGGACCCTGTAAATCATCTTTTCCTGTTTCTTCAGCGGGAGCGGTTTCAGCTTTGGAACAGGCCGAAAAAACAACCAGTACCAAAATCCATATAATTTGAAAGAGTTTCATGTTTAACCGTTTTTTCGTTGTTGATTGGCTTCCTTCATCTTTTCACGCAGTTCTTCTTTCTTATCCTGATAAATCTGGTACTGATCTTTGTTCAGGATTTTCTTCAACTCTTTGTCTTTTTCATCCATGATCGATTTCGCTTTTTTTAGTTTGGTAAACTTTCCCGAAATGCTTTTTACCTCATCCATTTGCCTGGCATATTTCAGGTTAAGCGGATCAACCTGGGTCTGCTGGTCGTCGCTAAGCCCGAGGTTCTGTTTCATCCATTCGGATTGAAAACGGGCGCGTTCTTCCGCAGTTCGCCTGGATTCAAAATCCTGTGCAAACACATTAACACTCAAAACAATCAGTAGTGTACTGATAAAAATTAACTGTTTCATAGCTTTTATTTTTTTGAATTCAGGTCAAACTTAAACGACCAATTCTTGTGTATTGACTTGTTTTCATCCAACAACTAAACCAATTGCACCAACAACAGGTTTACTCAACAAGCAGCAGGTTGATTGTTTTTACCGTTGGTTGAATCATTGAGGCGTTTGGTTTAAAGCATTCATCCTGAATATGGTATTTTTGTATCATTGCAACATGAAGAAGATTGTTATCCATAGCATTGTTTGGGTGGTTCTGGCCTATTTCCTGTACTTCTCGCTGTCGCTGTTCCTGCCCGAAGAACTTTCGCTCATTCGCGCCGTGACCAGCATTAGCCTGATGGCGCTTACGTTTTACCTGTCGGCCTACGGACT
>Ga0209098_1002546_pt1 | contig 15937 bp, 14 predicted proteins | sample AD_JPNHW1_MetaG_FD_184429 | JGI IMG/M metagenome (GOLD analysis project Ga0209098, IMG submission 184429) | Active sludge microbial communities of municipal wastewater-treating anaerobic digesters from Japan - AD_JPNHW1_MetaG (SPAdes) (version 2) | ecosystem: Engineered > Bioreactor > Anaerobic... | reverse complement strand
CAGTGAACGGAGACTGAGCGGGCACGAGCGCGCCATAGGTTTTTAAATAGGTGATTTGCCGCGCGAGGTCGTGTGCCCCTCGCGAAGCCATGTTCCCCGCGCGGTCTTTAGCTTCCGCTTACCGTGAAGCGGCCGACTTCCCCGCTTACCGAGCTTATGCCGTCGCTATTCTCGTGGCTGAGGGCGACGATCTCGCCGATCGCCTTCCCGATGTCGGCCGTACCGACGCGCATCTGGTCCATCCGTTCCTTGATGTCTTGCGTTATCGTGACGAGCTCGCCCATCTCGTCGAGGATCGCGCGGCTTCCCCCCGAGATCTCGTGCGCGCTCGAGGTGAGGGTTCCGCTCTGGTCGCGCAGGCGGGTAAGCGCCTCAAGAACCCTGCTGTTGCCCGTCGATTGCTCCTCCATCGCCCGGCGAATCTGCTCCTGTTGGGCAAGCACGACGCCGATTGACTCGCGCACGGAGTTGAACGCGTTTCCCGCTTCGGTCGACGAGAGCGCCACTTGGTCGATCGCGTTCTTAAGGGCCTGGAGTTCCTTCGAGATGGACCGGGACTGCGTGGAGGCTTCCTCCGCGAGTTTTCTGATTTCGTCGGCGACTACCGCGAATCCCTTTCCCGACTCGCCGGCGTGAGCGGCCTCGATCGCCGCGTTCATCGCGAGGAGGTTCGTCTGGGTCGCGATGTTCTTAATAGTCGCGTTCGCGGCAGAAAGCCCTTCCGATCTCCCTTCGACGTCATGGACGCGCTGCACGACGTCGGCGATCTTCGTGAATCCCTCGTCGGAGGAATCCTTAAGCGCGACGAACTGCTCGCCGTTTTTTTCGAGGGTCCTCGTGACCGACTCGATGTTCGCGACCATCTCCTCAACGCTCGCCGAGCTGTCGGAGATGTCCTCTCCCTGCTTGGCGATCGTCGCGCTCAGGCGCTCGATGCTCGCGCTGATTTCGCTGATCGTGCTCGACGTTTCGGTGATCCCCGCAGCCTGGTTCGTCACCGCCTGGTTGACGCTTTCGATGTTTTCGTTGATCTGGTACACGGACGCCGAGGTCGCGTCCACGTTCGTGGTGAGCCCTTGGCCTACCTTAATGAGCCGGTCGGTCGCCTCGCGGATGGTCTTAATGATGCTTTCGAGCCGGGCGATAAACTTGTTGAATTCCCCCGAGAGCTTACCGATCTCGTCCTTGCTCTTCACGTCGATGCGCATCGTGAGGTCGCCCTGTCCCTCCGCGATCTCCTCAAGCGCCGCGCTCGCGATCTTGATCGGCTTGAGGAACGAGCGCGCGAGGAAGGCGATGAGCGCGATGATGAGAACGATGCCGACAAAGAAGACACCCGCGACCTTGAGCATCATGACCACGGCGTACTCGAGGGTTTCCGATGTCGGCGCCGTCGCCACGACGATCCAGGGCTCAAGCGCGTTCCCGATAAAGATCGGTATGCACGAGCGCGTTAAGGCCTTTTTCCCCGGCCCTGAGCGTTCCGAAAAAAGGACGCGCTCCCCTTCGAGCAACCGCTCGAGCCGCTGCTTTCCTTCATCGCCCGAGAACTCCGCCGAGGCCGTGCCGATCGCTTTCGGGTCGGGGCTCGCCGCGACGGTTCCCTTCGCCGTGATGAGCTCAAGGTACCCGGTTCGATAGACCTTTTCGTTGAGGATGATGAGGGCAAGGCTGTCGAGCTTGATGTCGACGCCCGCGACGCCAAGAAGCTTTCCGTATCGGTTCTTGATCGGGGTCACGACGCTCGTGATGAGGGCTTCGCTCTTGCCCGCATCGCCTATGTACGGCTCGACGATGAGCTCGCGCTTCGCGTTCCGCGCGAGGAGATAGTAGTCACCCTTTCCGGGGACGAGGTAATCCGAGAGTGCCGCGCGGTTGATCGTGATCTCCTCAACCGTCGCGTCCGAGCCCGTTCCGACGTTCGCGCTTGTACCCGCCTTCGCGGCGTACTTTCGGTACCAATGGGGAATGAAGCGTCCCGTGGCGTCGTGTCCGCCTTTGTTCCGGTAGTTCGCGTCGAGCCCGTCGAATTGGTCAGGTTCGTAACACGCCCAGAGTCCGCTGTACCCGGGGTTCTCGCTTAGGATTTTCTGAAGGAAGGTGTCCGCGAAGGAGCGCCGTTCGCTCGCGGGAAGGTCGGAGAAGGCCGTCAATGAATGGGACACGAGCCGCGCCGTGGTCATGGCGCCTTCCATGTCTGACTGAAGCGACGCCGCATGGCTTGCCGCGATGGCCTCGAGGTAGTGGCTCGCCGAACGCTTTTCGAGGGTAAAGACCTGTCCGAGGATAAAAAGGGCGCTCGCGAGGAGGACGAGGAAAACCGTTCCCCCGATCCAAAGGACAAGTTTGAAGGATAGTCCCCTTTTCAGCGAAGTTGCGGCCATACGTTTCCCCTCCCTTGGGCATTAAGTGCCCGAGTGGGCTCACTCAAACTATAGTGATCGAGCCGCGCTCTGTCAAATGCCGACGCGGTGGAGGAGGGGGCCTTTACCCTTTCCGAGCCCCGGAGCGCAAAGGATTGCCCGCGTGACGTAGGCCTTTGCGCGGGCGACCGCGTCGGGTACCGAAAGACCGAGCGCGAGGTTCGAGGCGATCGCGGCGGAGAGCGTGCACCCGGTTCCGTGGGTATGCCGGGTCTCGACGCGGGCCGCGGAGAACCAGGTCTCTTTCCCGTCGAGAAGGAGAAGGTCGTCGGCCTTGCCTGAAAGGTGTCCGCCCTTGAGGAGGATCGCCGCGCCCGTCAGCGCCGAGAGCGCCTTCGCGGCGGTGACCATGTCTTCGCGCGAGGCAATCGCGATGCCCGTAAGGACTTCGGCCTCGGGGATGTTCGGGGTGATGACGCGCGCGAGCGGGAAAAGCGCGCCCGCGAGGTCTCGCTCGGCTCCCGTGTCAAGGAGCCGATGCCCGCTCGACGAGACCATGACCGTGTCGATGACGACGTTTCTCGCCTTCCACGCGATGAGCGCGCCCGCGACCGCGGCGATGGCGTCGGCGTTTGGGAGCATCCCGATCTTGACGGCGTCGGGCTCGATGTCGCCGAACACCGCGTCGAGTTGGGCGCGCACGATCGAGGCCGAGGCGGGCTCAACGGCGATAACCCCGAGCGTGTTCTGCGCGACGATGGCGGTGACGGCTCCCATGCCGTAGACGCCGTGTGCCTCGAAGGTCTTGAGGTCGGCGTGAAGGCCCGCGCCGCCCGAAGGGTCGGTGCCCGCGATCGAGAGCGCCGCTTTCATCGGTGTGCCCGTCATCGGTAATCCTCCGCCCGCCGTTCGTTCGCGCGGCTCTCGCCCGCGACCGATCGCGCCGCCGCGGCGAGTCGCGCGGTAGCCTCGCGGACGCGATCGGGTTCGGCGAAGATCGCGGATATCGCGGCGACGCCGGCGAGCCCGAGCCCGCAGAGCCTCGCCGCGTTCTCCGCGGTGATCCCGCCGATCGCCACGGCCGGGATCCCGACGCTTGATGTGATCGCGCGGACCGCTTCCGGCGCGAGAACCGAAACGCCGTCCTTCGACCCGGTCGGAAACACTGCGCCGATGCCGATATAGTCGGCGCCCGCGCGTTCCGCCGCCCGCGCCTCTTCGGCGCTATGGGCCGATACCCCGAGAATCGCGCGTGGCCCGAGCCGCTTCCTGATGGCTTCGGGGTCCCCGTCGTCCTGCCCGATATGAAGTCCGTCGGCTCCCGACGCGAGCGCGACATCGAGCGAATCGTTGATGACGAGCGGAACTCCCCGCGCCGCGGTAATCGCCTTGATCCTTTTCGCGAGCGCGATGAAATCGGCCTTTCCGAGTTTTTTCTCGCGGAGCTGAACCATCGTCGCGCCTCCTCGAATGCATTCGGCGACTTGATCCTCAAGCGTCAACTGATCGGGAACCCCTCCGCGCGGGTTGGGGTTCTCGAGGGCGATCCAGTGTCGGTCGGTTACCGCGCAAAGGAGGAGCGCCTTTCGCACGTCGGGCCGCGCGCGGGCGAACGCGGTCTCAGCGCGCATCGAGCTTCATCCCCTTCAAGACGTCTCTTGATCCGATCTGCGAGAGCGCATCGATGAGCGCGACCCGATAGCTTCCGGTTCCCGCCTTCCCCGCGGTGCGCGCCGCTCGCTCGCCCGCGATGCCCATGGCGCAAAGCGCCGCCGCCGTCGCGTCGATGGCCTCTAGCGGCGCGGCAATTTTCCCGTTCGCTCCCGCGTACGCGCCGAGCAAGGCGGTGAGCATGCAGCCTGATCCCGTGATTCGGCCCATGAGCGGGTGCCCGTTTCTGATCGCGTATGACCTTTTGCCGTCCGTTACGATATCTGTCTCGCCCGTGACGGCGACCGTTGCCTTCGCCTTGAGGGAAAGGATTATCGCCTCGTGCCTGATCGAGTCGAGTCCCGTCTCCCGCGCATCGGCCTCGCTTGCGTCGACGCCGCGCGTCGTTCCGGTGCCGGAGGCGAGCGTCCTGATCTCGGAGGCGTTTCCTCGGATCACGGTGAACGGAATCTTCCCGAGAAGCGAGAGCGCCGTTTCGGTTCTGAAGGGCGAGGCTCCCGCGCCGACGGGGTCGAGCACGATCGGAATGCCGCGCCGCGCGGCCTCGAGCCCGGCGAGCTCCATGGATCGGATCGTCCGCGCGTTCAGCGTGCCGATGTTGATGACGAGCGCGTCGGCGATGCCCGCGATGCAGGCGGCCTCGGCTTCGTCGTCCGCCATGACGGGCGCACCGCCTGAAGCGAGGATCGCGTTCGCGCAGTCGTTGACGGTCACGTAGTTCGTGATGCAGTGGACGAGCGGCTTCGCGTCGCGGACCGCGTCGGCGAGAAGGGCGATGCGCGCTTTCCCCTCGCGGCCGCATCCGCCGTTTTTGTCAGATTGCATCGACGATCTCTCCCTTGAGGATCTTGTTGATGTTTCTGACGGCGCACATCTTGCCGCACATCGTGCAGCTGTCCTCAAGCTCAGGCTTCGACTCGGCTCTGAAGCGCCGCGCCTTCTCGGGATCGATGGCGAGCGAGAACATCCGCTCCCAGTCGAGGTCGCGCCGCGCCTCGCTCATCTTCCGATCGATGTCACGAGCGCCGGGAATTCCCTTCGCGATGTCCGCCGCGTGGGCCGCGATGCGAGACGCGACGATCCCCTCGCGCATGTCGTCGAGGGTGGGAAGCCTCAAGTGCTCGGCGGGGGTGACGTAGCAAAGGAACGCCGCGCCCGCCGCCGCCGCGACGGTTCCGCCGATCGCGGCGGTGATGTGGTCGTATCCCGGCGCGATGTCCGTCACGAGCGGGCCGAGGACGTAGAAGGGCGCGTCGTCGCAGAGCCTCCGCTCGAGCGCCATGTTCGCCTCGATCTCGTCGAGCGCCATGTGGCCAGGCCCCTCGATGATGACCTGTACGCCGCGCGCGCGGGCCCTGCGCGCGAGCGCGCCGAGCCGCATGAGCTCGGCGACCTGTGCGCCGTCGGTCGAGTCGGCGATCGAGCCGGGGCGGCACGCGTCGCCGAGGCTCAGGGTAACCTCATGCTCGCGGCAGATCTCGAGTATCTCGTCGAACCTTTCGTAGAAGGGGTTCTCGTTTCCCGTCATCGCCATCCAGGCGAAAAGGAGCGAGCCTCCGCGCGACACGATGCCGGTGAGCCTCGGCTCTGCCTTGACGAGATCGACGGTCTCGCGGGTTATCCCGCAGTGTATCGTCTGGAAATCGACGCCGTCCTTTGCGTGGCCTAAGACGACGGCGATCCACTCGTCCGCGGTGATCTCGCGGAGCGGCTTAGCGTACTGGACGACCGCGTCGTACGCGGGAACGGTCCCGATCATCGCGGGAGACGCCTCGATAAGTTTTTTCCGGAACGTCCGCGTGTCGCCCGAGGAGCTTAGGTCCATGATGGCGTCGGCGCCGAGCGCGATCGCGGTCCTGACCTTCTCCATCTCGGTATCCTGGTCGCTTGCGTCGCGCGAGGTCCCGAGGTTGACGTTGATCTTCGTCTTAAGCGTGCGCCCGACGGCGCGCGCGCGAAGCGAGTGATGGGCCCGGTTTGCCGGTATCGCCGCCTGCCCGCTTGCGACGAGGCTCGCGAGCGCCTCGGGCGCGATTCCCTCGTACTCGGCGGCTTCGCGAAGCTCGCGCGTGATGACGCCTGCCTTCGCGGCTTCCATTTGCGTGTATGCCATGATTTCCCCCTTAGCATGCCGAACGGACGGTAGGGGTGGAACGGGATGATCGCTTTTGGGCGCGCCTCCGCGGGCCTTAGGGGATTCGCTTGCGCGAAAAAAAAAGCGCTCCCCAATAGCCGGCGGGGAGCGCCTCTAATCAAATACCTTGCAATATTCGATGTGCTTCCCTACGCCAGTGTTAACTGACAGGTTCCAAGGGTCAGGTTTTAACCTTCTCAACCGTGAGGTTCCCCCGCAATCTGATAACCGGAATGTCTTGCTGCGTTATAGCACGCGCGACTCGGTCGTGTAAAGGCCTAGCGCCTGCACGCGGCGCAGATGCCTGTAAAATAGAGGGTGTGGCTTCGCACCTCGAGCCCGAGCTCTGACTCGTAGGATGACACGAGCGAGCGAAGCTTGCACGAGCCTAAGTCGGTGAACTCATGGCATCGCTCGCAATGGAACCAATGGCGGTGCGGGTTCGCCTTTCCCTTCTCGTCGGTGCTCGCCGTGTAATAGCGCTCGGTGCCGTGCGAGTCGCAGTGGAGGACGAATGAGTCGGCGAGCCCGCTGTCCTCGAGCCAATGCAGGGTTCGGTATACGGTCGCCTGGTCGAACTCCGATCCCGTGCTACGGAATATCTCCGCGGCGGTGAGGGGAACGCGCGCGCTCCTGAGTATGGCGAGGGCCGCCTCGCGCGCGCGGGTCATTTGTCCGCCCCCGCGCCGACGGGCAGCTTGCCCTTCGGCCGCTTGCGCGCGATCGCGCGGATTCCGGCGGCGGCGAGGAACACCGCGCCCGCGATGACGACGACCATGGCGCCGACCGGCGCGTCGAGCGCCCAGCCGAGCGCGAGGCCGCCGGCGGAGAAGAAGAGCGAAAGGACGGTGCCGACGACCATCATGCCGGCGAGGTTTTTCGCGCCGTAACCGGCGGTTCCCGCGGGGAGGGTAAGCATCGCGATCACCATCACTATGCCGACGAAGGTCTGCAAAAGGACGACGGAGATCGCGGTGATCGCGAGGAGCGCGAAGAACACGGCGTTGGTGTGCACGCCCCGCACGCGCGCGAACTCCTCGTCGAACGACGAGGCCTCGATCTGGGGATAGAACCGCCAGGCGAGGAAGAGGACGACGGCGTCGAGCGCGGCGAGGAGGATGAGGTCCTGCCCCGAGACGAGGAGGATATTGCCGAATAGATAGCTCGAGGGATCGGTATACCCCGGTGTCTTCGCCATGAAGAGGACGCCCACGCTCATACCGATCGCCCAGATCGCGTTGATGACCGTGTCCTCGCGCTGCTTCGCCTTCAGCGAGACGACGCCGATGATCGCGGCGGCGAGGATCGCGAACGCGAGCGCGCCCATCATGGGGGTGACCCACGGGACGATTCGGGTCGCGGAAAGATAGAGCGCCATCCCGATGCCTCCGAGCACGGCGTGCGAGATCGCCCCCGCGAGCCCGGATATCCGCTTGACCGTGACGACCGAGCCGAGGACGCCGAAGAGCACCGACGAGAGGATTCCCGCGAGGAGCGCGTTCCGGATGAACGCGAGGTTGGGATCGAAAAGCGCCGCGAGAAAACCGTTCATTTCTGTCCTTCCCCGTCGAGCGAGCAGCGGTCGCCGAGGTCGACGTTATGGAGAACCTTGCTTGCCTTGCCGCCGAAGAGCTCGGGCGGCGCGTCCCCGGAGGGCTCCGTGCCGTGCCGCGCGACAGAATGACCGCCGCCTTTCGTGTTCCGGTCGCCGACGCAGAGGACCGAGTCGGTGAGCGCGGTGACGAAGCCCGTATCGTGCGTGACGATCATGATCGTCGCGTTTCCCTTGAGCCGCTCGAGGGTCGCGAAGAGCCGCGCCTCGCTTTCGGCGTCCATGTTCGCCGTCGGCTCGTCGAGGATGAGAAGCTCCGGGTTCGACGCGAGCGCGCGCGCGACGAGAACGCGCCGACGCTGACCGCCGGAGAGGGCGGGGTACGGACGGTCGGCGAGTTCGGCGATGTCCGCGCGCGCCATCGCGTCGTCGACGGCCGCGGCGTCGAGCGGCCCGAATTTCCGAGAGACGGGATGAAGCCGCCCCATCCTGACGACCTCGCGGACCGAGACGGGAAAGGTCGAGTCGTAGTCTGCGTGCTGGGGAACGTAGCCGATGCGGTTCCGCTCCCGCGGAGCCGGCGCGCCGAAGAGCTCGATCGAGCCCGCTGACGGCCGCTCGAGCCCGAGTATCAGCTTGAGCACAGTCGTCTTTCCCGCGCCGTTTTGCCCGACGAGCGCGACGAACTCTCCGCGATGCACGTGAAAGTCCGCGCACTCGAGCACCGGCACGGTATCGTAGGAAAACGAGACGCGCGAGAAGCGCAGGACGACGTCAGTGTCGTGGTGGTCGGTCATTTCGCGCTTTCCGCGCCGCGCTTGGCGGTTTCTTTCGCGTTCTTCTCGAGCGCGTCGCCGATGCGCTTGACGTTGTCGAGCCAATCGGGCGCGAGGGGATCGAGGGGCACGACCTTCGCGCCGACGGAGTCCGCGATCTTCTCCGCCGCGTTGACGGGAAACTGCGCCTGCACGAAGATGGCCGCGGGTTTATCCTGCTTTGCCTCGTCGATGAGGCGCGCGAGCGCCTGCGCCGTCGGCTCCTTTCCCCCGGTCTCGACCGCTTCTTGCTTGATGCCGAATTCGTCGAGGAAATAGCCAAACGACGGATGGAACACGAATACCTTCGATCCCGCAAGGGGCGCGAGCCTTGTCTTGAGCTCGTCGAATTCTCGATCGATATCGGCGACGAGAGCCGCGCAATTCGCGCGATAGAGATCGGCGCCGTCGGGGTCGATCGCGGTCAGGGTATCGCGGATCCAACCCGCCATGATCTTCGCCGGTTCGCGGCCAAGCCAAGTGTGGCGGTCGATGTTGAGATCTGCCGGCATCGCGCCGTTCGGCTCCGCGGCACCGGCGGCCGGCTCGTCATCATCTCGCTCCGCGCCTTCGCCATCATGGGAATGTTTTTCAAGCGCGCGGAAGGCGACGCCCGCGGTGCCGTCGACGATCCTGAGCGCGGGATATTGGCCTCGGATCTTCGGCTCGAGCGCAAGCTCGAAATCGGTACCCGACTTGATCCACGCGCGCGCGCCTGAGAGCGACGCCATTTGGCGCGGGGTCGGTTCGTATGAATGCGGGTTCTGCCCGGGGCCGACGAGCACGAGCGCGGTTACGCGATTTCCGCCGATGCGCTCGAGAAAGTACTGTTGGGGTAGGATGCTGACCGCGACGACGATGCCGTGCGCGCCCTTTTCCTTGGCCGCGCAGCCCGCGAGCGGCGCGGCCAAGGCGAGGATAGCGGCCGCCGCGAAGGCGACCCCGATGCCGCCGCGAAGGCGCGCGAGCGATCCTGACGAACGATATTGTTTCCGTGGCATAGTCTTTTAGGCTCCTCGATAAGCGTTGGAGGATACTATACTCGCCTCAAATAAAAAATGCAAGTCATTTGCAAAAGTGTTTTGGCAAACAGAACCCCGAATGACGCTCAAGGCGAGGATGTCGCCGATTGCGCTCGGGGACCATCCAAAGCCGCTAGATCGTGAAGTGGCTGATCGTGCTCCGGAGGATCGATGCCTCCTCGCTGAGGTTCTTCGCCGCGGCCGCGTTTTTCTGCACGATCGCGTCGAGTTGCATCATCGCCTGCCCGATCTGGTCGGCGCCCGCCCGCTGCTCCCCGCTCGCCGCGTTTATCTCGGCGACGAGGTCGGCGGTCTTGGCGATGTCCGGGGAAAGGTTTTCAAGCACCTTTCCCGCGAGGGCTGCGACCGATGTCGTCTTCGCCGATATCGTCCGTATCTCCGAGGCCGAGCTTCCGCTTCGCTCCGCGAGTTTCCGGATTTCCCCGGCGACTACGGCGAAGCCCTTGCCCGCTTCCCCGGCGCGCGCGGCTTCTATCGCGGCGTTGAGCGCGAGGAGATTCGTCTGCCGGGCGATTTCCTCGATGACGCCGATCTTCTCGGTGATCTGCCTCACCGCGTCGATCGCCTCTAGGACCGCGTGGGATCCGTCGTTCGCGTCGGTCGAGGCCTTGCGCGCGATTCGCTCGGTTTCCGACGCGTTGTCGGCGTTCTGCCTGATCGTCGAGGTCATCTCCTCGACGGAGGCCGAGATCTCTTCGGTCGAGGCTGCCTGCTCGGACGCGCCCGAGGCGACGTCGCCCGCCGTGTTGGAAAGTTCGTTCGCCCCCAGGCCGATCTTCTCGCTCGCGCCCTTGATGCCGCCGATCATCTCGCCGAGGTCCCCTCGCATGGTGTCGAGCGCTCGGAGGAGGGTTCCCGTTTCGTCTTTCGCTGCCGTCATGCGCTCGTCAAAGGCCTTCGAAAGGTCGCCCGAGGCCACGATCTCGCTTTGCTCGGAGGCGTAGATAAGCGGTTTGGCGAGGCGCGCGCCGACTTGAAACGCGATAATCGCCGCGATAATCGTGTCGACGAGCGAGAAGATGAGGGTGAAAAGGAGTATCCCCTGCATCGAGGCGAACGCGGCCTGGCGTTTTTCAGTCACGATCACATCGATGTCGTCGATATACGCCCCGCTCCCGAGCACCCAGCCCCAGGGCTTCGAGAGGAGGGAGTAGCTCCGCTTGGGGAGCGGAACTGTCGTGCCCGCTTTCGGGAACCAATAGTCGGTGTAGCCGCCGCCTTCCTTCATCCCGTTCGCGATGATGTTTTTCATGTACGGGTAGTTCTTCGCGTCGAGGGCGTTCAGCCGGTTTTTCCCCTCGGTATCCTTGCCGAGCATGACCACGTTATCGCCGCCTTCGGTATCGGCCCAAAAATAGCCTTCCTTATCTTAGCGAAGGTCGCGGAGGAGGGTCTTCGCGAGATCAGTCGCCTGAGCCTCGGAGAGTTTCCCGTCCTTTCTCAGCGCGTCGATTTTCAGGAGGAGGGAGTTCGCCGTCTCGACTTCCCAGTGGATCGAGCGGTCGAATCCCTCGCGAAGCGTGGTATCGAGTTGGCGAATCTGCCCGTTCACCATCGATCTGAAGGACACGAAAAATGCCGCGACGAGGAGGATCGCGATCAAGAACGCGACGCCGCTCGTGAGTAAGCCGATCTTCGTCTTTATGCTTTTCATCGAGGTACCTCCGCCTTTGCAGGAATCCGTCTCCGCTTAAGTGTAAGGGATGGGGGACCTCAATGCAAAAAAGGCGGCCTTAGGGAGCGCGCTTACTGACCTTGCGCGCGTACCAGACGAGGGCGGCGACAACCGGGGTCGCCGCGATCGCGATCCAGTTTCCCGAGGCGAGATAGGCGAGCCAGGCGCGCAGGAGGTTCCCCCCGTCGAGGAAACTCGTGAAAACGCCCGAGTATCCCTCGACGTGGTAGTTCGCGGCCGTGGCCATCCGGGTGAAAAGCGGCGCGAGCGCGCTCGCGCAGTAGAGGTTCCCGATCACGACCGGTATCCCGATGATGAACGAGCGGATCACGTTGCCGCCGGTGGCGAGCGCGATGAGGGCGATCGGGACGGTGAGGTTCGTCAGGTCCCCGAGCGGGATGAACTTGACGCCGGGGAGGATGAAGGCGAAAAGGAGCGCGAAGGGGATGAGCAGCACCGTCGTCACCATGACGGCGGGGATCCCGAAGAGCACCGCGACGTCGAGCCCGATGAAGGTCGTCCCCATGTCGGGGAACCGCTTCGCGATGAAGACCTTCATCCCTTCCGATACGGGGATAAGCGCCGAGCCGAGTATGCCGCACATGATGGGGAGGATGTAGATCACCCCCGCGAAGCCCACCGCGAGCTCGGCCGCCGCCTTGAAGGAGTAGCCGCCCGCGACGGCGAGTCCCGCGCCGACGATGAACCCGATGGCCATCGGCTCGCCGAGGAGCCCGAGTTTTTCCTTCATCCGCTCGGGGTTCGCGTTGAGCTTGTTGACCCACGGGATGCGGTCGAGCAGCGCGTTGCCCGCGACCCCGATCGGGTAATAGGCGAGGCCCGAAAGGTGCGGGATGCAGATGCCCGAAAGCCCCGAGTGCCTGTTCGCGAGCGGCGCGCTCCAATCGGAAAGCTTGAGGACGAGGATGAAGGCGCCGATCCCGAAGGCGATCGCGATTATGTTGCTTCCGGTTATCGCGAACACCGTCGCGGAGACGAAGATCACGTGCCAGTAATTCCATATGTCGATGTCGACCGTCCGCGTCTTGCGGAAGGCGAGCAGCGCCGCGTTGACGCCGAGGAAGAGAACGAGGAGGAGCGGCGCGAGGTGGAACTGCCACGCGAGCACCGAGAGGGGAATCCATCCGGTGTCGAGCACGGTGAAGCTGAGCCCGCTCCTCGTGACGAGCGCCTTGATCGCCGGGTTGATGAGGCCGACGTAATACCCGAAGGTCATGAAGATGCCGATGAACCCGATGCCGAGGGTAAGCGCGGCCTTCGCGGCGGTTTTCACTCTTATCCCGAAGACGAGGGCGAGCACGAAGATGATGACGGGGAGGAGGACGTACACCTTGAACGAGAGGAGATACATGATTGCCGCGTTAAATCTTTCCATATAAACGTTCCTTCCTTTCGCGAAGCGAGCGCGTCGTACGGTGCTAACTGTAGTCTATATTAGTTTCTCTTGTCAAATAATACAAAGCAGGTGATAATCAAAAAGAGAAGGAGCTTTGAACGGCATGGAAAATTTTACGTTTCATAACCCAACGAAGATTATATTCGGAAAGGATACCGAGGGCCAGACCGGCGCCGAGGTCGCGCGCTTTGCCCGGAAGGTTCTCCTTCATTTCGGCGGCGGGAGCGTCGTCAAGTCGGGGCTTCTCGACCGCGTGCGCGCGTCGCTCAAGGCCGCGGGGGTAGAGGCGATCGAGCTCGGCGGCGCCCTGCCCAACCCGCGCGTGGCGCTCGTCCGCGAGGGGATCGCCCTGTGCCGAAAGGAGGGGATCGGCTTCATCCTCGCCGTCGGCGGCGGGAGCGTCATCGATTCCGCGAAGGCGATCGCGGTCGGCGTCCCCTATTCGGGGGACGTGTGGGATTTCTACGAGTATACGGCAAGGCCCGAGCGGGCGCTCGACGTCGGCGTCGTGCTCACCATCCCCGCAGCGGGAAGCGAGTCGAGCAACAGCTCGGTAATCTCGAACCTTGAGCTCAAGCTCAAGCGCGGGCTCACGAACGATCTTCTCCGTCCCCGCTTCGCGATCATGAACCCGGAGCTGACCTACACGCTCCCCGCCTACCAAACCGCGTGCGGCTCGGCCGATATCATGGCCCACGTCATGGAACGATACTTCACGAACACGGAGCATGTCGCGTTCACCGACCGGCTTTGCGAGGCGACGCTCCGCACGATGATCGCCGCCGTCCCGCTCGCGCTCGCCCGTCCCGCGGACTACGGCGCGCGCGCCGAGATCATGTGGGCGGGCACGGTCGCCCATAACGACCTTTTAAGCACGGGCCGCGTCGGCGACTGGGGCTCGCACGGGATTGAGCACGAGATCAGCGCGCTCTACGACGTCGCGCACGGCGCGGGCCTCGCCGTCGTCTTCCCCGCGTGGATGCGCTTCGTGCTTTCACACGACGTGGCGCGGTTCGCGCAGTTCGCCGCGAGGGTCTGGGATGTAGAGCCTGATTTCCAAAATCTCAAGACCACCGCGCTCGAGGGCATCGCGCGCCTCGAGTCGTTCTTCCGCTCGATCGGGCTTCCCGTCAGGCTTTCGGAGCTCGGCGTCGGCGACGAGCGCATCGGCGAGATGGCGGAAAAGAGCGTGGTGAAGGGAAACGGTTTTCTCGGCAACTTCGTTCGGCTCGACGCCGCGGCCGTCCGCGAGATTCTCATGGCGGCGCGGTAAGCCGTTCGTGCGCGCGCGGAGAAATTACCCTCGCGCGAGCGCCATGATCCCACGCGGAGAAGCTTTCTTCCCGCGCGCTATGGCGCGACCGAGAGCATCCCGTCGAGGTTGACGTCGCCGGCGAGAACGGCAATCCCGCCCGCGCCGCGCAAGGCGACGGAGACCGTCGCGCAGAGGCTATCCGTCGCCGAGGAGACGTAGATGTCGGAGATGACGCACGTGCCCGCGGCCGCGATCGCCTTTCGGAAATAGGGCTTATCGCTCCAGTCGCTTCCCTTCGCCTGCTGCGACGCAGCGGAAAAGTCATACGCGGGGTTGCCGACGTTCTCGCTCGTCTGGATTCCCTTTCCGTCCATCACGTAGAAAAGCTCGAACCAGGGATATTCCCTAAAGGCGCGCGCGAGCGTCTCCTCGCTGCGGCCCGACGCGGCGAGCCGTTCCGCGAGCGAGAGGATCGCGCGCTCGGCGCGCTCGTGCCAGGGGAAGCGCTTCCCGTCGAGGCTCATGAGCGCCTTATCGACCGCGGCGTGGACGCTCCGCGCGTTATCGCGCGAGACGCTCGCCCGCCCCCTGATCTCCGTGCCGCTCGCGCCGATATCCGAGGCGAGCGCGTCGATCCTTCGGTTTATCTCCATCTGCTCGGCGGCGAGCCGGGCTATCTCGCGCGTCTTGCGCGAGAGCTCGGCGTTGAGCTCGTCGAGGCCGGCGAGCCGGGTGCCGATGTCCTCCGCGTGCGCGCGGCTTTCCGCGAGGCTTGTCCCCGCGGTTTGCATGTTTCCCGATACCGAGGCGATCCCGCCGATCACCCCCGTCACGATCTTCCCGACCGCGGCGGCGGAGCCGTCAACCCTGCCGTAGAGGCTCCGCATCTCCTTCGCGATGACGGCGAAGCCCTTGCCCGAGTGCCCTGAGCGCGCGGCCTCGACCGCGGCGTTTATCGAAAGGACGTTGAGCTGATCGCCGACGTCCGCGATCAGCTCGCTGAGCCTCTGGATCTCGTCCGACTCGCTCTTTAACCGGGTGATGAACTCGAGCGTGCTCCCGAGCGCCGCCTGAAGGCCCTCGAGCTCGGAGAGAAATCCCCGCTGCGCGCGAACGCCGTCCCCGGCGATGCTGCTCGCCCGTTCGGTCATCCCCGCGAGCTCTGCCGCGAAGGAACCGATCGCCTCTGAGCCCGCTCGGCTCTTGCCGGTCTCGGCCGCGATGAGCGCGAGCTTGCCGTCCTGTTCCTGCGTTTCGTCGGCGAGGCGCGCGATGTCACGGTCGAGGGTGAATGCCGCTTTCGAGATGGAGATGATCTGCCCTAATAGGGCAGTGAGCGTCTCGTCTTGGACGCCATTGCCCGTTTGTTGGAGAGTATCGTCTATCATGTTTTTCGCTTTATGGCTTGATTAGGCGCCTTGGGCCTTTTTGATGAACTCGGCCCACGCATGGTCCGATTTCGCGATATGATTGAGGAGCCAAGTACCGAGGAATCGGTAGAACATGAATCCCGCGTCTTGATCGGGCGCCGAAAGCGTCTTGATCTGGCGCGCGACCTCGGCGATGAACGCCTCGTGTTCCGCTCGGTGCTTTTCGTAACCGGGGTAGGAGAACCTCTTCATGAAGGCCTCCTCCTCGGAGAAATGATATCCCGTGTAGTCGGTCAGGCGCTTGAGGTCCTTCGCCATGCGGACCGCGTACTCCGTCCGGTCCGACTGGACGCTCCGGTACACGTCGTCGATGATGAGGATGAGCTTCTTGTGCTGAAGGTCGACCTCCTCAAAGCCGGTGGCGAGGGAGTCGTCCCATTTCAGGATATTAACCATGGGCCCACTATACACCGATACCGAAGTCTCGCGCAATGGAGGCGCCCGCTCGGGCGCGGGTTTTCTTCTTGTCAACGATTCCTCTCTGCCTGTATACTCATCCTCGTGAAAGCCTATTTTAAGGTCGGCCTCGCGGTAACCGGCTTACTCGCGCTCTTCTCCTTCGCACGATCCGCGATGCTCGTG
>Ga0209098_1002542_pt1 | contig 15949 bp, 16 predicted proteins | sample AD_JPNHW1_MetaG_FD_184429 | JGI IMG/M metagenome (GOLD analysis project Ga0209098, IMG submission 184429) | Active sludge microbial communities of municipal wastewater-treating anaerobic digesters from Japan - AD_JPNHW1_MetaG (SPAdes) (version 2) | ecosystem: Engineered > Bioreactor > Anaerobic... | reverse complement strand
GACCACCCAGGGCGCGGCCGAAGGCGCGAGAAAGCGCGAGATGCGCCAGAGGAACCAGAGCGAAAACAGGGCGGCGACGGCGGAAATGATCTCGGCGGCGTAAAGCTCGGCAAAACGGCCGGGGATCAGCGGCGAGATGAAGGCGATCAGCAGCGAGGTCAGCGGCGGCCGCTTGAAATTGTCGGGCCACTCCAGGTGACGCAGCTGGACCGCCTTTTCGGCATAGTCGAAGAAATCGCTCTCGGGCACGAGAAAATGGTTAAAATGAAGCAGAATGAAGAGAGCGAAGAGGATAAAGATCGCCCCAAAGAACCAGCGCGCTTGCAGGCGCGACTGGATCCGGGCCAGGCTGTCCCGTTTGATTTGATCCTGCAAAACACCCCTCCCGTTACTCCTGCCGCCCCCCGCCGCCGTTTCCGGTGCTATCCCCAATAGTGCTCCCGGTGCTCCCGATAGTACGCGACCGTCGCTGCGAGCCCCTCACGCATCGAGGTGCGATAGTGCCAGCCCAAAACCGCGCGGATCTTGCGATAGTCCGCGTAAAAGTCGCCAATGTCGATGCGTTTTTTCTCCGCCGGAAAGGGGACGATCTCATACTCGCCGCCGCCCGCCACCTGCAGCAGCAGCTTGACGAAATCCTCGAGCATCATCGGCTCATCGCCCCCGAGATTATAGATGTTGCCGTTGCAGTCATCAAAGGCGGCGGCGAGGCAAAAAGCGTCCACCACATCATCGATATAATTAAAATCGCGGATCTGCTTGCCGTCGCCGAAAACGCGGATCTTTTGGCCCTCGATCGCCTGGCGAATGAAGACGCTGACAAAGCCCTGGCGGCCGTGCTTCATCAGCTGGCGCGGCCCATAGGTGTTGGTGAGGCGCAGCGAGGTGGCGCGGATGCCATAGACGTTGTTATAGAGAATGTGATACCACTCGCCGGCCATCTTGTTGATGCCGTTGACGTCGGTCGGATGGATCGCGTGCTTTTCATCGACCGGCAGATAATCGGGCTTGCCATATTGCTGCCGCGTCCCGGCAAAGACGATCTTGACCTTGGGATTGTTGTGCCGGCAGGCTTCGAGGATGGAGAGCTGCGAGCGGCAGTTGATGTCGAGGTCGGTGAAGGGGTCCTCCATGCTGTCGATATGGCTCACCTGGCCGGCGAGATTGAAAATATAGTCCTGATCCTTGACCAGATAGTTCATGCCATATTGATCGCGGATGTCGGCGATGTTGACCCGCACCCTGTTTTCCAGGCCGCGGATATTGAAGAGGTTGCCGCCGTACTGCGGGATCAGGGAATCGACGATCAGCACCTCGGCGCCGTATTCGACCAGCCGGCAGGCGAGATTGCTGCCGATGAAACCGAGGCCGCCGGTGATCAGGCAGCGTTTGCCGCGGAATTTCGGCGGCAGCTGCTCACGCTTGGGCATGGATGCCCTCCTTGCGCACCACCAGACGGTACCAGAGTTTGGAATAATCGCGCGCGACGTGATAGAGCCGGACAAAGTTGAAAAACTGCGACTTGCCGCTGGCACGGAAAAAGTGGTTGACCCCGACCTCGGCGAAACGGCAGCCGCTGCGGCTCATCTTGTGGATCATCTCGACGCAGATGGTGCCGCTGTTCGAGGTCAGTTCGAAGCGGTCGAAAATGCTGCGGCGCATCAGCCGGAAATCGCAGTCCACATCCTCGATCGGCAGCGAAAAGAGGAACCTGGAGGTGTACTGATAGATCTTGCCGAGAAGGACGCGGTAATAGGGATCGTGGCGCTTGATCTTGAAACCGTTGACGACATCGATTTGGTCGTTCATCCCCGCTGCCAGAAGCAGCAGCTGGCGCACATCGTATTGGGCGTCGCCGTCGGTGTAAAAGACGAACTCCTTGCGCGCTTCGCGAAAGCCGGTGCGCAGGGCGCCGCCGTAACCGCGGTTCTGCTCGTGATGGATGACGCGGATCTGCGGGAAACGGCTCTCGAGAAAGGTGAGGATCTCCTGGGTCTTTTCCTCGCTGCCGTCATCGACGAGGAGGATTTCATAGTCGTCGGTGATCTTTTCCGCGGCGGTGATGGCCTGTGCCGCCATGGTGGTGATGGTGCCCCAGTCATTGTATACCGGGAAAAAGATCGAGAGGGAGGAGAGTTTCTTTTGCACGGGTTCGCTCATATGCTCCATTTTCGGTTCACGGTTCAAAGGTCGTCGGTTCGATGCCGGCCACGGTGAGGAGACGTCGCACCTCGGGCGCGCAGAGCCAATCGCATTCGGCCTGGCGATGCGCATCGCGGCTTCCCGCTCTGGCAGCGGGGATGAAATCCGCCGGATGGCACATCCATTCATTGAGGCCGGGGCGCAGCGCCCGGACCAGCCGCCGCAGTGTGGCCCGGCGGTCGCGGCTCAGGTACCAGGCAAAGCCGCTAAAGCTCTCCGCGCTCGCGAAGGGGCGCCAGGCCGCTTCGCATCTCCGGCTGCAGGCGGCGAGAACGGCCTGCTGCAGCCGCCCTGCAGCGCCGGCAGGATTCCAGCCGCCTTCGCCGGGGCCGCGTACCCGCCGCACCCAGCCGATTCCGCGCGCACGCATGGCCGCGGCTGCTGCCGCCGCCACCGGCGGCAGCAGGTGCAGATGGTGATGGCTATCGAGATGGGTGATGCGCACCCCGAGCCCGGCGATGCGCTCCAGCTGGGCCGCGATCTCGGCGGCTAGTTCGGCCGGCGCGAGCCGCCCGGCCAGAGCGCGGCGGACCATGCGCCATTTGCCCGGAAAAAATCCCTCCGCCGTCACCATAGTGGGCACACGCGCCGCCGGCAGCAGCGGCCGCCCGGTGGTGAGATTGAGGTGCACGCCCAGTTCCAGCGCCGATCCCGCGGCCAGGGCGCAAGCCTCGTCAAGGGCGGCGCCGTTGGCCAACAGCGAGGCCGAGGTCAGCAGGCCATCGCGATGGGCTCGCCAGATGCCGCGGTTGACGGCCGCCGAGAAGCCGAAATCGTCGCCATGCACGATCAGGCGGATGCGGTCACCGCTCGCCATCGCTCCCGGCCGCCAGTTCCTGCAGCTGCCGCCCGAAAAAGGCGGCGAGTTCATCGAGATTGCGGCGCGAATCAAAGATCGCCGCCACCCGCGCGCGCGCAGCCTGACCGAGTCGCCGGCCCATTTCCGGGGACTCAAGCACGGCGAGGATCGTCTGCGCCAGCAGTTCCGGCTCGGACCCCTCGAGCAGCAGTCCGCTTACCCCCTTTTCGACCAGCTCGGGGATGCCCGAGACGGTCGTCGAAATGACCGGCAGCTCCATGGCCATCGCTTCAGCCAGCACATTGGGGATGCCGTCGCGGTTGCCGTCCTCCTCGACGACGCAGGGGAGAACGAACACCGCGGCACCGCGGTAGGCATCCAGGACCTCGCCGGAGGCCTTGTAGCCGGTGATCTCCACCCGGTCCATGAGATGATTGAGGCGGATGAACATCTCCAGCCGCGGCCGTTCGGGCCCGTCGCCGACGATGCGGCAGAGGAAATCGATCCCCTGATCGCGCAGGATGCGGCAGGCGTGCAGCAGCACGCCGAGCCCCTTTTTCGGCACGAGCCGGCCGACCGAGAGAATGACCGGTAGCGGGTTCTGCGGCCGCGGCCCGGGCTGCAGTTTGTCGAGATCGAGGCCGTGATAATTGACGTAAATCTTGTCACCCGCCTGCTCGGGGTACTGCTCGACCAGATAGCGCCGGTTGTATTGGGTGCAGGTGACGACGAACCGGGCGCGGGCCAGCTTTTCCGTAAAGATCACCTGCGGCGTAAAGATGTCGTAGGCGTGCGCTGTAAAGCTGAACGGCAGATTCAGCAGCATCGCCGCCAGCAGCGCCAGGGTCGAGGCGGAATCGGCAAAATGGGCATGGACGAGGGTGAACGCCTCCTCGCGCATCTCTTGCGCCACCGGCACGATCAGGACAAAATTGAGCAGCACGTTCTGCCGCTGCGCCTTGGACAGCTCCTTATTGCGCGCCGCCCGCAGCAGGCTGCGCAGCAGCGAGACGCCACGGGTGCGGTGGCGCCGCGCAAAAAAGTACGTTTTGAGGTAGCGGCCCGGATGGCGGAAGAGGCAGCCGAGGTGGCTGCCAACGATCCGGCGCGGACGCAGGGCAGCGAGCAGATAGTGCGTCCTGGCGGTCAGATCCGGCACCTCGAGGTTTTCGAACCCCGCCGGCGGCCGGCTCAGGGCGTAGGGCACGATCTCCAGACCCCGCGTCAGCAGCCCGGCCACCTCGTTGACGATAAAACGCTCCGAAAGCGCGGGAAAAGCATTGAGAAAGAGCGCAATTTTGGCGCCCGGCTGCAGATCCTGCAGCCGCCCCCCATTTGACTCGGTCGTCACAGTCTTACTCCCCCTCCTTGATATACTCGGCACGGCGTTCGCGATAAAAGGCCACACAGCGCGCCACCCCCTCCCTCAGGTCCACCGTCGGCCTCCAACCCGTAGCCGCGGCCATCTTGTCCCAGGAAACGACGAACTTGCGGATGTCAATGCTCTCGCGTTCCGGCGGGAAGGGCACATGCACATAGCTTCCCTGCCCGACGCCGGCGATCACGGCCTTGACCATGTCGAGAAAACGGGTCTCGATGCCGGAGCCGATCATATAGATCTGCTGGTCCGTCTCCGGCACCAGTGCAGCGCGCACAAAAGCGTCGACCACATCCTCGACATAGACATAATCCCGGGTCTGCAGGCCGTCGCCGTACACCGTGATCGGCTCGTCCTGCATGGCGTTGCGGATGAACCAGTTGAGAATGCCATAATAGCCGTGCTGCATCTGGCAGCGCGGGCCGTAGACGTTGTTGAGGCGCAAGGAGACCGCGCCAAAACCGTAGATCTTGCCGTAGAGGAAGAGGTATTTTTCGGCGGCAAGCTTGTTGATGCCGTAGACATCGGTCGGATGGTCCGGATGGCTCTCGTCGACGGGAAGATAGACCGGCTCGCCGATCTGGCCGCGGCTGCCGGCGTAGATGATCCGCGCCGCCGGATGCACCGCCGCCACCGCGCGGCAAAGAGCGATCGTGCCATTGCAGTTGATATCGACATCGAGCCAGGGATCAGCCATCGAGATCTCGCGCCCGACCTGGGCGGCGAGGTGAAAGATCAGATCCTTGCCGGCTACCAGCTTTTCGAGCAGGCTATAGTCGCGGATATCGCCCTTGATGAACTGGACCTTGCTGCGGATCTCCTGGATATTGGCCGGATTCCAGCCGTAGGGATCGAGGCAGGCGTCGAGAATGGTCACCTCGGCACCTTCGCGCACGAGGCGCTGCGCCAGATTGCTGCCGATAAAGCCGAGGCCGCCGGTGATCAGGACCCTGGCGCCGGCGAGACGGGTAAAATCAACCTTCATGTTCGGTCATTTCCTCAATGATGGCCGCGAACCCGGAGCCGAGGCGCGGCATGGTGCAATGTTCCTGAAAAACGCGATGGCCGCCGGCGGCAAGACGCTCCCGCAGCGGCGTATCGGCCTTGAGCTGGAGAATGGCATCGGCCAGCGCCCGGGGATTGGCGCGCTCGATCAGCCAGGCGCTCTCGCCGTGGGTCAGCAGCTCCTGCACCGGGGCGTTGCGCGCCGTGATCAGGGGCCGGGCCATGGCGATCGACTCGACCACCTTGTTGGTCGTCACCCGCAAGACGCGGTCGTTGTCGCCAAAAATGCCCAGGCAGAGGTCCGCCCGCGCCATCATGTTCGCCAGCTCGGCGTAGGGCACGGTGTCATAAAAGCGCACGTTTTCGAGCCCCAGCTCGCGCGCCAGGGCCTGATCCGCCGCCCAGGTGATTCCCTTGCCGACGATCTGAAAAACGATGTCGCGCTCGGCGCGCAGCAGATGCGCCGCCCGGAGGATGTACTGAATGCCATGAAACGGGGCGTACTCGCCGTGAAAATGGACGAGAAAACGCCCCTCCTCTTTTCCCTGCGCTGCACGCGGAAAGATCTTGCTCTCGTCGACCGCCAGAAAAATGCGCTGCATCCGCTCCGCCGTGACGCCAAAAATCGAGCAGAACCAGTCAATATGCGCCCGGGTTTCCAGAACCGTCAGGTCAGCGAGGCGGTAGGAGAGCCGGTCGCTGAGGCCATAAAGCCGCGCCATCAGCGATCCGGGCCTGGCTTTACCACGGTCGTAGACCATGGTATCCAGGGTGGTGATGTACATGTCGAAGAGCATCGGCTTGCGCGTGCACAGCCGGATGAACGGCAGAATGATCTGGCCGTAGAATCCCACCAGCACCAGGTCGCACTCGCGCGCCAGGCGGATGGCCCGCGCGATCAGGCGGGGATAGTGCTTGAACGACCGGTCCGGGGGAAAACAGCCGACCACCTCATAGCCCTGGTCGAGCAGGGCATGATAGACGATATGGGTGCGCGAATAGGAGAGTTCCCGGCCCGCGACGAAGAGGATACGCTTTTTCACGCCGGCTCACCCGGTCTGGTCTCATGCGGCTCGGCCTTGAGTTCGAGGCGGCGGACGCGGTAGAGGGCGCTCTCGATGAGGCGGCGGTTGAAGCCGATCAGATCCGCCACCAGGCCGATGATGAAGACCTGAAAGCCGATCATCAACAGCACCGCGGCGAGGATCAGCGACTGGATATGGCCGGCGCCGCCGGTGGTGATATAGTAATAGAGAAAGCGCAGTCCGATCAAAAAGCCAAGCCCGAAAACCGTGCCGCCGATATAGGAGAACATTTTGAGCGGCTCATACATCGTATAGATGCGGGTGATCGTGGCGATCGAGCGCTTGATATAGTTCCAGTTGCCCTTGAAGAGGCGCGACTCGCGCAGCTTGGTGTTGGTGCGCACCGGCACATGGCTGACCGCGAGGTTCTTCTTGCCGGCCTGGATGAGGGTCTCCAGGGTATAGGTAAAGCGCGAGATGACGTTCATCTGCAGGGCGGCCTCGCGCGAGAGGGCGCGAAAGCCGCTGGTGGCATCGGGGATCTCGGTGGTCGAGACCTGGCGCACCACCCAGCTGCCGAGGTTCTGCAGCCGTTTCTTCATCCAGGAAAAATGCTCAATGGCGTCGGTGCGGCGGTCGCCGACCACCAGCTCGGCCTGCCCGGCGAGGATCGGCTGCACCAGCCGGGCGATATCGCCGCCATGGTATTGATTGTCGGCATCGGTATTGACGATGATGTCCGCGCCCAGGCGCAGCGAGGCGTCGAGCCCGGCCATAAAGCCGTTGGCCAGCCCCTTGTTCTTGGTCACGCGCACAATATGATGGACACCGCATTGCCGCGCCACGGCGGCGGTGCCGTCGCTACTGCCGTCATCGATGACCAGATACTCGATCGTATCGATTCCCGGGATCGCGCGCGGCAGGTCGGCCAGGGTGACCGGCAGGGTCGCGGCTTCATTGTAACAGGGTATTTGGATGATCAGCTTCACGGGTTAGTTGATGATCTCCTCGATGTTATAATCCTTGATTTCCTTCGCGTGGGTGAAAATGATCATTTCGGCGAGCAGACCGATGGAGATCATCTGGATGCCGATGATAAAGAGGATCGCACCGAGCAGCAGCATCGGCTTGCCGGCGATGCCGCCGAATCCGAGAATACGATAGATAAAGAGGTAGAGATTGATCGCCGCACCGGTCAGGGTGAACAGGGCGCCGATAAATCCGAGAAAATGCAGCGGCTTTTTCGAGTATTTGCTCAAAAAAAGCACGCTCACCAGATCGAGGGTGCGGCGCAGGTAATTCTTGGGATAGAGCGACTGGGCGAAGTGGCCCGGCAGCTGCTCGACCATCCCTTCGGCGATGCGGTAGCCCTGGCGGTGCGCCAGCACCGGCAGAAAGGCATTGAGGGTGCCGTAATAGGGGACATGATCGAGCACCTCGCGGCGCAGGGCGAGGACGCCGCTGTTGACATCGTGGAGGTGGAGCTTGGTCATGCGGTTGGTCAGGCCGTTGAAGAGGCGCGAGACGACCCGGTTCAGTCCCGAATCACGACGCGGATGGCGAACGCCGATGACGACATCCTCTCCGGCCTCGATCTGCCGGAGCAGGTTGAGGGCATCGGCGGGCTTGATGCGCACCCGGCAGGTGAAATAGAGAAGGACCGACCCGGTGGCCATCTGCACCCCGGCATCGAGGGCCGAAGCCTCGCCGAAGGAGGAACGCATCCGCGCCGCCTTGACGCGGGGGTCGCTGCGGCTGATCCGCACCAGTTCGGCCCAGGTGCCGTCGCTGCTGCCGTCGTCGACATAGATCAGCTCGTACGGCTGGCTCCAGGCGGCCAGAGCGGCAAGCACCTCCTGATGCAGTCCGGCGATTTCATCGCGGTTGTCGCGCGTCAAAACGATGACAGAAAAGCCGGGCTGCTGCGCAGCTGCAGGCGCCAGGTTGCCGGCGGCTGCACTCCCCGTTGATCCGGTCGCTGGTAAGGTCATGCTCGGGTATCCATCTAAAGTTAGGCACTGAAAAGTACGGACTATTGCCCGATTTGCAGAAAAGTTTTGCGCGTTCCGGTGGTGACGATCAGCTTGCCGATGAGTCCGAAAAAGAAGAACTGCACCGCCGCTGTCCAAAAGACCACCGTCAGCGTCAGGAGAACGTTCATCTCCCCCAGCGGCGCACCGCGGCCGATGACCATATACAGGAGCGCCGTCAGGCTGCCGATGCCGCACAGCAGAAAAAAGAACATCAGGGCTGAGAAAAAGACCAGGGGATTGACCAGGTACTTCATCAGCAGCCGGATGCTGGTGAGATCCATCACCACGCGGAAGGTGCGGCTGAGGTTGTACTTCGAGGTACCGAAGCGGCGCGGGTGGTGGCGCACCGGCAGCTCGGCGATCTCGGCGCCCTCAATGCGCATCAGCGCCGGGATGAAGCGGTGCAGCTCGCCATACAGGGCGATGCGGCGCAGCATTTCGCCGCGGAAGGCCTTGAGCGAGCAGCCGGTGTCATGGAGGCGGACGTCGGTGAGCGAACAGATCAGCTTGTTGGCGATTTTGGAGGGCACCTTGCGCAGCACCAGCTTGTCCTTGCGGTTTTTGCGCCAGCCGCTGACCACATCATAGCCCTCGGCCATCTTGTCGAGCAGGTTGGGGATGTCGAGGGGATCGTTCTGCAGGTCGCCGTCCATGGCGACGACGATCTCACCGCGGGTCGCCGCAAAGCCGGCGGCCATGGCCGCGGACTGGCCAAAGTTGGCGCGGAAGAGGATGACGCGCAGCTGCGGATGCGCCGCGGCCAGGCGGCGCAGGATCGCGCGGGTGCCATCGCGGCTGCCGTCGTCGACCAGGATCACCTCCCAGGATTTGCCGATCCCCTCCATGACGGGATGGATCGCCTGCCAGAGGCGTTCGACGCTCTCCACCTCGTTATAGATCGGCACGACGACGGAGAGATAGGGTGGTGCGGACGGATCAGGCTGCAGGTGTGCGCTCATGACTCTTGCTTTTAAAATGACTAAACAGATACCATGCGCTCCAGAGCAGGAGCATCACCAGGAGTTCGATGCCGACCGTCCGGAGATTATGGATTGTGAACAGGCTCGGTAAAAAGGAGGCTGCCTCGCCGCTGCGGTGCACATCGGAGAAGATCTGCAGCGGTGCGATAGAATAGCCGCTCCAGAAGGGCCAGAACAGCGGCGCGCCGAAGGGCGCGGTCGTGTCTTTGGCGAGGAGGTCAAATATCAGATGCAGCAGGCCGGCGGCGGCAAAGAGCCGGGTATGGCCTTTTCCGGGGTAGCACCATCCGCCGATCGCAGCGGCGGCCAGGACGAACAGGAGCGAATGGGTGGCCTGATGGTGCCAGATGTTGGCATTTCCGGCCAGGAGCAGCCCGGCGGCGAGATCGATGTCGGGCAGCAGGGCGAAAAGGGTCACCGCCAGGGCCAGTGCGGTCTCGCGCCGCCAGGAGCGCGCACCGGTCTGGAAAAGCAGTGCGCCGGCGGCGATATGTCCTATCGGGGTTGGCATCATCCTCCCGTCCTCAAAGCCCCCTCCGCCTCGGTCACTAATAGGTAGCAACAAGGCGGCCCATTTGCTGAAAGAAAGGCGGCAGCCGCTGCGCCCGGATAAAGAAAAGCCCTGGCGAGACCCGAGAGAGAATAACCAGGGCAATGAGGCGCCGTTCCGCGGGTTGCATCCCGAAGAAATATAGGTAAATAATTAATTATTTACAAACTCATTTTTGGCGAGCCGCCGTCGTGGCGCGCCCGTCTCCCTTGATCCAGCGCAGCAGAAAAACATCATTTTCCCGGATCGCGAACTCTTTGACGAAAGGCACGCCGGCCTGGACCGCGACGATCTCCTGGGCGACGGGGGATCCGTCATTGAGCCGCTTGATCTGCTCCACCTGGGCCGGGGTGAGCTGGCCGGGCCGGCCCATGGCGAGATAGGTGGAATAGGCATCGTTGACGCGGTAGCCCACCTGGCAGATCTCCAGCTTGTAGAGGCCGGCGGCCATGCCCGACACGGCGACCCTCACCTTGCCCCGGGCCTTGGCCGGCAGGTCGCGGATATAATACTCCTGATTGTTCACCGAATCGCCGGGGTGGGTGTGGGTGAAATCCCAGAGCAGCAGCTGCAGACCACCCTGCGCATCCGTGCAGGCCCAGGAGCAGGAATCCCGGTTCGCCAGCTCCAGCTCTCCCAGCCTGTTCAGGTAGCTGAAGGCATAAAAGACCGGCTTGTTGATCCCCTGATAATTGAGCAAGCCGAAGCCGCCGTGAAAGGGGGTGAAACGCGGTCCCGACTCCTCAAAGATATCGGTAAAGACCCAGTAGGACATCGAGTTCGCGGCGCGGCCCACCTGCTTGAGCTTGTGCAGCACCCAGGAGGCCTCATGGTAGCTGTCGTGGATCGGATCAGCCGGCGTGTAGGAGGCGCTCCATTCGGTGTAATGCAGCTCGAGACCGGGCATTGCGGAAGCGGCGATCTCGCGGCGCGAGCGCAGGACGTCCCCGCTGACGCTCATGGGATTCGGGTCGAGGATGGTGCCGGCGTTGCCGAATTCATCGAGGTAGCCCTGTTTGACGCCATAGGAGTGGGTGCTGATAAAATCCAGAGGCAATTTATTGCGGGCGCAAAAATCGATCATTTCCGGCACCCAGGCGGCGCCGGCCGTAGCGGGTCCGCCCACCCGGTAGGCCACATCCACGTCCTTGATCGCCTTGACCGTGGCCGTATACAGCCTGAAATACTCCTCCTGGGTCCCGGACCAGAAGCCGCTGAGGTTGGGCTCGTTCCAGACCTCGAAATACCAGGAGCGGACCTCCTCGGCCCCATAGCGTTCCGTGAAATGCTCGACGAGCCGGCGGATCAGCGCCCCCCACTTTTCATAATCCTTGGGCGGCGTGACGTTGCCCCGCCACCAGAAGAGCGTCTGCCGGCCGCTGGCGAGGGCCTCTGGCATGAATCCCAACTCCACAAAGGGTTTCATGCCGATGCCGAGAATGAAATCGTAGAGGGGATCGATGTATTGAAAATTGTACTCCGGGTTTCCCTGGCGGTCTTCGCGATACACCCCCATGTCGTCGGTCAGGAGCCCGTGCATGCGGATGAATTTGAAGCCGCACGCCGATTTGACATAGGCGAGCTGCTGCTGCCAGTCGGCGCGCAGACCCTCATTGGCGCGGCCGGCGCCGATGCACTCCCGGAACATCGGGTTGAACGGGCCTTGCACCTGAGAGAGATCGAGGGTAATGAGACGCTCCGGCGCCGCGGATTTTACCGGGGAACGCTTTTCTGCACCGGCCGTGCCGGCGAACAGGGCGCAGAGGAGGAGGAGGGACAGCCTGATGAGTTTCATGGAGAGACCTTTCTGTGGAATTCATGCATTTCCGTCGGGTAGCCTGCCGAAGAAATGGCGGCAATGGTCAGGAACGATCTCACAGGATTGGCAATAATGCCAGCAGTTGACTAGTCCGCCGCAAATATGGCGGCAATGATCAGGAACGATCTCACAGGATTGGAAACAGCGCAATCCGTCCGGTAGCCTGCCGAACGCCGTTAAGCGCTGGCGTCAGGTTGCGGAATGCTCCGCGCGGGCCTTTCTCAGCCTTTTCCAGAACGGCTTGAAGAGAAAGCTGTCCTCATCGAGTTCGCACAGCTGGGCGAACATCGGCCGGGTGACTGTCAAGGCGAGGATATCCGCAGGCAGATATTGCCGCATCGCAATATCCGTCGTCGAGATGATGGCTTGCGGCTGGTCAAAATCGTCGAACACCGCGGCCAGCTGTGAACAGCCGGAGCCGAATTTGCTGACCACCCGATGTTCGCCACTGCGGGCACTGTGATATTCGGCCCCGGTCAGGAGCAGGCTGAGCTGGTCCGGGTTGACAAAGAACGTGACCGTGCGCAGATAGGCGTATTGCTCCGTTTTCAGGGGCCCGATCACAATATAGGGATGAATTTGCTGATAGGGCTTCTGGTGGTCCAGCCACTGCTCCATCAGATCGGTCGAGGCCTTCAATCCTTCCTCGTTGGCCAAAAAGTCGGCGAATGCCTCGCGCGGCCGGGACGCCACCCCGCACAGCCAATAGCCCGCGCCCTTGCACCTGAAGGTCTCCCTGGAGACGACCACGCTCTCCCCGTTTTGCCAGTTGGCATAGGCTGAAAAAAAACAGTGTCGCGGCGTGACAAAGGGTGCAAAGGGTTGCGTATCCGGCACATCATAGAATCCGACCAACGGGGTGGTGATGCCGGCGATTTCGATGAGTTTTTCCGCATGCGGCTGCATAGCAATTTCCTCGATTTGAACTGGATCAGTTGGATGGGCGCGGCAACTTATCCATCCGCTGCGGCCATCCTGGTAAAAGAGACGGCCTATGGCCGCAGAATCTTCTCCATCGCTCTCCCTTTGGCGAGCTCGTCGATCAGCTTGTCCAGATAACGGATTTGTTGCATCAGCGGATCTTCGATCTCTTCCACGCGCACGCCGCAGACCACGCCTTTGATCAGCGTCCTGTTGGGATGCATGGCCGGGGCTTGCGCAAAAAAAGCAGCAAAATCGACACCCTGTTCGATTTGCTGCTGCAATCCCGACGGGGTGTACCCCGTCAACCAGCAGATGATCTGGTCAACCTGCCCTTTTGTACAGTTCTTGCGTTCTGCTTTTTGAACATATAACGGATAGACCGAGGAAAATTTGGTCGCGAAAATGCGGTGTTGCAGCATCGTCCTCTCTCCTTTGATTCAGAGCCTGGCAACTCTTGATTTGTCCATGCAGCGGCCCACGGCGCCGCAGCCTCCAGGCTGGAGGCCGCAGTGTCCGATCAGGCTTCTGCAGCCACTCCGTAGGAGGCACGCAGCACATTCACATGGTGCCGGGCATGACCCACCATAATGAATGCGAGCGCCCGGACCGAGACTGGATGGTTGCTCGCCGTCCCCATTTGGCTCCAGTCCGCCTCGGAGAGACGGCGCAGAAACAGAACATTCGTCCGCCGAATCAGCAAGAACTCCTGCATGAGTTCAGCCACGGAACGCTCCTTATAGTCCGATCGGGTGATGTACTGGCTCTGGTCGAACGACGGCAGCGGTGCCGTTTCCCCCCGGCTGATGCAAAAGGCGCGATACCCGAACACGCGTTCGCCGTCGATAAGATGTCCGAGAACCTCGCGAACGCTCCACTTGTCCGGGGCATAGCGGAATTCTTCCCGCTCGGGAGGCACCCCGTCCATCAGGCCGGCAAGTTGCGTCGCCTGTTCCTCCAATGCCCGGAGAATATCCGTTTCGGTCACAAGAGAAATGTAGCGTGAATAATAGGGTGCAAATTCATGATCCGCTGGTCGTAAAGTCATCGCTTCCTCTCCCTGATTCAATCTCTTGCCGGACTATTTCATTTTGGGTGCTGAGGTGCCGGTTCTCTGGTTGAACACCCGCGCGCGGGCGCCCCGGGTAGCGGCCGCGGCCCATCAGTGTATTTCAGGCGATTGAACACCCGCGCACCCCTGCCGTATCGAAACCCGGACAAAGGGCATCTCAGCCGCGGCGCGCCGCCTCGATCGTGGCGATGTCGATTTTTCTCATCGGCATCATCGCCGTGAATGCACGCCTGGCGGCAGCGGGATCGGGATCGGCGATGGCCTCCGTCAGCGCGATCGGGGTGATCTGCCAGGATATCCCCCATTTGTCCTTGCACCAGCCGCACTGGCTCTCCTGTCCGCCATTGCCGACGATCGCATTCCAATACCGATCGGTTTCCTCCTGGTCCACCGTCGCGACCTGAAATGAAAAGGCTTCGCTGTGTGTGAACGCCGGTCCGCCGTTGAGCCCGAGGCAGGGGATCCCCATCACTGTGAACTCTACGGTCAACACATCGCCTTCTTTTCCGGAGGGATAGTCGCCGGGGGCCCGGTGAACAGCCAGGATGGCCGAGTCCGGAAAGGTTGCGGCATAAAACCGTGCCGCTTCCTCTGCCTCTGTATTATACCAGATGCAAACTGTATTCTTCGCTGGAATTGACATATTACTTCTCCGTATTTAAAACCCGCATGTGAACACAGGTCGGTTGTCCTGTGGATGATGGCGCTGCCCCCCGGCAAGGTGCATCCGCAGCGGCTTAAGGCTGCTATCGTGCTGCGTTCCGCAGGCAGGACCGTTCAGCGGATTCCCGCGGCAACCCTGCCGCCGGGCGCAAACAGGGTCAAGGTCATGGCTTGATCTGCATATCAGCGTTCGCCTTACTCCTGGCCCGGATCTTCTTTGCATGTGCCGAATAATAGTCCGGATCGGGCGCATGATATTTTTTGGCCAGCTCAACGGCTTTTGCGGATGCAGCGATCGCCTCGTGCCACATCCCGGCTTTTTCATATCCATCAGCAAGGCCATCAAATGCATTGGCGGAATTGGGATTTTGTTGAACGTTGCGCCGGAAAAAAGCGATGGCCTCCTGAAAATGCCCCTTGTCCAGTTCATTATACCCAAAATTATTGATGATTTCCTCAGGCACCGGTATGGCGTAGCCCACGGTTTGCGAAACCATTTGAAAATGTTGTTCAGCGAAGGCGAATCCCTTGTCCAGGAGATCGTCATGGAACCGGTACCCGCAAAAGAGCTGGCGCAAGGCATCGATTTGTGCGAGCAGCGGCATGCTCATATGGGTTTCGTCGGGGAAGGCCTTTGCCGCCCAGCGGAATCCCCCGGGAGATCGGCTCTTCAGCGTTTCAAGAAGGCCCTGATCGGCCGCCAGGGCTTGCCCCGAGTCATCGGACCAGGCAAAATAGAGGAAAGCCTTCAGGCTGTCGGTCTGTGCGAACGATTCCGCCAGAGATCTTTGCGGAAGGTTATCGTCCCAATCGAGACTGGGACTCAAGGCGGCATAGGCGTTGAAAAGAGAAGGTTCTGCCGTCATGGTGTACAATACGAACTGCCCGGCTGCGGAATGACCGAAAAGAATACGAAAGCCGTTGGAGCGGTATTTTTTTTCAATGTCCGGGATAAGCTCCCTGGAGAGAAAACTCTTGAAGTGGCTGGCGCCACCGCCGCCGATCCAATGCGAAGACCAATCGGTTTGGGTGAAATCCCGGATGCGCACCGTGCTGGTGATCGCCACAATGATCAATTCCGGTATCTCTCCAGTGGAGGAAAGAAAGCCCACCGAACCGGCGGTATGCAAAAAGTTCGCCTCGCCATCAAGAAGATAGAGCACAGGATACCTGCGATCGGGAGCCCAGGCGTAGCTGGAGGGCAAGCTTATCTGACAGGTGCGCGCCTCATCAAGAATCCGCGAGTGAATAACCTCCACCCGTCCGGCTGTAATGGGGCGCTGGCTGAGGCACGCATGGCCCCAGCCCATACCAAGCACCAGCAAAAGGACGTTGTACTTCATCGTTCTCACCTGCAAAAACTCGAGCTCCAACCTGACAGATCGCGGCCGCGCCAGCCGTCTGCATGGTCCCGGCGGAGGCCGCCGCACAGCGTCAGCGCAGCAGGATCAGCCTGCGGGTTGAACCAGATTGATCAAATTGCCGCACGTATCTTCGAATAC
>Ga0209098_1002538_pt1 | contig 15961 bp, 14 predicted proteins | sample AD_JPNHW1_MetaG_FD_184429 | JGI IMG/M metagenome (GOLD analysis project Ga0209098, IMG submission 184429) | Active sludge microbial communities of municipal wastewater-treating anaerobic digesters from Japan - AD_JPNHW1_MetaG (SPAdes) (version 2) | ecosystem: Engineered > Bioreactor > Anaerobic... | reverse complement strand
GTCATCCCCGTGCTTTTCCGGAAGACCGCGTTAAAGGTTCCCTTGGAATTAAAGCCCGAATCGAGCGCGACGGCGAGAAGGGTCATCCTGTCCGATTCGGGCAGGATAACGCGTCGCTTGAATTCGTCGACGCGCCACGCGTTCACGTAATCGTAAAAGTTCATTCCGCATGATCGGTTCAATACCTCGGTCAAGGTATGGCGGCTCATTCCCGCGCATTCGGCGAGATCCTGCAGGTTTAGTTCGCTGTTGAGCCAGGGTCGCTTATCGGCCATCGCGCCAAGAAGCCTCGTCTTAAATGCCGCCAGCTCGCCGTCGCCAAGCGAGGATCGCCCATACTTTCCGGCCGCTTGGTCGTGATCGCCATCGCGATCGCCATCGCCATCGCCCGAGATCTCGGAAAGCGTGACGTCCGGGCGTTGCAGGAGGGCGCGAAAACCGAGCGCGTATACGACCAGGGAGGAAACGAACGCGTTGACGTAGCCAAAGTGCGGCGACAAATTCTCGTGAATGATCCAAACGAGCAGCAGAGCCCACGCGGATTCGACGAGGATAAACACGAAGATAAAAAGCCTGACCCAGGCGAGGTCGACACCGCGATCGTCGGCGAACTCGTCGCGAACGATCCTTTGATGGCGATGAACCATCCGAAGCGTCTTCGCGAGATAATGGAAAAGATACCCGAGCGCGGCGACCCATGCGCAAGCGTCAAAGGCCCTTCTCGCCGAACCGGCGAACGGGGTATATATTCCCGCAACGGTAACGCAAGCGGCGATGAGCAGGAACGCGGAAAGGGTTACGACCGCGGGGCGCAGGCGAAAACGAGGCGACTCGGGACTAACCAACGAACGCACATACCCGTAGAGCAGTGGACCAAAGAGAAGCTGAAACGGCTCGAGCGACGCGTAGGTAAAGCCACGCGATACGAGCAAGGGACGGATTATCGCCGCGTGGAAGATATTTACGGAAAAGGCGAACATCAAAGCCGCGAGGAGCGCGTCGGGCATACGCCGATCCTTCTTTTTCCCGATAGCGCGAACGAGAAACAACATGCCAAGAAAAACGCCCTGCGCCGCGCCGGCGACGATGATTGTGAATGAAACGGTTTTCATGGTCTCGCTCGGCTCGAATATCACGGAAAAAAGTGTACCCGAATGCCGGAATTCCGGCAATGTGCCATCGCGGCGGAAAGCGCAAGCCACGCGCTTGACGGACGGGAAAGCGGCGCCGACGCCCCACGCCAACAGTTATAGACCGAAGAGGGGATAGCGCGAGACCCGAGCCGGCGACAGACGGCTCTGGCTCGCGCGTAAGGGGAGACTTCCCCTTCCCGTCGTTTTTTTACATTAAACGGACGAATTTGAGCAATTAAAGTTTTTTTGAGGGAAATTCTTGACACCGCGCGAAAACATGCTAGAGTTTTTTCTTAACTATTTAAGGAAACTCTATTATGAAAACCAAAGGCCCGCTGCGCGGCTCGCTTCGCTTGATTCTCATTTGCCCCTTCGTCGTCCTGGTGCTGATGCTCACGACGACCATTATCCTTCTTTCGTACTATACGGCAAGGAAGGCGACGACCGAGCTCTCGGATAGCCTTCTCAGGGAAACGGCGGAACGCATCGTCCAGGCAGTGGACCGGCACATCGTGGGATCGGGCGCCGCGCTCGAGGCCGCGTTCCCCAACGGGATGCGCGTGAACTCGGACATCTCGACCGAGCTCGATTCGCTCCGCTCGCGGTTCTGGATCGCGACGTCCTTGCATACGAACCCGAACAATTACGTCTATTACGGAAATCGCGCCGGACAGGCGTTCGGCGTTTTCAGGCATCCCGGCAACGAGGGGGAGCTTCGCATCAAGCTGAAGCCGGGGGAGAACCGGGCCCGGTACAAGTTTACCGGCATCGACGGCGCGCTCCGCTTCGATTCGCGCGAGGATAAGCTCTTCGATCCCCGCCAGCGTCCCTGGTACATCGCGGGACAAACCGCGACGACCGATACCTGGACCTCCGTGTACATCGACTTCGGGACGCGCGAGCTCGTCGCGACGCGGGCGAGGCGGGTCATGGGCGCCGACGGGAAGGTCGAGGGCGTGGTCGCCACGGACATGTCCCTGAAGCGGCTGAACGATTTCGTCAAAAGCCTCAAAGTATCCGCGAACGGCATCGCGTTCATCATCGAGCCGAACGGCGACCTCATCGCCTCGTCGGTCGGGGAAAACGTGCGCTCCCTCGACGACGGCACCAATCTCCGGCTCACCGCGGCCCAGAGCGGAAACCCCTTCGTGGAGGCGGCCTACGCCGAGCTGCGCGATCGCCTCTCGCGCGAGGCCTCGAGCGCGGAAGCGACGGTATTTACCTTCCCGAACCCCAAGGGCGGGACCATTCACGCCTCCTACGCGACCATCAAGGACCAGGCGGGACTTGATTGGATTACCGTCGTCGCCATGCCGAGCAGCGACTTTTTGGGCAGCCTGACGGAGAGCCTGACGCGGAACATCGTCATCGGGATCGTGGCGACGCTCCTCGCGATCGGGATGGGGCTCGCGATCCTCAACTGGGTGGCCGGTGACCTTCACCGGCTCTCGCTCGCGGCGCGGCGCTTCGGCGACGGCGAGCTCGACGCGAGCGTCGGCATCAACCGCGTCGACGAGATCGGCTCCCTCGCGCGCAGCCTCGAAACCATGCAAACGCGGCTCCTGACGGACCGCCTCACGGGGATCGCGAACCGGGAAAAGCTGATCCGCGCGATCTCGCAAAAGATACGGGTCTTGAGCGTGCGGGGGATCGACAAGGTCTCGGGCTCGTTCGGGATTCTCTTCATCGACCTCGACGGGTTTAAGCTCGTGAACGACCAACTCGGGCACGACATGGGCGACCGGGTGCTCGTCGAGATCGCGGGGCGGCTGACCGCGAGCGTGCGCGAGAACGATCTCGTCGCCCGATACGCGGGGGACGAGTTCGTCATCCTCCTCGATGCCATCGCGACGCCGGAGACGCTTGAATCGCTGAGGGCTCATGTCGAGGCCGTGCTTCAGTCGCCTTCGTCCGTCGTTCCCCGCGACGCGACGGTAAAGATGGGCGGAAGCGTCGGCGGCGCGCTCTTCCCGAAAGACGGAACCGACGCGGAGTCGCTCCTCAAGGCCGCCGACCGGCACATGTACTCCCGCAAGTTCTCGCGAAGGAAGCTTCCCTAAGCCGACGAGGGGATAGCGCGAGACCCCGCAGGGCGACGCGAGGCGCCCGAGGAGGCTCGCGCGTAAGGGGAGACCTCCCCTTCCAAAAAACTCAAAAGGGTGCTTCCAGGCGCCGAGCAGAATCGCCATCCGCTCGGCGTAAAAAAAACGGTCCCGGATGAACCGGGACCGGAGTCGAAGGCGCCGAGCAGAATCGAACTGCTGCATAAAGGTTTTGCAGACCTCTAGTTCGCCACACTCCGCAATTCGTCACAAATCTCGCGAATTGATGCGCAGACCTGAGCGAATGCAATACCCTTCGTATACGGAAAATCCTCGCAATACTTTAACCAGAAACGGTTCATTTGTGCGTCCGTCTCAATCGACTGCAAGATCGACTCATAGTGCGACAGGATAGCTACGCTGCCCCGTTTCTTCACCGTCGCGTCCAATGCCTGCCGAAGGATCTTCGGGCGGTACTTCTTTCTCCGTAAAACGCGAAGAACATACACATCGTAGAAATCCCTCGGTCTCGTATTGGCAACTCCGCGAGACAAAATCGTCTCGATCTTCTCGGCAAGAATAGTTTCCAGGTTATACGCCAACACGCAGATTTTTCGATCATCGAACAAGAGCGGCAACTCGTACTCGATCTCCGCAGGAGTAATCCGGTCACCGGTTGTCACGTCCACTTTAAGCGGAACGGACAAGGTACTATACATCGCGCAAAGCGATACCCGGATTCCCGGATAATCATCAGTCTCGCGAATATCCGCGCAATCGAGAAACTCGAACGACACGTCATCCGCTACCAGAATCTGGCATATCTCGGTAAACACCTTTCGCGTTGTATCGAGATTCAAGTCGAATCCTTTCACCGTCGTATCAAGGTCCATCGTCGCGCGAGTATCAAGTCCCACGATCGACGCAATCAGAAAGCCGCCTTTCAGAATAAAGTTCGACCGATACCGCGAAAGGGAGATCCGCTCGAGCAGACGTTCCAGCATGTAATTCTGCATTACCAATTGAGCGGATATCCCTTTCTCCTTCGCCAAGTTCTTGACCAAGGCTTTAAGCTGCATTGGATTTCGCGTAATCAGACAAGAGCCTCCACATACGTCCTGATCTTCGAAAGGACACGCGTTTTCGCGGCATACTCTAAAAGGAGCGGAATGTTCCGATTCTTCGAGGACACGTATTTTTTCATTGCTTGCTGAATCAGCTGGATATCCTGGGCATTCTTTCCGCGAACGATATCGCACAAGGTTCGCTCGATCGAGTATACGGAGACCTGATGCCCTCCGGGCGAACGGATCTCGGTAATGCCTAAGGCGTACAATCCCTTGATCGCCTGCTTAAAATGAACCCTCTCCGAAAGTTCCGCAATATGATACCCAATAGGAAATGTCATGGTGTATTTCTGCGGCGTCCGGTCAGAAAAGCCCAAAAGCCAGAGCGCCGTCTCATGCGAAAAAATCCCTTTCCGGTACGTATATTGCAAGATAAAAAGATCGTCTTCCCATACCTCCGGCAATACATAGACTCCCCGCGCCGCCTTCATGAGAAGCTGTTCGTCAGTCAGTTCCTTCAGGCAATACCGCGGTATGCCCGCTTCGCTCACCATCGACGTGGTTACGGTTCCGTTATGAGTTTTCGCCAATGTCAAAATCGCTTTGGCATGCTTCATACTTTTACACTTAATATTATAGGTATATTAAGTGTATTTGTACAGTAGAAAACGCATACCAACAAGAATCAAACACCATCCGATTCCCGGTTTCATGAGCCGACGAGGGGATAGCGCGAGACCCCGCAGGGCGACGCGAGGCGCCCGAGGAGGCTCGCGCGTAAGGGGAGGCTTCCCCTTCTAAAAAAAACTTAAAAGGGCTTTATAAAGCAAAAACCCCGTCACTTTGGACGGGGTTTTCATTTGTAAAGGCGCCGAGCAGAATCGAACTGCTGCATAAAGGTTTTGCAGACCTCTCCCTTACCGCTTGGGTACGGCGCCAAGTGTCTTGACACTTATGTCAATAAATTTCCGCTCGCCGCCCGAGGGATAGAATCCCGAGGACAAGCGCTAAAAACAGTTGACGCTTGCGCGTCATGTTTGGTGAATATACCAAATGCCCGGGACTTTGGCAAGCGATTCCGGGCCGCGATCGGCTTGGACCGAGTTTTTTGCCTTTTCAAAAGGCGGTAGTTACTATAGGATAAGGCGAGGAGCGCATCCGATGCAAGAACTGATTCCGGGCATTTCCTTGCAGGTCAAGAAAGGGGAAGCCTACTACACCGTCGTTTGGTCGCCCCTCAAGAAGGCCGACAAGTACGAGATTACCCTGAAGGTGCCGTCGGTCGCGGGCCTTTATGAGCTCTATCGCATGGACAAGGAAAAGAAGCTAAACCTCCTGTGCGTGACCCATGCCTGGTACGGGGGCCTCCGGAGCCAGCTTCGGATGGCGATCGACCCGGACTTGACCGAGGATCCGGTCCGCAAGGCGGAGATCGAGAACGCCGAGCTTTGGTACCGGTACGCGCCGTCGGACTCGCTCGACAATATCCTCGACGTCGTGTGGTTCCTCCACTCGACGTATTTTCCCCACGACGTGCGGGTCGACCATTCGGGGCGCTTCCCGCGCATGTACCTGAACGAGAAGGCGCCCGATAAGCTTTTTTGGCAGGAATGAGCTCGGTTCATTCGGATTAATCGGCAAAACGGATACGGGGTGGTTGCTATGGAAAGACTCTTTGATCTGATAATAATCGGCGGCGGGGCCGCGGGGCTTTCGGCGGCCCAATACGCGGGCCGGTCAAACCTCAAGACCCTCGTGATCGAGGAGAAGAGCGAGGGCGGCCAGGCCGCCCTGATCGGGTTGCTCGAGAACTATCCTGGGGTCCTCGAGCCGATCTCCGGGTATGACTTTTCGGTAAACCTCAAGAAGCAGGCGCTCAACTTCGGCGCCGAGTTCACCTACGGCAAGGTTACCGGGCTCGGGAGGAGAGAGAGCAACTTTCTCGTGCCGGTCGAGACGGCCGACGCGGACCCGATCACCTACGAGGCGCGGACGGTCCTCCTCGCGACCGGCGCCGACCACCGGAAACTCAAGGTTCCCGGCGAGGACGAGTTCGCCGGGCGCGGGGTTTCCTACTGCGCGACCTGCGACGGGCCGTTCTTCAAGAACAAGCACATCGTCGTGGTGGGCGGCGGGGACGCTGCCTGCGACGAGGCGGGCTTTCTCGCCCACCTCACCGACCGCGTCACCATGATCCACCGCCGCGACCGTTTCCGCGCGCAGAAGGCGCTCGCCGAGCGCACGCTCAAGAACCCGCATATCAAGGCGATCTTCAATACGGCCGTCCGCGAGATTCGCGGCGGCGAGGGCCCGATGGGCAAGGTAAGCTCGGTCGCCATCGAGAACCTGACGACGGGCGCGCGCGAGGAGCTTCCCTGCGACGCGGTCTTCGTCTTCATCGGCATGGACCCGCGAACCGAGCTCGCGTCCCTCGCGAAGCAGGACGAGGGCGGGTACCTCATCACCGACGAGCGCATGCAAACCTCGATCCGCGGGCTTTTCGCCGCGGGGGATATCCGGGCGAAGCCCTTCAGGCAAATCGTCACGGCGTGCTCCGACGGCGCGATCGCCGCGCACAGCGCCGCCGCCTGCATCGACGAGAATCAGTGCGGGTTGGGGCGATAGGGCGATGCGCAAGGTTGTTGCCGCCCTCGCCTCGGCGGCGGGCATCGCGACCGTCGCGGCGACGGTCGCCCTTTTCATAGGCGCGAACGAGCCGCCCCGAAGCGAGCCCGACTTTTGGGACGCGAAGCCCGACGAGGAGCTCGCCGACGCGATCGTATCCCATATGACGGACGAGGAGAAGCTCGCGCAGATCCTGATGTTCGGCTGGGCCGGTACCGAGCCGAGCCCGCTCGTGACCGACTGGGTCGCCAAGCGAGGCCTCGGGAACGTGAAGATCTTCGGGTGGAACACGGACGACACGATGAAGGTCGCGTCCTCGGTGACGCTCCTCCAGAAAAAGGCCGCTGACAACCGATTCCGCATCCCGCTTTTCGTCGCGACCGACCAGGAAGGCGGCTGGATCCGCCACATCAAGGGCCGAACGACCGAGACGCCGGGCAACCTCGCGATCGGCGCGTCAGGGCTCCCCGAGGACGCCTGGTATTCGGGCTTTTACATCTCGCGCGAGCTCCGCGCGCTCGGCATCAACCTCAACTTCGCGCCGGCGGTCGACCTCTACACCGATCACGACTCGACGGTCATCGGGCCCCGCTCATTCGGTGAGGACCCGGAGTCGGCGGGCATCCTCGGCGCCTCGTTCGTCGCGGGAAGCCGCGCGGCGGGCGTCCTGACCACCGCGAAGCACTTTCCCGGGCACGGGGACACCGGCCTCGACAGCCACGGCAAGCTCCCCGTCATCGCGATCGGGGAGAAAACCTTCGAGACGCGCGAGCTCGTCCCCTTCCGCGACCTCGTGCGGTCGGGCGTGCCCGCGATCATGAGCGGCCACTTGAGCTTCCCGAACGTCACCGGCTCGATGGAACCCGCGACCTTCTCGAAATACATGCTCGGGGACGTCCTCCGGAACGAGCTCGGGTTCACCGGGCTCATCGTCACCGACGACATCATGATGAACGGCGCGACGACCTACGCGGGAAGCGTCTCGAAGGCCGTCGAGCTCGCGATCGACGCGGGCAACAACGTCATCGAGTCGTCGACGACGCCCCAGTTCGACGACCCGCTGTGGGTTGTCTCCCTCGCGCGAATGAAGTCGACGCCCGAGTTCCGCGCCGTCGTCGAGGACTCGGCCAAGCGCGTCATCCTCGCGAAGCTCGCCTACTTCAAGGGCGGGAACGCGGTACCGCTCTATCCCGAAAAGGACAAGATCGAGTCGCTCGTGCCCGATCCCGAGGGCAAGGCGTTTTTCCTCTCGCAGGCGGTCCGCTCGGTCACCGTCGTCCGGGACCGGCATTTCCCGCTGAAGCCCAGCGCGGCCGGCAAGGTGCTCGTCGCGGGAAACTTCCCGGACTTCCTTGAGGCGGGCAAAAGGCGCTATCCCGGAGCCGATACCGCGAAACTCGACGCATCGCTCCGCGGCGCGACGCGCGGCCACGATACGGTGATCTTCTGCCTGAGCGGGCACGACAGCCTCGAGGCCTTGGAGGCCATACAGGGCATCCCGGCGCGGATCGTCGTGATCTCCGCCCTCTCGCCCGTGCCGCTCGAGGACGTCCCGTGGGTCGATACCGCGATCGCGGTCTATAGCTATTCGCCCTGGTCGTTCACCGCGGCGTTCTCGGCCCTCGCCGGGGACTTTATCCCCGAGGGACGAATGCCCTTGAAGGGGATCCGATGAGCTTCGCCGTCATTCCGGTCGCCCCGGCGTCCGCGCTCTTCGCCGCCGCGGTCGATTTCGTCAAACCGCGCGAGTGGCGCGCGGCGAGCCTCGCGAGCAACCTTGTCGCCGACGGGATGCCCTCGTATCCGGGCAGGCAGATCGCGGATTTCGTATGCCTCGCGGAATTAAGTTCCGCGGCGGTAGGGTCAGACCCCGCGAGATTGGGGTCAGACCCCGTGCGAGACATCGTCGGGGTAATTCTGCGGACCTCGACGGGCATCGTGCTCCATTGCTTCAAGGAAGGGCTCGACCTTCGCGAGGCAAAAGGCGCCTTGAAGGCTTTTCTCGCGAGGAAAACCGTCCGTTCCATCCTCGGCCCCGGTGCCGAAAACCGTTTCCTTGAGTCCCTTCTTGCCGATAAGCCCTATCAAACGGTCGATTATCGGCTCATGAGCCTTCCCGCCGTGCCAAACGCCGCGCTCGAGGCTATTCCCGGCGCGCTTGAGGCGGGCCAAGCTCAGCCCGATGAGGTTGATTTAATCCTGCCGCTCCAGGAAGGCTACGAAAAGGAGGAGGTCATCCCGCCAGGCGATCCCTTTAACCGCGCGGCGTGCCGCATCAACCTCGCCCACGCGCTCGAGCGCCAACGGGTTCTGCTCGCCAGGGCAAACGGCATTCCGGTCGCCAAGGCAGGAACGAACGCACGGGGCTTCGCCTACGACCAGATCGGTGGGGTCTATACGGCGCCCTCGTGGCGGGGTCAGGGACTCGCGACCGCGCTCGTTTCTCGGATTTCCCGAGAATTGATGGGCGAAGGCCGAAAGGTCGTTCTCTTCGTAAAGCCTGAAAACGAACCCGCGCGGCGGGCGTATGAAAAGGCGGGATTCAAACCAGAGCTTCCGTTCAGAATTGCATATTTTTGACTTTTTAATGATTTATTAATTTTTCAGTACAACAAAATCAGTGTATAATATCCTTTGTTAGGGAGGGTTAGTTTCGTATGCCACCTATTCTGGTAGTCGAAGACAATGAAATCAACGCGGAAATCATCATGACGCTGCTCGATTCATACGACATTCCGAACGAGTTGGCGATCGACGGGATTGACTCCGTGACAAAGTGTACCGGCAAGCCCAAGGACTACTATTCCCTCATCCTGATGGACATCCACATGCCCCGGATGAACGGCTACGAGGCCGCACGGACGATCAAGCGGGAGCTTGAGATGACCGCGCCGATCATCGCCCAAACCGCGACCCATACGACCGAGGAATCGATCCGCGAGCATGGCGACTACATCGCGGACTATCTCTATAAACCCTTCAAGCCCGATCAGCTCTATAATCTCGTCAAGAAATACCTTCCCCAAGAACGGTAAAAAAAACCGCGCCGAGGTAGCCCCCTGGCGCGTTTTTTTTTTATAGCGCAATGTCGCGGTTTCACGTCGCGCGAGGCCGTAATCGCGCGGCCCCGGAAGGCGCGCGCCTCACGCTTTTGATTGAATTACTTCCCGAGCTCGCGGGAGCGTTCCCACGCGGCGAGTGCGGCCTCGATAACCGCGGAGCGGAAGCCCTTTTCCTCGAGCTTGGTGACCGCCGCAATCGTCGTGCCCGCGGGCGAGCATACCGAATCCTTGAGCGCGCCGGGATGGGTGCCGGTCTGGAGAACCATCTCCGCCGCACCTTTCAGGGTTTGCGCGGAATACCGAATCGCCTGCGCGCGGGGCATACCCATTTGGACGGCGGCGTCGGCGAGGGCCTCGATGAAAAGGTACCCGTAGGCCGGGCCCGAGCCGGAGACGGCGGTTACCGCGTCCATGAGCGGCTCGCCGGTAAGCTCGGTGAGGCCCGCCTGCGCGAGAAGGCGCTGGAGCTCTTGGACCTCGGCGGGAAGGACCGCCTTATCGGGGGCGATCGCGATCATCGAGGCGCCGACGGCCGCGGGGGTGTTCGGCATGATGCGGATGATCTTGAGATGGCCCTTCAGGTTCTTGCGGATTGTCTCCACCGGGACGCCGGCCGCCATCGAGACGACGACCGTCTCAGGCGTGAGAGCCCCAGCGATATCCTCGAGGACCGGGGCAAGGAATTGCGGCTTGACCGCGAGGAACACGAAGTCCGCGCCCGAGGCGATATCGCGGTTCGTCGACGCGAGCGTACAGCCGTTCTTCCGGCAAAAGGCCTCGCCCTTGAGGGGATCCGCGTCGCGCACGAGTACCTCTGCGGGGCCAGCGACCTTGATGACCGCTTCCATGAGGGCAGAGCCCATCACGCCAGTACCGATGCAACCAACCTTTTTCTTGCCCATAGCAGTCTCCTAATGTTTTTTTCCTAGCCGCGCGCGAGGAACATCGTTCCCGGCTGCTCGCCCGAGGCGAGCGATCCGAGGCAGCGCGGCCGCGACCCGTTGGCGAGGAGCATCGGGATCCCGTAGGCCGTCGCCTTTTCGGCGGCCTCGAGCTTGGTGGCGATGCCGCCGGTGCCGAAGCTATTCGTCGAGCCGATCGAGATCGAGCCCCTGAGGGCCGCGAGATCCTGAACGACCTCGATGAGCTTCGCGTCAGCGTGATCCTTCGGGTTCTTATCGTACACACCGTCGATGTCGCTGAAGAGAATCAAGAGATCCGCGCTCCACAGGATCGCCGTGAGCGCCGAGAGGTTATCGTTGTCGCCGATCTTGATCTCGTCGTAGGACACCGAGTCGTTTTCGTTGATGATGGGAACGACGCCCTCGTCGACGAGGGTGAAGATCGTGTTCCGCATGTTGAGCGTGCGCTGGTCGTCCTCGAAGTCGTCCTTCGTGAGCAAAAGCTGCCCGATGTGGATGCCCGATTCGGCGAAAGCCCCGCGCCAGTTATCCATGAGCTCGACCTGCCCGATCGCGCAGAGCGCCTGCCGGTAATGGATGTCTTTTTTGCGGGACCAGCGATGGAGGGTCGAAAGCCCCGCCACCTGGGCGCCCGAGGAAACGAGGACGATTTGCTTGCCGGCCTTCATGAGCGCGGCGCATTGCCCCGCGAACTCCCGCATGAAGCCGGGGTTGATCGTCCCGTCGCTCTTCGCGAGGGTATTCGAGCCGATCTTTATGACGATCTTGCGAGCGTCGTCGATTGCCTTTTTTATCATGGACGAACCTGTCCTTCACCTTCAATGAGGAATTTTGTCGTAGTGAGCGCGGTGAGTCCCATAGGCCCGCGCGCGTGAAGTTTTTGGGTGCTGATGCCGAGCTCGGCGCCCATGCCAAACTGTCCGCCGTCGGTGAACCGCGTCGACGCGTTCACGTAGACGCACGCCGAGTCGATCCGCCGCTGGAACGCCCGCGCGTTCTCGCGATCCTCGGTCACGATCGTCTCAGAATGCTTCGTGCCATAGCGGTTGACGTGCGCGATCGCCTCGTCGAGCGAGTCGACGACCTTGACCGCGAGGACGTAGTCGAGGAACTCGCGTCCCCAGTCGCCCTCCTCCGCGCGGATCACGTTCGCGGGGCGGTAATCTTTTCCCGCCGCGGTATTGTTCCCCGCGGCGAGTATGTCGAACGCGCGCGCGTCGCAGCGAAGCTCAACCCCGCCCGAGCGCCCGGTTTTCCGCTCGTATTTCGCGAACGCGTCCCGAAGCGCGGGAAGCACGCTCGCCGCGCGGTCGCGGTGCACGAGGATGCACTCGAGCGCGTTGCACGCGGCGGGCTTTTGGATCTTCGCGTTCTCGGCGATGGAAACCGCCATCTTCCCGTCGGCGGAGGAATCGACGTACACGTGGCAGACGCCCGATCCGGTCTCGATGACCGGCACGCGCGCGGTCTCGACGACGTGCTTGATGAGCGCCGTGCCTCCGCGCGGAAGCGCTACGTCTATTTTCCCGACCGCGCCCAAAATCCAGTCGACGTCGGCGTGTGAATCCGCGCCCTCTCCCGGCTCGGACAGGGCTACCGCGTCAACGACGCCGCCCGATGACTCGAGTCCCGCCTTGATCGCCTTGAGGATCACGCGGTTCGAATCGAGCGCCGAGGAACTCCCGCGAAGGAGCACGGCGTTGGAGCTTTTATACGCGAGGGCGAACGCGTCGACCGTCACGTTGGGGCGCGACTCGTAGATGACCGCGGCGACGCCGAGCGGGACGCGGACTTGGCGAATCTCGAGCCCGTTCGGAACCGTCCAACCCGCGACGACCTGTCCGATCGGGTCGGTCTGTGCGACGAGTTCCCTGAGCGACGAGACGATCTCGTCGAGGCTTTTTGGGGTAAGCGCGAGGCGCGCGATGAGGGCTTCCGTCATGCCGCCCGCTCGCGCGCGGGCGACGTCAAGCGCGTTCGCCGCGAAGATACCCTCGCGAGCCGAGTCAAGGGACTCGGCGACGCCAAGGAGCGCGCGGTTTTTTTCCTCCGCGGTGCAAAGGGCAAGGCGGCCCGACGCTTGTCTCAGAGTGGAGCAGACAGAATCGAGATCCATGGGATGGGCCTCCTAGAAATTCGCGAGGAAGAAGATCCCAAGGAGTACCGCCGCGCGGCACTTTTCCTCGGTCCAATCCTTGTGTGAGGGAAGGCCGTTGATGTAATACCAGAAGAACCCGAAATCGGGATCGATGCGGACGGCGTACTCTAGGAAGGAATCCTGCTTGGCGAGCGAGCCGAAGAGAAGGTACACGACGTCGTGAAGCACGGGAAGGAATTCCGAAAGGGAGGTATGGTAATCGTGGCTCGTGAGGTTCTTGCAGAGCGTCGTGATCCTCGAGACCATCTCGTCCTTCATGGACTCATCGGCCTTTTCGACCCAGGTCTTCTGCACGAGAAGCTCGACGTTTTTTTCAAAGCTGGAAACTAATTTCTTCTCCGCCTCGTCGCGCGCGGGGTTTTTCGTGCCCAAAAGGGACGCGAAAGCGCCTTGGTCGCCGAATGCGGCGGCAAGCTGTACGGCGGTTGACGCAAGCTGCCGATCGTCGGCGGTTTCGATAAATCGGGGAAGAATCCCGACGACCGCTTCCTTGACCGCCACAGGCATTGAATTATCGTTTACGAAGATGGTAGTTTGCATACCTAAAAATGAGGTTTTGCGTCCTTTTTGTCAAGGCCATGGCCCGTTCCCCGGCGGCTTCAGTCGCGATGCGCGGGCAGTTATTGACCATGCAAAGCCAAAAACAGTACCTTATTAATATGAATGTACTGCATCTGGGCGATGAAACCCTCAGGCAAAAAGCCGTGCCCGTCGAGGAAATCAACGAGGAAATCCGCGCGCTCATCACCGATATGTTCGAGACGATGGAACGCGAAGACGGTGTCGGACTCGCCGCGCCGCAAGTCGGTCGGCTCATCAGGCTTTTCGTCGTAAAGGCCGACGACGGCATCGAACGCGCCTTCGTCAATCCCCAGATCATCGCGACCTCGCAAGAAACCTGCGTGTACGAGGAAGGTTGCCTGAGCATCCCGAAATACTACGAGGACGTCGTGCGCCCCGAGCGCGTGACCGTTCAGGCCCGAAACGAAAAGGGGCGGCGCTTTACCCTCGAGGCTACCGGATTTCTCGCGCGCGTCATCCAGCACGAATACGACCACCTCGACGGCATTCTCTTCATCGACCGCATCGCGCCCGACATAAAGGCGAAGATCGAGCAGAAATTCCTCAAGAAGACAGAGAAGAAGGACGCGTGATGCTCAGGGTTCTTTTCGCCGGCACGCCGGAATGCGCCGTCCCCTCGCTTGAGGCGCTCGCGCGCGCGCATCGCGTCGTCGCCGTGCTCACGAACCCGCCCGCTCCCGCGGGACGCTCAGGCGTTCCCGTGCCCTCGCCGGTCGAGGCCGCCGCTCGGCGACTCATGGCAGATGGCGCAATCGAGCCCGATACCCCGATCATCACCCCCGAAAAACTCAATGACGCGGTGCGCGCCGAGATCGCGCGGGCAAGGCCCGACATCATGGCATGCTTCGCCTACGGAAAGATCTTCGGCCCGAAGACCCTCGCGCTCTTCCCGCTCGGCGCGGTCAACGTTCACCCCTCGCTCCTTCCCCGCTGGAGGGGCTGCGCGCCCGTGCCCGCGGCGATTCTCGCGCGCGACGGAGAGACCGGCGTCACCGTCCAGAAGATGGCGCTCGAGATGGACTCAGGCGACGTGATCGCCCAAATAAAAATCCCGCTCGACGGGACCGAAACGGCAGAAAGCCTCCTCGCCCACGCGGCCGCCCTGGGCGCCCCGCTTCTCGTCGAGGCCATCGGCCGCTTCGAGCGCGGACCCGTCGAGGGGACGCCCCAAGACGGGTCGCTCGCGACCTATTGCGCGATGCTCCGCAAGGAGGACGGCGAGATCGACTGGACGCGAAGCGCCGCCGAGATCGACGCGAAGATCCGCGCGTACGCGCCTTGGCCCGGGGCGTTCACCGTCGCGGGGGGAAACGTCCTTTTAATCCACAAGGCGCACGTGCGCGCGGAAAGCCCCGCGCAGGGCGGCACGGGAAAGGGAGTCCCCGGCTCAATCGTCGGCATAGACAAAAAGGCGGGAATTCTGGTACAAACGGGCGACGGGACGCTCGCGCTCGAGACGCTCCAATGGCGCACGAAAAAAGCGCTCGACTTCAAGTCATTTCTGAACGGAACCCGGAATTTTCCGGATCTGATACTCGGACAAAAAGAACAGAAGGTAGAAAACCATGAGATTTGAGATCCCCGACATACATATCGACTTCGACGCCATCGCGGCGAAGCTCCGCGAGAACTCGCGCATGATCATCATCTGCGGCGCCTCGGCCCTCGTGCTCACCGTCGCCGCCTGCATCGTCGTATTCTTCCTCTCCCTCAAGGGAAGCGAGAAGGTCATGGTGCCGGACGTTCGCGGCAAGGACCTCGCGGTCGCCATGCTCGAGATGCAGGCGAAGGAACTCTACCCGAAGCTTCAGCTCCGCTACACCGACAAGCCCGAGGACAAAGGGCTCATCATGGAACAGAGCCCCCACGCCGGGTCGATCGTCAAGGCGGGACGGAGGATCAACCTCGTCGTCAGCCGCGGCGTCATCGTCGACCGCGTCGAGAACTTCACCGGGCAGAACATCGACGACGTGAAGATCCACCTCCAGGCGCTCTTCACCTCGACCTCGACCCCGATCCTCTCGATCAAGGAGCCGCCCCTTTATAAGTTCAGCACCGAGACCGCGGGGACCATCCTCGAGCAGGATCCCGCGCCGGATACCCCGATCACCGGGCCCATCCAGCTCGCGCTCGTCGTCAGCCGCGGCCCCGAGAACAATCGCGTGAGCGTGCCGGCCATCACCGGGCTCTCGATCACCGACGCGCTCATCGTCATGGCGCGAAGCAACGTCGTCTTCGACTTTACCTCTCGCGCGCCCGAGGGCCACGAGGTCGCCGGAACCGTCGTATCCCAGCTGCCCGCCGAGAACGCGACGGTAAACGCCCTTTCGCGCGTCTCCGCAGTCGTCGCGATGCCCGTCAACTCCACG
>Ga0209098_1002534_pt1 | contig 15981 bp, 17 predicted proteins | sample AD_JPNHW1_MetaG_FD_184429 | JGI IMG/M metagenome (GOLD analysis project Ga0209098, IMG submission 184429) | Active sludge microbial communities of municipal wastewater-treating anaerobic digesters from Japan - AD_JPNHW1_MetaG (SPAdes) (version 2) | ecosystem: Engineered > Bioreactor > Anaerobic... | reverse complement strand
CGGGTAAGGAACCATTTCATGGCCTCATCGTCCTCGGTGGCACCACCCATCATACATACCCCGCCCTGTGGTGACGTAATGGTATCATTGGCGTTCCCTGTGAAATACGATGTATAGTTTTGTCCTTCAACACTCACTACCGCTAAGGTTGTAAGTGCCAGTACCAGGATGCATTTCCCAAAAATACCTGTTCTCATCAGTAATAATCAGCTTGTAATTGAAGTCCGAAAGTCTGTAAGCCGTTGTTTGTTTTTTTGAATCAAAACTCATCTGCCTGAAAACCTGATAAAATTATTATAAAAACTGATGATCAGAGACGTGATAAGAAATATGATGTTTTTACAGCCTTTGTTAATAAAATGTCTTGGTTTTTAAAAGGGTTGCAATTCACCATTCTATATTCAGGATGCAGAGGCAAAATTCTCTTGAGATTCAGCCGGAGAGACGGATTCTTTTTCTACAGGACTTTTTCTGCTTTTCTTTTTCTTCGGGATTTTTATCACCACGGTTTCGCCAATTTTATCATGCAGCGCCATGCGGTTAGGATTCCAGTATGCCTGTATAAACCCGAAGCCGAATTCGAGGCCTGAGGCGAAATAGCCGAGACTCCGCTCAATGCAATGCCAAAGCCCGATGTGGTTGTGATACAGCGAAATAACCCTAAGCCGGCAGATAAATTTGCCAAACGTCCTGCCATTGAAAAAGTAGAATGAAACGGTGAAGTAGATCACTGGCAGCAGGCCAAAAACTACCTTCATGATCGTCACTAATGCTTTGGGAGCATTGGCAATATCAAGATCAACCTCGAACATGCTGACGACATTAATCTTGGTGAGGCTCATACCAAATAAAGCGAACACCAGGATTATCAAGAAATATATTAAAATCAGCGCTGTCCAGTCGATGAGAAATGCAAGGAGCCGCCTTTTGACCGTTGCGAGCACAAACTCGTTGCTCTCGTGGATTTCATGCCTGGATTTGTAGTACATAGCCTCTTGAATAGTGCCTGGTGCTTAGTGCCTGGTGCTTAGTGCCTGGTAATTAGTGCTTAGTGTTTTCGTCGGGTGGAGTGTAAGATACTCTTATCAACTTGATTTCCTGCTTTGAACCATCAGGGTTTAGAGGGTATCCTTTTGGTATCAGGTATGGGAATTTAGTCCCGGCTGCTTCATCCTGAAAGAATGAACCTGAAATCGTGGAATTAAAATTATGCGTTAACGTGACTGCTGTATGATAGTCCAGCGGTTTTAAATCAACACTGAACAAATCATCGTAATATTCCAGGAACGTCGGGTAAAATGTGCAGTAGGTGTTATAGCCATTAATATCATATTTTCTGATAATTCTTTCTCCATCAATAAATTCCAGATTAAATTTCAGGTATCCGCCTCCCATTCCGGTGACTGTTACATCTGATCTTACATTCAACATGAATATGCTGTCGAATGCATACGTTCGATTCATTTTTTGAAGTAATTCAATCATTATGGCACTGTTTGTGAACATTTTATATTGGAAATCTTTGTAGTTTTCTGATTTCACCAGATAACCCGTTCTCCCGTCATAAACCAGTTCAAGGTTAATCTCCCGGTTTCTAACACATCCGCTTGAATAATGATAGAGTATAGTTGCCTCACGCAATGATTTTCCGGGTGATACTTGCCTGCAATTTACGAAGTAGTTTATCCTTTCGAGGCTGTCAAGTACCTGAAAGCAGGGATGATAAGGTGATACAGTGTTGTGTGTTACGAGTTCTTGTGCAGAGATGGTCTGTAACCCTGTAAAGAGTATCAAAATCAGAAATTTGCTTTTCATAAATATCAGAATTGGGTGAAGTTACATAATGAAAGTTGAAATGTTAATTTTCAATTTTAACCTTGCTGTTTCATAAATGATGGATAGTTGCATAGCATTCTCGGCTTTCTGCTTTTAATACCTGGTAGCTATAAGGATTAATTGTCCAAAATCCACCTGCCTCTTTCGCATTGGCTTACACCTGGTTGGCAGATTGTCAATTTTCAACTGTCCATTGTTAAAAGTCTTCCTTTCAATGATTTAACTTTTTATCGATTGTTCTCCAGCATGGTATATTTTAAACCAACGATTCCTTCATAGAACTTTTGATGATACAGAGATGTAAGAGTATGGATAAGAATTTCCGCCCGAAAGTCGAAGCTACCATATCCATATTCAAAAATAAGGTTGATCTGATTTGTGTAATTAAGACCGTAATTTGATTTCCTGTATAGTCCGCCCAGCGATGCGATGGATTTTCCATAATTCTTCGTGGCCGATAACCCAAGATTCACGAATTTGTATCTATCCTGAACCGAATATAGCACCAGGGGCGAAATAAAGATTTTTTTACTGATGTTGATATCCGTTCCTGTGTTTATTGTAACTCTTTGGTACAACGGGACTGCTAAGTCCCAGTGTGAAACGTCGGGTCTGAAAATGTGGCTGACACTGATTCCAAGCCAGGGGGTAAATAACTTCTCTTTAGAATTACCGGCAATAAGCACGCCGATATTAGCATCAGGGTAGAAAATGTTTTCTTTATATTCGGGATTATCTGTAATCCCAGTTGCTTCCCTATCCAAATAATGCCGATTCCGGGTAAAACCAGCCTGTATACCTGCACTCAATTTGTAATTGCCATTGAACAAGTTTTTATGATAAGCTGCGGATAACATAAAATCAGTATTACCCAGATAGTTAATCCATTCTGAATATGTATAAATCAGACTCCAGTAGGTATAACAAAAATCAGCTCCGACACCGATACTTCCTTTCAGCAGTGTTTTATCAACTGCAAGATGAAGTAAATAGCCTTTGTCTTTTTGAGCATAGCTACCCCAGTCGAACCCGGTGAAGATCCTGAGATTTGAATTACCAAACGAGCCTGTTGCTGCCGGATTGACTGAAATTGGCGAAGAGGAAAACGGCGATACTGGATGGTCCTGTGAATGGCAGACCTGGAATAGTAAAACTGTTAGCAAAAAGAGAATAGAATGTTTCATGTAGGTGCTTTGGGTAGTTAAGTATGATTGTTTGGTTATCAGAACATCTTTTGTCCATTATCGAACTGTCCCTTTCGCAGGAGCCTTCACCTGGCAGTCAAATTTTCAATTTTCAATTTTCAACTGTCAATTGTTTCACCGTTTCCGGGTCATCACTCAAATAAACTGGCTCTTTATCGGTCGGGCCAATGACCAGTACCTTGCCATATGAGTCGGACCACTGGCCGCTTTCAGCCTTTTCCCACCTAGCTTTTCCCAGCACGGTTATCAGTTCGCCTTCTTCGAGTACGCCTTCACGATAACGGATGGATTTGTTCATGCCCAGAAAGTTTTTGCTGTCGTGTCCGTGGTCTGACAGGTATTGTTCAAGCACCTCCGAGGCATCGTTCATAAAACCGGATGAGTATTTCCTGTCGTCAACAATATGGCTTTTTACCTTGTTGCTGTCGATGCGTGCGCAGTAATCACCGTCGCGGATACCGAATGAGCCCGAAACTTCTTCCTCTATAATGGTTTTCCAATGGGAGCTTTTTCCAGAAGACACCCGCTGCTCAACCAGTACGTGATAATACGCGCATGTGCGGCCCGAAAGTGGCGCTGTTAATGGTGTTCCGGTATATTCAACCTTGCCGGTGATTTTTACAACTTCGTCATCGGTAACGTTAGCAATCTTTTTGGCATCTGACTTTTTGAGCCTCCTCAGAATGATGGTTTTCTTACTGAAAAAGTACCCGAAAAATACAATCAACCCGAAAAATACGATTACCGCTACAATTATGATTGGTTCATCCATACAAACATGTGATTTTGATGTAAATATATGGTATTCTTCAAGAATTGAGCGGTACTGTTTCAATGGCGGACAGGAAAACAAAAGCAAGAATCGTTCACTTGTGGATATTTAATTAGTCAACGAACGATCTGGAAAAACCATTTAATCTACTCAAGATACATATACACCATCCTCCCAAACTGAAAACAGTATTCCAGCTTATCCGGGAAATATATTGATATGCCCTTGGCTTCGGATACAGGGAAAATCTCCATCTCATAATGAATGCCGTCTTTCAGGCTTCTGTACTGCAGGGGATAATGATCACCCGCTTTCGGATTCCAGCCCACTTCAATGTTGAGTATGTACAGCTTTGTCGGATCAAAAGGCCGGGGCAATTCCAGTTCCTTAAAAGGTATAAAGGAAGGGACCTTGTCACTGGTTTGGAAAATGTACACTCCCAGTTTCTTTACGTCCACGCCTCCTGAGCCAAGGGTTGAAACCACTCCCGGTTTCCAGGCTGAACCGTTCCATTCCATCACTTCGTCCTTTTTTGCCGACTGCCGGGCCAGTTTAAGGGGGTGCGGCTGATTGCCCGCACCTTCGAGCGTTGCATCGGTGTAAACATTTTCAACTTCCTGAGCCTGAAGAGCATATGGAACAGAAACTATCTGGCTCCGTTGTTTTATCGTATAATTAGTTCCTCCCGCCGGATCAGTTTCGGTTTGAATATAATAAGTGCCTTCACCCCAGTTGATGTTTTCTAAGCTGCCATCAACAACGCTGCCGCTCCCTATCTGGATCGAAACGATGCCTATCTCATTTGTTATTGCAGCTTGGGTTTCGATATACACATTCTGGTATTTCGGAGGCATGCCGAATATATACTTCTGAATGCTGATCTTCATACTTACCCGGCGGTTGGCGACAGGCCTGCTGTTATCGTGGAGAATTTCGGCCTGGTAGCTGATTTTTTCAGGAACCTGGGCAGTTGTAACAAAGGGAAGCATGATTGCTGAAGCCAGGATTGACCTGACAATTGATCGGATCTTTTTCATATAAAGTTGCTTTACTGTTTTCTGAATACTTGTTCGTAGTAAATATATAAATTTCCAGAATATCACCTGAAGATAGTCTCAGGGTGAGTCAGGTTTCATGTTAAAGTTTAATCCGGACTTGCAAACTCCGGATAACAGGAGAATCAATTAAATGAATTTGTGATGACAGCAAATGTTTTCAACCCTCTGATGAGATTTGCCCTGCTCTCAGTGCTTCCCGCCTAATTCATAAACCCTCCTCTTCACCTCCTGCGCCCATTCCATCGCTGTGCGCGAGTGGTCAAATTCCTGCCAGGGAATTGGCTTGCCGATGGTTACCCTTACCGTGGCATTTCGTTTTCTGAAGAATTCTGAAGGCAGCAACGCCAGTTCCAGGTTCATCTTAAGACCTATAGTTTTGCGGAGCAGGTTTACCGCGTAAAACAACAGTGAGTTGCGGCCATGGAAGTGGAAGGGCACAATATTTCTTTGGCAACTTATAGCCTTGGTTATGAAGCTTTTCTGCCAGTCACAGTCTTGTATCCTGCCATGGTATCTGCGTGATACCTCACCCGCAGGGAAATGAGTGATTGGCAGGTCAGAGCGATAGATGGTTTCAAGCGCTTCTACCGACTGCCGCGCAGTTTGCCCGTAAACATTTACCTGTGCAATGTGCGGACGCAGATTTGGAATGAGCATGAAAGCGTCGTTGCCAATGGCGCGCAGGTCACCATATTTCTCAAGCACTATCCTGGTGAGGGTTAGCCCGTCGAGGATGCCGAAAGGATGGTTGGCTACGAAGAAGCAATGGCCGTTTTCGGGCAGGTTTTCGAGTCCTTCAATTTCAAATTTCAGGTTGAGTTCAGCAGCAACATTGTGATGGAATTCTATCCCTTTACAATCGCGGAAGCGCCAAAGAATATCGTTCATCTCATCCTGCCAGATGATCTTTTCGAGAAAACGCACCACGAAATGTGGCAGTTTTTTCAGGAAATTGGATTTGCCTGCACGAATGTTAGCACAAAGGTCGATGTATTTTTCAGGGGTTTCTGTCATTGGCCGGATTTATCTGTGCATGGCGTTAGTGCCGGGATTGAACCTTTCGAGGATTGATGCATCATCAATTTCCTTCGACAGCGTGTTTATCACCGTCATGGGAACATTCATGAGGTCAAGCACCAGCAACCCGTCGAGGGCATCATTAAAGTCAGGGTCGAGATTAAAGGCTATAATGCGGCCGTTGAGGCTAAGATATTTCTTAAGCAGCACGGGCATTCCGCTATCCTCAATTTCCACGTCGCGGATGTGCTTGTCAAATTTTCCCAGGTCGGTGGTGCCTTCAATGAGGATATCCTTGTCAATGCTGCCTGTATCGGGAATGAATTCATGCCGCGGCTTTACATACCGGGCCATTTCTTCGTCGAAATAGTGTTTTTTGATGTACTCGATGATAAGACTTCGGGAGAAATCGCTGAATTTATTGCTGATGCTCACCGGGCCTATGAGGAAAAGGTATTTGGGATGTTTGAGGAGAAAATAGAGAATTCCTTTCCAGAGGCAATAAAGTGACAACGGTTTGCGCTGGTAATCCTGAACGATAAATGAGCGACCCAGTTCGATGGCAGCACCCAGCGCAGGTTTGAAACCTTCGCTTATCCTGAAGAGGCTGTTGATATAAAAGCCTTTGATGCCGTATGATTCCATGATCTCAGCGCCCATGCCCAGCCGGTAAGCACCCACGATACGTGCTGCCTGCCTGTCCCAGATGAAGAGGTGGCGATAGTAGATATCGTATTCGTCGAGGTCAATCTTTTTATTGGTCCCCTCGCCAACCAGCCTGAAGGTTTCCTCGCGCAGGCGGCCAATTTCGAGGATAACGGAGGGAAGTTCTGATGCCGGGGCACAATACACACTGAACTGTTCGACTTCGAATAGCAGCCTTTCGGGAAGCAGTGCATGCACTTCGGCGGTGAGTGTTTCTGCCGGGATGGGAGAGATGATTTCTTCGGCCAGGGGCAGGCGTTCGTCAACAGGAGTGAAGAATTTTTTCACTTCAAGCGAGGTTCCGAGCGCGTATGTTTTGGCACGCAGGTAACGGCCATAGCGTGAAATGTCGCGGTATTCGGCCATTTCTTTTGGAGGAATCGGCTTACCAATCCGCAGGGTTATGGCAGAGTTTTTCTTGTTGAGCAGTTCCGACGGCAGTTTGATCGATTGCAGTGCAGGCATTACCATGCCGAGCATCTGGAATAGGAGGCTGTTTGATCCCCGGAAGTAAACCGGAACCACCGGCACTTCGGTGCTGCGCATAAACCGCAGGACATTGCTGCGCCACTGCGCATCGGTAATACGGTTGGCGTCAATGTCATAGCCCGACACCCTGCCACTGGGGAAGATGCCGATGCAGCCGCCCGACTTGAGGTGATGTGCCACACTCAGCAGTTCCTTACGCGACGACTCATGCCTTCCGAATGATGAAAAGGCCGTTCCGGGAAGTATATAATCATCAAGGCAGGTACACTTTTTCAGTATTGGATTGGTAAATATCCTGAAATCGGGACGAACAGAGGAGAATATGCGCAGAAGAATGAGGTCGTCAAGTCCGCCAAACGGATGATTGGCCACGACAATGAAAGGGCCTGTGGCAGGAATGCGGGAAAGGTCTTCGTCGCTTACTTCATAGGAAATGTCCAGCTTTGAGAGCAGTGCATCAATGAATTCTACGCCATTCACTGAGGATGATTCAGTAAACAGATTACCCAGCCGGTCGAGGTGCATAAGCCGCAAAAGTGGCTTTGTAAGCCTGATGGCGGGCCTGATAACCATGGAAGCTCTCAGGAACCTAAACGGGTCATAACTGTACATTATCAGCTCTTAAAAACAGCAAACATAACTAAAATAGCGCTGAAAGTTAATATATCTAAAATGTTGAATTTTTATTTACATATTCTGAACAATGTGGAATAGTGTTTGTTGGCTTAGTAATCAACCAAATAAAAACGTTTATTATGAAACTGAGAACATTGGCTATTGCCGCATTTGTACTAGTCTCTTTCGCTTCATCGGCGCAAATATTCAACACCAAAACCGGTGTTATACATTTTGTTTCAGATGCTAAGCTCGAAAAAAACGAAGCTACCAACAAACAAGTGAATTCAGCCCTAAACACTGCCACCGGCGAGTTCGGTTTTAAAGTGCTGATCACTGGTTTCGAATTCGAAAAAGCACTCATGCAGGAGCATTTTAACGAAAACTACATGGAATCAGGTAAGTTTCCGCTTTCGACTTTCAGCGGAAAAGTGACGAACCTGAAGGACATTAATTTTGGGAAGGACGGTGTTTACAATGCCATTGTTGAAGGCGACCTCACCATTCACGGCATTACCAACAAGGTAAAGGAAAACGGCACTTTTGAAGTCAAGGGAGGAAAAATCAGAGGGCGCTCGACGTTCACTATCAAGTTGAAAGACTACAATATCAACATCCCTACCGCTGTTTTCAACAAACTTTCAGAGACCATAAAGATTGATGTGGATGTTACGCTTGATAAAAAAGCCTGATCTGTATCTTTGATCTGACGACAATCTTGTCCCGTTTATTGCTCTGCCGGAGATATCCGGCAGAGTTTTTTTTGCCAACCATGTTGTTTTGATACCTTTTAATTAAAGGATTTCAAATTCTTCGATAAAATAATATTTGCTCATTGCAGTTATTTTCATATATAAAACAGTCTATATTTGTTGGTGTTTTTATTCGACAGACACAATTTAAAGAACTCTTCGATGCTTGTGATATCACATAAAACCATTCCTGCTCTGCTGTTGATTGCAGTAGCATTTATAGCTTCATCATGCAAACATGAGCCGGAACTCCCGCAGAATGGCACTGTTGACCAAATCTGTTTCGAGACGCAGGTACAGCCAATTATCAATTCAAACTGCTCGGTTTCAGGATGCCATGATGGAAGTGATGGAGAATTGCCTGTCCTGATAACCTATAACGACATCATGCGTGAAGTAAAAGCCAATAAGCCTAACGACAGCAAGCTTATGGAGGTTATCACAGAGAACCCCGGTTCAGAAGATTATATGCCTCCCAGTCCGCGCACACCTTTGACAAGCGAACAGATCAGGCTCATTGAAACATGGATACTCGAAGGCGCCCAAAACACCACCTGTGCTACCACCGATTGTGATTCGGTGAATGCGACATATACAACAACCATTGCAGGCATCATGACAACCTTTTGCACCGGTTGTCACGGTTCGGTATCACCCTCGGCGGGATTATCCCTCACTTCGCACGGACTAGTCTCAGGGGCAGTCAGTTCAAAGCATCTGATGGATCATGTGAAAAATGCCAACGGATACTCGGTTATGCCTCCCAGCGGTATAACACTTACGTCGTGCAGCATCGCACAGCTCAATAAATGGATTAGTGAAGGAATGCCAAACAACTGATAATATGAGAATATTCAGATTTATTGCACTGATTATAAGCCTGGCTGCAATAATTGCCATCGTACCGGGGTGTTACTACGACAACGAAGAATATCTTTATCCCGGGGTAGTTTTGTGCGACACAACAGGTGTAACCTATAGCGGCACCGTAGCCCCGATCATGGCGGCAAATTGCAACAGCTGCCATGGCACCACCGCGCCATCAGGAGGAATAGCTACTGACAATTTAGCAGCTGTAAAAGCAAATATGACTCGCATTTGGGGAGCCATTAACCACAGCAGCGGTTACAAGGCTATGCCGCAAAATATGCCGAAACTCTCCGACTGCAACCTGGCAAAGATAGCAGCCTGGAAAAACGCAGGCATGCCGGACAATTAGCAGATTCAGGAAATAGCTGTAACTCAATATCTAACCGACGCATTAATCCGAAATCCTATGAAAAAGTGGCTCAAAATCATTCTGGCGCTGGCCGTTATCGGTATTATAGCTGCCTTCCTTGTATTCAAATTCTACATCAATAAGCCACATGCCGACATTGCTGCGGCTAAGGCTGAATATACTCTCAGTGCTGCCGACCTTTGGGCGCAGTATACCTCTGGAAGCGCTGCTGCAAGCGAAAAATATAATGGTAAAGTAGTAGAGATCGATGGCAAACTCTCATCAGTCGAAAACCTTGCCGATACCACCATTACACTTGTATTTGTGATGGATGCCGATGAGATGTTCGGCGATAAATCTATCCGTTGCGACATGCTTCCTTCATGGTTTGCCAAAGCCAAAACGCTGCAACCCGGAGCCGATGTTAAGGTGAAAGGGCTCGTAAATGGTTTTGATGAAACCGATGTGAAGCTAAGTAAGTGTTCAACAGTGAAATAACAGGAAATTCTCATTCCATGAACCGAACAATCACCGCAGTCCTGATTACAGTTTTAATTTCGGCCTCCGCGAAATCTTTTGCCCAGGGCATCCTTGATGAAATGGGCGACAATACACCGCAGATACAATATACATATGCCACTTTCAAGACTACGCGCCTCATCATGGGACAGTCGGTTGAAAACACGGCAAAAGGGGAGTTGAATTTTATCATTGAGCACAACTTCGGGCGCGTAAACCTGGGGCCGTATGAATTCTTCGGACTCGACCAGGCCAACATGAGACTGGGGCTGGATTACGGTGTAAATGACTGGCTTAACGTCGGTGTTGGACGCAGTTCCTATGAGAAAACCTACGACGGGTTCCTGAAAGCGCGCATCCTGAGGCAATCAACCGGGGCAAGAATTATGCCTGTGACTCTTTCCTTGTATTCCAATGTGATGCTTAATTCGCTGAAATGGCAGGATCCCGGCCGCACCAACTATTTTACTTCCCGGCTATCGTACACTGCACAACTGCTGGTTGCCCGCAAATTCTCAAACTCATTATCGTTGCAACTGATGCCCACCTATATTCATAAAAACATGGTACCGCGCATCGTTGATCAGAACGATATTTTTGCCATGGGTGCCGGGGCAAGGGTCAAAGTTACCCAGCGTACATCACTTACCGGAGAATATTATTACCTGTTGCCGGGACAAACTGCGGGTGATTACCAGAACTGCCTGTCGCTTGGCGTTGACCTTGAAACCGGCGGACATGTATTCCAGTTGCGTGTTTCCAATGCACAGCCTATGTTCGAAAGGGGATTCATCACCGAAACCTCAGGCAAATGGTCAAAAGGAGATATCTATTTCGGATTTACGATTAACAGGATCTTTACTATAGTTAAGCCAAAAGAATAGTGCACAGCTTATGCCGGCTCTAACGAGCCAGCAGGGATCAGGACTACGCATAGTTACGGATATCCAGGATGATTAATGCCCGACCAGGGGATGTTTGAATAATAAAGGATATCCATACAGTCTGTCGTGTGCTAACACTTCACGCAACAAAACTTGCACCTCCTGCGCCCTCTGCTTTTGGCATCAGCAGCCGGTATAAATCAAGAGCTGACTTCTGCGATCCGTTCATTGAACAAAGCCCCTGATACGTTGTTACGTCTTTTAATGCGAATATCACAGTAACTTTAACCTAATCCTATGCCTATGAAAATCAAACGTTTACCTCTGATCGTAGTTTTAGTTTCAGTCCTGGTTTTCAGCAGTTTTATCGCTTTTTATCCTACCGGTGCACCGGCTGGATATACAGGCTCGCCCGGTGACGGGAAAAACTGCACCGATTGTCATACCGGAACTGCGTCAACTGTTAGCGGATGGATAATTTCGACTATTCCATCAGAAGGATATGTGCCGGGCCAAACTTACCAGGTAACAGCAATTAATAATATCACGGGTTCAGGTAAGTACGGTTTTGAAGTGTCACCGCAGAACGCCTCTGGATCGCTGCTGGGCACTCTGGCTGCGGGTGCTAATAATCAACTGGTTGGCAACAATAAATATGTGACACATATCTCTGCTTCATCTTCTTTAAATCAATGGACTTTCAGCTGGACAGCCCCTGCAGCAGGTACAGGAGATGTTACTTTTTATGGCGCATTTGCCCGCAACAAACCCGGCCCTGTGAGGTTAAGCACACTGGTGGTCAATGAACTGACTGCTCCCGGAGCAACAGGCCCCATCTCAGGCAGCAATTCGGTTTGCGCACCCGGTGATTATACCTATTCTATTTCGCCTGTAAATGGTGCAACGTATTATGCCTGGTCTGTTCCTACCGGTGCGATTATTGCTTCGGGACAAGGAACTACCTCCATCGTTTTAAGCTATGGGAGCAATGCTGTTTCAGGTGTTATCTCAGTTTTTGGTGCCAATGCTGCGGGCAACGGAATTCCTTCCAATCTTGCGGTCTCAGTTAATCATATTGCCGAAATACCTTCTACGCCCACCGGTCCGGCCCAGGTTGACTTAAGTATTACATCCTCAAGTGAATATGTTACATTGGGTTCGGCTAATGCCGACAGCTACCAGTGGAGTATAAGTCCCGCCGAAGCAGGGACAATTACAGGAACCGGACCTTCAGCCACCGTGCAATGGGGAACGTACCTGGGTATGGTATCAGTCAGTGTTAAAGCAATCAACAGTTGCGGAGAAAGCAACTGGTCTGAGGCTGTCCAAACCAATGTGATTAATACTACCGGTTTATTTGAGATTGCCACGGCAGGTAAACTATCAGTCTTCCCAAATCCCGGTATCGGCGTATTTCAATTGATGCTTCCTCTTGACGTTGAATCAGGAAATCCTGAGTTCAGGGTGCTTAACAGGGCTGGTAACGTCGTCAATTCAGGAACTCTCGAATTAACAGCAGGCAGGCAGGCTGTGATTGACCTCACTGGTCAGCCTTCCGGATTGTACTACATTGAAGTAAAGTTTAACAACAGGCAATATGCCGGAAAGATCATTGTTATGTAACAGTGCCGGATATTAACCACTTACAGGGGAGGGCGACCTCCCTTTTTTTATTGTTCGGTTGAATGCTACCGGTTAGCCTGGTTGCCTGCCTCAACCAGGAAGAATACAGGATTAACCGTACTTTTTGCCGTTGGAACAGGCTGTTTCATCGATTTGACCATGATGATTTGTCATGGTTTTTTTTATTTTGCATATCTTAGATTTCCGATTGCAATACTTTGCCCGCTCGTATGAAAAGAAAAACCGTCATCATCATTCACCTTGTTTACTGGTTTTATATTCTGAACCAGGTACTTTATCCTCTTTACAGCGGTCAGCTGGAAGCATCATACCTTGTCAACAACAAGTACCTGAAAAACGTCCTTATTACCACCATTCTCAATTTCATCACCTTCTATGCTATCTATTTTTCGATAGCGCCACTCATGAAGATGAGGAGCAAAGTGCTGGCAGTTGGTGCAGGACTTGGCCTCATGACTGTGCTTACAACATTCAGGGTACCAACTGATTATCTTTTCTGGAAGATTTTTGGCGGACTTTCGCAAAAAGAAATGACTTTCGAATGGAACTGGGTGTGGAATGACTTAAGGTCGGTAATCATAACAGGAATCTATTCAATACTGATCTTTTTCCTGATCAAATGGTTTGAAGCGCAAAAGCTGAAGGATGAACTCATCAATCAGCGGCAGGCGAGCGAACTGGCCTTGCTGCGCTCACAGGTAAATCCGCATTTCCTTTTCAATACGCTCAATAACATTTACTCACTGGTTTACCGTAAGTCGGACGATGCCCCGGAGGCCGTGATGAAACTCTCATCAATTATGCGGTACATGCTCTATGATGCAACTACCGATTCGGTACCTCTCGACAAAGAGATTGAGTACCTTAAAAGTTTCATTGAATTGCAGGGACTAAGGATCAAACATGCTGATTTTGTATCGTTGCAGATACAGGGTGAAATCACCGGTAAGACCATCGCACCCATGCTGCTGATCCCTTTTGTGGAAAATGCCTTTAAACATGGAAGCAAAACCCATCAACCGGGCATTATTATCAGACTGATTACCAGCCCGGGGCATATGAGTTTCGAAGTAAGCAACTACCTCAAAAAAACGGTGAATGAAGGTGACAATCAGGCAAGTGGCATTGGGCTGGCAAACATTAGGCGAAGGCTCGAATTACTCTATCCCGGTAGTCACGAACTCGTGATCTCCAGGGATGAGGAAATGTTCAGGATTAACCTTGAAATAGAGGAATGATATGAAAATCAATTGCATAGCTATCGATGATGAACCGCTGGCTCTGGATATACTCAGGGACTATTGCGTAAAAGTGCCATTTCTCAACCTGTTGCATACGTTCGACAATGCCATCGAATCACTCGAATACCTGAGAAACAACCGCGTGGATCTCATTTTACTTGATATCCAGATGGAGGAACTCACCGGTCTGCAATTGCTAAATGCACTCAAGGTGAAGCCTTATGTGATTCTAACTACTGCCTACGATTCATATGCTCTCCAGGGTTTTGACCTCGACGTGGCTGATTACCTGCTGAAACCTATCTCGTTTGAACGGTTTGTAAAGGGAGTCACAAAGGTTTACGACAGAATGCAAAAGGAAAACGGCACTGTTGCCGAAAAACCTGCAATTCACATAGCTGAAGCTCCTGAGAAGGATTATTTCTTTGTTAAAACCGAAACCCGGATTGAGAAAGTCACAGCTTCAGAAGTGCTCTATGTTGAAGGGATGGGCGATTACTGGCGTATAGTTACCCGCAATAAGCGCATCATGACCCTGATGAATGCCAAAGGCATTGAGGATGTACTTCACGAACCGCAATTCTGCCGGGTTCACAAATCGTTTTTCGTTGCCATCGACAAGATAGAATTTGTTGAGCGCAAACATATCAAGATCGCCGACCAGCGGATTCCCATCAGCGACACCTACCAGAAAAACTTCTTCGACCTCATCGAGAAGAGGAAGTAGGCGCTGAGTTTAAAGTTTCAGGTTTAAAGTTTCAGGTTTCAGGTTAGGTTGAAAGGCTCAGGAATTAAATGAGTAAGTGAAGTTGTCATTATTCATTATTCACTGTTCATTATTCACTGTTCATTATTCACTGTTCATTATTCACTGTTCATTATTCACTGTTCATTATTCATTGTTTATCATCCCATTTGCATACTGCAACATCCGTTCAAGGGTTTCCTATCGGTAAAACCGTCAATTTGGCCTGTCACCAATCCATTCTTTCCGGTCACCGGTTCACCGATGTCAACAGGCTGATGACAGAATATAGTTGTTTCGCCCTCAGTGGGTTACATACCTTTACCGCGTAATCATTAACCATAAAAATCAGGAGGATAAAAAATGAAATCGATCTTAGTAACCTTGTTGCTGATGGTTTCTTTCCTGGTTGTAAAAGCCGGTGATGAATCAATCAGTTATGTGAAGGCAGGAGGCAAAACATACTTCTGCCAGCAGGTGAGGCAGGGTCTTTTCAAGGCTGGGGTTGTTATGGGCGACGGCAATGTGCTCAGGATACCCTTTGGAAAGATTGAAGCATATTCCTGCAAGGGCCATCTCTACGAACGGTTGCCATTGATGTGCAAGGATGCCAAACCAGGCTGCACTGCACTTATGGAATACGTGACTTCCCGCAACGGGCTCAGGCTTTATAAGTATTGCCAGTATGGCGAATGCTGTGATCCTGCAACCAATAACTTCAGTAAGGCGCAGGCCAGTTATCTCTACTCTGTTTTCAAAGATGGTAAGTTCTACCTGGTAGTTGATAAACAGAATGCCGCCTCTGTGCTGCCGTTTTTTGGCATAGATGTCATTGAATAACAATTAGTTAACAAAAATGTATTAAACCATGAAGACGCTCGGAATAATTGCTTGCCTGATCATGTTATCAATTGCTGCCACTGCCGGAACACCCGGGAAGGACTTCGTTATCGCCGACGGCGTATATTACGATTGTGCCGAAATACACAGAGGATTTTCCAATACCACGATTACCACAACCGACGGTGAAAAAGTGAAGGTGCCAAATTTCCTGGTACAATCATTCCGCCAGCATGGGCGGCAATATGAGCTTTTGCCTTTAGTCAACGGCAAAGGCGATACGGTTGCCATGACCTATATGGAACTGATTGCCTGCCATAAAGGTTGCAGCCTATACAGGTATTGCACCAACTGCAACAAATACGACCCACTGAGCGGTGAGATTGCACCCATGAATCACATTTACAGGTATTTCGTGCTTAAGAACGGCAAAATCAGCC
>Ga0209098_1002533_pt1 | contig 15992 bp, 13 predicted proteins | sample AD_JPNHW1_MetaG_FD_184429 | JGI IMG/M metagenome (GOLD analysis project Ga0209098, IMG submission 184429) | Active sludge microbial communities of municipal wastewater-treating anaerobic digesters from Japan - AD_JPNHW1_MetaG (SPAdes) (version 2) | ecosystem: Engineered > Bioreactor > Anaerobic... | reverse complement strand
TTTTAGTTCTTTTCGCAACGAAATAAATAAATGTATTTCAATTGATAAGCCTGATTCGGTTTTCTCCCGGAATAGTGATATACAAATTCGTTTGAGGACCACTTGTGATGTCGGTCTGCAGGATCAGCTGTCCGTGTCGGTTGTCAGGAAAGGAACCCATCATTCATTGACCTTTCATGCTGATGACGATGCTCAGCCGATAAAGGCGATCTGCTATATTCCTGAAACACGGGGGGTCTCTTTGTCTGGGAAGGTGATTAACCGAGCGGATAGTTTGCCTGTTCCCTATGCCCGGGTTTGGATGACACTATTCACCACAAATCCTCTTACAAGGCAAACCTATACCGATTCAATTGGAAATTTCTATTTCGATTTGGGAGTCGAGTGTGGTCAATACGATCTTTACATTCAGGCAACATCCAATAAAGAGGGTGTCGTGCCCATTGTTTTGGTCGATAACGATTTCTCGGGACAGAAAATTACTTTGCCCTATATTCCTTTTGAAATCAATGATGAAGATCGTAAACTTTATGAGGATGTGATAATCAATAGTCAGTTGCAGAATATTTTCCATCAATATTCTTCAACTCCAGATTCACTGAAAATCTCTTTTGATCATCTGTTTTATGGAAAACCCGACTTTGTGTTGAAATTTGATCAATTTATTGAGCTGCCTTCTGTAAAAGATTATGTTTCAGAATTGATGCCGAACATCCGATTAAAGAAGATCGATTCGAAAAACTATTTGAAAATTTACAGCACCAATCCCGATATGGCTTATTATGAACCATTGGTAATGGTTGATCTGGTTAAATTCGACGATGCAGAAAGCATCCTTAAATTGTCTCCAAAGCAAATCGATCGGGTAGAGGTTGTTAAGGTGCCTTATCTGAAAGGGGATAATATTTACGGTGGGATTATTCATTTTATTACAAAAACCTTCGATTTTTCAACCATCAGTTTTCCAGAGGGAGGCATTATGCTTGATTACGATTTGATCGGAAAATCGGTTGGTTTTCCTGAATATTGTAAATCGGCCCCAATTGTTGGCAACTGTCTTTATTGGGAACCCTCATTCCGCGTTGATGCTGAAGGTTCCGTCATTCATTTTAATACTGGTTCTGAGTGTGGAGAATATGATATTGTTATCGAAGGTCTGGATAAAGACAATACCCCATTTGAGGTGATCGATTCATTTGTTGTCCGCTGATCACTTCTTCCAATATTTTTAGTACATTTTTTCAGGTTCTCTTTTCTTTTGAAGGAAAAAATGGCTGTTTTTCATATTTTTAGATGACATTTTTTCCGTAAATTCCATTTGGGTTTAAAATTGAAAGGATCATCTTTCGAAAAGAGGGAAAAAATATGAACTTAAACAATTTTACAATTAAAGGACGAGATACCATCAATCAGGCAGCACAAATTGCAGCCTCGTATGGTCAACAAGCGATTGAAACCGGACATATTCTGAAAGCCGTAGAAGAAATTGCTGATAATATCAGTAGTTTCTTGTTCAATAAGCTGGGGGTAAATGTTCCGGTAATGAATCTGGCTCTGAATAAGATTATTGAGAGCTATGCCACGGTCAGCGGAGGACAACCTTATTTGTCAAATGCGGCAAATGTATCTATTCAGCAGGCAATTAAATATGCCACCGAGATGGGAGACCAGTATGTCTCAGTAGAACATTTGCTCTTAGGTTTGCTCGATGCCAGCGATCAGGTCTCCTCGTTGATGAAAGACAGTGGAGTTTCAAAGAAAGAGTTAAAGGAAGCGATTACGGAATTGCGTAAAGGAGCAAAGGTTGAAAGTGAATCGGCTGAAGACACGTTTAATTCCCTGGGACGGTTTGCCATTAATATGGTTGAACAGGCGCAGAAAGGAAAACTTGACCCGGTAATTGGCCGTGACGATGAAATCCGCCGTTTGCTGCAAATCCTTACCCGTCGAACCAAAAATAACCCGATCCTGATTGGCGAACCAGGCACCGGTAAAACGGCAATTGCCGAAGGTTTGGCTCAGCGTATTGCCAAAGGCGATGTGCCCGAAAACCTGAAGTCGAAGCTGATTTTTTCACTCGATATGGGTGCCTTGGTGGCTGGAGCCAAATACAAGGGCGAGTTTGAGGAACGGTTGAAATCGGTTGTAAATGAAGTGGTCAAGGCCGAAGGTGAAGTCATTCTTTTTATTGATGAAATTCACACCCTGATTGGTGCAGGAAAAGGTGAAGGTGCCATGGATGCAGCCAACATCCTAAAACCCGCATTGGCCCGTGGCGATTTGCGTGCCATTGGTGCTACTACGCTCGACGAGTATCAGAAATACTTCGAAAAAGATAAGGCGCTCGAACGTCGTTTCCAGCCGGTAATGGTCGATGAACCCGATGTGCCAAGTTCGATTTCAATCCTTCGTGGTTTGAAGGAACGCTACGAAAACCATCACAAAGTGAGGATTAAAGACGAGGCGATTATTGCTTCGGTAGAGTTGTCGCACCGGTATATTACCGAGCGTTTTCTACCCGATAAGGCCATTGACCTGATGGATGAAGCCGCTTCAAAGCTTCGGTTGGAAATGGATTCCCTGCCCGAGGAGTTGGATGAGATCGAACGTAAGATCAAACAGCTTGAAATTGAACGGGAAGCCATTAAACGAGAAGATGACCATTCGAAGTTGAAAGTTATCGAAGAACAACTGGCCAATTTACAGCAAGAACGGAGCAAGTACCGGGCTGAATGGGAAACAGAAAAACGGTTGATTGATGGGATTCAAAAGAATAAAAAAGATATTGAGGATTTGAAATACCAGGCCGATCAAGCTGAAAGGATGGGCGATTATGGCCGTGTTGCTGAAATTCGTTATGGGCTGATTAAGAATGCCGAAAATGAAATCAACCGGTTGCAGTCGGAACTGGAGGAAAAGCACAAGAAAAGTTCACTGATCAAGCAGGAAGTTGATGCCGATGATATTGCCGAAGTTGTGAGCCGCTGGACCGGCATTCCGGTTTCGAAGATGCAGGAAAATGAACGGATGAAGCTTCTCCATTTGGATGATGAACTGTCCAAGCGAGTGGTTGGTCAGAAAGAAGCGATTGCGGCTGTTGCCGATGCGGTTCGGCGCAGCAGGGCCGGGCTGCAGGATGAGAAGCGGCCAATCGGATCTTTCATCTTTCTGGGTACGACCGGTGTAGGGAAAACCGAACTGGCAAAAGCATTGGCCGAATATCTTTTCGACGATGAAAACATGATGACCCGTATCGATATGAGCGAGTATCAGGAGAAATTCTCAGTAACCCGTTTGATCGGTTCTCCTCCGGGATATGTTGGCTACGATGAAGGTGGTCAGCTCACCGAGGCTGTACGTCACAAACCTTATTCGGTCGTATTGTTCGACGAAATAGAGAAAGCACATCCCGATGTTTTCAACGTTTTGTTGCAGGTTCTCGACGACGGACGTTTAACCGATAACAAAGGGAGGGTGGTGAATTTCAAGAATACAATTATTATTATGACTTCGAATATTGGTTCGCAGCACATTCAGGAGTTGTTTGAAAAAATCAACGAACAAAACCGGTACGAGGTTTATGAAGATGCAAGAAATTATGCCTTCGAAATGCTGAAGAAAACCATTCGCCCCGAGTTTCTGAACCGTATTGACGACACCATCATGTTCCTGCCATTAGGTAGGGAGGAAGTTAAAAAGATTGTCAGATTACAGTTTGATCGGATTGCTGACCGGTTGGAGGAACAGGGAATTGCCATTTCGATGACCAACGAAGCGGTGAACTGGATTGCCTCCGTGGGATTTGATCCTCAGTTTGGTGCCAGGCCAGTGAAGAGAGTGTTGCAGCGATACATCCTCAACGATTTATCAAAGCAAATTTTGGCCGGAAGTATCGAGAAAGGAAAGGATATTACTATCGATGTCGACGAAGATGAGTTGGTTTTTAAAAATGAAAAAGGGGCTTAAGCCCCTTTTTTTATAATTTTTTCAATTCTTCTTCCAGTTCGGTTTTCGCCGCCGTACATTGGTCGATAAACATTTTTACATAATCAGGATATGTCTCTACTTCAGCATTTTGTTCGGTCAAAAGCTGTAACTTCTTGAGATTTTTCCCCAAATCTTCCATTCCAACGATTAACACCGACGACTTTGCTTTGTGTGCTTCTTTTCCCAGCTCAATGTAATTTTTGTTATTCAGATAGTTGGTCATATTTACCTTAAACTCTTCCACCTGTTCCAGAAACATTTCAATCATTTCTTTCACAATGCTGCTCTCCCCACCGGTAATTTCCTTTAAATAACTAAGATCTGTATAAGACATACTTCGTTTTTTTTGATCAATATTTTACAAGTATAGCAAAAATTGAGTTTAACCACAAAAAAAACAGCTCTCCTTTTTACTGGTGTTTGTATGACTTTTTTCATGATTTCATTTTTTCTTTCCTTTTAGTTTTGTTTTTTTGAAGCTCTCTAAAAAATGAGGTTATGAAGAATACTCCGTTTACTTCTTTTCATATTGCGGCTGGTGCCAAAATGATGCCATTTGCTGGGTATAATATGCCTGTTGAATATTCGGGTATCAAAGATGAACATCTTACCGTTCGGAATGGTGTTGGTGTTTTCGATGTTTCCCACATGGGCGAAATATGGGTGAAAGGGCCGAAAGCGCTCGACTTTATCCAGAAAGTAACATCGAACGATGCGTCGAAACTGGTGCCTGGGCAAGCTCAATACTCCTGTTTCCCAAATGGGAAAGGCGGTATTGTGGATGATTTGCTGGTCTACTTTTATGAAACTGAAAAATATTTGCTGGTGGTGAACGCCTCAAATATTGAGAAAGACTGGAATTGGCTTTTTTCTCAGAACGATATGGTCGTTGAACTTGAAAATTCTTCCGATAACATTGCTCAGCTGGCCATTCAGGGGCCAAAATCAATCGAGGCACTTCAAAAACTTACCGATATTGATTTAAAAACAATTCCATATTATACTTTCAAAGTTGGAACCTTTGCCGGAGTGAAGAACGTAATTATTTCGGCAACCGGTTATACCGGAGCTGGAGGCTTCGAACTCTATTTTTATAATGAAGCTGCGCCGGTGATTTGGAATGCCATATTTGAAGCGGGTGCTGAATTTGGGATTAAACCCATCGGGCTGGGAGCGCGTGATACCCTTCGGCTCGAAATGGGTTTTTGCTTATATGGAAACGACATTGATGATACGACTTCGCCAATTGAAGCGGGTTTGGGCTGGATTACCAAATTTACTACATCAAAGAATTTTATCGATAAAGAATTATTGTTGCGTCAAAAAGAGGAAGGCGTTTCCCGAAGGTTACGAGGTTTTAAAATGATCGACCGGGGAATTCCCCGTCATGGTTACGATATTGCCAATGCAGAAGGCCAAATTATTGGGCATGTTACTTCCGGTTCAATTTCACCCGTGTTGGGAGTTGGGGTTGGAATGGGGTACATCCAGTCTGGCCAATCCGACTTGGGGAATAACGTTTATATTGTCATCCGTGAAAAACTTCTCAAAGCAGAAGTGGTAAAAATACCGTTTATCTGAAAAGATAGACTTTACTAACCAAGTATCAAGTCCCGCTGAGGCGGGACTTTTTATTTAAATTATAAGCTTTCCCCAAAATCAGCTTTGAATTTGGTAACCAGTTTTTGTGGCCAGTCGCTGGTTGGGGCTAATCGTCCCATGAAGAAACGAAGGACTTTGGGCTCGTCGACAAACTTCAGCCCACCAACTAGTTCTCGGTTTTCGTATAACCATTTTACCCGGTCGATGATGAACATGGTTTGTGAAAGTGTGAAAACCCTGCGGGGAAATGCCAACCGAAGCAGTTCCACATCGGCTAAAATGTCGTTTCCATCTTTGTCGCGAACACTCGAGATGGTACCACGCTCCATTCCACGGCAGCCTGAAATAATGTAAAGAGCTGCGGCTAAGGATCCTGCTGGATATTCGCTTTGTGGAACCTGTGGAAGAAAGCCTTTGGCATCGAGGTGGCATCCAAGTGCTCCGCCCGGAGTAATAACCGGGATTCCGGCTTTGTCGAGTTCGTTTACCGCATAGCTGATGAAGGATGGTGATTGTGAAATGACCGTTTCGTCGGTTGTTTCGATCAAACCAACAGCCATGGCTTCAATTTCGCGGACTGACATACCACCATAGGTTACAAAACCTTCGTATAGTACCACAAGATCGCGCATCCGGAGCATCAATTCCTTGCTATCGGTGCAGATGCCACCGCCACGGGTTGAGCTTACTTTGCGGCTCGAGAAATAGACAACGTCGGCAAAGCTGCACATTAATAGGAGGATATCTTTGATTGGAGTGTTTTTAAATTCCTCTTCCCGTTGTTTGATGAAGTAGGCGTTTTCGCCAATCAAGCTGGCATCGAGGACAAACATGATTCCGTTTTCCTCGGCAACTTTTTTTACGTCGCGCATATTCTGTATCGAAAATGGCTGTCCGCCAATCAGATTGGTCGATGCTTCCATTCGGATAAAAGCGATGTGTTCGGCGCCATATTCTTTCACTACCGCTTTCAGCTTGTCGATGTCGATGTTGCCTTTGAACGGATGGTTGCTTTTAATTTTTAGTGCCTCATCGGTGTAAATCTCAAGTACCTTGCCACCGTTTAATTCCATGTGTTCCTTGGTGGTGGTGAAGTGGTAATTCATGGGAATTACATCCCCTTTTTTGATGAAGGCCTGTGAAATGATGTTTTCGCAGGCACGTCCCTGGTGGGCAGGTAACACGTATTCTTTTCCAAAAACTTCGCGAACAGCAGCTTCCATCCGGTAAAAACTTTGAGAACCGGCATACGCATCGTCGGCATGAAGCATTGACGAAACCTGATTGTCGCTCATGGCGTTAGTTCCACTATCGGTAAGCATATCTAAAAAGATATCTTTTGTGGAAAGCTGGAAGGTGTTATATCCTCCTTTTTCGATAGCAGCAAGTCGTTCGTCGATTGGTTTGAGGTTCAATTTTTGAACAATTCTCACTTTGTGTAGTTCAACAGGAATTTGAATCCCGCTATATAATTTTACAGTGGTTTGGTCTGTATTTTCCATTTGATAGATTAATTAGATTGATAAATTATAAGTTATTTTGTTTTTATTCTTTCAAATTAAAATAAAATCACCTTCAAAAATATCAAAAAAAATGAGAGTAGGTTCTTCTGGTATAGGTATTGTACAATTATTTTTAGTAATCGAAGATGAATTTTTTGGGGATTCGGGTGTTTTATGTGGTGAAAAGCGAACGTTGTTCCAATTTTAGGTTGATGGATTAATGGTCTGTATGATCGTGTAGTAGTCAAAATTATTTCAAGACCGGTCAAAAATATTCTACTTTTTATATAATTATTGTTATTTTGGTTCTCTGAATCTAATAAAACCTGTCTGTTGTTTGTTATGCATGCATTTTTGGAAATACACTGTTCCTCTGTTACGTCATTTCAAAATTTTTATGGGCATAATGGTGTGATAATTTCTGTATTTCATCGTTGCTTCCCTGTTTTCAGCTTTTGTTGGAGTGTCCGGTTTTTATCTTTTAATTCAATGAAGGAGTTGTTGAGATGAACAAAAATCGGGTAAGTATCGTTCAGCTATTTTCGGACAACTTTTTTTATGAAAAGTTAAAGAAATCTTTCGCAGAAATTAGTCAAGGCGTTGAGGTATTGCAATTGGTCTCCATTTCATCTTCTTTTCCGGACAAATCTTCTTTTCATGATTCTGTTTTGTTGATTAATAACGGGTTGATGGATAATTATCGTGATCAGCTTTTGATATTAAATCTAACCAATTTCATTATTTATGTTTATGATTCCGACAATGAATTGATTCAGAATCAGGGTCTTTATGAAGTGTCTGATTCGGTGTTGGAGAAGAATTTTACGTTTGGATCCGTTCTATCTTGGTGGAGGATTTTTGAGACGTATTTGAAAAGAAGCGGGCACTATTTGTTGGGACACTCCTTTCCTTTGAAAATGATTGGGTTGGGTAATCCGATTCCTGAAGTATTAATTCGAAGAAATGGCTACCGGGTTTTTCTGATGGATGAGAATTTCCGGTATGTTGGGTGTAATGATTTGTTCGCGAATGATTTTTCCCTGAATGGCTGCATGGATGTAATTGGTAAATCGGATGTTGAGTGGTTGGAGCAGGCTAGCTTGGAGAAAATTTCTTCAGAAAATTTGCATGTGTTGAAGAGTGGTGAATGTGTGGACTATTCCGAAACCGAAATTGTGCTGAAAAACGGGCAGAAGAAACATATTGAAATCAGTCGCTATCCTGTAAAAGATAATAGTGGGAAATCACGTTTTATTGTTGGAAAATACAAATTGTTATCCGGGAAACAGGATGATGATATGGTTCGGTTTTCCGATCATAAATTGTTGCAGTTTTTGATGGATAATGTGACCGATACGATTTATTTTAAAGATTTGGAAAGCAAATTTATCCGTATTAACCGGGCTCAGGCTAATTTGATTGGAGTGAAATCTCCTGAAGAGGCTATAGGAAAGAGCGATTTCGATTATTTCAATATCGAACATGCAAAAAAGGCCTTTTCCGATGAAATGAAGATTATCAATGAAGCCCTGCCGATCAACCGGATTGAATATGTTGGCAATTACGAAGGCAAATACCGCTGGTTAAATTCGTCCAAGGTGCCAATTTTCAACCACGAAGGGAACATCATCGGAACGGCCGGTATTACCCGCGATATTGATAAGATGATCAGGGTTGAACATCGGTTGAAAGCGGAGCGTGATTTGTTGCAGCTTTTGATCGATAATATTCCATCTCCCATTTATTTTAAGGATAAAGAATCGAGATTTACACGGGTAAACAAGGCTGAAACCCAGTTGCTGGGGGCTGCTTCCAATCAGGAAGTGATTGGAAAAACCGATTTTGATTTTTACACCAAGATAGATGCAGAGGCTTTTTATGCCGATGAACAGCAGATTATTGAAACCAATAAAGCGATCGTCAATAAAGTCGAACAAGGTACCTACGATGGTGGTTTGCGCTGGTTTTCTACTACAAAAATTCCGATTACGGATGAAGATGGTGAGTTGTCGGGTATTTTAGGCGTTTCGCACGATATTACCGATCAGGTCCTTGTACACAAGGATTTGGAAATTGCCAAAGAAAAAGCAGAGGTGGCGAGTACGGCCAAGAGTAATTTCTTGTCAAACATGTCGCACGAAATCCGTACTCCGATGAATGGCGTCATTGGAATGGCCGAGGTGCTGAATATGACGGAGCTCGATCAGGAACAGAAAAAAATTGTCAGCCTGATTATTCGCTCGGGAAATAACCTGCTGAACATTATCAACGATATTCTCGATTTCTCTAAGATTGAAAGCGGAAAACTTGAAATTGAGAAGATTCCGATCGATCTGAAATCAATCATTCGCGAAGTGGTTGAGATGATGATGTTTAGTGCCAACGAAAAAGATATAAAATTTTACTATAAAATTGATCCCAATATTCCCGAATTGGTTATTGGCGATTCTTTGCGGCTTAAGCAGGTTTTGATTAACCTGGTAAGCAATGCGATCAAATTTACCAAAGAGGGTGAAGTGGTTGTGAAAGCGAGTTTTCTGGGTAATTCCGACAATACCCATTGTGTCGTTTTTAAAGTTATTGATACGGGAATAGGTATTAGTCCTGAAGAAAAAAGTTCTCTTTTCGAGGCATTTACCCAGGCCGATGCGTCAACTTCCCGCAAATACGGAGGCACAGGGCTTGGGCTGGCCATCAGTTCCCGTCTGATAGACATGATGGGCGGAAAACTGGATGTGATCAGTGAAAAGGGAAAAGGTTCTACCTTTTTCTTCGATTTGTGCTTTTCAAAAGTTGTGATAGACGATTACGATAAAATTTGAATCATTGATATAATGGATTTGGAAAATAAGATGAAAATACTTGTAGCAGAAGATAATTCGATTAATATTCAGGTGGCTCGTTACATTTTGTCCCCACTTTCTTCTGATCTAGTTTTTGTGATGAATGGGGAAGAGGCAATCAAGAAATTTTCGGATGGTTCTTTCGATTTAATCCTGATGGATGTAAAAATGCCGGTAATGGACGGATGTGAAGCAACTCAGGAAATCAGACACATAGAAAAGTTGCGGGGCGACGGTGGACGAATTCCGATTATTGCGATGACGGCCAATAATCAGCATGAGGAACAGCAAAACTGCCTGAAGATCGGGATGGATGGATTTATTTCAAAACCTTTTAATACCGAAGATGTTACCAACATGCTAAAAACTCTTGAACTCATTTAGCTGATTGGGAATATTTGGTATTTTTGCATCCAAAAAACTGGAATGGCAGCCATATATCCTGATAATTTTGAACAAAAGATCGGTTTCGACCAAATCCGCTCCATGCTGAAGGCGAATTGCCTAAGTTCGCTGGGCATTGACCGGGTTGAAATGCTTTCTTTTTTAGTCAGTTACGACGAAATTGATTTTCAAACTGGTTTGGTTCACGAGTTTCTGAGGATTATTCGGGAATACGACAACTTTCCTACCAGCCATTACTACGATCTTCGCTCGTCGTTGGATAAAATCCGTATTGAAGGAACCTACCTTGAGGTGCAGGAGCTTTTCGATCTGAAACGGTCGCTCGATACACTAAAAGGGATCATCGCATTCTTTAGATCGTCGAAACCCGATTTGTTTCCGAAACTGAAATCGTTGCTGGGGAATGTTACTTCTTTCGATTTTGTACTGAAGGAGATCGATCGTATCCTTTCCAAATTTGGAACGATTAAAGACAATGCTTCCGACGAGCTGCATGAGATCAGGAAACAACTCTTTTCCCTTCAGGGGTCGATCAGCAAAAAGATGCAGGCCATTCTTCATGAGTTACAGGTTGAAGGGGTGATTGATGAAGATGCCAGTGTGGCAATCCGCGATGGAAGGCCCGTGATTCCGGTTCTTTCGGCAAACAAGAAAAAAATTGTAGGGATTGTCCATGGCGAATCGGCTACCGGGAAAACGGCATTTGTGGAACCGGCCGTGATTGTGGAGATGAATAACTGTCTTCGCGAGTTGGAAAATGCCGAGCGGCGTGAGATTGTGAAAATCCTCATTCGTTTTTCTACGGCCATCCGGCCAGAGGTCGATAATCTGCTGTTGTTGTACGATTTTCTTGGGGAGATTGATTTTATCCGCTGCAAATCGATTTTTGCCAATCAATACGATTGCATCAAGCCCGAAATGCGCAACGAGCCTTTCTTCGACTGGCAGCGGGCGCGCCATCCGTTGCTGATGCACGCCTTGAAAAAAGAGAAACGCGAGGTCATACCTCTCAATCTCCGGTTGGATGAACCCAATCGCATTCTCCTTATTTCGGGTCCCAATGCCGGCGGAAAATCGGTTTGCCTGAAGTCGGTGGGAATGATCCAGTACATGCTTCAGTGCGGTTTACTGGTGCCGGTTGCCGAAGGTTCGGGTATGGGGATTTTCGATTCCATATTCATCGATATTGGCGATGAACAATCGATCGAGAACGACCTGAGCACCTATTCGTCGCACCTGAAGAACATGAAGTTTTTTACGCAACATTGCAGTTCCCGTTCGCTGGTGCTGATCGATGAATTTGGTACAGGCACCGAGCCGTTGCTGGGTGGGGCCATTGCCGAAGCTGTTTTGAATAAACTGAACCAGCTTGGTACGTATGGGGTAATTACGACTCATTACACCAATCTGAAGCATTTCAGCTCATCGCAGAGAGGGATTGTCAACGGCGCTATGTTATACGACCTGGAGGCGATGAAACCGCTTTTTCAGTTGCAGGTTGGCAAGCCCGGCAGTTCGTTTGCCTTTGAAATTGCCCGGAACATTGGCCTTTCGGAAGATATCCTGAACGAAGCAACCGAGAAACTGGGCAAAGGCCACATCGATTACGACAAACAGTTGCGCGATATTGTGCGCGACAAACAATACTGGGAAAACAAACGATTACGGATCAGCGATAAAGAACGGAAAATTGATACACTGAGTGAAACCTATCAGCAGGAGTTGCAGCAAACGCAAAAACTTCGGAAGGAGATTCTTGCTGAAGCCAAAAGGGAAGCCCAGCGCATTCTCGATGAAGCCAATAAAGTGATCGAAAATACAGTGAAGGAGATCAGGGAATCGCAGGCCGAAAAGGAGAAAACCCGCGAAATCCGTAAAAAGCTGGTCGATTTTAAGGAAGAAGTTGCTCAAATCGATCCTGAAAAGGAGATCCGGATTGAAAAGAAAATCGAGAAAATAAAACAGCGAGAGAATCAGGTTAAGAAGCCAAAACCTGAAATAAAGCCGGTTGTTAAGCCGAAGCCGGAACCCCGTTTTCATGCGGGCGATAAAGTGCGGATGAAAGAAGGGGGCAGTATTGCCGAAATTATTGACATCGATAAGCAGAAAGTAGTATTGGCCCTTGGAAACCTGATGACTTCGGTGACCATCGATAAAATTGAACCGATCAGTAACAACGAAGCCAAAAAGCAGGAGAAAGAGATTCGGATGAAGCCCAAAGCCGATTCGCTGAAGCGGACCAATGAGCTGATGGAGAAACGGCTCACCTTCAAAGCCGATATCGATGTGCGTGGGCAGCGTGCCGAAGAGGCACTCTCAAACATACAGGCTTTTATCGACGAGGCAATTATGTTGCGCCAGTCCACTCTGCGTATTCTCCATGGCAAGGGATATGGTATTCTGAAGGAGGTAATCCGTAATTACCTCAAAACGGAGCCAGCTGTTCGTTCTTTCCGCGATGAGCAGGTGCAGCTTGGTGGCGCCGGCATCACGGTGGTGGAGCTGGAATAGATTTAACCGGAGTTGTGATATCCCAAATTCACTCTCAAGAAACAACTTTCACTATAATCTGAGTTTTCTTAAATTTGCAATAGAATTAAATTGAAGGAATAGATAATGCCAATAATTTTTTGATAATCGAATGGCATTTGTTTTTTAATAAAGAAGTTAGTATTTTGATTTTTAAAATCAATTTCGGGCAATATGGATCAGGAAAATATTGACATTCGCTGGCAACAACGGTTCTCCAATTACACCAAAGCCTTCCATCAGTTAGAGTGTTTTATCGAAAAAGACAACTTGAACGAGATGGAAGAGCAAGGGCTGATTAAAGCGTTCGAATATACGTACGAATTAAGCTGGAAAACATTACAAGACCTTCTTAAGGAGAAAGGTTACCAGAATATTGTTGGACCGCGTCCGGTTATCGAGCAAAGCTTTCATGATGGGTATGTTGCCGATGGCAAAGGATGGATGCGGATGCATAACAGTCGAAACCTGACCAGCCACACGTACGATGAAGAAACAGCCGAAGAGATCATTTTGAACATCAGAGCTGAATATTTCCAGCTATTGAAAAACCTTCTTGTTCGCTTAAGCGATGAAGTAAATAATAAAACACCGTTTCTCGATGCTGAATGAATGTGAATATGGAATCGAAAAATCCGACTGGCAAAATGTGATCCGGGTTTTTAATAACAATCAGCATATCGAAAAGGCTATTCTCTTTGGATCAAGGGCAAAAGGTACTTATCACGAAGGTTCTGATATTGATATTGCATTGCAAGGAAGTAATCTTGCCGTGAACGACATCCTTGACTTGACCAATGAGATGGAAGCACTAAACCTTCCCTACAAATTTGATCTTATCATTTACCACCGTATTAAAGAGCCCAATTTAGCCGATCACATCAACCGCATAGGGAAAGTTATTTTTGAGCGATAAATCAGGAGCAGATAATCTACTAAACAGTTTAATTCAACAATCTGTCGTTACAAACGACCGTTCTGTAACCCCTCGTTGCAAAGGGGTTGTGTGGGGTAAACATTTTAATCCTAATTTTTCTATCTTTGTTAATGCAATAAAAGAACAAATTATGCAAACTTATCGCATCATACTAAATCCTGAACCCGAAGGTGGGTATACCGTTACTGTTCCATCACTTCCAGGTTGTGTAACGTATGGCGAAAACGTAGAACATGCTTTAGACATGGCCAAAGAAGCCATTGAGGGATATATCACGGTAATGAAAGAACAAGGAAAAGAAATTCCAAACGACAACAATTCACTTGAATATTCTTTGACTTTGGCTTCATAAATTATGAGCACAGCTCCATCGCTTACGCCAAAGGAATTAACCAAAATTCTTTTACAAAGAGGTTTTGTTCTGGTTCGGATTCATGGAAGCCACCACTATTTTATTAATCCCGAAACAAACAAAATCACGGTTATACCTATGCACTGTAAAGATATTCCCAAAGGCACGCTTCATGCAATTTTAAGACAGGCAGGAATTGACAAAGACGAAATATGAATCCGTGTTACCCGTCAGGGAGAAAATAATGTCGATCAGTAGCGTGTAGGGAAAGTTATTTTTGAGCGATGGGTCTTAGCAAAATTTGAAGGCAAGGATAAACCCCTATATTTGTGGTCTGTTTTGTTATAAGCTTACAACAACATCATGATCGACCAGCATATTACCAAAAAATTTAACCAGTTGGCTTCTCAGCTCGAAAGCGAACTCCGTTACGACCACCTTTCAAAAATCCTTTATTCAACCGATGCATCGGCGTATAAAGAGATGCCGCTGGCCGTGGCATTCCCAAAATCGAACGACGATATCAGCCGGTTGATTGAGTTTGCCCAAAAACATCAAACATCCCTGATTCCGCGTGGTGCGGGAACTTCGCTGGCCGGACAGGTGGTTGGCAATGGAATTGTGGTCGATGTCTCCAAAAACTTTCGAAAGATTGGTGAGCTTAATGTTGCTGAACGGTGGGTGAGGGTGGAGCCGGGTGTGGTTCTGGCGGAACTGAATCAATACCTTCTTCCTTTTGGGCTGATGTTTGGCCCCGAAACTTCCACAGCCAACCGTTGTACGCTGGGAGGTATGCTGGGCAACAACAGTTGTGGCCTTCATTCGCTGGTGTATGGCAGCGTTCGCGACCACATTCTCGAAGTAAAAGCTTTTCTGAGCGATGGTTCCGAAGTGGTTTTCAAAGAGCTTATGGCTGAAGAGTTCAACCAGAAGCTCAGTGGTAATACGCTTGAGAATAAAATATACCAACAGGTTTACGAAATCCTCTCTTCGGAAGAAAACCGGGATGAAATTTTCGCTCAATACCCCGATCCTTCGGTACCACGCCGCAACAATGGCTACGCTTTCGATCAACTGGCATCCATGCAACCTTTTTCTCCAAGCGGAAATCCGTTCAACATGGCCAAACTCATTGCCGGATCGGAAGGAACGCTGGCTTTTGTTACCGAGATGAAACTGAACATCGTTCCGCTTCCACCGAAAGAGAAAACACTGCTCTGTGTCCACTTCGAAAAACTTACCGATGCATTTAAAGCCAACCTTATTGGACTGAAATACAAACCTTCGGCCATTGAGCTGATGGACAAAACCATCATCGACCTGACCAGGGAGAACATTGGCCTCAGCCGTAACCGGTTTTTCATAAAAGGGGAACCTGCAGCTATTCTGATCATTGAACTTTGCGGTGAAGAAAAAGAAACGTTGATTGAGACCGCGCAAGCCATTGAGGCCGATTTGCGTGCCAATGGCCTTGGCTATCATTTTCCGCTGGTATGGGGTGCCGATATTCCCCGGGTTTGGGCGTTGCGAACCGCAGGTTTGGGTGTTCTTTCCAATATGCCCGGCGATGCCAAACCGGTCTCGGTGGTTGAGGACACGGCTATTCCGGTCAACAATCTGGAAGAATATCTGGGCGAATTTCAACAGCTTATGGAAAGTTTAGGGCTTCATGCGGTGTATCATGCCCATATAGCCACCGGCGAGTTACACCTGCGTCCGGTGCTAAACCTGAAAGAGAAAGCCGATGTAGAACGGTTCAAATACATTGCTACCGAAACAGCGCGGCTGGTAAAGAAATACCGGGGATCGCTCAGCGGTGAACATGGCGACGGAAG
>Ga0209098_1002530_pt1 | contig 15997 bp, 11 predicted proteins | sample AD_JPNHW1_MetaG_FD_184429 | JGI IMG/M metagenome (GOLD analysis project Ga0209098, IMG submission 184429) | Active sludge microbial communities of municipal wastewater-treating anaerobic digesters from Japan - AD_JPNHW1_MetaG (SPAdes) (version 2) | ecosystem: Engineered > Bioreactor > Anaerobic... | reverse complement strand
AGGGCGGGTCCTGGGCTCGATCCGGGCTGGAACCTCAATTAAACCAGATGAGGGGGGGTAGAAAAAAATCTTACGTTGCGATCGCGGAATGTAAGTGTCTAAACTATTGGCACCGCACGCGAGCGATTCGAAAGCGCGCGCTGCTGCGGGTTTGAACTGTTTCCGCCCCCATGCGTGGAGAGTGCGCTCATGAGCCCAAACCTCAATGTCCCTGACTACGTACACAACGCGAAGGCGATCGCCTGGATCGAGGAGGTGGCGGCCCTGTGCAAGCCCGACAAGATCCACTGGTGTGACGGCTCCCAGGAGGAATACGACCAGCTCTGCGAAGGCTTGGTCAAGGGCGGCACCTTCAGGCGCCTCAATCCAGAGAAGCGCCCCAACAGCTTCCTGGCCTTCTCGGATCCCAGCGACGTGGCCCGGGTCGAGGACCGGACCTTCATCTGCTCCCAGCGCAAGCAGGATGCCGGCCCCACCAACAACTGGGTCGATCCCAAGGAGATGAAGGCCAAGCTGACGGAGCTCTACCGGGGATGCATGCAGGGGCGCACCCTCTACGTCATCCCCTTCAGCATGGGACCGCTGGGATCCAACATCGCCCACATCGGCATCGAGCTCTCCGACTCGGCCTACGTGGCCGCGAACATGCGCATCATGACCCGCATGGGCCGGAAGGTGTGGGACGTGCTCGGCTCGAACGACTTCGTGCCCTGCCTGCACTCCGTCGGGAAACCCCTGCAGCCCGGCGAGAAGGATGTCGCCTGGCCCTGCAACAAGGAGAACAAGTACATCGTCCACTTCCCCGAGGATCACGCCATCTGGTCCTTCGGCAGTGGCTACGGCGGGAACGCCCTCCTCGGCAAGAAGTGCTTCGCCCTGCGCATCGCCAGTTCCATGGCCCGGGACCAGGGCTGGATGGCCGAGCACATGCTTATCCTCGGCCTCGAGGACCCCAAGGGCGAGAAGACCTACGTCGCCGCCGCATTCCCCAGCGCCTGCGGGAAGACCAACTTCGCCATGCTGCAGGTGCCCGAGCAGTTCAAGGGCTACAAGGTCAGCACCATCGGCGACGACATCGCCTGGGTCAAGCCGGGCGCCGACGGCAGGCTCTACGCCATCAATCCCGAGGCGGGCTTCTTCGGGGTGGCGCCGGGCACGAGCATGAAGTCGAACGCCAACGCCATGCTCACCATGACCAGGAACAGCATCTTCACCAACGTGGCGCTGACGCCCGACGGCGATGTCTGGTGGGAAGGCATGACCGACGAGGAGCCCGAGAAGCTCACCGACTGGCAGGGACAGGAATGGACCAAGGGCTGCGGACGCAAGGCGGCCCACCCCAACAGCCGCTTCACCGCCCCGGCCGGACAGTGCCCTTCCATCGATCCCGCCTGGGAGGATCCGAAGGGCGTGCCCATCAGCGCGTTCATCTTCGGCGGAAGGCGCGCCACCACCGTGCCGCTGGTCATGCAGTCCTTCAACTGGGGCTTCGGCGTCTACCAGGCGGCCACCATCGGCAGCGAGATGACCGCGGCCGCCGCCGGGAACATCGGTGAAGTCCGCCGGGATCCCTTCGCCATGCTGCCCTTCTGCGGCTACCACATGGGCGACTACTTCAACCACTGGCTGAGGATGGGCCGCGAGATCAAGAACCCGCCCCTCATCTTCTGCGTCAACTGGTTCCGCAAGAACAAGGACGGCAAGTTCATCTGGCCCGGCTACAGCGACAACTTCCGCGTCCTGAAGTGGATGGTGGACCGGGTCCGCGGCCGCGCCCACGCCGTGGAGACCCCCCTGGGCTGGACGCCCCAGGAGGAGGACCTGGACCTGACGGGACTCGGCGGCTTCGGCCTCGACCAGCTCCGGGAGGCCATGAAGGTGTCCCGGGACGAGTGGCGCCGCGAACTGCTGCTCCACGAGGAACTCTTCGAGAAGCTGTTCGACCGCATGCCCAAGGAATTCCTGCACATGCGGCAGCTCCTGCTCTCGAACCTCTGGCGCACACCCCAGGACACGGGACTGGCCCCCGAGCGTTGAAGCTGTTTTTTCCGGTGAGAGCCCCGCTTCGGCGGGGCTTTTTTTGTGAGCCCAGAATTGTTTATCTGGATTTTTAGAAAATCTTAGTTGACACGTATCATATTCCTTCCTACCTTTGTGAGCGGAGGGGTCCCATGTCCCAGCTGCCGTTCACCCAGAAGGCCAACGATGTCCTGGTTTCCGCCCGCGAGAAGGCGATCCAGGGCCAGCATCCCGAGCTGCTGCCGCAGCACGTGTTCCTGGCCCTCCTGGCGCCGGAGATCGGCCTGAGGCCCGTCCTGGAGAGGGCCGGGCTGGAGGCCGAGGCCCAGAAGGGACTGGCGGACGGCGCGGAATCCCTGGTCGACCACCTCTCCAAGGCCATCGGCGGGGCCGAGCCCCAGGCAGGGCCGGCGCTCCGCAACTTCCTGGAACTGGCCTCGGACACGGGCCGGGGCCTGGGGGACCGCTTCCTCTCGACGGACGCGATGCTCCTGGCCTTCGCCAACGCGCATACGGACGTCAAGAAGCTGCTCGAACGCTTCGGGCTGGACCGCAAGAAGCTCGAGGGCGCCATCCGGGAGTCCCGCAAGGGGGCCCGCGTCGAGGACGAGCGCGCCGAGGAGAAGTTCGCCTCCCTGGAGAAGTACGCCAAGGACTTCACGTCCCTGGCGGAAGCCGGGAAGCTGGATCCGGTCATCGGGCGGGATGAGGAGATCCGCCGGGTGCTGCAGGTCCTTTCCCGCCGCACCAAGAACAACCCGGTCCTGATCGGGGAGGCCGGGGTCGGCAAGACGGCCATCGCCGAGGGGCTGGCGCAGCGGATCGTCAGGAACGACGTGCCGGAGAGTCTCAAGAACATCCGCCTGATGGGGCTGGACATGGGATCGCTCGTGGCCGGGACCCAGTACCGGGGGCAGTTCGAGGAGCGCCTGAAGGGCGTCATCAAGGAGATCGAGGCCAGCGAGGGCCGGATCATCCTCTTCATCGACGAACTGCACCTGCTGGTGGGCGCGGGCTCCGCCGAGGGCAGCATGGACGCGGCCAACCTGCTGAAGCCGGCCCTGGCGCGGGGCGACCTGCGCTGCATCGGCGCCACCACCCTCAACGAGTACCAGAAGCACGTGGAGAAGGACGCAGCCCTGGCCAGGCGGTTCCAGCCGGTCTTCGTGGACGAGCCCAGCGTCGAGGATTCCATCAGCATCCTGCGCGGCCTGAAGGAGCGCTACGAGCTGCACCATGGCGTCCGCATCCGCGACGCGGCCCTGGTCGAGGCCGTGCAGCTTTCGAGCCGCTACATCGCCGACCGTTTCCTGCCGGACAAGGCCGTGGACCTGATGGACGAGGCGGCCTCCAGCGTGCGCATGCAGATCGACAGCCGTCCCCTGGAGATCGACGTGCGGGAGCGGCGGGAGATGCAGCTCCAGCTGGAGCGCCACGCCCTGGCGAAGGAGAAGGACGCCGCCAGCAAGGCGCGCACCCGGGAACTGGACAAGGAGCTGGCGGAGCTGGGCGAGGAGCTGGGCCGGCTGCGGGCCCAGTGGGAGAACGAGAAGAAGCAGATCGAGCAGACGAGGACCATGCAGAAGCGCCTGGACGACCTGCGCATCGAGCTGGAGCAGGCCAAGACCCGGGGCGAGTACGAGCGCGCCTCCCGCCTGGAATACGGCGAGATCCCGGCCCTGGAGAAACAGATCGAGGCCGCCTCCCGCAACGCGGACGCCATGCTGCGCCTGGAGGTCGCGGAGGAGGACGTGGCCGCCGTGGTGAGCAAGTGGACGGGCATCCCCGTCTCCAAGTTGATGGAAGGGGAGATCCAGAAGCTCCTGCACATGGAGGACCGCCTGCATCAGCGGGTCGTGGGCCAGGACAACGCGCTCGTGGCCATCAGCGACGCCCTGCGGCGCAACCGGGCGGGCCTTTCGGACACGAAGCGGCCCATCGGCAGCTTCCTGTTCCTGGGGCCCACGGGCGTGGGCAAGACGGAGGTCGCGCGGTCCCTGGCGGAATTCCTCTTCGACGACGAGAACGCCCTGGTCCGGATCGACATGAGCGAGTTCACCCACGAGGCCGACGCCACGAGGCTCATCGGCGCCGCGCCCGGCTACATCGGCTACGAGGAGGGGGGCCGGCTCACGGAGGCGGTGCGGCGCAGGCCCTACTCGGTGATCCTCCTGGACGAGATGGAGAAGGCCCACCCCCGGATCTTCGACCTCTTCCTGCAGGTGCTCGAGGACGGCCGCCTCACGGACGGCAAGGGCCGCACCGTGAACTTCCGGAACACCGTGGTGCTCATGACGTCCAACGTCGGGAGTTCGGCCATCTTCGAGGCGGGAGGCCAGGTGGACAAGGCCCAGCAGGAGGTCCAGGCGGCGCTGCGCGCCTACTTCCGCCCGGAATTCCTGAACCGCGTGGACGAGGTCGTCACCTTCCGCTCCCTCAGCCAGGAGGACATGGTCTCCGTGGCCAGGATCCAGACCGCCAGGGTGGAGGCCATGCTGGCCGAGCGGCGGATCGGGCTGGAGATCCCCGGCGAGGCCCTGGACTGGCTCGCCGCGGAAGGCTTCGATCCCCAGATGGGGGCCCGCCCCTTGAAGCGGCTCATCCAGCAGAGGGTGGTCAATCCCCTCTCCCGGATGATCCTGGAGGGCAGGCTCCGGCCCGGCCAGATGGCCGCGCTCCGCGTCCAGGACGGCGACCTGAAGCTGGAGGCCGGCGCGGTGCAGTAGGGCGCCCCCTCGGAAAGTTGCCCCGTCGGGAGGTGATGACGATAGGATGCTTGAAATGGTCTACCCGTGGAAAAGCACCGCGTCCTGATCGTCGATGATGAAGCCGACTTCCGGAACCTCCTGGTGGAGGCCCTGGAAGGCATGGGCTATCCCGTGGAGGGCGCCGAGAGCGCCGAGACGGCGGTGGAGATGGTCAAGGAGAGGCACTACGCGATCCTCTTCACGGACCTCAACATGCCCGGCGGCCTGTCCGGCCTGGAGCTCCTGAAGGAGATCCAGACCATCGACCCGAAGACGTTCTGCATCCTCATGACGGGCTACGCGACCACGGAAGCCGCCATCATCGCCCTCAAGCGGGGGGCCTACGACTTCATCCAGAAGCCCTTCAAGCTCGCGGAGCTGGAAGCCAGCCTCGTGCGCGCCCTCGGCCACTACCGTTCCCTCAGGGAAAACGAGGCCTACCAGTCCCGTCTCGAGGACATGGTCATGGAGCGCACCCAGGAGATCCTGGGCCTGAAGGACGACATCGAGAAGCTCTTCGACGGATTCGTGCAGGCCAGCGTGCTGGCGATCGAGGCCCGGGATCCTTCCACTTCCGGACATTCCTCCCGCGTGGCAGAACTGACCGTCGGGCTGGCGGAGGCGGTGAACCGGACCCCCCAGGGCTTCTACGGACCCATCCACTTCTCGGAGCAGCAGGTCAAGGAGATCCGCTACGCGAGCCTGCTGCATGATTTCGGGAAAGTCGGCGTGAGGGAGCAGGTGCTGGTGAAGGCCCGGAAGCTGCAGCCGGAGCGCCTGGAACGGATCCTCCAGCGACTCTACCAGCGGGACATGGAGATCGCGCTGGCGGCCATGGAGCAGGCCTGGGACCGGGGCGAGCGGGCGGACAAGTCGGTGTTCCGCAGTCTCCTGGCGGAGCGTCGGCGGGAAAGCCGCCGCCTGGTGGACCTGATCCTGCGGTGCAACGAGCCCCAGGTCCTGCCGCAAGAGGTGGTCGAGGCCATGGACGACCTCGAAGTCCTCGAGTACACCCACTGGGAGGGGGAGCGCCAGAGGATCCTGGAAGGCGAGGACATCTCGGCCCTGCGCATCCCCAAGGGGAGCCTTTCCGCGGAAGAGCGCAGCGAAGTCAACAGCCACGTGACCCACACGTTCCGCTTCCTGAGCCAGATCCCCTGGACGGGCCCCCTCGCCGGGCTCCCGGAGATCGCCTACGCCCATCACGAGCGGCTCAACGGGAAGGGCTACCCGCGCGGTCTCAAGTCGGACCAGATCCCCCCCCAGAGCAGGCTCATGGCCATCGCGGACGTCTACGACGCCCTCGTGGCGGCCGACCGCCCCTACAAGGTGGCCGTGACGGTTCCCCGCAGCCTGGAGATCCTGGAGGACGAAGTGAAGTCCGGCCTCCTGGACGGCGATGCCCTGAGGATCTTCGTGGATGCGAGGATCTATGAACTCACCATCCCGCGGTTCAGGTCGTAGGATAGGGAGCATGATCCCCGACCCCATCCTGATCGTGGACGACGAATCCGATCTGCGGATCCCGCTGCGGGAGGCCCTGGCGGCGGATGGCTACACCGTCGAGGACGCGGCGAACGCCGAGGCGGCCCTGGCGCTCCTCGAGGGCAAGCACTACCCCGTCATCGTGACGGACCTCCACATGCCCGGCGGCCTGTCGGGCCTGGAGCTGATCGCCGCCGTGAAGGGGCGCGACCCGGGAACGCTGTGCGTGGTGATCACGGGTTTCGCCAGCCTCGACGTCGCGGTGGAAGCCATCAAGGGAGGGGCCTACGACTTCGTCCAGAAGCCGTTCAAGCTCGCGGAGATCGAGGCCGTCCTGGACCGGGCCCTCGAGCACGCCCGCCTGCTGGACCAGCTGGAGGCCTACCGGAAGGACCTGGAGGAGCGCGTCGTCTCCAGGGCGAAGCGGCTCAAGAGCCTTCACGAGGAGGTGCTCACCCTCAACGATCTCCTGATGGAAGCCCAGGGGGAGATAGACGAGAAGAACGCCCTGATGCCCTTCCTTCGTTTCCTCGAGGAAAGGTTCTCGCCGGACGCCTACGTCGCGCTGCTGCCCGGCGCCGGGGGCTGGGACATCCTCGCCCGGAAAGGGGCGCGTCCCTGGGCCGCCTTCGGCAGCCTGCCGAGGCCGGAAGACCTCCTGGTCCCCATGGACTGGGGCTGGAGCGGGGGCTATCCGGACGGCTACCTGATCCCCCTCCGGAAGGGGACGCTGCCCCTGGGAGCCCTCTTCCTGGGATTCGAGAAGAGATCCGCCTTCGATCCGGAGGACCCTTCCTTCGTGCTGCTCAAGGCCCAGATGCAGGCGGCCCTGCACGGGCTGCGCTGCGCCCGGGCGCGGACCGCCCCCAGGGCGGGGGGAACGCGCAGGAAGAAGGAGTGACATGGTGAACACCAAGGGCAGCGGACTCCTCTGGGCCGGATTCGAGGGCAGGGACAGCTCGGAGGTCGATCTCGGCTTCACTCCGGGCGGGCTCGTGCTCTTCTCGCGCAACCTGGACGCGGATCCATGGTCCGGCCCGGAACGCTGCCATGCCCTGATCTCGGATCTGAAGCGGCGCTGGGGGAGCGCGCTGCCCCTGCCCGTCGCCGTGGATCAGGAAGGCGGCGTCGTGTCGCGGCTCCGCTGCTGGACCGGGGAGACCCCGAGCCTGCGGACCCTCTGGCTCGGGGGAGGCGCCGCGGCCTGCGAGCGCTGGGGGAGGCTGTGGGGGCAGGGCCTGAGGCTCCTGGGTTTCAACGTGGACTTCGCTCCCGTGGCGGATCTTCACGACGGCCACGCGGGCACCGGCCTCGGGGACCGGATGGCCAGCGACCGGCCGGAGGAGGCCGCCCTGGCCGCGGGGGCCTTCCTCTTCGGGCTCGAGGGGGCGGGCGTCCGGGGTTGCCTGAAGCATTTCCCCGGCCTGGGCGGAACCCTGGTGGACAGCCACAAGGCGCTTCCGGAGCTGCGGGACCCGGAGCGGATCGCCAGGAACCTGCTCCCCTTCCGCATGCTCGCCCATCCGGATCGGCTCGTGATGGTCGCCCACCTGCGGCTGCCGGGCACCGGCGACCGCCCCGCGAGCCTCCATCCCGGCACCGTGGCCGCGAATCCCTGGGGGATCCGGGGACGGTGGATCACGGACGATCTGGAGATGGGGGGGTGTTCGGACTGGAGCTGGGAGGAACGGGTGCGAGGCTGCCTGGAGGCGGGGCACCAGGCCCTGGTGGTCTGCCAGACGCCCGCGGGCATCCAGGCCTGCGCGGAAGCCGCGGCCCGGATGCCGGAGGCCCTGGCGGCTCCCGCCGCCCGGCGGTTCGAGACCCTGCGGCGGAGCCTGGGACCCGCCGCCCCGGGCCGCTTCGACAGGCAGGCGTGGGATTCCTGGCTGGAGACGATCCGGCAGGAAGCCCGGAGGTCGTGATTGCCGCTATCCTGGTTACCGACTGAGGAGTCCCATGTTCGAACGTGCCTACTATCCTCCGATCGTCATCGAGGAAACCCCCCGGGGCGAGCGCAGCTACGACATCTACTCGCGCCTCCTGAAGGACAACATCATCTTCCTCGGCACGGCCATCGACGACAGCGTCGCCAATGCCGTCGTGGCCCAGATGCTGTTCCTGGAGAGCGAGGACCCGGACAAGGACATCCAGATCTACATCAACAGCCCTGGAGGCAGCGTCACGGCGGGACTCGCGATCTACGACACCATGCAGTTCGTGAAGAACGACATCGTCACCTACTGCATCGGCCAGGCGGCCAGCATGGCCGCCCACCTGCTCGCCGCGGGCACCCGGGGCAAGCGGTTCGCCCTTCCCAGCGCGCGCATCATGATCCATCAGCCTTCCGGGGGAGCCCAGGGCCAGGCCTCGGACATCGAGATCACCTTCAAGGAGATCCAGCGCCTGAAGGACAACCTGGCGGCGGCCCTCGCCAAGCACACCAACCAGTCCCTCAAGAAGGTCATGAAGGACATGGATCGCGACTATTTCATGAGCGCCGACGAGGCGATGGAGTACGGGCTCATCGACAAGGTGCTCACCGAGCGCCCCTGAGCGGTCCCGGCCGGGCCCGGAGCGGATATGGATTCCTTCGTCATCCAGAACTTGTTCCTGAGGGCCGACATCAAGGCCCAGGGAGCCGAGCTCTGCAGTCTCCGGACCCTGGGGGGCCTCGACCTTCTCTGGGACGGGAATCCCTCGGTCTGGCCCCGGCATTCGCCCCACCTGTTCCCCGTCATCGGGCGGCTCAAGGACGACACCCTGCACCACCAGGGCCGCGCCTATCCCATGTCCGCCCATGGCTTCGCCCGGGGGATGGCCTTCCGGATGGTCCGCCTCACCCGGGAGGACTGCACCCTGGTGCTCAAGGACGACGAGCGCACCCGCGCGATGTATCCGTTCCCCTTCGAACTCCGGATCAACCTCGCGGTGGAGGGACCGGCCCTCCGGGTGGTCTACGAACTCATCAACCCGGGGAAGGAACCCCTTCCGGCCGACCTGGGCGCCCATCCTGCCTTCCGCTGGCCCCTCGTGCCCGGAGTTCCGAAGGAGGACCACCGGATCAAGTTCGAGGTGCCCGAGGCCGCCCCCATCCGCAGGCAGGTCGCCGGGCTGCTGGACCCCGATCCCAGGCCCACGCCCGTGGAGGACCGCACGCTGAGGCTCCGGGACGAACTGTTCCAGGACGACGTGCTGATCTTCGGCCAGCTCAGGAGCCGGCGGGCGCGGTACGACGCCCCGGGGACCCCCGTGCTGGAATTCCGCTGGGAGGGGTTCGAGCAGCTCGGGATCTGGACCAAGCCGGGCGCGGGCTTCATCTGCATCGAGCCTTGGCGGGGACTGCCCAGTCCTCCCGACTTCGACGGGGAGTTCGCCGGGAAACCCGGGATCCTCGTCATCCCGCCGGGGGGACGGCGCTGCTTCCGCTATACCGTCACGGTGATCACCGAACCCTGACCGGTTCTTGACCTTCCGTGGCCCTCTGGGACACTGGAACATTGGCTTGGAGGATGAAATGGCGGTCAAGTGTGGCATCGTGGGACTGCCCGGCGTCGGGAAATCGGTGCTCTTCAACGCGATGACGAAGGGGGACGCCGCTTCGGGCAATTTCCTTTTCTGCACCACAAGTTCGGCCACCGGCATCGTGGACGTGCCGGACCCCCGCCTGGGGGAACTCGCGAAGATCGTGAGCCCCGCCAAGATCACGCCCGCCACCCAGGAGTTCGTGGACATCCCCGGCCTGGTGCGGGGCTCCAGCAAGGGAGAGGGCCTGGGGAACTCCTTCCTCCAGGACATCCGGGACATGGATGCCCTGGTGCAGGTGGTCCGCTGCTTCGAGAACCCGGACATGCCCCACGTGGAAGGCGATCTGGACGTCCGCCGCGACGTGGAGATCGTGGACATGGAGCTGATCATCAAGGACCTGGAGATCGTCGAGAAGTCCCTGGACAAGCACCAGAAGACGGCCAAGAGCGGCAACAAGGAGTCCCAGCACCTCGCCGCCATCCTGGAGAAGGTGGGCGCCGCCCTGAACGAGGGGCGCTGGGCCGCCACCGTCGGACTCGACCACGAGGAGCTGCACGCCATCAAGAGCTATTGCCTCCTGACGCTCATGCCGGTCCTGCTCGTGGGGAACATCGACGAGAAGGACATCCCGAACCCTTCCGGCAACGGCCACTATGCCGAGCTGGAGAAGCTGGCCCAGGAGCGCGGCTGGGCCGTCATCCCCATCTGCGCCAAGCTGGAGGCCGACATCGCGCAGCTCCCCGCCGAGGAGCAGCCGATGTTCCTCGAGGAGGCCGGGCTGGCCGAACCCGGCCTGAACCGCTTCATCCGGGCCTCCTTCAAGCTGCTCAACCTCCAGACCTACCTCACCGCCGGCCCGAAGGAGGTTCGAGCCTGGACCATTCCCATCGGGGCCACGGCCCCCCAGGCGGCCGGCGTCATCCACTCGGACTTCGAGCGCGGCTTCATCCGGGCCCAGGTGATCCCCTACGAGGACTACCTCGCCTGCCGGGGGGAGCACAAGGCGAAGGAGACCGGCAAGATGAGGATGGAAGGGAAGAACTACGTCGTGAAGGACGGCGACGTGATGATCTTCCTCTTCAACGTGTAGGTTCGCCGGCGCGTCGGGGCGGGTTCGGCGATCCGCTCGTCCTCGCGAGGGACTCATGGACGACTCCAGGCCTCGGGTGCGCGGATTCAACCTTGCCGCGGACAGGCCCGATGAGATGAAAAATGCCGTGGTACACTGCGCGGAATGAACCGACCGAAGCCATCGAAAGCCGGGGGAAGGGACGAGCCGATCGAGGATCCTGAACTCCTCAGGGAAGCGATCACCAGCCTCTTCGAATCCGAGGTGGAATTCCCGATCAAGGTGGAAGGCACCAGTACCCTTCCCTACGCCTCCCGGGTCCAGCAGGTCATCCCGGAAAGCCGGGAAATCATCCTGAAGCTGGTCCGGCCGCTCCCCCACGAACTGATGGCCGGCGCCCTTTTCCAGATCGTCTTCGCGGTGGGGGACCAGCGCTACGAGGCCCTGATCACCTACAAGCAGCGGGAGGCCTACCTGCAGTACCGGTTCTCCCAGCCGGAACGGCTCGTCCACGCGGACCGGCGGCGGCACAAGCGCTATCCATTCCGGCCAAGGGAGAGCGCCTACGTGACCGCCTCGGACGGAGGCATTCCCGGGACGGGCATCGCGGGCCCCCTGGCCAACATCGGGATGGGCGGCCTGTGCCTGCGCGTGGATCGGGTCCTCCGGCTGGACACCGGACTGCGCATCCCGCCCGGCACGGCGCTCTTCGACCGGGGCACGAGCTATCCGCGCATCCGGCTCCAGGACCTTCCCAGGCTTCCCGTGCTGGAGGTCCACGGCTGGGTGGCCCACGCGGAGCAGCACGGCTCGGAGGTCCTCCTGGGCTTCGATTTCGGGGAGCTGACCGAGGACCAGGCCCGGAGCCTGGGGGACTGCCTGGCCTTCCGGGAGAAGATGTTCCAGTCGAAGCCCGGGGGCGGAATCTCCGATTCAGGCGGGATCTCGCGCCGGGAAGTCGCCTCCCGCGCCACCGGCCCGCTCGAGGCGCCGGAGGACCAGGGCCTCGACCCCTCCCTGGCGCTCCTCCGCCTGCTTCGCCGGAAGACCGCCCGGCTGGCCCTGGTCTGCGCGGACCCCGCCTCGGCCGAGAAATGTCGGCAGGCCCTCTGGCGCTGCGGCTACCAGCATCTCGACACCGCCGGGAGCTGCGAGGAAGCCGCGGCTCTCTGGCGGGATTCCTCGCAGCCCGTGCCGCGGCTCGTCCTGCTGGACCTCCTGTCGGCCCTGACGGGGGACCAGGATCCCCTCGCCGCCGTCCGCCACCTGGAGAAGGAGCGGGTGCTCCTGGGAGAGGTCCCCACGGCCATCCTGTGCGAGGACATCGATCCCACCATGCTGCTGGGGCAGTCGGAAGGGACTCGGTTCCTGCCCTGGGGCCAGGGAGAGGAACAGTGGGTTTCCGTCCTGGACGGATTCCTGGGCTTCGGGGAGGGGTGAGGTCGGTCAGCGCTGCTTGACCGGCGCCAGCTTCACGAGTCCCCCCTGGGCATTGGTGCGCAGCAGGTCGTCCTCGATCCGGTTGCCGCCCCGGAGGACCGGATCCGAGGCGTCCTTGGAAAGCAGGATCCCCCCGCGGGCGTTCCGGTGGACGACGCACTCCTCCAGGGTCAGTTCCGCATCCTCGAACAGCAGCATGCCGGAGTCCTGCCCGTCCCGGAGGACGCAGCGGACTAGGAGGAGGCTTCCGCCCTTGGCGACCTTGGCCCCGCTCTTGGCGTTTCCGTAGATTTCGCAGCCTTCCAGCACGCCGCGGCCCTGGGCCGCGCAGACGACTCCCAGGGACTGGCCGTCGTGCAGCTTGCTGTCCTTGACCTGGATCGTTCCGCCCTGGTGGACGAACACGCCGGGGTTCGCGTTCCCCTCGATCTCGCAGTCCGCGAGGGTGCACAAGCCCTGGTCCATGGTGGAGACGCCGAAGCCCGGATTGCCGTGCAGGCGGCACTGGCGGAGCGAAACCACCGCCCCCTCCGTCACGTGGACGCCGGAGGCGTCGTGCCCGCAGATCTCGCAACCCTCCAGGGCGGCCTGTCCCTTCTCCATGGCCAGGATGCCGGCGTAGCGGCTGTCGGCCAGCCGGCAACGCTGGAGGTTGGCCCGCCCTTCCGTTTCCACCTCGACGCCGCCCGATGCGCAGTCCAGGATCTCGCAATCCTCCAGCTGGACCTGGCCCTGGTTCTGGATGCGGACGCCCACGCCGCCGCCGTCCTTGATGGTGGTGCGCTGCAGCGTCGCAGTGGCGCCTTCCCCCGCCAGGACGCCGGCGCGCGCATGCCCTTCCAGCATGCACTCGGAAAGGCTGGCGGAAGCACCCTGCCTCACCTCCAGCCCGAGGGTCGGACTTCCCTGGAGATGGCAGCGCTGCAGGAGGAGCTGGGTGCCCTGGCCCTCGACCCTGAGGGCCGGGCCCTCCGGGACGACCAGCTTGCAGTCCTCCAGGGTCGCCCTGCCGGCCAGCACGACGATGGCCGGAAGGGATTCCGCGCCCTCCTGGACCGCCTTCTCGAGGGTGAAGCCCTGGATGCGGGCGAGCCCGGCCTTCAGGCAGACGGTGGCCGCCAGGACGACCTCGCCGGTCTCCCCTTCGCCCGAAAGGGTGACGTCCTTCTCGATCACCAGGGATTCCCGGTAGTGCCCGGGCAGGACGACGATCCGGGCGCCGGGGCGGGCCTGGCGGAGGGCCACCCGCAGGCTCAGGCAGTTGGCCCTTCCGCCCCTGCCCACGACCAGCGGCTTCTCTGCCTCCCTCCTCGCGGGGGAGGCCGGTTCCCCGGGAATCGGAAACCCGCTGCCGACGGAGCGGAGGGCCTCCGCCAGGGCTTCCGCGGTCGGGAAGCGGTCCTCAGGGTTCTTCGCCAGGGCGGTCCGGACGATCTCGAGCAGGCGCGGGGCCACGCCCTGGATCTCCTCGGGCCTGAAGGGGGCCGGCGGGTTCCTGAGGATGGCGTTGAGCACCAGCGTGGTGGTCTCCCCTCCGAACGGCTTGCGCCCCCCGGAGACGACCTCGTAGAGCATCACGCCCACGGCGAAGAGGTCCGAGCTGGCGGTGGCCTTGCCGGTATCCAGGTATTCCGGGGCCATGTAGTTCGCGGTGCCCATCCAGATGCCGTCCTGGGTGAGGTTGGACTGGCTCACGAGGGCGACCCCGAAGTCCATGAGCTTGGCCGTGACGCGCGCGCCCTGCCTGAGGACCAGGATGTTGGAGGGCTTCACGTCGCGGTGGATGATCCCCTGGCGGTGCGCGAAGGCGAGCCCCTCGCAGACCTGGGCCAGCACTTCCAGCGCGTCCTCCCGGTCCAGTTCCCTGCGCTGGATCATGGTCTCGAGGTCCTGGCCTTCCAGGTATTCCATGGCCAGGAAATGGATCCCCTGGTCCTCCCCGAATTCGTAGACGGTCACGATGTTCGGGTGGTTGAGCCGGGCCGTGGCGCGCGCCTCGCGCTCGAAACGGGCCCGGGCCTCCTCGCCGAAGGAGGGGTTGGCGAGGATGGTCTTGACGGCGACCTCCCGGCCCAGGACCGTGTCCCTGCCGAGGAAGACCTCTCCCATGGCGCCCTTGCCGAGGCACCGAAGGATCTCGAACTTGCCGATTCTTGATGGGACGCTCACCCCGCCGCTCCGCCGCAACATTCCTCCTATCGTCGCGGATCCTGCGGCGCCTTAATCTATCTCGCCTCGAGGGGCATGGCGTTCAGGCGTTCGATGCGCCTGGCGATGGGGGGGTGCGTGCTGAAGAGGCTGGCGATGCCGTCTCCCCGCAGCGGGTTCACGATCATCATGTGCGCGCTGGCGGGCTCGGCGTTCCGCATGGGGACGGCCTGGTTGAGGCCCGCGATGCGGGCCAGGGCCGAAGCCAGCATGTCGGGCCTGCCGGTCAGGTGGGCGGAATAGTCGTCCGCCATGTATTCGCGGGACCGGCTGATGGCCATCTGGAGCATCATGGCGGCGATGGGCCCCAGGATGTAGACGACGATCCCCGCGAGGGGGTTGGAGCGGCCCTCCTCGTCCCTCGGGCTCACCCAGAGGGCCAGATGGGAGATGAACATGATGGCCTGGGCCAGGACGGCCGCCAGGCTGCCGATGAGGATGTCCCGGTTCTTGACGTGCCCCAGTTCATGGGCCAGGACTCCCTCCAACTCCTGGCGGGAGAGGGTGCGCATGATCCCCGACGTGACCGCCACGACGGCGTGCTCCGGGTTCCGCCCCGTGGCGAAGGCGTTGGGGGTCTCGTCGGGGATGACGGCCACCCGCGGCATGGGCAGCCCCGCGCGCTGGGCGAGGTTGGCGACGATGGCATGGAGTTCCGGGGCGTCCCCGGGGGCGATGACCTTGGCGCGGTAGCTGGACAGCACGATGGCGTCCGAGAAGAAGTAGCTGATCCCGTTCATGATCAGGCCGATCACCAGGGCCAGGGCAACGCCCGCGTTGCCGTAGAGATAGCCGCCCATGATGACCAGCACGCCGGTCATGGCGACGATGAGAAGGAACGTCTTCACGCCGTTCATGGATGATGCCTCCACTTGATAGGATACTTCGGACCGGGGATTGGTTACTCCCCGGCGGGCCTCCCGCCTCCCCGGCGCTTGATCACCATCAGGGTGACGTCGTCCTTGAACCCGCAGCCATCCATGTGCTGGAGGGTCCTCACCAGGAGGCGCTCGAAGACCTCCTCGGAGGAGGCGCTCCCGCAGGTCCGGGCCACCTCGATCAAGGGTTCCTCGCCCAGTTCGCGGCCGTGGACGTCTTCCGCGTCGACCACCCCGTCCGTGAAGATGATCAGGACGTCCCCGGGCAGCATCCTGGCCCGGCCCTCCTGGAAGGCGGCCCCGGGCAGCAGGCCGACCATGGGGCCCGTGGGATGCAGCCGGACGACGGGCCCGCCGTCCGCGGGGACCAGGAGGGGAGGGTTGTGGCCGGCGTTCACGTAGCGCATGCTTCCGTCGGCCGGGTTGATGCTGCCCATGAAGAGCGTGGCGTAGCGGTTGTGGTCCCGCACCTCGTCCATCCGGGCGTTGAGGCGGCTCGCCAGCTGGCCCCAGTCCTTCACCCGGTGGTCCGCCATGGCCCTGAGGAAGGCCGAGAGCTGGGTCATCATGAGCGAGGCGGGAAGCCCCTTGCCGGAGACGTCCGCCACCGCCAGGTGGAGCCG
>Ga0209098_1002529_pt1 | contig 15998 bp, 12 predicted proteins | sample AD_JPNHW1_MetaG_FD_184429 | JGI IMG/M metagenome (GOLD analysis project Ga0209098, IMG submission 184429) | Active sludge microbial communities of municipal wastewater-treating anaerobic digesters from Japan - AD_JPNHW1_MetaG (SPAdes) (version 2) | ecosystem: Engineered > Bioreactor > Anaerobic... | reverse complement strand
CCTCGCCCAGTCCGGCTCCGGCTTCGACCCCGAGGCCGTCCGCCTCTTCCTCAAGGTCACCCACCTCATCCAGCTCCCGCGCCAGGTGAAGGAGATCATGCTCGAGGAACTCAAGCCCGGCATGACACTCGCCAACGGCATCTACAATCCCCACGGCCTGCTCCTCATCGGCGAAGGCCAGGAGCTCACCCCGGCCACCATCGCCAAGATCCGCAACTACTCGATGATGCACCAGATCAACCAGCAGCTCCTGGTCTACTCCTGAACGTCATCCGATCCCTCGACCACGGCCGGGCTCCACGCCCGGCCTTTTATTTGGACACAGGGCCTCGCGCGGGATCTCGCATCCGGCCTATTCACCCGCGCCGCGCCCGGGCACCCGCCCCACTCGCAGCGCCGCCAGCACCGCCAACGCCGCGCACACCGCCACGAACCAGTCGCCATGCACCGTGTACGGCGTCAGCCGATCGACCCAGCGCCGGTCGCGAGTGACCCGCACCGTGCCGCCACCGCGGAAATACACCGAGCCGCGCCCGTCGCGCAGCTCCTCGCGCAACCCGCCGTACTCGTCGAACCAGCCGCTCCAGCCGCCGTTGCCGCAGCGCACCACCGGCCGCCGCGTCTCAGCCGCCCGCAGCGCCGAGTGCGCCGCATGCTGGTAGGCCGCTGCACCCTCGCCGTACCACGCGTTGTTCGTCAGGTTCACCAGCACTTCAGCGCCGGCCGCCGCGTTCGCCCGCGCCAGCCCCGGGAAGACGTCCTCGTAGCAGATCAGCACGCCCGCCGCCACCGGCCGGCTGCGCGTCGAGAGCAGCAACGGCCGCGCGCTCGTCCCGCGCTGGAAATCGTCGCCGATCGGCACGAACTTCTTCAACCACCCGAACAGCGCCCGCAACGGCACGTACTCGCCCCACGGCACTAGGTGCCGCTTCGCGTAGTACTCCCGCTGCAATCCCCGCTCCGGATCGATCGCCGCCGCCGCGTTGAACCAACGCTCCGTCGGCAGGTTCGCGTCCTCCATCACCACGGCGCCGCTCAGCAGCGGGGCGCCTGCGTCCCGCGCCTGTGCCTCGAACCACCCCTGCAGCTCCGGCTGCACCTTCAGGATGTACGGCACCGCCGACTCCGGCCACAGCACCAGATCCGGCTGCGCCGCGGCCACCTTCGCCGTCTCCGCCTCCAGGATGCGCAGGTTGTCCCGCGCCGCCGCCGGGTCCCATTTCAGCGTCTGCGGGATGTACGGCTGCACGATGCCCACGCTCAGCCACGGCTCGCGCCGTCCGTGCTGGTGCAGGAAGTCGCCCGAAAGCCCGAATGTCCCCGCAAGCAGCGCCGCCAGCGCCACCATGCACTCCGGAGTGAACCACCGCCGGCGCTCCGTATAGGGCGCCGTCGCCATCCGCGAAAGCCACGCCGTCGCGCCGAGGTTCGCCAGGATCAGCAGGAACGACACGCCGTACGCTCCCGTATACGGGCACAGCGCGAGCATCAGCGGCCGCCGCCATTGCGACGCCGCCAATGTCAGCCACGGAAAACCGGTGAACAGCCACCCGCGCACCCACTCGCCCACAACCCACAACGCCGCCAGCCCGAGCATCGCCGCCACACGCGCCAAGACCGGTGCGCGCGCCATGCGTGGCAGCGCCCAGCGCGCCGCAAGGAACCACAGCGCCGTGTACGCGCCGAGAAACGCCGCCAGCAGCACCAGCCCGACAAACGTCACATGGTGCAACCAGAACAGCAGCACGAACCACGCGGCCGACCAGGCCGCGACCACCGTCCACGCGAACTGCTTCCATCGGGGTGCCCGCGTGGCCCACAACAGGGCCGGCACGGCGAACACGAGCGCGCACTCCGGCGCGTTCACCGAGGGGAAGCTCAGCCACGCCAGCAACGGCGTGAGCACGAGGACTATCGGCATGAAGCGTTTCTCGAGTAGGTTCGACACGGCGACTCCGAGAGAAACCGCCGCGCCCGCGGTTGACCATCGCTTTTCCGCCCAGCACAGCCGGCACTCCGGCTGCCCGTGCCGGATCGATCTCCCGACTCGCCCAAGGTCTTCGCCGCCGCAGGTTCTGCCGGACCGCAGGATGATCTTCTTCCGAACCTCCTCTGCCTCTCTGGCCTGTCCGAACTGCCGTATCCAGGGTCAGTCAGGCGCCGAGCGAGCGCCGAGGGCCGGAAGGAAGGGGCAGACTCCGAGCGAACAAATGTCCCGGATCGCACAACCGGCGGTTTGGCCCTCGTCACACGACACGTGGCCCTCGACCGCAGCAGCTCGGCTCAGCCGAGCGCCAATTCCTTCGTATGGTCGCGGTAGAACTCCTCGCAACGCGTCTGGATCTCCTTCGCGTCACGCAGCTCGAGCATCTCCTTGGCGAACTTCCGCGCGTCGGACATCTTCATGTTCCGCACGAGGTATTTCACCGTCGGGATGAGCGGCGGCGCCATGCTCAGGCTCGTCGCGCCCAGGCCGAGCAGCAGCGCGGCGTAGGCTGGATCGCCGGCCATCTCGCCGCATACGCCTGCAGGTAGCTTGAATCGCGCGGCCTCGGAGAAGATCGTGCGCAGCGTCCGCAGCACCGCCGGATGCGCGGGCTGGTAGAGGTGCGCGATGCGGACGTTGAGCCGGTCGATCGCCAGCGTGTACTGGATGAGATCGTTGGTTCCGACCGAGAAGAAATCGCTCTCCTCCGCCAGCAGGTCCATCGTGGCAGCGGCGCTCGGGATCTCGATCATGCTCCCGACCTTCACCTTCGGGTCGAAAGGCTGGCCGCGTGCCCGCAGCTCCTCCTTCGCTTCCTCGAGCAATCGGTTGGCCTGCGTCAGCTCGTCCGCGCTGCAGATCATCGGATACATGATCTGCACGTTGCCCGACGCGCTGGCTCGCAGCACGGCGCGCAGCTGCTTCTTGAAGAAATCCGGGATCTCCAGACAGATGCGGATCGCGCGGAACCCGAGGAACGGGTTGGCCTCGCTGTCCACCCGGGCCACGCCGCTCGTGTCCGCCTTGTCGCCGCCCAGATCGAGCGTGCGCAACACCACCGGCAACGGCGCCAACCCCTCCGCGACCGCCGAGTACGCGGCGTACTGTTCATCCTCGTCGGGCAGGTGGGCGGCGTTGAGGAAGAGGTATTCGGTGCGGTACAGCCCCACGCCGTCGGCCTGGTAGTTGCGCACCAGCTCGACCTCCTCGGCCTTCTCGATGTTGGCCAAGAGCTGCACGCGCACGCCGTCCTGCGTCTCCGCCGGCAGGCGGTTGACGGCCATGATGCGCGACTCGACCGTGCGGCGCTTCTCCTGAAGCTTGCCGTAGCGGAAGAGCGTCTGCTCGGTGGGGTTGAGGATGATGTGGCCGTCGTAGCCGTCGAGGATCGCCCAGGCGCCGTCGCGCGCGATCTCGGTGATGCCCTTCACCGCCACGACCGCCGGGACTTTCAGGGAACGCGCCACGATCACGGCGTGGCTGGTCCGGCTACCGCCCTCGGTCACGATGCCGAGCACGTTGCTGCGGTCGATGCTGGCGGCATCCGAGGGGCTGATGTCGTTGGCCGCCACGATGCGGTTCTGGAGAATCGAGCTGAGGCTCGCCGCCGCCTGCCCGAGCAGGGCGTGAAGCACGCGCTTCGACACGTCGCGGATGTCCGCCACGCGCTCACGCAGGTACTCGTCGGGGATCTCCTCGAACGCCTGCACATACCGCTGCGAAACCCGGTGGAAGCACGCCTCGATGTTCAGGCCGGTCTTCTCCATCTCGCGGATCGTCTCGCCGATGAGCGCCTGGTCCTCGAGCACCATCAGGTGCGCATCGAAAATCCGCGCCTCGTCCTCGCCGAGGTTCTTCGCCACTTCCGCACGCACCCGGCCGATCTCCTTGCGCGTCTCGACCAAAGCATGATCAAACCGCGCGATCTCCTCCACCCTCCTCGCCGGATCGATCTGGAACTGCGGCAGATCCAAGTCCTTCTGCACGTACAGGAAGATCTGCCCGTAGGCGATGCCCTGCGACGCGGCGATCCCCTTGACGACGATTTCGGACTGGGCGGGTTTCTCCATGCTGGGGAAGGCGGTGTAGGTGGCGCCCGTGGCGGACGCGGCGAAAGTGAAACGCCGCAACTCCTAGACCGTCAACCGCTTTTCCCGTCTCACCCGAGCCGCGCCACCGCGGCGAACGCATCCGCGCCCCACGCCTCGCGCACGACCGCCAGCGCCGCACCGTCCGCGTCGCCGTTTTCCGGCAACAACGCGAAGCACGCACTTCCGCTCCCGGTCAGGTGCAACCGCAGCCCGCAGCGCTCGCGCAGCCGCGCCGCCAACGCCGGCAACGCCAAAAACTTCCCGAAGGCCACCGGCTCGAACGAGTTCGTCAGCAGCTCCTCGAGCTCCAGCTCCCCGCGCCGCCATCCCGCCAGCCGCGCCTCGGCCTGCGCCGCCGGCGTGTAGCTGCCGGGCGCACCGGCCACCAACCGACCGTACGCCCACGGCGTCTCGATCCCGAAGCCGGGCCGGCACACCAGCACCCGCCGGCCGGTCAGCCGCGCCCGCTCCGCCGTCGCCAGAAACTCCAGCCGCTCGCCACGCCCGCGCATGATCGTGGGCGCGCCCGCCAGGAACAGCGGGCAGTCCGAGCCGAGCCCGGCCGCGAGCTCCGAGAGCTTCGCCTCCGGCAGCGCCGCCTCGGCCAGCCGTTGCAGACCGCGCAGCGCCGCCACGCCGTCGCTGCTGCCGCCACCCATGCCGGCGCCGGCGGGCGTGCGTTTCTCCAGCTCGAAGCGCACCCGCGGCGCCCGTCCGCCAGTGGCGCGCCAAGTCGCAGCGGCCTTCAGGACAAGATTGCTCGCGTCGGTCGGCACGCCGGGCGCGGCGCACACCAGCTCGTCGGCGACGCAAGCCGCTCCGTCCGCCACCAGCGGCGTCACCTTCAGGGTGTCGCCGAAATCCAGCGGTGCCACCAGCGACACGAGATCGTGGAAACCGTCCGCCCGCCGCCCTGTGACGGCGAGGAACAGGTTCAGTTTGGCAGGTGCGAAGACGCTGATCGAAGGGCTTGCGTTCACTGGGAAAAACGCTGCGGTGGAACGCTCGAAACGTACGAAGCGCCCAACATGAACTGCGACCTTATTCTCGCCCTCGATTGCGAAACCGCCGACGAAGCGGCCCCCATCCTGCGCCAGCTCTCCGGCCGCCTGCGCTGGGTCAAGATCGGCCTCCAGATGTTCACCGCCAACGGCCCCGACTACGTCCGCCGCGTCGCCGACCAGGGCTTCAACGTCTTCCTCGACCTCAAGCTCCACGACATCCCGAATACCGTCGCCAAGGCCGTCCAGTCGCTCTCCCCGCTGCCCATCGGCATGCTCACCCTCCACACCTCCGGCGGCCGCGAGATGATGGAGTGGGCCGTCAAGGCCCAGCGCCAGTACAAGCCCGACCTCCAGCTCCTCGGCGTCACCGTCCTCACCTCCATGGACGACGCCGCTCTCAACGGCACCGGCGTGCCCGGCACCGCCGCCACCCAGGTCGAGCGCCTCGCCCGGCTCGCCGCCTCCGCCGGCATGTCCGGCCTCGTCTGCTCCCCGCACGAGGTCGCCCCGCTGCGCGCCGCGCTCCCGGCCAGCGTCCAGCTCGTCACCCCCGGTGTCCGCCCCGCGGATTCGGCCAAGGACGAGCAGAAACGCGTCATGACTCCCGGCGACGCCGCCCGCGCCGGCTCCAGCTACATCGTCGTCGGCCGTCCCATCCTGCGCGCCGCCGACCCGGCCGCCGCCGCCGCCAGCATCCTCCGCGAACTCGGCCGCTGATCCCAGCAGGGGCGTCGTCTTGTGACGCCCTTGCCACGCCAACCGCAACGCCTCCCGGCAACCACGTCTTCGCCTTTGCGCATCAAGCGCACGCCTCCGCCAAGTCACGCATGAACGCAGCAGCCATCTTCCTCTGTGCCGGCCGCGGCACCCGCATGAAGGCCGTCGCCGACGACAAGGTCCTCGCCAAGGTCGCCGGCAAGCCCGTGTTCCTCCACTCCGTCGAGGCCTTCGTCGAGAGCGGACTCACCTCCACCTTCGTCTTCGTCTTCCGCTCGATCGCCCAGAAACGCCAGATCGAGAAATGCGTCCGCGCGCTCCGCCTCGCCCCCACCCAGCGCATCGTTTACGTGCGCGGCGGCGTCGAGCGCCAGGAATCGGTGCGCCACGCCCTCGAATCGATTCCGCCGACAGTCGAGTGGGTCTTCATCCACGACGCCGCCCGCCCGATGGTCCGCGCCCCGCTCATCCGTCGCTACGCCTCGCTGGCCAAGAGCCGCGGCTCCGCCGTCTTCTCGCACCGCGTCATCGACACCGTCAAAGAGCTGCCCACCCCCGCCGATCCCGACGAGGCAGTGCCCGCCCGCACCCTCGAGCGCAGCCGCCTCTGGGCCACCGAGACGCCACAGATCTTCCGCCGTGCCGAGATTCTGGAGGCCTACGACTCCCTCGCCGAGAACCGACGCGTGACCGACGACGCCCAGGCGATGGAGTTCGCCGGCAAGCCGGTGTTCTTCTACGAGAACCCCGAGCCGAACCCGAAGCTCACCACGCCCCGCGACCTCGCCTACGCCGAGTTCCTCTTCGCCGAGCGCGAAGCCAAGCTGCGCAAGCACTGAGCCGGGCCGGCAAACGCCGCGTCCCAGCCCCGGTCGTCCCTCACCGGCGCCGCTCGCAAGAGCAACGTCCCTCGAGCGGCCCGTACGAACCGCTCGCTCGCCGCCATAACGGCTTCTCCCCGCGGCACGCCCCTGCCGGCGCCGTGCACGACGCGCCACCCCATATCCGTCCTCTGGGCCTTTGTAACGTATTGTGTTACATTTTCCCTCCGGGGCGCTCCCGGCCATCCCGTTCCGCCCATGCGGCAATTCTGCCGAGCCCCAGCCCAGAGCCGATCAAATCGGGCGTTCGCCCTCCGACATCGCACCACTATCCTCCGCGCGTGCCAGCGAGCGTCCTTGATTGGTCAGGCTTCGCGCGAAAGATCGAAGGCAGCGGGTGCCTGTGGTTTCCGCCGTCGAATCCATGCCCCGGTTAACCCAGCGCCAGTTATGCCGATACAGGTTCCATGCCGATAGAAGGGACAGCCTTGCAATGCGTGTAGCCGACGATTCAGACATGCAGGTCATAGTGCACGGCGGGGCGAACCGGATCGGTGGCAACTGCATCGAGGTTTCCTCCAGGAACGCGCGCATCGTTCTCGATGCCGGACTACCGCTGGATGCGCTCATCAAGTCCGCTACGCCCGCTCCGGCTGTCCCCGGTTTGTTTGGGCCAGGCCGTCCGGTCGATGGACTGTTTCTCAGCCACGCCCACGCCGACCACTCTGGATTGATCGCAGCCACTCAGGCCGAAGTGCCGGTGTGGATGAGCGAGGGGACCAGCAAGATGCTCCTCGCCGGAAGTCTGTTTGCCCGGCAGCCGGAGGTGCCGCGCAACCGTCGACGCATCCTCGTTCCAGGCCGACCGGCGGCGGTGGGACCGTTTCGTGTGACAGCGTTCCCAGTGGATCATTCCGTGTACGATGCGATGGCGTTTATGATCGAGGCCGCGGGGAAACGGTTGCTCTACACCGGCGACCTTCGCTTCCACGGGCGCAAGCCTGGCATGGTGCGGCATCTGCTCGACGTAGCCAAGTCGGCGCCCCTCGACGTGCTTGTGATCGAAGGGACCCGGCTCGGCGGGCGTGAGAACGAGCCCAATCTGAGCGAGCAGGAGCTAGAGACCCGGATCACCGCCGATCTGCGGACGGCAACGGGACCGGCGCTGGCGATGTACTCGCCGCTGAACGTGGATCGCTTCGTGACATTTCTGAAGGCTGCACGGGCGGCGGGGCGCACCTTCGTCGTCGATCCCTACCAGGATTTCGTCCTGCATCTCATCAGCCGTCAGACGCGCCTGCCGCGTCCGGGGTCCCGCTCCGGGCTACGCCTTATGGTGCCACCGCGTTTCGGGGCCAGTGGGGCCGGCAAACGGCTTGGGCATACAGACTGGGCACGGAGGCTCGGCGATGGCGCCATCGGGGCCGAGGAGGTCCGGCAGGCGCCGGAGAAGTACCTCGTGCTCTACCGGCAGTCGATGCAGCCGTGGTTGTTTCCCGATGGGCTGCCGAAACACGCGACCTGCTTCTTCTCCTATTGGCCGGGGTATCTGGAGGAAGAACGGCTCCGGGCCTTCGTGGCGCAGCTCGACACGGCTGGCGGCCAACTGCTCCAGCGCCACGCCAGCGGCCATGCGCATCCGGACGAGCTGCGTCGCTTCGTCGAAGAGATCCAACCCCGGTCGCTCATCCCTGTGCACACAACGAGCCCCGAAACGTGGAGACGCTGGTGGCCGGAGGCAGAGGTGCGCCCCTAAAAGCCGGCCATGTGAATTCTAGGAGATTGATCAAAGTCACAAAACCACCGAACCGATATGCCTAAAGAACTCCAACTTGAGATCGCTACCCTAAATAGGCTTGGAAAGAAGCTACAGTCGAAGAAACGCACCGCAAAAGATGCGCGTTTCATCAGCCAGAACATTCAATCATATATCAAAGCTACAAAGCTCCCAACGCCACGGGGGGAGTGTGACAAGGATTACCGGTTATCTGTCGCTCCACACGATGAGCGCTTCGATCCAAAGTCGGGAGAGCGTCGGCTTGAGGCTGCGCTCTGGCGTAAGTTCGAGACGGGGTCTGATCGGTTCCTTGCGGGGGTTGCGCAGATCGCCTCATTTCAGGTTCCACTCTATTCGAAGCAGAAGAAGGACGGATGGGGGGCTGTGGACCTCGTCGGCGTGGAGGACGAAACGGGCTACCCTGTCGTTATTGAGCTGAAGATCGCAAAGAAGACTATTGAGCCACCACTTAGGGCTGTTGTTGAAGCGTGGACGTATATGTTGGCTTTGCGGGGTAACTGGGCGGACTTTGGCCCGCAGTGGAACCGGCGCACCCGTCAGGTGCTTTTGCCTGCCCCAAAGAATCTGACGGCTGTTGTCCTTGCTACGGAGGAGTATTGGGCTGCGGTCCGCGCTGATTCATTTCTGCGGGACTCACTCGGGCCGGTGCGTGCACTTGTCGACGATCTGGCAGGTGTCGGTTTCCGGTTCCGCTTCGCGATTGTAGCCGTTGGCGCAAAGGGGAAGACGATAGATGTCGGTCAGGTGCGCGAGATCGATATTCCCCTTGGCTTGTAGATTACCTGAGATGCCCCCCTTGCGCGGAACAAGGCTCCAGTTGACAGTGTGGGAGCAGGGCGTCGCCTTGATGCTTCGAGAATCCCAGGTGTCGGCTTCGTCAACTCAGCGTGCCCTGGCCCTCGGCAGCTACCGGACGGCGTGGCGGATGGCGCGGATCATCCGCGAGGCGTTGGCGGCGACGGAGTGGCCGTTGCTTTCTGGCGACGTCGCGCTCTGCGACGTCAACCTTGCCAAGCCGCCGGCGCGGCGGCTGGCAGTGTGGCTCGCCGTCGAGCGTCGGGTCGACTCTCCCGGTCTGATTCGTGCGTGGCGGGCCGGTGACGATCTGCGTGCCGACTTCAGCCGCGTCACCACCGTTGTCGCGACCGGTACCAGGGTGATCACGCCCGACGCGGGCTGGTTTCGCGAATTGCGCCACTTGGGACTTCGGCAGCGCGGCGAGACACTCGGCGAGGCCGAGGCGTTGCCGGCGGCAACGCAGGCGGCCGATGAATTCCGGCGCATGCTGATTGCACGCCGACACCACGGGATCGCGGCGAAGACGCTGGACTCCTACCTCGGCGAGTTCGTCTTCCGTCATAATGCGGCGGTGCTCGGCTGGTCCGCGGAGGAGCAATGCCGCCGGGTGTTAGCAACGCTGGGCACGCCGAGGCGAAGTGCATAGCCAGAATCCCGCCACTGCGGTTTTGCGTATATCAGGATAGGCGCAGAGGACTCGTCTCCGCGCCGTCCTCCATGAGCATCCACAGTCCGCAACAATGGCGCCGAGAGGCGCGCCACCGGCACGTTGGCTCGGGTGCGCGCGCTCCGAATTCGCGTTTGCCCGAAACTGGTAAGGGCGGCGACGCGCGCGTCCCGGCAACGCGAGCGAAGAAAGCGCGAGGCGTCGAGTCGGACGCGGGCAACGATGTCGGGAGTTATGCGGTGCAGTGGCAGGCGATGCGGCAGACTTGTCGGCGCCGCCGGCTCGAACACAGCGCCTTGCGGGCGCTCGAAGGGCGGCGGGGCGGGATGAACGCCTTCCGCCTTGTGCTCCGCGGGCGTGGCGGTGCCGACCGCGAGCTGATCGACCGGCTGCTGTACTGTGTCGCCGAGCGGGGCGATGTGGCCGCGGCCCGGTTACTTCTGCAGCGTGAGGCCGATGTGAAGGGCACGCCCCTCGCGCGACCGCTGTTCGGCGCGATCGAGTCGGGCAATCTAGCGCTGGTCCGCCTGCTCCTGCGCCACGGTGCACCGCTCGGTCCGGATCCCATCTGGGGCACACCACTTTCGTGGGCGGTGTTCAACGGCCATGCGGCGATCGTGAGGGAGCTGCTGACCCGGGGGGCCAATCCCGATGCACCGATCCGGTACGACACCACGATTCCACCACTGGTCGTCGCGCTGCTGCGCGCGCAGCACTGTGTCGGGCTGTTGCTGCATGCCGGCGCTGCCGCCACCGCCGTCTTCCGCGAACGCAAGGGCCAGGGCTTCTGGAGGGCGCGAAGGGCGAACGGGGAACGCTTCGCGCCGATCGATTGCGATCTGCTGAGCATAGCCGAGGCGACGTGCAATGCGGCCGCAATCCGGTTGCTCCGTCGCAGCGGAGCGAAGCCTTCCGCGCATCCGCATGGCGGAAATCGTGGCCACGCGCTGCAAGTCGACGCGCTGGCCGAGCCGACACGTCGCGGCATGACCTTGCTTCGCCGCGGAGCCGGTCTGGCGGCAATCCGTCGGGTGGTCACCCGGGCCGAGCAGCTGAAGGGACCGAATACAAGGGATGACTTGCTGGCGCTGGCCTGTAAGCGGCGGCGGGGCGAGGTAGTGCGCTATTTCCTGAAACTCGGGGCGCGTCCCACTGGATCGTTCGAGGCACTAGCGGAGCTGGCCGGCGGCTCTCTGCCGATCATGCGTGCCCTGCTGGACGCCGGTTATGGACGGGCGGACGGGGAGCTGTTCAGTGCGCTTGTATCAGCGATCCGGGGCGGACACTCGCGGCTTGTGCGCCTGCTGCTGGACCGTGGGGCGAAAGTCGTCGCGGGGCCGCGGCCGTGGCTCAAGGCAGGCTGCGAAAAGCGGGAGCCGACGGCATTGATGGAGGCGGTGGCCTGCGACGCGACCCGCTGCGTGGAGCTCCTGCTCGCGCGCGGTGCCGATCCGGACCGTGGATGCGACGGGTTCCCGCCGGTCGAGAACGGGCGGCTGCCGGTGGATGCGTTCATCCGAGGCTGCTACTCCTCTCGAGGGATCGTGCCGACGCATCCGGAGCGGCACAGCGGCGGGCCACTGCATGTCGCCGTGGTTGCCGGGAACATCCGCCTCTTCCGGCTGCTGCTGCGGCTTGGTGCCAATCCCGACGCGCAGCCCGGCCTCGGCACCTACGTGGCGAGCCTGCGGCCGGAGCCGCTCCGGCGCCGTTTCGAGGCGTTGCTCGAAGCCCGACGCGTGGCGGCGAGCGAGCATCGTGTCCTATCAACGGTTACGACAGAGAGCGCGCGTGGAGTCCGCCGATGAGCAGGCGCACAAGCTTCGAGGCGTTTGCCGTCGGGCCGGAGAACCGGGATGGGTATGAACTGGCGCGGCGTTTTGCCGGAGACGGTCCGGCGTCGCCGAGCTTGCTGCTGCTGCACGGCGCCGATGCCTGCGGCAAGTCGCACCTGCTGCGGGCCATCGAGTTGGAGATGGTCCAGCGGTCCTACGGCGCGACCGTTCGCTGCGTGTCGGCGGAGAAGCTCGGTAACGAATTTCTCAGGCTGGAGCCGGAGCCGCTGCTCCCGGGCTTCCGGGCCTACTACCGGCGGTTCGGCATGTTGTTGTTCGACGATCTCGAGTCGCTTGGACCGGACCCGATGGTGCGGGCCGAGTTTGGAGCGGTATGCGGGGCGCTACTGCGCCGCGGCGGGAAAGTGTGCATCGCGAGCCGGAAAGCAGCACTGAAGGCTGGCGAGAGCGATGCATTGGCTACTTTCTTCGGGGCGAGTGTGGGCGTGGCGGAAATCCGCCCGCCGAGCCTCGAACTTCGGCTGACGATCCTCCGCGCCGCCACCGAGCGACGCGGCTGTCGGTTCACACCGGCGGCCCTGGAACGGCTCGCGCGGCAGGACAAATTGGATCTTCACGACATGCTCGGTGCGGCGCTATGCCTCGGGCATATCGCCAAGGCTGGAGGGCGGCGAGTGACCTGCCCGATGGTGGTGAGGTACATCCGCAGGCACGAGGGCTAGGTCCTCTCAATCAAGTTTACTTCCGATAGACACGCGCTCCGTTGGAGCCGCCCGTAGGAGCGTCGTTCCACGAACGTCCCACTCGACTCTCACCCGAGACCGTTGCCCACCCCCACGGCCCGGGAAGCGCCCCCGACCGCATGCCGGCTTGCCCCCCGAACCGCTTCTGCAAGCCTCCAGCCGCGCGGTGTCGCAAACCCTATGGAAGCCTTACTTGTATTCATCTCTCTCGGACTGCTGGTGTGCGTTTTCGTCCTCCCCGTCGTCGCACTGGTGAAGGCCAGCGGGGCGAACAACGCCGCCAGGCAACTTGCCGAAGAGCTCCGTGCGCTGCGCCTCGAGGTCGCGCAGCTCAAGCGCCGCCTCGCCGAGGGCTCCGCACCGGCCGCGCAACCGACACCAGCCGCCACAGTCCAGCCCGCAGCGGCCCCAACGGCCGTCGTCGCGCCCACGCCAACTCCAGCCCAGCCACAGACGCCGCCCCCACTCGTCGTCTTCGCCGCTGCGGTACCGCCACCGCCTATCGTCGCCGCGCCGCCACCGCCTGCGCTCACGCCGGTGAGCCAATCCATTCCGCCATCGCTTGCGCCTCAGCCCGCCGAGCCCGCGCCGGCGCTAGCTGCGCGCACCGCCGCCACGCACGAGGGTCAGCCTCCGCAGCTCGCCGAGCCGACACCTGTCACGGCAGCCCGGACACCGTTGCCCCAGCCTCCGCCCGCGCTGCCGCCGGCCCCGGCCAAGTCCGAGCCGGCCTTCAACTGGGAGCAGTTCGTAGGCGTGAAGCTCTTCGCCTGGATCGCCGGCATTGGCTTGGCCCTCACCGCGATTTACTTCCTCAAGTACTCGATCGACCACGGTTGGATTCCGCCGGCCGTGCGCGCCGCACTCGGCTTCCTCGCCGGCGCCGGCCTGATCGTCGGCGGCCTCGCCAGCATCCGCCGCGCCTTCGCCACCGCCGGCCAGACGCTCGTCGGCACCGGCATCGTCACCCTCTACGCCGTCACCGTCGCGTGCCGCCGTCTCTACGAGTTCGACTTCTTCCAGGGCCCGGCCGCCGGCGGGTTGTTCGTGCTGATCACCGTCGCCGCCTTCCTGCTGGCGATCCGGCTCGACGCCCAAGTCATCGCGCTGCTCGGCCTGCTCGGCGGCTTTGCCACGCCAATCATGCTCTCCACAGGCGCCGACAACCCGCCCGGGCTCTTCGGCTTCATCGCCCTGCTCGACCTCGGCCTGCTCGCCATCGCGCTCCACCGCCGCTGGGACTACCTAAGCGCACTGGCCGCGCTGGGCACCGTCATCATGGAGATCGGCTGGGCGGGGAAGTTCTTCGCCGTCGAAAAGCTACCCACGGCTGTCACCGTCCTCGTCGGCTTCAACCTCCTCTTCGCCCTCGCCGTCTACGTAGCCCGCCGGCTCGACCGAGCCTCCGACTGGCTCGCCGCCGCCGCCGTCATTCAGGCGACCGTCGCACTCGGCTTCTCGCTCTTCTTCTCGTTCGAGAACCCCGTCGCCATCCACCCAGGCTGGGTGCTGGGCAACCTCCTCCTCGCCGATCTTGCACTGCTCGCCATCTGCGCCCTGCACCGCTCCTTCTCCCAGTACTCGTTGGCCGCCGGCCTTGCGACCTTCGGCGTCACCGCGATCTGGATCGGCAACGCCGTCGACAACGACCTTCTGCCCTGGGCCCTCGGATTCGTGGTCGTCGTCGCCGCGTTGCACGGCGCCTTCCCCTTCGTGCAGGAGCGCCTCGAGCCGGGCACCAACGCCCGGCGCTGGTGCCCGCTGTTCCCGCCGCTCGGCCTCATCCTCATGCTCATCCCCCTAGCCCGCATGGACGAGGTGGGCTGGTGGCTCTGGCCTGCCGTGCTGCTGCTCGATCTCTTCGCTCTGGTCGCCGCCGCACTCACCCGCCTGCTCGCCGCGCTGGCCGCCGCGCTCCTGCTCACCTTGGTCGTGCTCGCCACGGCCATCGCCCAGCTTCCGGGCGGCTACGATGTCGGCGGCGGACGCGAGCTGTTCCTCGTCGCCGCCTTCGCGGTCCTCTTCTGCGCGGGCGCCGTCTGGCTCCTGCGCCGTTTCGGCGGGAAACTCGGCGCCACCGCGCCCGACTGGTCCGCCTACCTGCCCGACGCCACCGCCGGACTCCCCTTCGCGCTCCTGCTGATGCTCGTCTTCAAGCTCCGGCCCGACGACCCGTCCTCGATCTTCGGCATCGCGTTGCTGCTGGGCGCGATGCTCGTCGGGATCGCCGTCGTCGCCTGCCGCGGCGCCTCCGTCCTCGCCGCCCTCGCCGGCACGCTGCTGGTCGAGTACTGCTGGTGGGGCGAGTGCTCGTACAGCGGCGACGCCCTCGTCGCTCTGGTCTGGTTCGCCGCCTTCGGCCTGGGCTACCTCGCGCTGCCGTTCCTCTTCCGCCGCCGCATCCTCGAGATCCAGCCGCCGTGGGCCGCCGCCGCGCTCGCACTGCCGTTGCACTTCTACCTCGTCAACCGCGCGCTCGCAGCGCTGCTCCCGGAGTTCGTCGCCGGCTTCGGCGGCGCGCTCCCCGCCCTGTGCATCCTGCCGCCGCTCTTCGGGCTGGTCGTCCTGCTGCGCACGATTCCCGCCGACGCACCGTGCCGCCTCAACCGCCTCGCCTGGTTCGGCGCTGCCACGTTGTTCTTCATCACGCTGGTCTTCCCGCTGCAGTTCTCCAACCAGTGGCTCACGATCGCCTGGGCGATGGAGGGCGCGGCACTGCTCTGGCTCTTCCACCGCATCCCGCATCCGGGCCTGCGCGCAGCCGGCGCGGCACTGCTCGCCGCGGTGTTCGCCCGCCTCATCCTCAACCCCGAGGTCCTCCACTACGCCGAGCGCAGCGAGACCCCGGTCTTCAACTGGATCCTCGCCACCTATGGCATCGCCGCCGTCTGCTGCTTCGCCGGCATGAAGCTGCTCGCCCCACCGCGAGACCGCCTGCTCGGCCTGAACGTCCCGGCCATCCTCGCCACCTTCGGCACCATCCTCGCCTTCGCCCTCGTCAATCTCGAGATCGCCGACTTCTTCACTCCAGCCGGCAGCTACGTGCGCCTCGAGTTCAGCGGCGATTTCGCACGCGACATGTCCTACACCATCGCCTGGGCCCTCTTCGCCCTGGTCATGATCGTGCTGGGCATCCGGCATCGCCTCCGCGCCGCGCGCTACGCCGCCCTCGTGCTCCTCGGCGTCACCTGCCTGAAACTGTTCCTCCACGACACCGCCAGTCTCGAAACAGTCTGGCGCATCGCCGCCTGCGCTGTCGTCTCCGCCGTCGCCCTCGCCGTCACCTTCCTCTACCAGCGGTTCATCCGCGCCACTCCGCCCTCCAACCAATGAACCCGCTCCGCCTCCTCGCCCCGCTGGCCGCGCTCACCGCCGTCTCCATCTCCTCGGCACTCGACACCGCCGCCTGGGAGTTCCGCCAAGCCGTCACCCTCGACCGCGCCGGACCCGTCCGCCTCACCCTCCCGCTGGAAACCCTCGATACCGCCCGCGCCGACCTCTCCGACCTCCGCCTCCTCGGACCCGACGGCGCCGAGCTCCCCTTCGCCATCGTCCGCCGCGATACCGCCCGGCCCAC
>Ga0209098_1002528_pt1 | contig 16017 bp, 17 predicted proteins | sample AD_JPNHW1_MetaG_FD_184429 | JGI IMG/M metagenome (GOLD analysis project Ga0209098, IMG submission 184429) | Active sludge microbial communities of municipal wastewater-treating anaerobic digesters from Japan - AD_JPNHW1_MetaG (SPAdes) (version 2) | ecosystem: Engineered > Bioreactor > Anaerobic... | reverse complement strand
AACCTGCCACGAAACGCCATACTTGTCTTTGAGCCAGCCGCACATACTCTCTTCGCCGCCTTCGGTAAGCTTTTCCCAATAGTAATCGATCTCCTGCTGTGTTTCGCATTCCACCACGAACGACACTGACTCGTTGAACCTGAACATTGGCCCGCCGTTAAGGCCCATATGCTTTTTGCCGTTGATCTCAAATATCACGACAAGGTCGGTGACGGACAGGATGCGTGAGTTTTCAAAGATGGCGGTGTAAAATTCAGCCGCTTCTTTGGCTTTACCATCGAACCAAAGGCAGGGATAAACCGGGTTTGTCATTTTTTCTTCGATTTCAGAATGATGTCATTTTCATCGAGCCTGTACCGCACGATGTTTCCAACCAGGGCTTCGGGAATTCCTTTTTCGAAAGGAAACTGAATAGCGCCTTTTGAGGTTTTATATTCAGTGAGTTCGGGCGCAAAAGCATTCATTGCCACCACCGAGGCAGGGTAGAAGCCGATATGTGCCTTGTGGGCGGCATAATACACCAGCATCCTGCCGGTTTTAAAGGCAGGCATGTTATAGCTTACCAGCTCTTTGGCCTGCGGAGCAGCCTGCCTGATCAGTTCGCGCATCTGTTTCAAGAGTTTCGCGGCATTCTCCGGCTGAGCAGCAATGTACTCATCCACTGTAGTGTATTTCTTTGAAAGTGAGCTTTCCATAGGAACTGTGGTTTTGGTGCCAGGAATTGGGTGCTGGATGTTTGAGGTTTGATGTTTAATGTTTGATGTTAGAGGGTTGAGGGTTGATGTTTGATGTTTGAGAGGTCAAAAGTCATAGGTCAAGTGTCAAAGGTCAAAGGTCAGAGGTTAATCCCGAAAGCAATAGGGATCAATTATAAAACTTCAATTTCTCATTTTCAATCCCGATAGCCATCAGCATCAATTAATTTTCAATTTTCAATTTTTCATTTTCAATTGTCAATTGTCAACTGTCCATTGTCCATTGTCCATTGTCAATTGTCCATTACAAGTTCCCCGTACGACCTGTCAACCATATCTTCCTGCGACAGCCCGAAGAATTCAACAAATTTATTGCATTGTTGTTTGAGCTCTTCTTCGGTAAATTCACCCTGGGTGTCTATGGCTTCCACTTCAATGAAGGTTCCCAGGTTCACCACGGTGTCGAAATGGAATTTCACGTTGCCGATAAAATAGATCCTGCGTTGCTTATCCACAACGGCTTTCACTCCCAGTTGTTTCACCAGTATCTGCTTCAATCCGGCGTCGGGCTGGTGTTTGTAAAGGATCACCGCCGATTTCTTTGAGCCGGCAATGTTATCCCGTTCGTAGTGTATCAGGGCATTTTCAATGTTTCCTTCACGCAACTTGAGCCTGCCGGCAGCGGCATTAAAGTAGGTGTCCACCTGGTGGTCGAGGCCTATGAATACCGGGTTAAGGGTGAGCAGCATATTCTCGTATTTCCCAGGATCGCTGACTCTTGCTTTGAATTCGTAATTTGTATGGCTCATTTTGTTGTGTAGGGGTATAATTTTATTGTTTTGCTCTGTTAACGGTTTGCTGCAGCATGGTAAAATTAACCTGATTTTTGATTATGACTCACTGCCGGCCGCAGAACGTTTTACCAATCATCGCCAACTTTTATGAGTTAATATTCTGATTTCAGAAGCGTTCACTGCAATTACAACAGGCCACCTGCAGTGTATAAGTTCTGTGCTAAAAACCAGGAAATCTCTTATAAATCTGATTGATTGAATATGCAAATAAATTCCTTCCCGGTAAAGTAATAATATCTTATTTGTTTATATATTAGTGGGGTGAATAGATAGTTTCGTATATCATGCTTATTGGAGAGATATACGAAATACTTCGTATAGCTGCCCGAATAAGCAATTTAAGCAATTCACAAAAAAGAAAAACTATGAAAACAATAAAAGAGATTTTAATAATTACTTCATTATTATATTACCCATTTTTTAGTGCTGCTCAGTCATACGTTGAGGTATTAAAAGCTTTAAATCTTCCCATATACAAAATGAATGACAAACCGATAGATGAAAATATGCTGAGTAATTCAAATTGGGACAACTCCTTTAGCATTGAAGGTTCTTTAAACAATGAAATGTTTAGTAAAGTATATCTGAAATATGATGAATTAAGAGAGCTAAATTCTATAACTTTTTATTTCGCTTCTAAAAAGAAATTTAACAAAAATAAGGAAGAAATTCTATCAATTATTAGGAATTTTTACGGCTCTGAACAGAACATAAAATCTGAAAATGATGGAATCCATTATGTTTTTGTTAAGGATAAAAGTGAACTAGAATTATTTGATGCTTACAGTAGTTATGTTGAATCAACCATAAATGTAAAAGCATTAGATAATATTAAAACCGTTGAAAAGTATGATGAATTTAATAAATGGACTAGAATTATTCCAATAAATTTTCGTCAATGGGTTAGTCAGGGTGACTTAGAGTATGGAATCTCCTTTATTGGTTACAAGGAGTCTAAAATTCTTTTCATTAAGATAACATCAGAATCAAAAGAATGGAAATTCTTTGAAAGTATACAAATACTCTTAGATAATGGAGAAGTAATCTCAAAAAATCTTAAAACCTCGAAAGATGTGGTAGATTATGGAATGTTAGGCGTTATTACCCAAGAAATTGGAGTCGCAGACTTTTCAAAGGAAGAAGCTGATAATTTATTAAAGTCTAGAATTATCAAAATGAGAATTAATGGAAAGAGAACGGGTGATATCATATTGACTGATGATGTAATTAACGCATTGAAAGCTGTTTATAATATATTATATTGATTGAGTACTGGCTATTAATACTCAGTATAATTCAAACAGCTTATAACACGGGCTATTCGTGATTGGTTTTCAGCCGCACAAGGCCCATCAAAAACCAACCACAACAAGTCCGTGAATGTTAGCGCGTATTACATCAAGCCTAATGTTGATGCAAAAAATAAAATAAATTATGTCCTGCTCCGAAACTTGGAATTTGGTAGTTAACATTGTGATTGCAATTGGCACGATAGGTGCTGTAATCGTCGCACTATTTGGAGAAAATATTAAAAATGCTCTTTTCAAGGCTAAACTTAGTTTAGAATTAGGCGATGCTAATGGTGAACTAACAAATTGGAGTTACATCTATCCTCACATGCTAACGCCTATCGGGAATAAAGATTATTTTTTTGACAGTGAGAGTATTGGAACTACATGTGTTTCAGGACCATCTGGTATTTCTGGTTCCTTATCACTTTCAGACCCTTCTGGATATTCTGGATCTTCGGGAATTCCTAGATATTTTGGTGCAACTGGATCTTCGGGATTTTTACAAGAGTCTCAAAATAAAATTGCGGGTCAAGAAGTAATATATTATCATCTGAAAGTAAAAAATCATAAACCTAGAACAACTGTTAGTAAATGTAGGGTCATTCTAAAGGAAATTCATTCAAAAGATCCAGATACTAAAAAATATACAAAATTGACTTTGACAGTTCCACCTCGTTTTCAATGGGCTCCTGCTGAAACGTCGCCACCTGCAGTTGATTTTGTTGATGAACAGATTTTGGATTTTGGGTATTTAGAGAAGGGAGCTGACGAATTCAGACCATCCTTATCACCTAGCTTTAATAACTTCAAGGGAAACTTGAAAGCAAATGGAATAATCAAATATACACTTGAAGTTCAAGCTAATAATGCTAAAACAGTCCGAGTGGAGCTTGAAGTATCATGGGATGGGAATTGGACTTCTGATCTTGAAAAAATGAAACTAATAATAGAGAAAAAGTAGCAACAATCGCAAGTCACGGAACTATTATGGTCAATTTATCAAGAATGAGATCAAAAGTAATTACAATTTTTCTGGCATCAAGTTTTTACATTTCTTTTGCCCAAACAAATGAAAATATTATTGGATTATTCGGGGAATGTAAAGAAGGATATTTTGCTTGTTCACAAATTGAGTTTAAATCTGATTCGACATTTGAATATGATGTATTCTTTGATGTTGGAGGCTGGCAATGTTGGACAGGTAGGTGGTCAATAGATAGCAATATAATAACAATAAATACATTTTCTCAACCAATGACTGAAGAAGAAAATTCATTAGTAAATCAGTCATATAGCTTCGTGAGCACTGATTTTATAACAGACCTTAAATTTCGAATTAAGAAGAACAGACTATATATCTACGACTTTGAAAAAAATAAAATAAGTAACCGCTATTACTTCAGGAAAACCTCAATAGACAAAAAAGAATATAAAAATTGCAATAAATAAAACTGGTATAACCCACTGCTGGCGTGGCTCTGATGACTATCGGAATGCCATCCGTGCCAATCAATTTTACCCCGTTGGTGCACAACTTTCTTTCATATGCGTGCCCGAGGTCTTACTTTCAAATATTTCCATCGAGTTACAGGTAAGTTGTCATCAGGAGAACTGACCGAAATTCATTCTGAAATTTTTTCTGCTCCAATTCATATTTAAATAATCTCAAAGTGATGTTGCCTGTTTCAGCCGGTTTTGTACTTTTGATCCCGATAGCTATCGGGACTGATTTTTAACATATTTTGCAAGTGAAAAAAAATCCCTTCCGGCTGTTCCTTTCAGTCCTGCTTATCGCTCCCTGCTTCGCCTTTACACAATCCGTCAGCAGCGAATCCGCCGCATCCAAAGCGCTGAGTTTCATTAATACCGCCACATACAATGCAAGTGATCTCATTATACAACCTCTCAGCTCCGGCGGGATACAGTCAGCCTGGCTCGTCAGGCTGCCGGATAAGCGCTTTGTGATCATAAGCGCCGATTCACTCATGCAGCCTGTCCTTGCCTATGGCGACAGTATTTCCGGTATGGAATCCGACAAATTTTCAACCTGGCAGAAAATAATGGCTTCGGACTATACCAACAGGCTTGTTGCTATCCGGAGCGGTTACATCCCTTCACAAAAAGCGCTATGGTCCGAACCCAAAAGCAGGCTTTTCCAGCAGTGGCCGCCTGCCGGAACAACACCCACCGGCGGCTGGCTCAGCACAAACTGGACACAATCGTCGCCATACAACAAGCTTTGCCCCATGGACCTTAACGCCGGAAACCGCTCAGTAGTAGGATGCCCCGCCACGGCCATGGCTCAGATATGCAACTATTACATGACGGTAAACAGCACGCAATTCAGCGATGCCGATGACTACTACCACAATTTCGGGAACGGCAACAGGTACTGGATTGACGATGCCCATGCCGAACGCGATTTCCCTGATTTCCCTGAGCTGAACCAATGGCTCGATACCATACAGCAGCTATACCTGCAAAACCTCCCGATCACCGACAGCATGAAGGCGGCGCTGAGCTTTGCAGCCGGTGTGGCGGCAAAACAGGTATATTCGGCATCTGTGTCAGGCACATATGGAATTGACCAGGCGCAGATGGCCTACCAGCGCTTCAATTTTGACCTTTCGGAACTGATCGGCCCTGCAAGCTTCGAACTTACGAGCCGTGTTGCCGCCGACATGAAAGCAGCCATGGTTGACCACCTGGGAATAGTGGATGCCGCGGTGACGGTAGGGCATAATGTAGTGATTGACGGCTACAATACCGATGAATTTTATCATTTCAACTTCGGCTGGGGTGGAGCCTATAACGGATGGTACACCCTGCCTCCCTCAGGAATGCCTTACAGCCTCAACGTGATAGAAGGGGTAGTGGTAAATATCAAAAATACCTATGCACATGCAAGCCCATGGATAAAAAACACACCGGAACCGGCTTTCGCTTTTATGCCCGGTGACAATTTGCGTATCTCAGGCATTGACATCACCGGCAGCTGCGAACTCAGGTTATTCAATGTTTCCGGCGCACTGGTCCTTGTCAGGGAATTTACCGCCGTCAAAGGCAATGAAGTGATGCTGAATACTCCCGGTTTAAGTCCCGGCATTTACCTGTGCCTGGTTCATAGCGCTGGCAAGATGTGCACCGGGAAAGCCGTAAAACCCTGAAAAAGTTCATTGGATTCCTGGTAAATTGTCAATTCTCAATTTTCAATTGTCCACCTGCCCCTTACGCGCTATCCTTCCCGTGGCAGGCAGGTTTTCAATTCTCAATTTTCAATTTTCAATTTTCAATTGTCCATTGTCAATTCTTAACCCTCCGTCTTCCGCTCTCCCTTTCCTTCGGCATATTAATTACCTTCCCGTCCGGCGTCACCATTGCTTCGGCTGCAGCTTCATTTCCGGCAGTCTCTGAATTCCTGCGCCTGCGTTTGCGTTTTTTGAAGCGCAGCGTCCGGTACTCGTTGCAGAAATCGGGACAATCGTCTTCCGCATTGCGGTAAATACCATCCAGTATATCATGCAGCCAGATGTTGTTCTGGGCGATGAGTCCGGCCAGTTCTTTCCTCAGTGCCCTGCGCATGGCAAGCTGGTGATGCAGCCAGTCCAGTGTCTCGCGGAAATCTTCGGCCTGTTTTACAAACTTGTCGATCTCCTGGTCCGACATGGTGTTACCACGCCACGAGGTATCCACCTTGTACAGGTCCTCGGCCACAAATTTGGCGCTGTTATAAAGCCTGAACCCTGATACCTTGCGTACCTGCCCTCGGTAGGTCTTCATGCGCTGCATCATCGCATTGTCGTTGAGCGACACGGCAAAGGAGATGCCCATACCGGCAAAATTCACCACCTTTTCACCCAGCTTATTTTCAGCATCGCGGCGGGTATCATAAAAATACTGCACCGGCCGGTTTACATCCGACAGTATGGCGGTGATGCGCTGCACACGCTCTTCAAATTCAGCTAAAATATCCTTCCATCCTGGCTTTTTCTCAAAAACTTCAGGATGGTTCTCAAAAATGCGGAGAATAAGGTTGTAATGGTTCAGTTTGGCTATGATACGTTTCACGTGAATATAATTTAATCGTTAGCGGCCCGCCTGCCTTAGTTATACCGGGATAAGCGGCGCAGGAGTAAACAACGTTTTAAGTATTAAAGGTTTCGTGCCCGATATGTCCTGAGTATTAAATATCCGGTTCTGAATCTTCATGTAATGCTAATATCTGCTTTCAATATCGCCTGCAGCCTGAAAGGCTTCCAACCACTATCGTGATCAATTTTCAATTTCCCATTTCCCATTTTCAATTCTCAATTTTCAATTTTCAATTTTCAATTTTCAATTTTCAATTGAATAGCGCTTAACAAAAATAAAAAATCCCCATAATTCCCTGCAAAAGAGTTATAAACATACACAGGATTACTTTATTTCCCTTGTGTTTGCCTTTGCCTGCCCGGCAAAACAGCGGATGAATGAACGAATTTCGTTGCACAATGCCGTGAACTCCTTCCGGCAGGAGCATCCACCGGACCGGCTGTCAGTGATTATCTGCCGGCAGTTGTAAAACATACCGGATGCTTTGCAGCAAAGCCAGTGGAGGGATTAAACGCCTCAGTCCATCAATAACAAAACGAATACTCCCGGTGGTGCCGGCAATTGATCTTTGCATTTCCTTCGGATAAAGGATAAAACAGTCATGACAAAGGATCAAAATCTTATGAGAAGTGTCCGGCAGGGCAGGAGGGAGGATAAAAACCGGTTATGCAAGGTTGAATATCTTTGGAGCGAGGAGCGGAATGCGATGAGGAAACCTCAGCAGCGCAGGAGAAAACCCCGGCAATGTTGCCGGAGACTGCGGAAAGATTTACATAACAATTAAACAGTTATGAGAAGACACCGGAATCTTCCGGCATGAGCTGTGCAGTGTTAGCGGAAAGTCCTGCAGTATTGTATAAGGTGTTGAAACTTTTACCGGAAGTTGCAACACAGTGAGAGTGAGGATAAAATCCCCCGGAGTGAGCGTGTGTTATATTGAAGTGACCATGTGTCGCATTATACATCAGTCGAAATGGTTATGACCCGGGTGCAGCATGATTGAAGTGAGCATGTGACGGGTAGAAGTGAACCTGTGTTCTGATAAAGTAAGCTTCTGTCGTGTTTGACTCCGGTTGAAAAAGTTATGACAAGAGAGCGAAAACAAAGCAGTGAATGTATGTTGATATAAAGTAAACATGTGACCGGTTAAAGTGAGCCTGTGTCGAAATAACGCACTTGTATAAATCTTCTGACGTACATGCGATAACGCTGAAGTGACTACTTGGCAATATAAAGTTAGTATATGGCAGGTTAAAGTAACCGTGTGACGGGATTGACGACCGATGAAAATTTATTGACAAGAGAGCGGCAACTGAGAAGTGAACGTGTGGCGGCCAGAAGTAATTATCTGTCCTAATAAAGTGACCTTATGTTGCTTTATACAACTGTTGAAAATTTACTGACAACAGCGCGACAAACGGGAAGTGAACGCATGACAGCCAGAAGTGAGTGTGTGTCCTGTTAAAGTGACCTTTTGTTATGTGTTACAAACGATGAATATCTTATGGCTAAAGCGTGACATCTCAGAAGTTAGTTAATGGCAGCCTGAAGTGACCTCATGTCCTGTTAAAGTAAACGGCAGCGCTTGCTGATTCTCGATGAAAACTTCCGGATAAGACTGCAACGTGCATTCACAAACGATGAAACTTTTCCCGCATAAGCCGGAAAGGCGCTGACATCTGATGAAATTTCCCGGAGAAAGGATGAAAAAGCACTGACTCCGCTTGTATCCCGTTTGAGAAATGATGAAACACCATGGACAAGAGCCCGGCGCCCCCGGTGAAATGATGTAAACGCCGTGAGAAGATACGAAAACATTTACCGGAAATTCCGGTTGCCTTGGACACGGCATGCAAAACCGCCGCGGAACGATAAAAATCCGTTGACATTTCCCGCGTACTCGCTGACAAGGTTGCAATTTCTCCTGAGAAAGTGGCGTAGCTGCTTGCATAACCGGCAAAACTCCTGCCGCTGACTGCTGATCCTCCGGTGGCAAGGTGCGAATGCCCGGGGATGATTGCAAACTGTTTACGAGCTGTTATATTTTGCAGGGAATAAGTTGCAGGTAACCATTCCATTAACCACATTGGGTTTCGCAGCAGGGAAAAAGCATTGAACTAAAGTCCAAACCATTGCCGATGGCATGCATTATACAGAATATGATAATAAATTCCTGCCCGGCAAAGCAATAATAGCTGATTTGTTAATATATTAGTAGGATAATATATCTTTTAATTTATAGAGAATTGGACATTTTATTTCATTTCGTAGGCTGCTTATATCATCAACCCTGTTAATAACTTTCTAGGAATAATTGTTCAGGTTATAGAATTGCCCATTATTTTTGGACATAATTTGTCAAGAATTATTTATGTCTAAAATAGAAGTTAAGACTTTTGGTGAAACTCTACGGAAATTGCGTGAGGACAACTCAATGCCATTGAGAAAACTTGCTGCTTTACTTGATCTTGACCAATCAACATTGAGTAAAATTGAGAGGAATGAACGCAAAGCAAATTCGGAACTCATCGAGAAACTTTCAAGCATTTTTGATGTTGACAAAAAGACTTTACAAATTAGTTTCATGAGCGACAAAGTCGCATATGAACTTCTTGAAGAAGAAAATCCCAAAGACATTCTAAAAGTAGTAGAACAGAAAATAAGCTATCTTAAATTAAGTAAAAAGCCCACTAATGTTTAATGAATCAATAATCATAAAATCGCGGGTAGCTGAGTTATATCTCGCCAGATCAAAGAAATTATTTCCTGAATTTGAAAGTCAGAAACCTTTTTTAAAGTGGGCTGGCGGAAAAACACAGATGATTTCTGACATTTTGAAGTTTGCACCAAAGAATTTTAACAAGTATATTGAACCTTTTATTGGTGGTGGTGCTGTCTATTTTAATCTCAATCATCCAAAATCAATTATTGCCGACTCAAATGAAGAATTGATAATAACATATACACAGGTAAAGAATAATATCGAAGAAGTGATAGAAATTCTTGAAAATTACATTAATAGTGAAGATTTCTTTTATAAAATCAGAGCTTTAGATATTAATAAATTAAGCCATTCTGAGAGAGCGGCAAGGCTTATCTACCTAAACAAGACTTGTTTTAACGGTCTTTTCAGGGTGAATAAAAAAGGTGAATTTAATGTACCTTTTGGCAAAAGGTCTGGACCATTTCTTAATAAGGGAAACTTAATTGGAGCGTCTCTCTATTTGCAAGACACAGATATTTACCATTCTGATTATAAGGATGTTTTGCAGAAATATGCTCAAAAAGGAGATTTTGTTTTTCTCGATCCACCATACCAACCAGTTGGGAAATTTTCTGATTTCAAACGTTATACAAAGGAGTTTTTTTATGAAAATGATCAAATTGAATTAGCTCAAATTTTTAAAGATCTAACTAACAAAGGCTGTTATGTAATACTGACAAATTCACATCATCCGATGATTCTGGAACTCTATAAAGACTTCCATATAGAAATTATTGAAACTAAACGTATGATAAGTAGTGATCCCAAAACAAGAACAGGAGTCGACATTATTGTTCTAGGAGGCATATGAGTATTCAATTAGAGATAGATAGTTTTACCGACCAATTTCAATATTTCCCAGGTACAAGATATATGGGAAGTAAAAACAAAATCATACTTGATATATGGCATCATTTGGGGAAGTTGGAGTTTGAAAGTGTTATAGATGCTTTTGCTGGTAGCAATGTAGTAAGCTATTTTCTGAAATCCAAAGGCAAAAGAGTTATAACCAATGACTTTATGACTTTCAGTTATATTACATCAAAGGCAATAATAGAGAACTCTTCTGAGCTGCTTGATAAAGAAGATATTAAGTTTTTATTGAAGGAAAATATTAACAAAGGTTTTATTCAAAGGACTTTCAGAGATATTTTCTTTTCGGAAATTGAAAATATTTTTCTTGATAGAGTAAGACAAAATATTTCAGAATTAAATAATGAATATAAAATTGCATTGGCACTTTCTTCTTTAGTACGTGCTTGTATAAAAAAACGATCAAGAGGAGTTTTTACTTTTGTTGGAGAACGTTATGATGATGGACGTTCAGATATGAAAAAATCCATAGAAGAACATTTTCTAGAGAGTATTAACATTTTCAATAAAGCAGTTTTTAATAATGGTTTTCAGAATCAATCATATAATATTCGTTCTGAACAGTTTAATGCTAAAGCAGATTTAGTATATTTGGATCCTCCATATTATACACCTAAATCAGACAACGATTATGTGAGAAGATATCACTTTGTTGAGGGTCTTGTTAGGAATTGGGAAGGCATTGTTATTCAAGAGCATTCGGTTGTAAAGAAATTTGAAAGTTACAAATCACCATTTGCAAAAAAAGATACAGCCTACTCTGCTTTTGATGAACTTATTAAAAAAAATAAGGAATCTATGATTGCAATTTCTTATTCTTCTAATAGCTTACCGACTAAGGATGAATTAATTGAGATGCTTAAAAAATATAAATCAGATGTTGTTGTTCACGAAATTGATCACACATATTCATTTGGTAATCAGAATCATAAAATTGGAAATAAAAATAATAGAGTAAAGGAGTATTTATTTATAGGAATCTAGAATATGAGGATTCAAAGTAATGATTTACCTCAGGCTGACAGAATTGAATCTGTTGTAGCAGCAACTCATGCAATTGCAAACGGTGCAAGAACTGATATTGAAATTGCAGATCAAGTTCCTGGTATAGAAGGCGATGATAGACAAGGCAGATACTATAGAAGAGCAGCAGAAATTTTAGGCTTTATTACAAACAATAGAAATAATGCTGCCATCACAACAAAAGGTCAATTAGTTGCTAATAATCCTTCTTTATACAATCCAATTGTTATTGCATCGGTTCTTAACCTTAATTTGTATCAAAAACTATTACCCTATATTGAACTTCATCCCGAAGGCGTTACCCGGAATCAAATCATTGACTATTTACAGCTAATTTCTGTTGCTAATATTGGCCCATCAATGATACCGAGAAGGATTTCTACAATTTTGGGTTGGATAAGGACATTAGGTGTCATTGAGCAGGTTGGTGAAAGATATCGTATAGCAAATGCTATTATTCCAAGTATTCCACTTATAACATTAAATGATATTGATCAACCAATTTTACCTGCAACTGGCGGTTTACATGAGTTTGAAGCAGTTGAGCAGAGAATATCAAGTGCTCGTGAAATTATCACAATCTACAAGAATCAGGCTAGACTTGATCGAGCAAATAACACTCATATGCAGCTTGTAAATATAGTTGCTGAACGGATAAGGGTTGCTGGAGGCATTCCAAAATCAAATCAATTTATTGACTTAGCATCAACACTTGATCAAGACTATATTTTTGAAATGAAATCTACAACAGTAGAAAATGTTAAATCGCAAGTAAGGAAAGGCATAAGTCAACTTTATGAATATCGTTATCTTGAAAATAAACCCAATGCTAATTTAGTCTTGGTTCTTGAAAGTCCATTGATTGGAGATAATTCTTGGATGATAGATTATATGGAAAACGATAGGAATATTCATTTGGTTTGGGATGGAGACAATAATCTTTATGGTACAGGAAGAACAAGGGAACAACTTGGGTTTCTTGGCCTTCTTCCCTAAAACAAATTTTTATCAAGGAGATGATGAGCACAATACATGAAATGCAATAGCGCCTGCCACTAATAAATAGGAACATTAACGGCGCTCAGCGCACGGCGATTATCAGTTTCACTGAGCTCGCCCTTTAAGAAACTTTTATCCATATGACCCCCGCTGGCGCGGATTTGTAATCCGTGCCAACCGAATTCCAGTTAACCGTTAATTTTACTTTCAGAATTGGATTTACAATGAGTAGAAAATACAAATTTCATAATCCTGACGGAGTATATTTTATAACCTTTGCTGTACAAGGGTGGGCGGATGTGTTTACCCGAAACGAATATAAAGACATACTGATCGAAAACCTGGCGTGGTGTCAAAAGAATAAAGGTCTTGAGATTTTTGCATGGTGTATCATGACAAATCATGTACACCTGATTGCCCGGGCAGAGGAAGGCTTCTCATTATCTGATATATTAAGAGATTTCAAGAAATTTACCAGCAAAGCCGTGCTCAAAGCTATCAGAGAGAATAACCGTGAAAGCAGGAAAGAGTGGCTGTTAAAGCAATTTGAGACGCCCGATGGCAACAGGTTTTGGCGTTCAGATAATCAACCGATAGAACTCTGGAGTAATGCTGTTATTGATCAGAAGTTGAATTACATACATCAGAATCCAGTAGTAGAAGGCCTGGTGTTCAGGGCTGAAGATTATGTTTATAGCAGTGCATCAGACTATGCCGGTAATAAAGGTATGCTAGATATATTTGTTCTCTGATGAATGTAAGTATAGGGAGGCACGGATTACAAATCCGCGCCAACGAGGGGGAGGATATAACGAATATTGAAGAGATGTGCGAAATGGGGCAGGTATCTGCTTGTTATGCATTATTATAAATACAAAACTATGAATAGACTCCGATTGACAATCAGCATTTTGACCTTAATTGTTCTGACTATATCGGCTTTAGGACAAGAAAATTCTATTGACCATTTTAAAGTAAAAAAGAATAAAATAGACGTGTATTTTTATGATCCATTTGAAGCTTTATCAAAAAGCGAAAATTTTTCTTCAAAATCCGATAAAGAAAAATCTGATGCCCTTGATAATTATCTGCATAATCATGCTTTGTACTTGTTTGTGCTGAATGACGCTAAGACAAAGGACATTACATATTTTTGTATTCGGGGTAATCCTGAAAAGGTGAATACAAAAATGTTTTATAAAGTTGAAGTAATTCAAGGGGTTACTAATAGTCCATTTAATCCAAACACTGATAGTTATTCAGACAAGGTTGTGAAGGTAATAGATAAAGTGAATTGCGGCGGGACTTTATTTGAAAATTCAGCTATATTTTCCAAACCTGAGAATAAAGATAAAGTAGGTAATGGAATTCAATTATATGGATATTTTCGAAGAGTGCAACCTTTTTCTGAAATAAGAACCTCAATGACTAGTATAATCGAACAATACTTACAAGAAAAATAACAATAGATAATAATTAAGGCTTCGTATGGTCGAGGCACGAAAACCAACTTGAGACAGTGTTCCACGGAATCATGCAACATTCGCTGGCAGGAATTTACCTTCGTTGAAAGTTGCAATCAATACCAGCCAGATTCAGGTTAATTGAATATCAAAACGCAAAAAAATGAAGAGACACTTGATTTGTTTTACACTGACAGTTTTGACTGTAATCCTGTTTTCATGTAACACCAGTAATAATAAGGCGGGTAACAATCCATCTGCAGCAGTAAACACTCACAGCATGGCTTTAACAGAAATGCAAACCGCCAAATTGGACAGCATTGTTGGTTTGATCATTGATATTTCTGCCAATGATTTTTATAAGAATCAGCGACCTGAACCTGTTGATTTCAAAAACGTTAAACTTAAATATATTAAAAAAACGAATGGGGAAGAGTTGTATATTCTATGCGGCCGGTTTGTAACAAGCGACAAGCAGGAGATACAGTTTGCCACGGTTAAGAATATCGACTACGAACAATGGATAGGCAATAGCGCTTTGACATACTGCCAGGATTCCAAAGAAATCGCTTACACTAAAGAAGACCTGTCGGCCGCATTGAAAAACAGGTTTGACTCTTTAAAGAAATAATGAATAAAAACTTCCGGCAAGGGAGTAATACTGAAAATATGATATGAGAATATTCGATAAAATATTTAGATCCGGCAGTAAGGCGAAAGTCTTGACAGTAGAGGAAGTTGAGAAACGGAGCATTGAGCTGAAAGTAAAGCATGAAAAAGCAAAACAAGCCGTTAAAACTGCACTGGAGAATTACAATGAAATATCCTGCCAGTGTGCCTACCCAAGGTTTCAGCAGTTAATTGGTATTGACTGCGCAAAAACCAGGGATTCTTTCAAGTGCCTTGATACAGACCTTCTTATCAGTATTTCAAAAGAGTATTTTGATATTTCAGACAGTACCCTGACTGATGAGAATACCAATGCAAAATGGATTTGTAAAAAATGTGGCTCTACCTATGAATACGGGTGGTCTGACTTTAGTATTTACGTTGAAAGGCAAAAATTAGAACTGGTTGACTTGAAAGTCGAACTAACAGGTAAAGCAACACGAAAGCCTATACCTCTTTATTTGGGTCTTATAGGACATTCACATCCATCGAAAGCAGAAATGACCTCTGTTGAATTCGATGATTTTGAGAAATATATACTTGAGAAATGAAGTGAATGCTCTTTGCCTGGAAGGATTATCCGGCTCTGTCTCGTGAGACCTCCTTAGCTAAGTGGCTAATCGGGGCCGGCGGGGGAAATATAAAATACTCTCTGTGAATCATAAGACTTATTACAGCTAAATCATACATGCGAATCGAGTTAAGATATTTTACCGGCACCGGGAATTCATACAGGATCATTGATACCTGCAGGACAGTCTTCAATCAGTCAGGCCACACGGTAACTGTATCCGAAATTAATGCGGAAGAGAAGGAGATTGCTGAGTCCGGCCTCCTGGGGTTTTGTTTCCCGGTGTATGCATTTGGCATCCCCCGCATTTGCCGCAAGTACCTGGCATCGGTCCGCAGCTTCAAAAACCGGCAAAAGGCATTCGTGCTCATTACAGCCGGCGATTCGGATGAATCAGGCTTTGCAACCGCGGAATGCGAAAAGATACTGAAACGAAAGAACTGCGACATAGTGTACACCGGGGTGATACAGATGCCGATAAACTGGAAAACCTCCCCTGAGCCGCCGTATCCCCCGGCTAAAGACGAAGCTTTGGAGATCATTAAGGCAGGGGTGGGGCAGGCGCAAGTCATTGCCGGCGAGATACTCAACGGCGTAAGGAAACACCATCAGTTCAGCTATCCCGCGCGGTACACTAAATGGCGTTTCTACAAGGATTACTGGCTGTTTAAATATATGGGGCTGCAGAACCTGTGGCGTACATTCAGGGTTTACGACAGCTG
>Ga0209098_1002526_pt1 | contig 16042 bp, 10 predicted proteins | sample AD_JPNHW1_MetaG_FD_184429 | JGI IMG/M metagenome (GOLD analysis project Ga0209098, IMG submission 184429) | Active sludge microbial communities of municipal wastewater-treating anaerobic digesters from Japan - AD_JPNHW1_MetaG (SPAdes) (version 2) | ecosystem: Engineered > Bioreactor > Anaerobic... | reverse complement strand
GAAGTTCTAAAGACGATTAATTTCAAAAGATACATTGCGGGGTGGAGCAGTTGGTAGCTCGTTGGGCTCATAACCCAAAGGCCACACGTTCGAGTCGTGTCCCCGCTACTAAAAAGCCTTGATTCTTTCGAATCAAGGCTTTTCTATTTTTATCTATTCACTTCAGGCTTTTTGTTTCTACCTAACATTATTGATCGAGTTTTTTACAGTATCGTGCTTGGTTTTCAGTTTCAACTGGCCGTATTCTGTACCGTTTATTAATATGGTATGTAATGTGTCATGTTTTAATGTCAGCGAGAAATTTCCGTTGGCATCGGTCACTGTGGTTGCTTCATCGCCGGTTTCACGCTGAATAATAGTTATGGTGATATTTTGTACAGCCATCCTGCCTGTGGCCGCATAGGATGCCGCGGCAGCACCACCACCGGCTCCACCCGCTAAGGAACTGACCGAAGACACTGCCGCTGAAACAATAGATCCCTTAACAGTTAATCCGTTCACTACTTCGCGTCGCTGAGCGTCTTTTTCTCCACTCGTTAATATTTCCAAACTATATGGAAGTTTGAATGCTGGTGATGCAGGAATCCTCACTTTTGCCGAATTATTGGTAACGATTGATTCCGATGATTTTTGCTGCGCATTCAGCAAAAAAATGCTGCATATAAACAGGAATGCAAAAAAAGTAATTTGTTTCATGGTTAATGGCTTTAGGTTGATTGAAAAGCTCCGGCCGTAATAACTTTGTAGGTGCGCCCTTCGACTTTGATTCCGAACCGAACCTGTGTTTTTAAAGTATCCTTAAGTCCGGAGGTTGCCTTTTCTTTAACCACAACAGTCAGCGTGTATTCTCCATCGGCAAGATCGGCCGGAAGCACAAATCCATCAGTTGCGTCTTTAATTTCCCAAATTGGCCTTCCTCCATCTGCTTTTGAAACAGCGGCGGAAATGATTGCACCTCCGGGTAAAGCGCCTCCTACCAATGAAGCCCCTTGGGCAATGGCGCTTCCTGCGGCATGCAATCCCGCATTTACTTTGGCCACCTCGGCGTTGCTCATTTCAGTTATCTTATTCTGAGCTATTAGAAATGCCTGTTTGTTAGGGAAAATTACATACGAACCAGCAGCATGAAGGCCTACACTTACTTTTTCGCCAAATGTGGCTCCTTGAGTTTGTTTTGCTACGGTCACATTCATCGAAATGCGATTTGGCATTCCGTTATTGAGATTGTTGATGGTTCTTTCATTTTGACCAAGCATACTGAAAGGCAACAAAATAAAGGTAAGTAAGACTAATTTTTCTTTCATAGCATTAAGTATTGGTTGTTTAAACTAGAATTTTAGATAGCCTTTTGTCTTCAATCGAAAGATTTTACAACTATTTCAATGTATTAACAACCTACAACCATACTTTGATCAGAAAATAAAGACTTTTTAGTATTTTATTTTTAAGCTTAATCCGTTATTGTTTTGTCTGTTAGCAAACTAACCGAAGCGGCACAATAATTTTGCCTGCGTACATTAGAATTTAGCTAAATTCACTTCAATTTTTTAAGAGTCTTTAAAATCATATTTCTAACTTTAACGCTCCTAATTTTGAAAATATGTTTAAAGCAGAAGTATATATACAACGTAGAAAAATTCTTAGTGAAAAGATTGGTTCCGGGTTAATCTTATTTTGGGGTAACGACGAAAGCCCGATGAATTATCCGGATAATACTTATCATTTCAGGCAGCATAGTTCTTTTTTGTATTACTTCGGAATAGATTTTCCGTCGTTGGCAGCAATAATTGATATTGATAACGATCATCAGATTATTTTTGGCGACGACTATACCATCGACGATATCGTATGGATGGGGCCTCAACCAACAATTGCCGAACGGGCAATCCTTTCGGGTATTACCGAAACCCAGTCGATGACCAAATTATACACCATTTTGAGGGAAGCCCAGGCTGCCCGGCGAGATATTCATTTTCTTCCGCCTTACCGGCCTGAAAATAAAATAAAACTTCTTCGATTCCTGAATATCAGGCCTGACCAAATTAATGTCAATGCCTCATCTGATTTGGTGAAAGCAGTTATAAGTCAGCGTGAAATAAAATCAGCAGAAGAAATTACAGAAATTGAAAAAGCTGTTGATTTATCGGTTGATATGCATGTTGCAGCAATGAAAATGGCTACGCCAGGGATGACAGAAGCTCAAGTTGCTGCACGAATTCATGAGGTTGCCCTCGCTCAGAATTGTAATATTGCATTCCCAATTATTGCAACCATTAACGGGCAAACTTTGCATAACCACGTTCACCACAACATTATAAAGGATGGAGACTTGTTCCTGGTTGATGCGGGTGCCGAATCGGAAATGCATTATGCCGGCGACCTATCCAGCACGTTCCCGGTGAGCAAAAAATTTACAACAATACAGAAACAGATATACGAAATCAGCCTTAAAGCTCATGAAGCTGCCATTGATACAATTGCGCCAGGCACGGCTTTCCGCGACGTTCATTTTGCAGCATGCAAATCAATAGTAAGCTCGATGAAAGAATTAGGCCTGATGAAAGGCGATGTTGATCAAGCCGTTGCCGAAGGTGCTCATGCTTTGTTCTTCCCTTGCGGAACCGGGCACATGATGGGTCTGGACGTGCACGACATGGAAGACCTTGGCGAGGTATGGGTTGGCTACGACGGCGAACCTAAAAGTACGCTGTTTGGCTTAAAGTCTCTCCGATTCGCCAAAAAACTTAAACCGGGGCACGTTTTCACGATCGAGCCAGGTATTTATTTCATTCCTGAATTAATTGACTTATGGAAATCAGAAGGCAGATTTAATGATTTCCTTATTTGGAATGAGATTGATAAATTCAGAAATTTTGGCGGAATTCGTAACGAAGAAAACTTTATGGTTACTGAAAATGGCTACAAGCGATTAGGCAAACCAAAGCCTAAAACCGTTGAAGAAGTTGAGGCACTGAGGAATTGATTTGCGCTTCTTAACTTTTTTCGGTTTAATTCGAAAACTCCTTGTTCGTGTCTGTTAAAAGTTGTTAAATTTAGGCTCCTTTTTTAACCTAACGAAAAGATATGCCCGACAAATCTTTTGAAAGAAGAACATTTCTAAAATTGATGAGTGCTGGTCTTGGCGCAAGTTTGATTTCATTTCCAAAGTTTTCGCAGGCTTTTACTCCTCCACCCGGCAACTTGAAACATCAGGATTTTGTTTTGGGAAAACCTGAATGGATTCTGCATGAAGACGGGACTTTCGATATTTTTGCCGGCAGTATTCGCTTATCCAATTGTCGTCCTTCGATCAACGGGCAAAGTATATTTGTTCGGAATACCTTTATGGGCGACTCGCCAAAGGGAAAACGAATAATTTATGAGGTAGAAGGCGGTTTCGTTATGCTCGATTTGAGAACACATTCAAACACAATTTCAATTGGAGCAGAAATAAGCGGAATGAAATATGCGCCAACCTGGTTTAATCCGCTTGGCGAAGGTTATGTAATTGGGGCAAACTACTTTTTCAAGCAGGGTTTTGGTACAGGCGGGCAATCCGGAATTTTTGAGTTTCGAAAATCGACAAACCGCAAGCCAATGAACTATCCCGATGAAGAAGCATGGTCGTACGATAGTTTTATGATGACTGGACTAATCGCCCCAAATGGAGATACTCTTTCGATAGGCGCTTACGAGCAAACCGATTTTATTCAACGAAGCTCAATATTTAACAGACCACGCCGAAAAGGCCTAAACGACAAAAACTTTGGGAAGGAGGCCGTATTCTTTGAAGCAGGCTTTGCAACGGAAAACATTCCGCTAAAAGACGAATTTATAAAGTTACCCGATTTGTTCGTTTATTACGGCAACCAGCCATTTGGAGCCATGCAAAACCTGGCATGGAGCATATCCGAACAAAACCAGGCAAGGCGAGATACAAGCACCAACTACTTCTGGAACTCATTCCAGGATTTTCGGTCGGCATTCAGTTTCAAATATCTTCAGGAACAGCTCCTGGTGATGGACGAAATTGAACCACCCCTGAAAATAAAAGCAGTGAATATTGGCCCGGGATACTGCATTGCAGGCGATTGGCTGAACAACAACAGCAACTGGCCTAAAACAATGGAACCTGTGGCTCGTGAGATTTTTAGCCGAAGATATCGCGCCGGAATATACGTCGCTCCATTTGTTGTTCACGAAAAAAGCCGAATATTCAGGAATCATCCGCGTTGGATATTGAAAGATGAAGAGGATAACCCGATTGTGATGGATCGCGATGCTGATGGACGTCTTTATTCGCTTGACGGGAATGTTGATGACGTGAAAAATTACATCGGCAAAGTATTCAAGAAGTTTCACGAGATGGGCTTCACATATTATGAACTCGATCGATTGGATTGGGGCTTGCAGGAGCCGACTGGCATTCAGAAAACCAAGAAGATCAGATCATCGGTTCAGGTATTGCGCTCGATTATGGAAATTATTCGTACTGCGGTGGGTGCCGGAAGTTTTATAACGGCCAACCGCTCGCCATATTCTCCGGTTATTGGGTTTGTTGACGCCGTACGAATTGACAAAGACCAGTCGTGGAAATGGGAGGAACAAACAACAGGACGCATTCTCGACGAAAGCTATAACACACAGTATTTCAACAATGTATTCTGGCAAAACGATCCGGATGTAGTTTTTCTGCGCAATTACAAAAGCGATTACACCAACGAAGAACAAAAAAGCCTGGCCTTGTGGGTAGCATTTATGGGCGGAGCTATCGGAACGTCGGATAATTTTAAATTGCTCGAAAGCGACAAGCTGCAATTGTGGCGGTTCCTCGAGCCGTCAACTCGTCCGCAAAGTGCAACCTTGCCTTTCTGGGGAAACAATGTGATAAACAAGGTTGCCGTCAGAAAATACCGGAAGATAAATGCATGGTCGGTTTTGGTACTGAACGACACCGATTCCGTTGTAACAGAAAGCTATTCTGTTTGGGATCTCATTGGCGTGAAAGAAGCCTGGGTATTTATATGGGAACCTGGATTCAGCCTCGGACTTGGAAAACCAACGCGTATTTCAGTAACATTAGGAAGCCACGAATCGAAACTCTATTACATTTCTGAAACCAAGGAAAATCCTTCGCTAGACTTAAACATTTCAGGAAACGATTTTATCGAGGAGCTCACTCCGGGTGAAACAAAATAATCCGGTTCAGAACCATTTTCGTCTCTTGAAGTAAAAGGTTAATCCAATGGTAATAAGCACCATCACGATCCAGAAATACACGTAGCCATATTGCATTTTGAGCTCGGGAATGTTTTCGAAGTTGGTACCGTAAACACCCGCAACAAACGTAAGCGGAATGAAAAATGCTGAGAAAATGGTCAGCACTTTCATGATCTCATTGGCTTTCAAATCGAGGTTGGCGTTGTAAATGTTCATCTGATCGCTAAGCATCATCTGGTAGATCTCAATGGTTTCCGAGGCCTGCATAATAAGGTCATTCAAATCGTGAAAATACTTCAGGTTATCGTCAGCAATAAAGCCCGACTCATTTTCAATGAGCTGATGAACAATCTCTTTCACCGGCCTTATGTTTTTCCGGAGGAAATTGATTTCCGTTTTGTGTTTGTAAATCTCACTGATCAGATTTTTTTGTCCCGGAGTGAAAATACGCCCTTCAGTTTTTTCGATCAAGCTGCCAAGCAACTCTATGTTTACCAAATAATTATCAACTATTGTATCGAGCAATACATAAGTGAGGTAATCTGCTTTTTTACGACGTGCGCGACCGGTCCCTTTTCGGATTCGCTCCCTGATAGACTCGAAATAATGGCCTTCTTTTTCCTGCAACGTGATCAAAAAAGAATCGTCCAAAATCATCGAGATTTGATTTGAACTCAATTGGTGCGTCTTTTCATCAAAATCGAGAATCTTCAATATGACAATCAGATACTTGTCTGTCTCCGTAATTTTTGGGCGCTGACCAGTGTTCAACATATCTTCAAGCAAAATGCTGTGTATGTCAAACTTCTCTCCGAGTTTTTCGATCAACGTTTCATCATGCAAGCCATACAAACTCAGCCATGTCACTGAATCGTCCGACAAATAGGACAAGCATTCATCGAGCGTATCAAGCTCTTTTTCAATCATTTTTTCGGTATTGTAAGTGGTTAACCTGATTAACGGTTTTTCCATCTTTTTACTCCCGAGATAGATTAGCGAACCTGGAATTTGCCCGGTTGCTGCGTTCCTGTCGTTTAAAAACCTTGCCATTTTTATCTTCTGATTTACAACTGTTTTACTGCTGAATATGAGCGCCTGTTCAGTTCAACACAAAACGAATTTACTGTTTTATTCTCAATTAAATAACGCATAATTCCGATTTGTAGTTTGCCTTACCGAACTTTTAAGTAACCACTGTAGGTCATTATTACTTACATTTGTCATCAAAATTTTTCAGTTTTGGATCGGAAAGAGTTTAGACGACTTTTCAGTGGGCGCAGGCAAAATGATGAACTGTGTAAGCTGCTGAATACCCCGGGTGAAAAAGTTCACCTGCAGGGAATTGTTGGTTCAGCCCGAAGCATTTTGGTTTCGGCACTGTCGGAAAAAACAAATAAAACTTTTGTTATTTGCCTGAACGACAGAGAAGAAGCCTCATACTTCTACGACGATTTGAACACACTTTCACCCGATGCACAGGTTTTGTTTTTCCCGTCATCGTACAAGCGTTCGGTTGCCTACGAAACCATCGAGCAGGAAAACATCATTATGCGAACTGAGGTGTTGAACCAGCTGAAGCAGAATTCTCCACTTATCATCGTGACTTATCCCGAAGCCCTGGTCGAAAAAGTGATTTCCGGCGAGGGACTGGCTTCGCATACGTTTCAGGTTTCGAAAGGAGACAAACTTTCTATTGAATTTGTAAACGAAGTTCTTTACGAATACGGATTTGAGCGCGTCGATTTCGTTTACGAACCAGGGCAGTACTCAATTCGTGGCGGAATTGTCGATATTTATTCATTTGCGTCCGAAGACCCATACCGAATTGATTTTTTTGGTGATGAGGTTGACTCAATACGAAGTTTTAACCTCGATAACCAAATATCAAAAGAGTCGCTGCCGAAAATCAGCATCATTCCAAATATTCAGGAGAATTTAACCGGCGAAGGCCGAATTAGCTTTCTTGAATTTACTTCTGCTGACAGCATTTTGATTCTGAATGATATTCAGTTGATTGCTGATCAAATGGAGCACGACTTTACCCAAACGATCGAAAAAACAGAAACGGAAGAAGAACGAAAAGAATGGTTCGCTAAGCTGCTATCCGGAAAAGATTTTACGAATGAAATCAAAAAATTTACCTGCGTCGAATTTGGCCAGAAGGTATTTTTTGACAAGTGTAAAACGGTAACTTTCAGAACATCGCACCAACCGACATTCAATAAAAATTTTGATTTGCTGGCCGAAAACCTGATCAGTCATCAAAACGAACAATACACCAATTACATACTTTCAACCAACGTTTCGCAAACCGACCGAATCAAGGCCATTTTTAAAGATAAAGGATTGAAAGTTGATTTCCAGCCCGTTGACTTTACCCTGAACGAAGGGTTTATCGACAACGATCTGAAAATATGCTGTTTTACCGACCACCAAATATTCGAGCGTTACCACCGGTTCCAGATAAAATCGAAAAAAGCCGAACGCGACAGTATTACATTGAAAGAACTCAATAAACTGCACCAGGGCGATTGGGTTGTACACGTAGATCATGGAATCGGGCGATTCGCCGGACTGGTGAAAACGGAAGTTGACGGCAAACTTCAGGAAGCTATCCGATTGACATACAGAGACAATGATGTGCTGCTGGTGAGCATTCACAACCTTCACCGCATTTCAAAATACAAAGGCAAAGACGGCACTGAACCGAATATCAGTAAACTGGGAAGCGGAGCCTGGCAAAAACTGAAAGACCGCACCAAGGCCAAGGTAAAAGATATTGCAAAAGACCTGATTCAACTGTATGCACAGCGGCTTCAGGAGCGGGGATTTGCATTTTCGCCAGATTCGTATTTGCAAAACGAGCTGGAAGCATCATTCATTTATGAGGATACTCCCGACCAGGTTAAAACCACCATCGCGGTAAAAGAAGACATGGAAAAAGAAATTCCGATGGACCGGCTCGTTTGCGGCGATGTGGGCTTTGGCAAAACTGAAATAGCTGTTCGTGCGGCCTTCAAGGCTGTTACCGACAGCAAACAGGTCGCCGTTTTGGTGCCAACAACCATTTTGGCGCTTCAGCATTTCAAAACATTCTCCGAACGACTGAAGGATTTCCCGGCGCGAGTGGAATACATTAGCAGGCTACGCAAATCCGCCGACGTAAAACAAGTGCTCGCCGATACCAGAGACGGCAAAGTTGACATTCTTATCGGCACACACAAACTCGTCGGGAAAGAAGTCAAGTTCAAAGACATGGGGCTCCTGATTGTTGACGAGGAGCAAAAGTTCGGCGTTTCGGTAAAAGAAAAATTAAAGCATCTGAAAGTAAACGTCGATACCTTAACGCTGACAGCAACACCTATCCCGCGAACATTGCAGTTTTCGATGATGGGTGCCCGCGACCTTTCGATTATCCAGACACCACCACCCAACCGCTACCCCATTGCAACCGAATTGCACGGATTTAACGTCGATATCATCCGCGAAGCCATTCAATACGAAATGGCCCGGGGCGGACAGGTGTTTTTCATTCATAACCGCGTATCAAATATCTTTGAGGTTGAGGCCGAAATCAAAAAGATTGTGCCGGGCGTACGCACCGTTGTCGGCCACGGCCAAATGGAAGGTGAAAAACTGGAGCAGGTAATGATGGACTTTATCAATGGCGAATTTGATGTGCTGATTGCAACCACCATTATTGAATCGGGATTGGATATTTCGAACGCCAATACCATCATTATCAACCATGCCGAAAATTTTGGACTGAGCGATTTGCACCAGTTGCGTGGTCGTGTTGGCCGTTCAAACAAAAAGGCGTTCTGTTACCTGCTGGCGCCGCCATTATCAACGCTTACTGCCGAAGCACGCCGCCGCCTGAAAGCCATTGAAGAATTCTCGGAACTGGGAAGCGGATTCAACATTGCCATGCAGGATTTGGATATTCGCGGAGCCGGAAACCTGCTCGGTGCCGAACAAAGCGGATTTATTGCCGACATTGGTTTTGAAACATACCACCGTATCCTGAACGAAGCCATTCTGGAGCTGAAACAAACAGAGTTTAAAGATATTTTTAAGGACGAAAAAGAAGATTCGTCGCGCGCATTCCTGAATGTGAAATTCGCCAGCGACTGCCAGATTGATACTGACCTGGAACTGCTTTTCCCTGACAAGTATATCCAAAGTATTTCTGAACGCATGTTACTTTATCGCGAGCTCGACAACATTGAAAGCGAGGAAGCTTTGGTTCAGTTTGAAGCCGGATTGATCGATCGCTTTGGAAAATTACCAGCGCAAAGCATCGAGCTGATTGAAGTTGTGCGGTTACGGCGTATTGCTATTGATCTTGGGATGGAGAAAATCATTCTGAAAAACCAGAAAATGGTTTGCCACTTTATTTCTGATCCTAAATCGCCATTCTACCAATCGGCCACTTTCGGAACCATACTGAAATACGTGCAAACCCACGTGAACACTTGCCGGATGAAAGAAAATAACAATAAACTGACGCTGACTTTCGAGAAAATAAAAACGGTGAAAAAAGCAAAGGAAATTTTGGAAGGGGTTGGGGCAGAATAAAACTGATCTGGCGAAGTCGTTCTATCACTTGTGATTATCTATTTTGCTGAGTTCAATTCATCTTTCGCCAGTCCCATCACCCAATCGTCAACCCATTCGCCGTTCAGGAACAGGCTTTTCTCATATAAAGCTTCCTGTACAAAACCCAACCGTTGAAAGAGCTTTATCGACGATTCGTTTCGCGGATCAATTGATGCGATAATTTTCAACTTGTCTAATTTCAGGAAAAGGTAGCTAATTACTTCTCTCAACGCCTCAGAAGCAAAGCCTTGTCCCTGTTGTGCTTTGTCCAGGGTAATTCCCAATTCAACATGAGATGGTTGTTCCTCAGGAAAATGTATGCCAATATCGCCGATCAATTCACCGCTATTTTTCCTGGCAATGACCATCTGAAACCAGGTTCCGGGCTGATCAATTTCCGGAGAAACGCGATGATTTATAAAGTAATGTACATCTTCAAGAGTTGAGGGAATCCATCCCTGAAATTGATTTGCTTCTCTGTCGGATTTGTATTTCAGGATTGCAGCCGAATCAGTTAACTCGATTGGCCTAAGAAACAGACGAGGAGTTTCAATTCGAATTTGATCCATTCGTGTGGCTTACTTATATTTGATTGTCCTACGGGCCTCCAGGTATCTTTTCTTTCCCGAATACCAATACTTCCTGATCCAGTTTCCCTGTCGATCACATTTATAGTAAATGTCTTGCTTCGGATTTTTCCCCCAGCCGGGCATACCAACCAGAAAATCAACCGAATAGTGGTCGAGGAATCCTTTCGGGTTGTATGAGTAATCGAGTACAGTTTTCAGCTCAGTCTCAATGTCTTTTCGTTCAATCCTGATCAGGCGACCCAATCCGTCGTATATCAGATTACACTGCTCTCCCGCGTCCAATTCCCCTTTCCCGTTCACATTGTGCCGAACAAACGACTGCAACTTTCCCTGCTGATAAATGGCATCGTCTTCTACCAGGAACAGCTCCCTCGTACTTTTTTTCAAGTCAACTGCCCAGTAATTAACTTTTTGAATCTGACCTTCAGTATTGATAAAATTTTCGTACTCAACACAGTTTGACGGCCTTGTCAGATCGGTATAACTGATCACTTCGCGCGCTATCACAACTCTGTCGCTCTTTTTGCTACGCTGGTAAGTTGACTCCGACTGCACTACATTTTGCAAAACGTTAAGCTGCCTGGTTAGCTTCGAGTCGTCATCAAAGGCATAAATGTATTTCCAGCCCGAATATTTACCCGGTTTGAAATTGCCCGAGTCCTTTTTTGAGGCTGAATACTCCTTGCCGTACTTTTTCTCAATAATCTTGTCAACCTTACCATGAAAGTCAACAATATTAGGGAAAAGCTGAGCGAAGCTTACCGTTGGAATAAACAAGATAATGTACAAAACAAACAACTTCATCTGGCGCACATTACTTAACATTTGAACCAAAGATAATTATTTGCCCCGAATCTTGATTTGTCCAAACTCATTCCTGATAAATTTCAGGCATAAAAAAAGCGAAATCCGGGGGAACAGATCTCGCTCGCGGTTATAAAAAATAATTCTCTGTTTAGAACAGATCCTCATTATTTTCGTTCCGTTGTTCTTCCGAACCTTGCTTATCCAGCTTGTAGTTGTTTATCTTATAGCTGAGTGTAAGCATAATCACCCGAGGTTCTCGCGTCATTTTAAACGTCGAACTGAAGTTGTCGCCGGAAGAAGTACCCTGCATCCGCATTGTTCCAAAAATATCGCGGACACTAACCGTGGCGGTAAGTTTCTTTTTCATGAAGTCCTGACGGTATGATAGGTTGGTAAAAACCGATCCTTTCTGAGTCCCCTGTGCAGAAACCGATGGGCCACGATAGAACCCACTTAACTGCAATCGGCTATCCTGATTAAACTTAACGGTTGCGTTTAATCTGCCGTTGTAGTTAGTGCTCTGTTTGTCAACCGAAGTTCCTAAAACCTCACCTTTCAGCTTATAATTGTACAATGAGAAACTAGTATTCATCAAAAGCCATTTGGTAATGTTCACGTTACCCATAACTTCGCCACCAATTGAATGGTCGCGGTTCATGTTTCCAACGGTCATGTAACTAATGTCGTCAACAACATTGGTAAGCCTTGTAATAAGGTTATTGGTTGTTCTATAGAATGATTCAACAGAAAGGAATGAGTTCCCGAATTTCTTCATATAACTGAATTCATACGAATCGGTATATTCAGGTTTCAAAGCTGGGTTCCCGGTTCTGATGGTGTATTTGTTCTGATAGCTTGGGAATGGATCCAAATCACGTCCATCGGGCCGATTGATACGCTTTGAATAACTGGTCATCAGCTCGCTGTGATCAGCCAGTTCCCAGGATAGATGCAACGATGGAAAGAAGTCGAATTGATCAAGCTTATACGTGTTTGGGACGTTTTCCTTGAAGTGCGTAATTTCGCGTTTGTTGTATTCGCCCCTGATACCTGCAACAAATTTAATGAACGCTAAATTTCCTGTGTAGGTTGAATAAGCAGAGTGTATTTGTTCTTTGAAATCCATATTACTGGTAAATAGTGGATTGTTTTCGAACAACTGCGTAGTTGTATTAAAACTCTTGAAATCAAGACTCTCCGTTTCATTCTCGATGCGAGTCTGAATACCTGCTTCGTATTTTGTGCCATTTTTGAACGGCAAAGTATAATCTAATTTTGCACGATAGTCGTTGGAGTAGGAATTTTCGTGGCTGGTTACTCTTGAAAGGTATTCACCCAAAGTTCTGTATTCCGAATCAGAATAGTTCTCGTCAACTGTTTCGTCATCTTTGCCATCGCGGTAACGATAATTGAAAGAACCTTCGAGTTTGTGCGTTCCCATTTCATTGAATTTAGTCTGGAAATTGGCATTTGCACTCACAAAATTTCCGTTTCGTTTGGCATTATTATTTTGTATGGAGTAAATATCAAAAGTGCTTGGCATATCATAATTGCGCAGGTTCCCGGTACCGTAGCTGTCGAAATTGTAATTTCCAACTTCAGAAGAAACAGTTACGGTTGTTTTATCGCTGATGTAATAGTCGAGCCCTCCTCTGATCTGCGTTCCACCGCGTGACATATTTCTTGTTCCTGAAGTCAATAAATAGGTTGTCGTGTCGTTCGAGTATGTCTCGCGTGTCGATCTCATTTTACCCCAGTCAGTATTATCGTTCCAGTTTCCACCAAAAAACACATTGTATTTCTTGGTTTTGTAATTCAAGGTCAAATCGCTTCCATACTTATCCCCTGTTCCAAGGTTTACATTCATAATCCCGTTTATTCCGGCCAGCACGTTTTTTTTCATTACCACGTTGATGATTCCGGCCATCCCATCAGGATCGTATTTTACCGAAGGATTGGTAATAATTTCGATGTTCTGAATTGCCGAAGAAGGGATTTGCTTGAGCGCATCGCTGCCACTTAGTACACTTGGTCGCCCATCAATAAGTACTGTAAAATTCGACGATCCGCGTAAACTAACATTCCCATCGATATCAACATCAACCGAAGGTGTATTTTCCAAAACAGTGACCGCTGTTCCGCCAGTTGCATTGATGTCGTTTGCTACATTGACCACCTTTTTATCTATCTTATATTCAACGCGATTCCGTTCAGCAACAACATCAACCGTTCCAATCTGTTCCCTGGATGCTTCCAATCCGATTGTACCTAAATCTACGGCAGCTGCATTCGGAATCAGCTTTATATCATTAACCGTTGCCTTATCAAAACCAATGAAACTTGCTTCGACATAGTAGGCTCCATAAGGCAAATCAGGAATCGAAAATGTTCCACCTGCACTGGTAATACTTCCGGTAACCAGCTTCGAATCTTGCTTGCGAAAAACCGACACATTCGCATATTCCATCGGTTCTTTTGTCTCTTTATCTATAATTTTTCCTGTAATCTTTCCATTTCTTACGGCTGGGTTCATTCCCGGTCTTGCCCCTGCACCCATCGCTGCCGGCGGAACTTGTGCATACGCCCCCAGTAAAAGAGAAAATACCAGCAACGTCAAAATCATCAACTTCTTCATGTGGCTTTTTTGATAGTTAAACTCTAAACAAATTTGGTCTTCTTATTCAACACCCATGAGACTTAGGTTTATTCTTAAAGTTTAATAAGAATTGCAAAAGAGTTGTTAATGATTGTAAATTATAAAACAGACAGTGGAGTGCAGGCAAAATCTAAAAGATATCTCAATACTACATAAAATACACTAAAATTTGTTAATGATTTGTTTAATACCAGAGTAAAGGCAACAAAAAGCTGTATTTTCGTATCAAAATAAAAAACTGAGCACGTGCACAAAAATCTGGTATTAATTCCAACGTATAACGAAAAAGAAAATGTTGAGCGAATGATCAGAAAAGTCTTTTCGCTAACGATACCTTTTCAAATCTTAATTATTGATGACAATTCGCCTGACCGAACGGCAGATATAGTCGATAAGCTGATACCAGAATTTCCGGAACAACTTCACATTCTAAAACGTGCCGGTAAAGAGGGACTTGGCAAAGCTTACCTGGCTGGATTTCATTGGGCTCTCAACAAAAATTACGATTATATTTTCGAGATGGATTGTGATTTCTCCCACAATCCAGACGATTTGGAACGGCTTTACCAGGCATGCGTTGAGCAAAATGCTGATTTGGCTATTGGCTCACGTTATATTTCTGGAATAAATGTTGTCAACTGGCCATTAGGCAGAGTGTTGATGTCGTATTTTGCTTCGGTATATGTTCGTAAAGTCACCGGGTTGAAAATAATGGATACCACCGCCGGGTTTAAATGTTACCACCGAAAAGTTCTTGAAACGATTGACTTCGACAACATTCGCCTGAAGGGTTACGGATTCCAGATTGAAATGAAATTCAAAACATGGAGACATGGATTTAAGATAGTAGAGGTACCAATTGTTTTCACCGACCGAAAATTAGGCGTATCAAAAATGAGTGGCGGAATTTTTAATGAAGCACTCTGGGGTGTTATGAAAATGAAAATCAGAAGTTGGTTTACCCATTATGAGAAAATTCAGAAATAACTTGAATAACATGCAAACAAAAAGGCCGTAACTGCGGTCTTTTTGTTTATATATTCAGTAAATTTATATAGAGGCAAAATTTCGCAAAATGAAGACACTTATAAAAAACGCCCGGATTGTTAACGAGGGTCGAACATTTGACGGATCAGTGTTGATTGACGGAGAATTGATCTCCAAAGTAATTGAAGGGAATGAAGTTCCTGCCGAATTTGAAAAAGTAGCAAACGTTGTTGACGCAAAAGGAAAATTGCTTATCCCTGGAGTAATTGACGACCAGGTGCATTTTCGTGAACCGGGACTTACTCATAAAGGCGAAATCGCCACAGAATCGGTAGCCGCAGTGGCCGGAGGTGTGACATCTTATATGGAGATGCCCAATACAAATCCTCAGACTGTAACGCAGGAACTCTTGGAAGAAAAGTATGAACGGGCTGCTGAGGTTTCGCCGGCAAACTTTTCGTTCTATATGGGCGCTACCAACAACAATCTCGACGAAGTACTGAAAACCGATGGGTCGAACGTTTGCGGAATCAAGATTTTCATGGGCTCGTCAACAGGAAACATGCTGGTTGATAACGAAAACGTACTATCAGAAATATTCAGAAATACAAAGTTATTAGTGGCAACCCATTGCGAGGACGAACCAACAATACAGCGAAACATTGCAAATTACCGTGAAAAATATGGTGAATTTGTACCGATTTCGGCTCATCCGAAAATCAGGAGTGCCGAAGCTTGCTTCAAATCGTCGTCGAAAGCAGTTGAACTTGCCGCAAAGTATGGTACACGTTTGCACGTACTTCATATTTCCACAGCCGACGAAATGAAGCTTTTTGCTTCTGGAAAAGTATCTGAGAAGCACATTACTGCTGAAGTTTGTGTTCATCACCTTTGGTTTGACGAAAACGATTACATAAAAAAAGGGAACTTGATTAAATGGAACCCTGCAATAAAATCAGCTGCCGACAAAGCTGCTTTATGGGAAGCGTTACGTTCTGATAGAATAGATGTGGTAGCCACCGACCACGCCCCGCACGCACTCCAGGAAAAAGAGAACACTTACTTTAAAGCTCCTTCAGGTGGTCCACTGGTTCAGCACTCGCTTGTAGCGATGCTTGAAATGAGTAGAAAAGGCCTTATCGCTGTTGAACGCGTGATAGATAAAATGTGTCACACTCCGGCA